>Ga0209415_10004545_pt1 | contig 25339 bp, 20 predicted proteins | sample PeaSoiSIISIP2007_FD_187696 | JGI IMG/M metagenome (GOLD analysis project Ga0209415, IMG submission 187696) | Peat soil microbial communities from Weissenstadt, Germany - SII-SIP-2007 (SPAdes) (version 2) | ecosystem: Environmental > Terrestrial > Soil > Wetlands > Peat | place: Germany... | reverse complement strand
ACGTAGAGGAGCGCGAGCAGCGCCGCGGGCACGTCGACGTAGAAGACCCACCGCCAGGCCGGGGTGGTGATCGAGACGAGCCACGCGGGCATCCCCGCCGCCTGGAAGGCGGGGCGCAGGTCGCCGATGCCGAGGATCGCCGCGCCGGCGAACGGACCGGCGGCCATGCCCAGGAACGTGAGTGCCCCGATGAGCCCCAGCGCACGAGCGCGCGCTCCGCCCTCGAACAGGTGGCTCGCACCGGCGGTCGCGAGGGGGACGAGCGCGCCGCCCCCCAGCCCCTGCAGCACGCGAGCCGCGATAAGGCCCTCGAGTGACGGCGCCGCGCCGCTCAGCGCCGACCCGGCGCCGAAGACGACCAGCGCGATGATGTACGGTCCGACCACGCCGAACCGGTCGGCCAGCCGTCCCGCCAGCGGCATCATGGCGACGTAGGCGACCAGGTAGCCGTTGACGATCCAGGACGCCTCGCGCAGCCTCGTCCAGTCGGCGAGGCCCACGACGATGCTTGGCAGGGCCGTGGCGGTGATCATCAGCTCGAGCCCCGCGACGAAGACGCCACCACCCAGGGCGGCGAGCAGTGCCAGGCGAGGGAGTCGGCCCATGGCCGGGGTCAGGCCGTTGCGGCCCGGGGTCGAAGGTGCTCCAGCGCTGCCGAGAACTCGTGCCGGAGCGCGCGCCGGTCGGCCTCGTCGAGCCAGCTCGCCTCGATGCCGTCGGTGGCGACCGCGGCCAGGCCGTCGAAATCGAAGCCCAGCGCGTGGGCGACGGTGCGGTACTCCTTCCCGAGGTCCAGGTCCGTCATGCCCGGGTCGTCGGTGTTGAGCGTGGCGAGGAGTCCAGCCTCCCGCATGGCGCGGAAGGGGTGGTCGCGCAGGCTCGGATACCGGTTCGCGATCACCACATTGCTGTTGGGGCACACCGTCAGAGGGACGCGGTCGCCCGCCATGCGCCGGGTGAGGTCCGGATCGTCGGCAACGGCGATTCCATGGTCGATCCGCTCCAGCTTGAGCACGTCGAGGCCGACCAGGATGTTCCGGGAGCCCACGCCCACCGCCTCGCCTGCATGACCGGTCAGGCGGAACCCGTTTCGGCGGGCGAGCGCGAATGGGTCCGCGAACGACGCGAGATCCACCCCGAGCTCCGTCGAGTCCATTCCCACGCCGATGACGCGGTCTGCGCGCTTCGCGTGCGCAAGCTCGCTCAGTTGCTCGACCAGCTCGCGTCCCGCAGCGGGGCCGTAGGCGCGATCCATGTCGGCGATGAGCATGCATCGCACGCCGGTCTCCACCTCGGCCGCCTCGATCCCGCCCGTGAGGCCGTCCACGATGCCCGCGAGGGTCTGGCCGGATGCGATGTGGCGCGCGGGCGTGAAGAACATCTCGCGGTACCGAAGCCCGTGGGGCGCGGCGTCCACGAGTGACTCGTACGCGATGCGCTCCCAGTCGGCGGGTTCGACGAGCGTTTCCTGCACCAGCCAGAAGATCGCGAGGAACGAGTCGAGCGAGGTGTAGCGGTACAGCTCGCTCGGATCCTCGACGGAGAGGGCGCGGCCGGCCTTGCGAGCCAGCTCCAGCACCGTCTGCGGGCGCACGCAACCCTCGACGTGGCAGTGCAGCTCGACCTTGGGAATCGCGTCGTACACATCTCCGGCGAACCCTTCGTCACCCATGCGACAGAACCTCCTGCATCCGGCGCGGTTCAGCAGATGGTACGAGTGGCGCGCTCCCCCGGCTCGGCTCGCCCGCGAGGGCGTCAACCAACGGCTCGGCTCGGCTTCACGCCCTTGCGACGGCCGCCGGGCGACGTTTGACCCTTCCTCAAAACCGACCCGCGCCGATACCGTGCCAGTCGCGTCCACGGATGGGTGCCCGCCCTCTCACCGCGACCGGGCGCGCGGGGAGGACTCGATGCGGAACAACGAGAACACGGGCCTGGCCTCGCTTTGCGCAGCGGTGGCGATCCTGGCCGGCGCAACCGCAGCGGCGGGCATCTTCGCCCGCGGGGACGGCTCGTCGGTCACGGTTACGAGCGTGCGTGGCGAGACGTACGCGATGGCCACCACGGGCGTGTACGCCTACAACGCGTTGCGAGTCGTGTCAGAGGGGATCGGCTGGGACCTGTTCACGCTGCTGCTGGCAGTTCCGGCGATGCTCGTTGCCGTGCCGTCTGTGAGGCGTGGGTCGTTCCGTGGCCGCCTCTTCGCGCTTGGCATGTTCGGCTACTTCCTCTACCAGTACCTGGAGAACTCGGTCACGTGGGCCTTTGGCCCGCTCTTCCGCCCCTTCGTCGTCATCTACGCCGCAAGCCTCGGCGGGATCGTTTGGATCGGGCGCAGCGTCGCGCTCGACGGCCTGCGAGATCGGTTCGGTGCCGGGTTCCCGGGGCGCCCGTGGGCCGTGCTGAGCATCGGCATGGCGCTCCTGCTGACGATGATGTGGCTCCAGCGGATCGCGCTCGGCATGAGCGGCGATCTGGCAGGCGCCGCACTGAACGGCGAGACGACCATGGTCGTCCAGGCGTTCGACCTGGGGCTGGTCGTCCCCTCGACATTCCTCATCGGCATCCTGGCGTGGCGCGACACCCCGGCCGGACGGACGCTCGCGGCGATCTATGCGGTCACGTTCGTCGCGATGTCGGCGGCCATCGGCTGCATGTTGCTGTCTGCGTGGGCGGTCGAAGGCACCCCGGAGATCGTACCGATTGCGATCTTCGGCGCTGCCGCGCTGGCAGGCGCACTGCTTGGGTGGCGGATGTACCGGGCCGCACTCCCGATGACCCCTGAGACCGGGGTGCGCAGCACGATCGCGGGCCGGCGGCTGTCGGCGACGGGTCGGTAGCCAGACTCGTCGGCGGGTCGCGCCTCGTCGGCGGGTCGCGCGCCTCGTCAGCAGGTCGCCTGCCTGGTGGGTGGCAGGCCTGGTCGAGCTGGTGCCGGCCGGGTCCAATCGAGCCGGCTACACCGCCGACGTATCCATCCCCGGTTCAGCGGGCTGGCCGTCTCCGACACCGGTCCGCGCAGCCTCGACGGTCGCGGGCGACGGACGGGTCGCAAGCACCGAACCGAGGATCACGAGCCCGAACCCCGCGCCCATCACGACAGTGAACGGTTCCCTGAGCAGCACCACGCCCAGCAGCCCGGCCACTGCCGGGTTGACGTACGTGATCACGGTGGCCCGGACCGGGCCGATCTCCTCGATGAGCGCCGCGAACAGCAGGAACGCCAGCGCCGTGCACACCACCGCCAGGATCGCGATGGCTTCCAGCGCGCCGGCCCCAGGCATCACCGCCGGACGCTGAACGAGCGCGATCGGCGCGTACACGACTGCGCAGATCGACAGCGACAGCGCCATGACCCCCGCCGACGACAGGCCACCCAGCCGGCGAGACAGGATGGCCGGCCCCACCGCGTAGCAGACGACCACCACCGCCATCTCGAGCAGCGCGGTCGCGTTCGACGCATCGACGCTGACGTCGACGATCGCGGCGACGCCGACCACCCCGACCAGTAGCCCGAGCAGACCGGTGCGCCCCACGCGATCCCGACCGCCGGTGGTCGCAGCGATGACGGTTCCGACGAGCGGCACGCCCGCCACCAGGAGACCGGCCAGCGAGCTCGCCACGCGCTGCTCGGCGGACGCGAGCAGTACCCAGGGCAGGCCGATCTCGACCGCCGCGAAGGCGACGACCCAGCGCCATCGCTGCAGCACCGGCCGAAGGTCGGCCCGGAAGAGCGCGATCGGGAGCAGGATCAGGGCCGCGAGCGAGGTGCGAGCGAAGACCAGCGTCGCCGGCGAGACCTCGGCGACCGCGACCCGGATGAACAGGTAGGGGATGCCCCAGATCAGCGACATCAGGGCGAACAGCACGAACGCGCGCCGCGTCATGCCGGCACTCGTTGTGCGAGCGTCGCCGGCGTCCGGCGACCGGGGGTCACGCCGGCGGCCCGGGCGCGACCTGCCCGGCGGCGCCGCTCCCCTCGCCCCACAGGTCGCCGACGGTGTACCCGGCCGGGAACGGATCGTCCGGATCGAGGACGTAGCGCGCGTAACCGGTGATCCAGGCCGTGCCGCTGATCGAAGGGACCACCGCCGGCCTGCCTCCGACGATGGCCTCGCGCAGCAGGCGTCCCACGAACACGGTCCCGAGGATGCCTTCGTGTCGGAAGTCCTCGCCGAGACCCAGCCGACCCCGCGCGTGCAGGGCCGCCATCTTGGCGCACGTCCCCGTCCCACACGGTGAACGGTCGATCGAGCCGGCCCAGCTGTCGGGCCGGTCCCAGTCGAAGCTGCCGGCGGAGACGACGACCGCGCTCTTCAGGTCGGCGTGCGGTCCGGCCGGAGGTCGTGACAGCATGGAGATCGTGGGGCCGACGATCGCCGGATTCTCCGGATGCGCCATCGGGTGCTGGTCGCGCGTGGCCTGCCTGATCATCTCGCCGACGCGGACGATGTCGCGGGCCTCGTCCGGGGACAGGCCCATCCCGAGTGCGGTGGCGTCCGCCATCGCGTAGGTCATGCCGCCGTAGGCGATGTCCACCGTCACGGTGCCGAGCCGGGGGACCTCCACCGGGACGTCGAGGGCGAGCGCGAGCGCCGGAACGTTCTCGAACGTGATGAGCCTGGCCTTGCCGCCTTCGACCTCGGCCCGGATCGCGACCAGCCCCGCCGGCGTCTCGAGCACGAACTCGGTGAGGGGCTCGTGCACGGCCACCATGCCGGTCTCGATGAGGACGGTGGCCACGCAGATCGTGTTGCTGCCCGACATCGGCGGGTACTCGCTCTGTTCCATGATGATGAAGCCGGCGGCGGCCCGCGGGTCGGTGGGTGGCAGGATCACGTTGCAGCACATCGCGGGGTACCCGCGCGGTTCGCGCAGCATGCGAAGCCTGATGTCGTCGTGGTGCTCCGCGAAGTAGGCCATCTTCTCGAACATGGTCGCCCCGGGGACGTCGAGGACGCCGCCGATGATGACGCGACCCGGTTCGCCTGCGGCATGGGCGTCCACCGCGACGAGTGAACTCGCGACTCTCACGTCCGGGTTCATGGGTCGAACGGCGCCGGGTCGGGCCGGATGCCAGCTCGCTCCAGGACATCGTCCAGCTCGGCGGCCGTGAGGGCGTCGATCGCCGGCGTCAGACCCCGCGTGCGGCTCGACGCCAGCACGCCACGGCGCCGCAGGACCTCCTTGCGGATGGCGAGACCGATCACGGGCTGTGACTCGAACTGGATGAGCGGCAGGTACCGGTCGAAGCACCGCGCGGCCGCCGCGAGATCGCCCGCCTCGACGGCAAGTCGGACCCAGCGCAGGATCTCCGGGTACGCGAAGCCCGTCATCGTCCCGCAGGCGCCGCGCTGCAACTCCTGCAGGGCGGCCACGCCGCCCAGCCCGCCGAACACCGAAAGGTCGGGGCGGGCGGCCAGCAGCCGGCTGATCTTGGGTGGCGTCGGAGGATCCTCGAGCTTGAGCGCGCGGGCGCCGCTCGCATCGACGCAGGCGACCAGTGTCGACACCGGGATCAGCACGCCGGTCGCGGCCGGTTCGTCCTGGATGATCAACGGCAGGCCGGCCGTCGCCGCCTCCGCGTAGAAAGCGGGCAGCAGATCGACGTTGCGCAGCAGCGGCGGCGCCGCCACCATCGCGGCCGCGGCGCCGAGCTCGCGCGCCTGTTCAATGAGCGCGCCCACGATCGAGAGGCTCGCTCCCGAGCATCCGACGGCGACCGAGACGCGGCTCCGCGCGGCGTCGACCACCGTCCGCAACACCAGCGTTCGTTCGTCCGCGGTCAGAGAGCCGGGCTCTCCCATCACGCCCAGCACCGTGAGGCCGTCTACGCCCCACGCGATGCTCGCCTCGACGAGACGCCCCAGGCTCGGCGTGTCCAGCGAGCCGTCTTCCCCGAACGGCGTGGGCAGGATGTACCAGGTGCCGCGCAGGCGCGCGCCGCGGTGCGCGGTGTCGCTCACAACCGCCTCGCGATCGCGTGTGTCCGCGGCTTCATGGCTCCATTCTGGGGGCAATCGGCGACCGGCGTACCGTTAGACTCAGGCCCGGGATCGACCCCTGGAGGAAGCATGCGCACCCTGCTGCTCTGGATGGCCCGCAGCCCCTGGCTCCGTGAGCGAATCCCCCGGTTGTCGTTTGCGCGGCGCGCGGTCCGCCGGTTCATGCCTGGCGAGGAGCCCGAGGCGGCGCTGACCCAGGCGGAGGCCTTCCGGGAGCAGCGCATCGGCAGCCTCTTCACGCGCCTCGGCGAGAACGTGGTGCGGGCCGAGGAGGGTGAGGCAACCGCGCAGCACTACCTGGGCATGCTGGACCAGATCGCCGTGCGAGGGATACCGGGCGAACTCTCGGTGAAGCTGACCCAGCTCGGGTTCGACGTCGACGCGGGCCGGACGCTCGAGCACATGGGGCGGCTGGCCGATCGGGCGGCCGTCGACGGCGGGGTCGTCTGGATCGACATGGAGGGCAGCGCCTATACCGAGCGCACGGTTGCGGTGTACGAGCGCCTCAAGGCAGGGCACGCGAACACCGGGATCTGCCTGCAGGCCTACCTGCGCCGCACTGCGGCCGACATTCAGCGCCTGCTCCCGCTCGAGCCCGCCATCCGGCTGGTCAAGGGCGCGTACGACGAGCCGGCGACGCTCGCGTACAGGACGCGCCGCGAAGTGGACGCGAATTTCGCGGCGCTGGCAGTCGCCATGCTGGAGGCCCGGGCCGCCGGTCGCGCCGTCCGGATCGGGGTCGGCACGCACGACGTCGCGCTGATCGAGCAGATCGCCGTGCACGCCGCCGCTCTCGGGCTGCCGCGGACGGCCTTCGAGGTCCAGATGCTCTACGGGATCCGGCTCGACCAGCAGCGCCGGCTCGTATCCGAGGGCTACGCGGTGCGTGACCTCATCGCCTACGGTTCGGCGTGGTACCCGTGGTACATGCGCCGCCTCGCGGAGCGGCCCGCCAACGTGCTCTTCGCGCTGCGACAGATCATGGGGTAGGCTGAGGGCCGCCGCGGGACCCGGTCGTCGACGCGGCCGAGACGCAAGGAACGCACCGTGACCCAGCCATCGCTCTCCGCAGCTCCCACGCTGGCGACACACCCCGGCGGTCTCGCGGACGCCGAGTACCGGCCAGGCGTTTGCAACATCGGCCCCGCCGAGATCGCACGGCGTCGTCGGGCGGGCCACGCCGGGCTGGGGCTGACAGTCGTCCTGCTCGGCGGCATGATCGCCGCACGCTCGCCGCGGCGCGCGCGATGCCTGGTTGCCCTCCCGGGGGCCGTCGCGGCGTCTGGCTACCTGCAGGCCTGGCTCCGGTTCTGCGCCGGCTTCGGGGCACGCGGCGTCTTCAACTTCGGACCGCTCGGTCAGGCCAGACCGGTGGAGGACGACGATGCCCGGGCGCGCGACCGCGCGAAATCCACGCGGATCGGCCTGGCGAGCCTCGCCGTCGGCGTCGTCGTCGGCGTGGTGGCCATGATCCTCCCACTGTGACGACGCCCGACCGCGCCACGGCGCCAGACCCCGACGGAGTCGCCGATCCCCTCGAGGCGGTGACCGCCGCCCTCCGCGCCCACAACATCGAGGTGATCATCGTCGGCAGCGGCGCGGAGGCGCGCGACGCGGTACTCGGCCTGATCCCGGCCGGCGCGGAGGTGTACTCCGGCAAGTCGAAGACGCTCGAGGATATCGGCGTGGCCAGCGAGCTCGTCGACTCCGGACGGTACGAGGCGGTCCGGCCGCGCATCTTCGCCATGGACCGTGCCACGCAGGGCCGCGAGATCCGCAAGCTCACAGCCGCACCGGACGTCATGCTCGGCAGCGTCGCCGCGGTGACCGAGGACGGCGCGCTCGTGGCCGCCTCGGCCACTGGCAGCCAGCTGGGCGCGTATGCGGCCGGCGCCGGACGCCTCATCCTCGTCGTCGGTAGCCAGAAGGTCGTGCCCGATCTCGAAGCGGCCCTGCGGCGGATCCGCGACGTGGTGTTCCCCTGGGAGAACACCCAGGTCCGGGCGAGGCTGGGAGTGGACACCGCGCTCGAGAAGGTGCTCGTGATCTACGGCGAGTGGCGGGCCGGCCGGACCACGGTCGTGCTCGTGCGCGAACCGGTCGGCGTCTGACGGGTCGGGACGCCGCGGATTGCCAACGGCTCGCCTCTGCCCGGGCAGCCTCCAGGGCGCTCGCAGCGCAGAAGGCGAGGCCAGCCCAGAGCGCGCTTGACGCGCAGTGCTAGTATCAGCGGGACTTTATATAAAGTCTGACTCACGTGAGGGGCCCGCCCTGGCTTCGCCGGCACGCATCCGTTCGACAATCGCGACCATCGCCGCCGCGCCCGACGACCTGCGCGAGCTCCGCTCGTTCCACAAGGCGCTCGGCGACGTGACGCGTCTGCGCATCGTCAGGCGGCTCGCCCAGAACCCGGCCACGGTCACCGACCTCGTCGATCTGGTGGACCTGTCGCAGCCGCTCGTGTCATGGCACCTGCGCACCCTCCGCGCAGCCGGCCTGGTCGAGACCCACCGGGTCGGCCGCGAGGTCATCTGCTCTCTGCGGCAGGACGTCTTCGAGCGGTGCGCGCGACGCCAGGACGAGCTGATCTCGCCGCGCCCCGGGGCGGCGCTCTCGTGACCGAGCATTCGCTGGTGCCGCCCCCGACGCGGACGCGGATCAGGGCGCTCGCCGTGCCGCTCGCGCTGGCCATGGGGAGAGCTGGACTGACTCCCAACGCGCTGACCGCGGTCGGGTTCGCCGGCGTCTGCGTGGCCGCCGGGCTGGCCGCTACCGGGCAATGGATCGCGGCCGGGATCGTCGGCCTGCTGTTTGCCGCGTTCGACATGTTCGACGGAGCGCTGGCGAGGGCGACCGGACGGGTCTCGCGGTTCGGCGCGTTCCTCGACAGTACGCTCGATCGGGCGGGCGAGGCGGCGGTCTACGCGGGCATCGTCGCGGGCACCGCGGGCGTGACCGACCGCGTGCTGCCGCTCCTGGCCGCGCTGGCCATGGCGGCGGCGTTCCTTGTCAGCTACACCCGGGCCCGCGCTGAGGGGCTCGCATTCGGAGGCGACGTCGGGATCGCGCCTCGCGCCGAGCGGGTCGTCGTCATGGCTGTCGGGCTTGTCGCCACCGGGCTCGCCGGCGGCGTGGCCACCCCGGCCGTCGTCATGCCGGGCGGCTGGCTCGACCTGCCGGGCGGTGCCCGCATCCTCACGTCGGGGGGCCAGCCGTGGCTGGCCGGCACCCTCGCGATCCTGTTGATCCTCAGCACCATCACGGTTCTCCAGCGGATCTGGCATGTGCGCGCGCAGGCGCGTCGAGCAAAGGAGTAGCAGCACGGTGGACGAGAACACGAAGATCGCCGCGGCAACCTCGAGCGACAAGGGCGGCGGACGTGCACGTCGGAGGGACGGCAAGATCCGCGTCGCGATCGTCGGCGTGGGCAACTGCGCGAGCAGCCTGGTGCAGGGCCGCTACTACTACGAGCACGCCACGCCGGGTGACACGATCCCGGGCATCATGCACGTCGAGCTGGGCGGCTATCACATCCGCGACATCGAGTTCGTCGCGGCGTTCGATATCGACAAGAACAAGGTCGGCAAGGACCTCTCCGAGGCGATCTACCAGGCGCCCAACAACACCTACGTGTTCCAGCAGGTGCCGCACCTGGGCGTCACCGTCGAGCGGGGCATGACGCACGACGGCCTGGGCAAGTACCTGAGCCAGATCATCGAGAAGGCGCCGGGCCCGACCGCCGACATCGTCCGCATCCTGCGCGAGCGAGAGGTCGACCTCATGGTCAGCTACCTCCCGGTGGGCAGCGAAGCGGCCACCAAGTGGTACGTCGAGCAGGCACTCAATGCGGGCGTCGGCTTCATCAACGCTATCCCGGTCTTCATCGGCCGCGAGCCCTACTGGCAGCGCCGCTTCGCCGAGGCCGGCCTGCCCATCATCGGTGACGACATCAAGAGCCAGGTGGGCGCCACGATCACCCACCGCGTCATGACCCGCCTCTTCATGGACCGCGGCGTCCGGCTGGATCGGACCTACCAGCTCAACTTCGGGGGCAACACCGACTTCCTCAACATGCTCGAGCGCGAACGGCTCGAGTCCAAGAAGATCTCCAAGACCAACGCCGTCACGTCCATGCTCGACTACGAGCTCGACCCCGACGACATTCACGTCGGACCGTCGGACCACGTGCCCTGGTTGAAGGACCGCAAGTTCTGCTACATCCAGATGGAGGGCACGACCTTCGGCGACGTGCCGCTGCGCGTCGAGATCAAGCTCGAGGTCTGGGACAGCCCCAACAGCGCAGGCGTCATCACCGACGCGATCCGCTGCCTGAAGCTCGGCCTCGACCGCGGCCTGTGCGGGACCCTCGTCGGCCCGTCCTCGTACTTCATGAAGAGCCCGCCGCTCCAGCAGCATGACGACGTCGCGCGCGAGCGGGTGGAGGCCTTCATCCGCGGGGACGACAACGAGACGCTCACGGGGACCGAGCCGGCGGCCACGGCGCCGGGCAAGCCCGCGCCGGCGTCGAGGAAGCGGCCGTCCGCAGCGGGGCGGGCAGACTAGCGGGGCTGGGCTGATGACGGCCGGCGATGGGGGCGGTGAGGCGCCGCACGGGGACGGCGGGCACGGCGTCGCGTACGCGCCCCACCGCCGGGCGAGCGGGAGGGGCCGCGGCGCACAGCTCCTGTATCGGCTCCAGGAGAAGGCGACCGTCCGCGCCTACCGGGCGACGTCCTGGTTGCTGGGACACCTCCCGGAGGGCCCGGTGGTCGCGGTCGCGCAGCTCGGCTTCCTGGCCGGCTACGCGCTCTGGCCGTCCAAGCGCCGGGCCATCACGGCCAACGCGAGGCATGTCCTCGGGCTGCCCGCGGGACACCCTCGCGTCGGGCGACTCGCGCGGGACGTGTACCGCGCGTACGCCGGCTACGTCGTCGGGCTGATGCGGCTCCCCGCCCTGCCGGCCGACGTGCCGGCGCGCCTGGTCGACGTGGGCGGGGAGCACGGCCTCGAGTCCTTCCAGCGTCTCCACGAGAGGCTGCGCGCCGAGGGCCGCGCGATGATCATCGTGACGCTCCACGTCGGCAGCATGGAGACCCTCGCGGCCGCGATGGCTTCCCACGGCTTCCCCGCCTATGGTGTCGCCGATGACACCGCGTATCCGGAGCTCTACGAGTTGCTGGCCGAGCAGCGCCGGCGGTGGGGCGTGCAGGTGATCGCCTGGCGCAACCTTCGCGAGATCCACCGCGTGCTCCGCGACGCCGGAATCCTCGCGCTGCTGGTGGACTGGGGGTACCGGGCCGACGGCATTCCGGTGCGGTTCTTCGGCGACTGGACGACACTCCCCGCAGGGCCGGCGGCCCTGGCCGCCAGGACCGGGGCGACGATCGTGCCGGTGGTGAACCGCCGAGCACGCGACGGACGCTACCACGCCGAGCACGGCGACCCGATCGAGGTGACGTCCGGCTCTCCAGCTGCCATCCAGCGTGCGACGCAGGCCGTCGCCGACGCGCTGCAGCGTGCGATCGAGGTGGCACCGGAGCAGTGGTACTCCTTCAAGCCGATCTGGCCGGAGACAGATCGCGAGGGGGACGAGCTCGCCGCCAGGGCGGCTGCCGCGCTCGCGGACGAGGCCGGGGACGGGACGCGTCGCCGGCGCCGGCGAGGGCAGCCCCCTGAGGCGGTGACGGACGCAGCGACTGCCGACCTGGCGCGCGACGACGTCGCCGCCGAGCCGGTAGCGGCCGGGAACGTGGGTGGCGAGCGGGTGGCAACCGAGGCCGCGCCCGCCGAGCCGGTGGCTCATGGCTGAACCCCGCCACGAGCCCCGGATGACGCGTCGTCAGCGACTGGGGGCACAGGCGCTCATCGCGCTATCGGGCGCCGCATCCCGGCTGCCGGCCGGTCCACTCCACCGGATCGCCCAGGCCGCCGGCCTGGGCTGGTACCTCGCTGCGCCGGGCCAGCGGGCGCTGGCCCGCGCGAACCTCCGCCGCGTATGCGCCTGGCTGGACGAGAACGGGATGGCCTCCCCGCGCGTCCGGCGCGCCGCCCGCGACCCGGCTCGGCTGGAGAGCCTGCTCCGGGAGGCGTTCGGCCACCGTGTCAGGTACTACCTCGAAGTCGCGACGAACGTGCGCGTCGACGCCGGGTTCCTCGCCCGCCACCTGTCGCTCGCCGATCCAGAGGTGGTGGACAGGGAGCTGGGCCGCCCCGGCCCGGCCCTGGTGATCGGCCTCCACCTCGGCGCGCTGGAACTGCCGGCCCAGTACATCACGGTGGTGCGCGGTCGCCGGGCCATCGCGCCCATGGAGACCCTGCGCAACCCGGCGCTCCAGGCGTACCTGGAGCGAACGAGAGGCAGGACGGGCGTACGGATCGTGCCCATCGCCCACGCCCGACGGGTGCTCGAGCAGGCGCTCGCCCGTGGCGACATCGTCGGGCTCATCGCCGACCGGGATGTCTCCGGCCGGGGCGTCCCGGTCGCACTGTTCGGGGCGATGACGCGGCTGCCGGCCGGCCCCGGCATCCTGGCTGCAGACACAGGCGTGCCGGCGTTTGCCGCTGCAACCGTCCGCTCGGGCTGGGGCGAGTACCGGGCGTTCGTGATCCCCATCGAATCGCCCGAAGGCGATACGCGACGCGAACGCGCGCGGCTCTTCGTCGACGGCGTCGCCCGCGCCTTCGAGCGCCTCGTGGCGGAGGCGCCCGAGCAATGGTGGTCGATCTTCCAGCCGATCTGGGAAGAAGCGTGAGCATGGACCAGCGTGGCCCGTCAGACGAGCCGGCCGAGCGGCTTGGTCGCGCCGATCCGCACGTCCACACCCTCGCGTCCGACGGCGTGGGCAGCGTGGAGGAGATCCTGGACCACGTCGAACGACAGACGGACCTCGACGTCATCGGCATCAGCGACCATGAGCGGATCGACGCGGGCCTGGCCGCGCGCTCCCTGGCGCGCGAGCGCGGGTCGCGCGTGGAGGTCATCGTCGCCGAAGAGATCACGACGCGTGGGGGTCACCTCCTTGCGCTGTTCCTGGAGGAGCGGATCCGGCCGCTCCAGTCGCTCCGGGCGACAATCGCCGAAGTCCACGAGCAGGGCGGGCTGGCGATCGCCGCCCACCCGCTCGCGCCGTACCCGATCTGCGCCAGCGGGCGCGCCATTCGCCGGCTCCAGGCGGACTCCGATGCGCGCTTCCATCTCGACGCGCTCGAGGCGTTCAACCCGACATCCGCGGGGCGAAGCCATCACGCGAAGGTCGTGGCGCTGGCCGACGAGCTCGGCATGGCGGCCGTGGGCGGGAGCGACGGCCACCTGCTCGAGGCGATCGCCACCGGCTACACCACGTTCCCCGGGCGTACGGCAGAGGACCTGCGCTGCGCGATCCTCGAGCACCGCACCGGCTGGCACGGTGAGTTCTGGACGATCGGCTTCGAAGTGCAGATGTACCGCCGGCAGCTGCGCAAGTACGGCCGCGACATCCGCGACGACCTGCGCGGGGCACTGTTGCGGACGCGGACCGGACGAGACCTGGGGTACCCCGGTGGCCGGCTGCGTCCGCCGCGGTTCACAGGAGAGGGCGCCGACCGCGGGTCGCCGTCCGTGGACGTCGAACCGGCGCAGGCCGAGGGCAAGGGGGCGCCGTGAAGATCGGGCTGGTGACCCCGTACATCTACCCCCTGCCGGGCGGTGTCAACGCCCACGTCGGCTTCCTGTACCAGCACCTCCGGGAGCGGGGCCACGACGTGCGGATCATCAGCAGCACGCACGGCCTCCAGCGTTCGAGCGAGGGTGACATCATCCGCATCGGGCGCGGCTTCAGCGTGCCCTCCAACGGGTCTGTCGGGACTCTGACGGTGTCGCCGCGCTTCCTCTCGCAGGTCCGGGACGTGCTCGAGCGCGAACAGTTCGACCTGCTGCACTTCCACGAACCCTTCGTGCCCTTCCTGTCGCTCGTGCTGCTGCGGGAGTCGACAAGCGTCAACGTGGCGACGTTCCATGCCTACAACGGCTGGAGTCCCGCGTACGAGTTCGGGCGGCGCATGCTCTCCGGGTACGCGCGACGGTTGCACGGGCGGATCGCGGTGAGCGTGGCCGCCCGCTACTTCATCGACAAGTACTTCCCGGGCGAGTACAAGGTCATTCCCAACGGCGTCGAGGTCGACAGGTTCGCGACCGCGCATCCGATCGAACGGTGGCGCGACGGCACCCCGAACCTCCTGTTCGTCGGCCGGTTCGAGGAACGGAAGGGTCTCCTGCTCCTGCTGAAGGCGTACAGGCTGCTGCGCCGTGAAGGTCGCGACTGCCGCCTGCTCGTCGTCGGACACGGGCCGCAGGAACGTGAGGCGCGCCGCTACCTGATGACGCGGCGGCTCGGCGGCGTCGAGATGCTGGGGCGCGTCACCGAGGAGGAGAAGGCCCGCTGGTTCGCGACTGCGGACGTCTACGTGTCGCCGGCGACCGGGCGCGAGTCGTTCGGCATCGTGCTGCTGGAGGCGATGGCGGCTGGAACGCCCATCGTGTGCAGCGACATCCACGGCTACAAGGGCGTCGTGCGCCGCGGCGAACAGGGGTTGCTGGTCCCGCCGCGCGACCCGGAGGCCCTAGCCGAGGCGATCCGCCGCCTCCTCGACGATCCGGAAGAGCGCGCCCGGATGGGCCGGTCCGGTCGTGAGCGGTCGCACCAGTTCGGCTGGGACCGGGTGGCGGCACGGGTGGACGACTACTACGGGTTCGTGGTCCGTCGGCTTGCCGCACAGGGCCAGTTGCCCCCCGCGTTCCACTCGCCGATTCCGCTTCGCTCCGCGGCCGTTCCGGCCCTCCCGGCGGGAGTCGCCGAGTAGGCAACGCCGGCCCCGACGAGACGGGATCGCATGGCGGCCCGTCCGCCTGCGTCGGCGCCGGCCCCGACTCGCCCGCAGGCCGCGTCCGCCTACGTCGTCGCCGGCCCCGTTTCGCCCGCAGACTCTGCGGCTCCCCTGTCACGCTCCGCGCGCCGGACCGCCCACTCGAGGCTCCAGGCGCGGGCCGCGTACATCACGGCCAGCGAGCCGATGACGACCGCCACGATCAGCGAGATCGATTCGGCCGTGATCAGTTTCGGGTGCGCGGCCGGGGTCATGTTGACCGTGAACTGGAAGTCGTAGATCCAGGTCGGCAGCAGTCCCTGGTACATGTTCACGAAGGACCCGGGCAGTGGCAGGGCGGCGATGTTCGGATACCAGACGACGAACCAGAGGGCCGCCGCGCCCACGATCCCCAGCGCGAACCGCCGCGGGTCGCGGGCGCGCAGCACCAGCCAGGCGGGGCCGCACAGCAGCACGCCGACGATCGCGGCGACCACAAACGGCCCGCCGCTCCCGAGCGGGACGGAGACGAACTGGACGTCCGGCACGATCGTCTGGACGACCGCAAGCGCCACCAGCACGATCACCCCGGCAGCCACCGCCGGCGCCAGCGCGCGTAGCCGGGCCGCTCCGCCGCCGTCAGCGGCGGACGCGCCGCGCACAGTCCACCAGAGCCAGCCGACGCCGAGCGCCCCGATGACGATGACGATGGCCGCCGCGGCCACCCGCTGCGTCACGATCACCGGGTTGGCAACCGCGCCACATACCTGCGACGCCTGGTCCACCGCGGCCGTCCCGGCAAAGACGCAGAGGGGGCCCTTGACGAGCCACAGGATCGCCGGTCCGAGGATCGCCATGGCGGCGGTCGCGCGCGCCAGCGCCCACGTCCGCCGCGCCGGGCCGTGCCACAGCTCCGCCACGAAATACGCAAGCGCGAGGAACGTGAAGGGCAGCGTGGTCAGGACGTGGTACTGGAACGTCGCGCGGTCCACCCACACCCAGGGCAGCCACTGGCTGGCGAACGCCATGACCACGATCCCGAGGGCGAGGCTTCGCCGCCGCCACGCCTGCCAGGCAGTCCATGGGACGGCCGTGACCGACAGCCAGAAGAGCACCAGGTTCCCCGCGTCGTAGATCGAGGCGCCCGTGTCGTTCGCCAGGGAGCCCTGGTACCACCACACGGGCTTGAGGTCGAACGGCCACGCCCACCACGGAGACGAGGCGGGATGGGCCACGCGGAGGTCGTTGTGGTAGTTGAACATCGAGACGGTCAGATCCCAGAGGGTCTGCCCGTGGTTGCCTGCCGGAAACCCGGTCCAGAACTGGTTGCCCAGGGCGACCCAGGGGATGTACACGACGACGTAGACGACGAGCGGCACGACTGTCATGCAGGCCAGCGCCCACAGCCACGGCAGGCCGAGAGAGGCCCCCGGCACCAGCCAGCTCTCTGCGGGTGGGTCGGCCGGCGCATCCGCGTACACGCGAGCCTCGTCCAGCCGGGGTGGCGGGGCGAGTGGGCCCGCGCCGAATCGGGCAAGGACGAGCGGCGCCGCGTACGCCACGAACGCCACGACGACCAGCGCGAAGCCCCCGGCCAGCAGCATGTTCTGCGACAGTGGGCCGCCGTGCAGCCGCGATCCGAGGCCGACGCCGGCGGCGCCGGCCAGGACCCCGAGCGCGAGTGGCGCGAGGACCGCGAACCTCAGCTCCTCGACGGTCCAGTGGATGGAGCGCACGGCGATCGCGGCGGCGAGCAGCAGGGTCAGCGCGATCATCATGAGCAGGAACGTGACGTTGAGCTGCGGACTGGTGGTGTCCGGCGCGGCGGTGATCGAGTAGTAGCCAAGGATCCCGGTCAGGACCGCCATGGCGCCCAGCGCCAGGACGCGCCCGAGGCCGCTGCGCAGCAGGGTCAGCAACCCGATGCCGCCAACCGCGTAGAAACCGACCCACTTCGAGGCACAGGCCAGTCCGAGCAGGATCCCGAGGAGCGGAAGGCCTGCCAGCAGCGCGGATCGGCCACGCCAGCGGCCGAGGGCGAGCGCAGCAAACACGGCGTACGCGGCCACGATGAAGAGCGCGGCGTAGATGTCGTTCATGCCGATCCGCGAGTTCGCGAAGAGCATGCCGTCCACCATCGCGAACGCGGCGACGAACAGCCCCACGGAGCGTCGCCGGAACAGGATCCGCGCAAGCAGGTAGAGCAGCGCCACGAGCAGCGATCCCGCGATGACGCCGGGCAGGCGCCACGCGAAGGCGTGGCTCCCGGCGTCGACCGCGGCGACCGAGCCGGTCCCCGAGAAGACCAGGATCTGCTGGCGGTCGCCGGACGGGTTGCCGGGCTGCTGGTCGAACACCCAGGCGACGGGCGTGAACGGCAGGTTGGCGTTCGCATAGACGGCGTTGCCGTGCGGCTCGACCACGTAGATCGTGGGCGACGAGCCGTCGGGGGTCCTTCCGAGCGCGTGGACCATGTTCGACGCCGCGTCCCACGTGGCGTCGGTGACCGTGCCGGGCATGGGGACGGGAGATCCGAGGATCGGCTGCGCGCCCGGCGGAAGCTGGATCGTGCGGAGCATGCGATCCGACGCGACGTACAACGTGGGCTCGTCGATGCCGGACTCGACGAAGGTCATGCCCCCTGCGGTCCCGCCCAGGTTCACCGAGAAGACGGGGTCGAGGGTGACCGCGTCCAGGAAGCGGACCGAGGTGCCGGCGGAAACCGCGAAGACGGGCGACGTGTCGAGGCTCGCCGCGTCGCCGAGCCCCTGCAGCGCCCCCTGCACGTTCGCCTGCTGCGCGGCGTCGAGGAACGCCGCGACGACCACCGGTCGGAGGTTAGCCCGGGCAGTGGCGAGCTGCTGCTGGTCCGCCGCCAGCGCCTGACGGGCGGCGGCGAGCGCGGCGTTTTCGGCGACGGTGGGCACCCTGACGGACTCGTCACGCAGCACTGTGGCGGTGTCGGCAGCCACCGCGTCCTGCCACCTCGAGACCGCCGCCGGCAAGTCGAAGATGGGGCCGATCGTCACGCCCAGCGCCGTCGTCAGCGCGCCGAGCTTCGCGGGGTCGTAGGACTTCGTGAGGTCGACGGTGACGCCGGTCACGGGATCGAGGGGGACGACTCCCAAGACCGGGCCGGTGCCGGCTTGCTGGCTGGCGGCGGTCCGGCCGAGCACGGACCCCGGGGTGATGGAGGCGCCGATACTGACCAGCTGGCCGGTCGTGGTCACCGCCAGCAGGCTTCCGCCGGTCGCGGAGGCGACCAGCCGTTGCACGGGTGCACCGGCGCCGGAGCCGGCGAGCTTCGTGGGCTGGATGTCCGCCACGCCGCCGCTGGTCGAGCGCAGGGCGTCGAGCCGGGACGTGGGCAGCGACCAGATAGTGCCGTCGGCTGCCGCCGCGTACAGGACGTGCTGGACGGAGTCGACCGCGACCGCGGTCGCGCCTGGCACGGCGATCCTGGCAACGACGCCGCGTCCCTGGAGATCGTATGCGACCACGTCGCTGCCGGTCGCGACGTAGAGCCGGTCCCCGTCGCGGCCGGAGGAGGCGCCCGCGTCGCTCCAGCGCGGCTCGATCGCCGTGGCCCGCACGGGCACGCCCAGGCTGCTCGTCCCCGTGACCCGGTCGTCGCCGAACGCCACGAGCCCCACGGCCATCAGGTACTTGGCCAGGTGCGGGTGCGTGAACTCGTAGATGGCGTGCGGCATGCCGTACCGCCAGTCCTGCAGGAACTCGGTGGCCGTGCGGGCGTGGTAGACCTCGTCGAAGTACATGCCGTACGGCTGCGCGAGCCCCACGATGCGGACGGTCATGGCCGCGACGACCAGCAGCGCCATGACCAGCAGATCGAGCCGGTCGATGCGCCCCCCGTCCTCGCCGTGCAGCTGCCGGCTGCGATCGGCCCGGATCGATCCCCGTCCCATGAGGCCGCGGAGCATCTCCGAGCCCCAGCGCGTCGGCGGGCGGTCCATCCACTCCGCAGCCGGGGCGATGGCGGCCGCGCCGGGCGACCCGGCTGCGTCCCCGACGAACGCACCCCCGGCGGCTCCCTGGCCAACGACACCCGGCTCCGACAACGCCGGCTGCGGCTCCGGCAACGCCGGCTGCGGCTCCGGCAACGCCGGCTGCGGCTCCGGAGCCGACCGCCAGCGGCCGAACAGCCGGCGCACGGGATCGAGCGCGGCCAGCGCGAGCAGGAACACCCCCACGTGCCCGAGCGCCGAGATCGCGACACCGGCTTCCGAGCGGAACGCGGGTCCGCCCAGCAGGTTCGCGATGTTCGGCGTGGCGTAGAGCGGCAGCGTGAGGACGCCATGCAGGTTCATGAACGACGCCGCGGCCAGCACCACCGTGGCCACCAGCCAGCGGCGAGAGGTCATCGCGAGCAGCGGGAGGAAGACGAAGATCGGGAACAGGTAGCGCTCGTGGACGCGCGTTGGCAGCACGAAGAACGCCAGCGATAGAAACGCCGTCGCGAGCAGGATCGAGCGGCGATCGTCCCGCCACGCGACCTGCAGCACGCCCAGCGCGATTCCCGCGAGGAGTAGGATCGCGCCGACGGCGAACCCCGGCAGCGGTCCGAGCAGCGGGACCAGGTCGTCCGACCATGTGCCGGCGTGCGCGAGCGACGCCCCGCCCGGGTCGGCGATCAGCGCCCACGGGTTGTAGGCGTTGACCGTCAGGTAGTGATACTCGCCAGCGGTGGTCAGCACGAGTCGCAGCAGCCCCACGATGTCGAGGCGGAACGGCACGATCACGACGAACAGCACCGCCAGGCCGGCGGCGACGCACGAGACGAGGCGCCACGGTCCCTGCTCTTCGACGAACCAGCCGGCCAGCCGCTCGCGGCGGATCCCCGGCCGGGGCCCCGAACCCGGGATGAACAGGTGGCGCCGCAACAGCACTACCCCGACGATCGGCGCAAGCACGAGCCCGAACTGGGGCTTGACGAGGGCCGCGAGCGCGGTGAGCGCGGCGGCCGACTCCGACCAGCCGCCGACGAGTGCGAGCACGGCGCCGAGCACGACCAGCGCCCCTAGGGCGTCCACCTGGCCCCAGAGCGCGGAGTCGTACCACGGCACGGGGTTGAACAGGTAGAGCGCCGCCACGCCGAGCGCGAGGAGCCGCACCCGTCGGGCGTCCGCCGAGCGCGTGTTCGCCCCGCCGGCCGGTGGCTCGTCGAGGCGCCCGTTCCACGCGCAAACCGTGCGGTACAGGACGTACGCGACGGCCAGGTCCAGCAGGATCGCGGGCAGCTTGATCAGCTGGCCGGTGACTGTGGCCTGGTCCGTGCCCGTCAGGGTGGCCACGGCGCGCCCGGCCAGACCCACCAACCAGAGGATGTACAGGTAGCCGGGGGTGTAGTCGGCGAAGCCGGCGTTGGCGTAGAAGCCCGGAGGACCGTAGCGGGCGAGCGTCATCGCCCACGACGTGAAGCTCGAGATGTCGGTCGTGAACCCCGAACCCGGGAAGAGGACGTATGCGATGATGAGCCGCAGGGCGAGCCCGGCGAGAAGGAGCAGTGCGATGGCGGGAACTCCGGCGCCAGCCCGCACCGACTCTCCCGGCGCTCCAGGGCCGCGTCCGGTCCCACCCGCCGAAGGCGATCGAGCCAGGGAACGAGCCTCCTGACGAGCGACGAGGTGGACGGCAGTATAGCAACGGACACCGGCCGGCCGGCTCCCCGAGCCGCGGCCCCGTCGGCCTCGTGGCCCGCCCCGCCCCGCGCCGACGGCTCCCCGAGGCTCCCTGCGCGGGGCACGACCACGTCCCTCGGACTGCGCCTCGTCGAGACCTCGCCCCGCGAGATCGGTCTCGTGCTCGTGGGAGTCGCGGCGCTCGTCTACGTGGTCTCCAACCCGCTACATGGCGACCTGTACAACCACTTCGTGTGGCAAGCGGACGCCTGGTTGCACGGCCGCCTGGCCATCGCGTTCCCCGTCGCGAGCGGACCCCACCAGAACGCGTACTTCCAGGACGTGGTGCCGGATCTCGGTCACCCGGGGTTCGGAATCCTGCCATTTCCCCCGTTGCCTGCAGTGGTACTCGTCCCGGTCGTCGCCTTCCTGGGCCTGGCCACTCCGGCATCCCTGATCACGGCACTGCTGGGCTCGCTCGACGTGGGGCTTGCCTGGCGCCTGTGCCGGCGCCTAGCAGTCGACCGCGGAGTCGCCCTGGTCGCCACGCTCTTCTTCGCATTCGGGACCGTGGCCTGGTACGCCGCGGCGATCGGAACGACCTGGTTCCAGGCCCACGTGGTCGCGGTGGGACTTTCGCTCCTCGCGGTGACCATCGCGATCGACGCGGACTCCTCGCGGCGTGCGCCGGTGCGTCAGCGCCGGCTCGACGGTGGTCGCGCCGCCTTCGTCGCAGGCCTGCTGCTGGGGCTCGCGACGCTCGCCAGGCTGACCGTCATCTTCGGCCTGCCGTTTCTGGTCGTCGTCGGGGGCGGCACGTGGCGCAGTCGTCTGGCCCTGGCGGTGGCGGGAGCCGCCATCCCCCTCGCCGTACTGGCCGGCTACAACGTCTTGTCCACGGGTCAGCCGTTCAGCCCGGCCTACGCGTCCATCGCGCGGACCGAGTACCGCCCGGACCCTGCGCTCTACCATGCGAGCTGGGGGGTGGAGGACGTGCGCTACATCCCGCAGAACCTGCCGCTCGCGCTGCTGAACCCGCCCGAGATCCGGCCCGAGTGCGGCCTCGCGCTGCTCGACCCGAATTGCGGCACGGTGCGGCCCGACCCGATCGGGATGGGGTTGCTCCTGGTGAGTCCGGCGTACCTGCTCGCGATCCCGGCGCTCCGGCGGCTCCGACGCGACCCGGTCGTGGCTGCGGCCGGCCTCGCCGTCGTACTGATCGGGCTGGCCGACGCGGCGCATTTCAGCCAGGGGTGGGTACAGTTCGGCTGGCGCTTCAGCAACGACTTCGTTGCCTTTGCGCTGGTGCCGGTCACGCTGGCGATCGCCCGCATGGGGCTCAACCGGCGCGTCCTTCTCCTCGTCGGGCTGTCGGTGCTGGTGAACCTGTGGGGCGTGTACTGGGGCGTGGCCCTGGGATGGTGAGCGGGATCGGCGCCTTCCTCGTGGCGCTCGTGCTCTACCTGCCCACGCTCATGCCTACCGTCGGGTTCTGGGACACCGCCGAGTTTCAGACGGTGGGCTCCGTGCTGGGGATCGCGCACCCGACCGGCTTCCCGGCCTACGTGCTGCTCACCTGGGCGGCCGGCGTCGTGCTGGCGCCGTTCGGGGAGACCGCCTTCCGCATCGATCTGCTCTCCGCCATCCTCATGGCCGGGTCGGCCGGTCTCGTGGCCGCCACCGTGCAGCGTCTGACCGGGCGCACGGTCCCTGCCGTCGCGTCCGGCATCGTGCTGGCCAGCGCTCCCATCTCCTGGTGGACGGCCGAACGCGCCGACCCACACGCTCTGCACCTGTTCCTCTCTGCACTGCTGCTCTTCCTGCTGGTCGCGTGGGCGCAGCGCGTGCAGGAGACCGGCACCGGTCGTCCGGGGACACCCGACCGGGTCGCGGATCGTCTGCTCCTGTCGGCCGCGGCGGTGTACGGGGTTGCGCTGGGCAACCACGCGCTGAGCGTGCTGCTGGCCCCCGGCATCCTGCTCCTCATCCTCGCGGCCCAGCCGAGCCTCTTCGCGCGGCGCCCCCGGTTCGTCGCCACGTGTGCGGGCCTGATCGTGGTGATCACTGTCCTGCTGTACGCCTACATCCCCATCCGGGCTTCGATGAACCCGCCGCTCGACTACGCACACCCCACCACGCCGGCGCGGTTCGCGTACCTAGTGCTCGGGCTGCAGTTCGGCGGCCTGCTGCACGACCCGCTCACCGGCGGGCCCGGCGCGGTCGTCGACATCTTTGCCACCCAGCTGAGCGCCGCCGTGCTCGCCGCGGCCCTGGCGGGGTTCGCGGCCGTGCTCGCCGGGCTCGGTCGCCTTCGAGGCCCGCGACTGCCGGTCGCGCTCCTCACCGCCACCTGGTTCGTCATCGTCACGCTCTTCGCCCGTGCTTATGACGACGGGTTCCCGGACCGCTATTACCTGGTGCCGCTCGCGATCGTGGCGCTCTGGGCGGGCGTCGCCGCCTCGTTTGCGTGGGACGCCGCGGCAGGGTGGCTCGGCCGCCTCGGGGCGCGCTCCGTGCCGCGCCTCGTGCGGGCCGGCGCCGTGGTCCTGGCTGCCGTCATCGTGCTGGCGCTGCCGGGGCAACGCGCCCTCGCCGGCCAGGCGCAGCAGCGCGGGGCCGCCGACGACAGCGGCGCGCGCTGGCTCGACGCCGCGTACGCGATCCTCCCGCGCGACGCCGTCGTGATCTCGTGGTGGAGCTACTCGACGACCCTCTGGTACGGACGGTGGGTGGAGGGACGCCGGCCGGACGTGGAGATCGTGGACGACCGCGACCTGCTCGACGACGGCTACGAGACGGTGCCGAACGCGGTGGCGCACTTCGAGGCCCTGCACCGTCCGATCTTCCTGATCCGCCAGCCGGGAGACCTCGCCTCTCTCGAGTACCGTTACCACCTCGTCGAGCACGACACGATCCCCGGCTACAGCCCGCTCTGGGAGCTCATCCAGTGACCGATCACGCGGCACGGGTTCCGGCACTCTCCTACTTCTTCCCCGCCCACGACGAGGAGGCCAACATCGAGGGGCTGATCCAGGAGGCGCTCGATCGTCTGCCGGCAATGGCCGAGCGTTTCGAGATCATCGCGGTCGACGATGGAAGCACGGACGCCACGCCGGCGCTAGCGGACCGCCTGGCCGCCGATCACCCCGACGTCGTGCGTGCGGTGCACCACGCCACGAACCTGGGATACGGGGCCGCCCTGCGGAGCGGCTTCGCGGCCGCGCGGTACCCGGTCGTCGCGTTCACGGACGGGGATCGGCAGTTTCGCGTCGCCGACCTGGACCGGTTGCTGGCGACGTTCGAGCCGCCGGCGGCTGTGGCGCTCGACCGGCCCGACGCGGTGGTCGGGTACCGGACGCAGCGCGCGGATCCGGCCGTGCGGCTCGTCTACGCGCGCCTCTACCGGCTCGCGCTGCTGACGTTCTTCGGGCTCCGCGTGCGCGACGTGGACTGCGCGTGCAAGGTCTTCCGGCGCGAAGCGCTGGAGGGGGTCCACCTCGAGTCGCGCGGGGCGTTCCTGTCGGCGGAGCTGCTGATCAAGTTCCGCGAGCGGGGCGGGCGGCTGCAGGAGGTGGGGGTGCCACACTTCCCGCGCACTGCCGGGCGGGCGACGGGCGCACGGCCGGGCGTCGTGCTGCGTGCGGTCCGCGACTTCTGGATGCTCCGCCTGCGCCTGTGGGCGAACCGGGAGGCGGCCCTGCGGCGCGGCGTCCCCGTGGTGCGGGACCCGGCCTGACGGGCCGGCGCGTGCGGGTGCCGCGCAACCTGCCGTGCGGGCCCTGGCTCACGAGGACGCGGACGCTCTACCGGCCGGGCCGGCCCTCCGACCCGCCGCCCCCGGGTGCGTCGCCCAGGTCGACGTCGAGCGAGTTGACGAAATCGCGGAAGACGTCCAGCTGGTCGCTGCCCTCCTGGTCCGCGGCCGCGTCGGCGTCGGGCTCCACCCCGGCTCGGTCGAGCACCGCCTGCGTCGCGTAGATCGAGACACCGCCGCGGATCGCGAGCGCGATGGCGTCGCTCGGCCGGGCATCCACGTCGAGCGCCCGGCCGCCCACGTCGATGACCATCCGGGCGCGGAACGTCTCGTCCGCCAGATCGGAGACCACCACCTGGCGCAGTGTCGCGCCGACCTGCTCGAGCGTGCTGACGAACAGGTCGTGCGTCAGAGGGCGCTCCGGCTTGAGGTCCTGCAGCTTCATGGCGATGGCGTTCGCCTCCCAGGGTCCGATCCAGATCGGGAGGTAGCGCTCCCGCCCGAGCTCCTTGAGGATCACGACGTGCTGGCTCGACAGCATGTGGACCCGCACGCTCTCGACGACCATCTCGCTGAGCCCGTCCGACATCATGCGCGGGATTCTACACGCGGCTCCCCTCGCCGCCGCCCAGGCCGTTTCGGTGCCGCCAACTCAGCCCGTTTCGATGCCGCGGCCGCCCGGGCCGGGGACCGCGGCATCCTCAGGGCCGCGCGGTGGGCCTCGTGGACGGCCGCCGTGTCGCCGCCGGCCGTTTCGTCGGGCGCGGCGACGGGGTCGGCGCGGGCGACGCCGAGGCGCCGGCCTCGAAGGGCTGCAGCGGGGTCGCCATCAGGCGGTCGCGGGTGACCCAGACGATCGACGGCGTGGCGCCGCCGCCCGGGTCAAGGAGGAACATGCCCCGCAGGTCGACGAGCTGTGGGGTGCCGGTCGCCGCGACGTATTCGCTCTTGTACGCGCCCGTGCTCTTGTCGAACGCCAGGATCCGCGCGTGCGTGGCGTCGTACAGGTACAGCGTTCCCTGGCCGCGCGTGGCCGACGCCGTGATGAGCCGGTAGTCGTGGCCCGGCCGCAGGTCCTGGTCGTCCGGCGGCGTGTCGAG
>Ga0209415_10004543_pt1 | contig 25353 bp, 21 predicted proteins | sample PeaSoiSIISIP2007_FD_187696 | JGI IMG/M metagenome (GOLD analysis project Ga0209415, IMG submission 187696) | Peat soil microbial communities from Weissenstadt, Germany - SII-SIP-2007 (SPAdes) (version 2) | ecosystem: Environmental > Terrestrial > Soil > Wetlands > Peat | place: Germany... | reverse complement strand
CTCCTCGTTGACATGAAATATTTCTCGGGCATCGACTCGAATAGTCATCCGACGTCCAGTTACAGTAGTTCGTCGACGCCCTCGGGGTCCACCACGACTTCGAGCGCGGGGGTGGTGTTCTCGTTTATTGGCACGATCAACTCTGTCGGGACGAATACGCTCACTCCCGACTCGGGAATGACCGTAATCAACCCCGACCCATCCGCGTCGTATGCAATTGCGATGATCTACGTGTACGCCGCTTCAGGTAGCCAAACCGTTGGAGGAACGCTTACAACTGCGGTGTCGGGATGGGTCTCCACCGACGCTGTGGATGGCTGAAAAGCGTACCCTATTGGATACTTAGCCGCCCTAAAAACCGGCGGCTCTTCGGGGTCGCCGGGCAACCCTTTCCATGGATGGGGCGTATTTCAGACACAATTTGGGCTCACGCTGTCGCCCCTTTGAGTAAGACATGGAGTTGGTCTGGTAGAAATCCATCGATTTGTTTGCTCTAGATGAATCTCCGGAGTTGAACTCAGAGCGCGGCCCTCGCGACCAAACCGAGCGGCAGAGGCCGAACTAGAATCCGATGACACACCGATGCGACACCTGCGGGGCGCCATCCTAGTCACTTCGTGCGCTTTGATCACGATTGGATACTTTCTTCCACTAGTTCCAATCTACTCGTTTCCGGCAACCACTCCTCTCGGAGCAACTGATGCTGCTTTGACAGCATTCATTCGGACGGGTCCAAGACGGATCAACGTCTTCGCGAGCCACATGTATGCCACCGTGGGGGTGGGATTCTACGTCCTGATTGTTTTCATGCTCATAGTCGCCCCATTGATTGCAATGGCGTTCTCCATTGCCCCAGGTCTGATTAACTCCGAGACTGCCCCGCTCAGGACTTTTTCACGCTTAACAGGGGCGGCTATCATTTCGGGACTTTCGATGGTGACCGTGGGTGCGTACGTCCGTTGGCTGACCCGCTCGAAGTCCAAACGCTGAGGGCATAGATTGCAGCTCCCCCCAAGACAATCGATACGACAACCCAGATCGCTGATAGCTCCAAAGACGTGGCGACCAACCCTGCCCCAATCTCCCCAGCAACAATCAGAATAGCCCACATCAGGGCCGCCCCATCGGGTGGCATCCGCCTCGCCTCGGGCACTGCCTCACGCCACTCGTTCATGCGGAGTTTTCGGACACGAACCAGCGTTTGCGGACAGGGGGAGCTTTTCGGACAAAGCCCACGCGGATTCGTCTCGAATGGTTTATCTGGCGGGTTGACGCAAATCGTTCAGTGACAAGAGTCGGCCCACGGGCTGACTCGAAGGCGGTCAGTATGGCGAACCCCGAGGTCGAGCGGGCCCAATCTCAAGCGGAAGCAAGTCGCGCGGCGGCGAAGAGGGCCGGCCAGATGCAGTGGGTGGCCATCGTTGCGGCGTTCGCACTCGGCGTGATCCTTACTGCGGGGGCCGCGATTGTGGTCGCCGCATACAACGCGAATCAGGCAACCCCTGCGGCGACTCCTTCGGCGCCAGCTCCTCCCCCAAGTTCCACGCCGGCCGCGGGAACGTACTGGTCGAATTCCTCGTACACCGGTCAAGCCGACCAGATGGGCGGCGGGTGCGTTACTACCCCGAGCGAATGTACGCCCTTCTGGTTCGACTTCAACATCACCCGCCCGACCGGCAACATGGTCCTGAACGGGACTTGGTCAAACATTGCGGGATTCCCGACGATGCTTCAACTGAGCGTGAACGGGACGGTCATCGCGACGAGCGGAGGTGACGTCCCTTGGTATGGAGAGGTCAATGGCTCCTCGGGGCACTTCCACCTCATCGCACACGGGACCGTCGAGTTCCGAATGCTCTCGGCTTGGGATATGAGTCAGGAAATCAACATCAACGGCGTCCGGGATAGTTACAGCGTAATCCTCTGAACAATCGGTCCGTCCAGCTGAACCCGGCACCGATCATTCCGGCTGCTCAGAAGCCAAAGACCCCTCCCGCAGAGTAAAGCAAAGGGTCCCGGTGGTGCTTCCACTGGCCCCACTGGGGGCCCTGCCGAGCCCCAGGCGCGCTTTCCAAGGGAGGATAGTGACCGTGCCCCTTCGACCCTGTCTATGAGGCCCAGGGGGCTTGGTGCGCGTGGAGTGTGCCTCCCGCGCCGTGTCCTGGACCGGGGTAGAAGGGGTTTTGTGACGGCCCGAAGGGGTTCCGTGACAGAAACAGGGTTCGGTGACAAGGCAGGTCGGGTCGGCCATGCGCCGAAATCCCTCGGGTCGTGCGGAGGGGTGGGGGAGGGCGCCCTACGGAGCCGGTATTCCCAAGGTCCGGTCGGTGATGGCGATCGAGTGGGCGCCGTCCGGGGCGAGGTCGAACATCGCCCGGATCGCATCGATGCTCTCGGGAACGACGATCGACTCCTGGTGGATCGCCTGGAAGAAGTACGCGCTCTGGCCGTCCAGCTTGAGCCCCTTCTCCCATAGGACGTTCTCCATCATGTCCTGGTGCCCCAGGCCCCGGTGGCGAGCGTATTCCATCACTTGCGGGGTCCCATCGACCCCCTCCCAAGGCGCGAAGATGTGGAAGCGCGGAGTCGAACGGAACGCCTCGAGCATTTCACTGCTGTCCTTGGGAGCCTGGGTGAACCGGATGTGGTTGACGTGAACGTGCATGAGGGTCGTCGGGACGACGACCGCCGTGGTGGCGATGGGAAGCTCGGGGTAGATCGTGCGGACGTCCGGCCCGTGGTGCGAGGGGAGGTCGAACTTGGGGAGGATTCCGTTGATGGGGCCCCGGTCGCTCTCGGCCGGATCGGCCCCACGACGGATGATCGTTGCCTCCCACGCCGCAATGGTCCACCGGGAAAGAAGGACGGACGCGGCGCGGGAGAGGCCCGTAGTGTTGCAGGAGACGACGCGCGCGGTGCGTTTGCCCCTCGCGGCATCATAGTTCGCTAGGGCGTTGAACGAGACCTCCGCGACGTCCGCCTTCTCTCCTCCCTGGAAGATCGCGCGAATGCCGGCGTCCTTGTAGAGGTGAGCGTTCTCTCGACCGACCTTGTCGGGCGTGGCGTCCACGACCACGTCGACCTCCCGGAGCAGGTCCTCGACCCGGCCCGCGATTGGCAGGCCCACCTGGTCGAAGGGAGCCTGGGGCGCGCCGCCGGCCAGGTAAAGTTTGTACCCCTTCGCGATGGCCGAGCGGGCCTCGAAGTTCGGGCGGGTCTTCGTGACCCCGACGAGCTTCATGTCGGGCTGCCGGCTAATCGCGTCGGCGACGCGCTTGCCGATCGTTCCGTAGCCGTTGACCGCGACCCGGACCGTCATCGAGGGACTCCGGCGAAAGAGAGGCGGGGCGGTTTAAAGGCGTATCCGAGCTACCCCGAACGCTATAGACCTCGAGGACGGTCGGGCGTCGAGCACCATGGATTTCCGGCTGACCGACGAGGAGGAGGCGTTCCAGGCCGCCGTGCGGAGGTTCGGGGACAAGGTGCTGCGTCCCAACGAGCGCCGCATCGATGCGGAAGGGCGGATCCCGGACGAGGTTCTCGCTGAGATGGCCCACTTGGGCCTGCTCGCGATGCCGGTCCCGACCGAGTACGGCGGAATCGGGGCCTCCGCGACCCTCACCGAGCTGGCGGCGGAAGAGGTAGGACGCGGGGACTTTTCCATGGCGACCGCGGTGTTCTTCCTCCTCGAGGCGGGCTGGGGGTACATCCTCGCCGCCCACGGGACGGAGGCGGCGAAGCAGGAGGTCCTGCCGCCGGTCTGCGCCGGTAAGGCGTTCCTCGGAATCGCCACGACCGAGCCGACCGGCGGCAGCGACCTAGCGAACATGCGCACCACGTCCCGGGCCATGGAGGGCGGGTTCTCGCTCCGGGGCGAGAAGGCGTTCGTCTCCGGTGTGGAAGAGGCGAAGCGGCTCGGCGGCGGCCACCTCACTCTTTCCAAGGCGGCCGAGGGCGGCTTCCGGTTCACGTACGTGCCCACCCGTTCGACCGGGATCACGACCCAGAAGTTCGAGAACTTGGGCCGGATGGGGATCTCGACCGGGGCCCTCACCTACCAGGACGTGCAGGTGCCATCGAAGTACCTCCTCGGTGCCGACGGGAAGGGGCTCGACATCGCGATGGAGGGTTTCTCCGTCGCCCGGACGTTCGTCAGCGCGGCGTGCATCGGGGCCGCCGAGCGGGCCCTCGAGACCGGAATGGCCTATATCCGCGAGCGCCAGGTGTTCGGCCAACCGCTCGGCAAGTTCGAAGGCATCCAGTTCGAGCTCGTCGACCTGTGGACCCAGGTCGAGGCCGTGAAGTGGCAGTGCCGACGGACCGCCTGGTTGCTCGATACCTACACGCTGAAGGGCGATAACTCGCACCGGTCCGAGGTAAACCGAGCTGTCGCGAGCGTGAAGCTCACGGCGCCACAGATCTCGTTCGAGTGCGTGAAGCGGGTCATGATGTGGTTCGGGGCGGCGGGTTACACGAAGGACGTGGGACTCGAGCTCGGCTTCCGCGGGATCATGTCCTACCTCGTCGGGGCTGAAGGCGGACTCAACATCATGCGGATCATCCTCGGACGCGAGCTCCTCGGCAAGGAGTTCATTCCCTACAAGTGACGGTGCGATGACGCCCTCCCGCGCCCGTCGACCCGGAGCGCTCGACGAGCGCGATTTCCACGCCTGGCTGGGCCGGCAGCTGACCGGGCCAGCGCGTGGCCTCCTTCCCCTCGGGGACGACGCTGCCGCTCTCCGGGTCCCCCGGGGGCGGGTCGCGGTCGTCTCGACGGATTCCTTGGTCGAAGGCACCCACTTCCTCCCGGACTCGTCGGCCGCACGGGTCGGTGCGGCGGCGGCGAACGTGAGCCTCTCCGACATCGCCGCTAAGGGAGCCCGGCCCGGCGCGCTCCTGCTCGCCCTCATCGTCCCGCGCGGGACTCCCCTCCGCTGGGCCCAAGACCTCGTGCTCGGGGCGGACCGGGCCGGCGCGGCGGCCGGGGCCCCCCTCGTGGGAGGGGACACCAAGCCGGGCCCGGTGCGGACCGTCGTCAGCACTGTTCTCGGGTGGGGGCGAGCCGATCGACTCAGTCCCCGGAGCGGAGCGCGCGCGGGAGACCTCCTCGTGACGACCGGCACGGTGGGAAGGGGCGGTCTCGCCGCCCGCCAGTTGGCCCGGGCGAGTCGACGGTCCCCCGCTCGACGGAGAGCGCTCGTCGACCAGCTGGCGATCCACCCGAGAGTGCGCGAGGGGCTCGTGCTGGGGGAGTTCGCGCACGCGATGTTGGACACGTCCGACGGGCTCGCCGACTCGAGCTGGCTCTTGGCGGGGGCGAGCGGGTGTCGGGTCACCGTCGAGGAGGAGCGCCTCCCCCTCGCTCCGGGGCTACAGTCCGCGGCCCGTACTCTGTCGGAAGCTCGCGCGATCGCGTTCTATGGCGGGGACTACGAACTCCTCGGCGCCGTTCCGGCCCGCGACGCGGCACTGGCCCGCGCGGCCGTGCGGCGCGTCGGGGGCCGGCTCACGACCGTCGGACGGGTCGAACGCGGGGGAGGCGCCTGGCTCGAGGTCCAAGGAAGGTCCCGCCCCATGCCCGCCGGAGGCTGGCGTCCCTTTCGGCGGACGCGCCCGGGGCCCGGTAGATAGTCGTTTCGTCATTTGTCGTTCACCGTGACGACCCCTCACAGGGTCGCGGTAGTGTCAAGTAGCCCCGGTCGGGTTCTCGAACTACCCTGAGGTACTGCAATGCCAAGCAATACGGCCCCAGCAAATCCGTTCGAGACAGCGAAGCAACAGATTGACATCGTGGCCGACCTGATCGGCATCACATCGGGGGTCCGTGAGGTGCTGAAGCACCCGAAGCGGGAACTCACGGTCAACTTCCCCGTCCGGTTGGACGATGGGTCGTACCGGGTGTTCACCGGCCACCGTGTCCAGTACAACATGGCGCGCGGCCCTTCGAAGGGGGGTATCCGCTACCACCCCGGCGTGACGCTGGACGAGGTCCGGGCGCTCGCCGCCTGGATGACCTGGAAGTGCGCCGTCGTCAACATCCCCTACGGGGGCGCCAAGGGTGGCGTTGTGGTCGACCCGAAGAAGTTGTCCCAAGGGGAGCTCGAGCGCCTCACCCGCCGCTACGCGGTCGAGATCGCCCCCATCATCGGCCCGGAGATGGACATCCCGGCGCCGGATGTCTACACCGACAGCCAGACGATGGCCTGGATCATGGACACGTACTCGATGCTGAAGGGCTACTCCGTCCCGGGCGTAGTGACCGGCAAACCGATCAGCCTCGGGGGCAGCGAAGGCCGCGGCGAAGCGACGGGGCGCGGCTGCGCCTACGTCATCCGCGAGGCCGCGCGGGATGCGGGCGTGAAGGTCAAGGGCGGCACGGTCGCCGTCCAGGGCTTCGGGAACGCCGGCAGCGTCGCCGCCAAGATCCTCTACGATGAGCAGGGCGCCAAGATCGTCGCCGCATCGGACACGAAGGGTGGCATCTGGAGCGCCGAAGGGTTCAACCCGCACGCGGTCGAGGCCCACAAGATCAAGACCGGCTCGGTCATCGGGTTCCCCGGCACCAAGGCGATCTCGAACGAAGAGATCCTCGAGTCGAAGGTCGACATCCTCGTTCCGGCCGCGCTCGAGAACGTCCTGACGGCCAAGAACGCGAACAAGGTCCAAGCGAAGATCGTCGCCGAGGCCGCGAACGGCCCCACGCTCCCCGAGGCGGACAAGGTGTTCTTCGAGAAGAAGATCACCGTGCTGCCGGACATCCTCGCGAACGCGGGCGGTGTCACCGTCAGCTACTTCGAGTGGGCACAGAACATCCAAGGGTACTTCTGGACCCTCGATGAGGTCAACCAACGCCTCGAGCGCACGATGGTCGAGTCGTACAAGGCGGTCCACAAGGTCGCGACGGAGCGCAAGGTCCACAACCGCACGGCTGCCTACGTGGTCGGGGTCGGGCGCGTCGTCGACGCGATCCGGATCCGCGGCATCTACCCCTAGGGCCGACCGAATGGTCGACCTCCCGCGTTGCCGACGGGCGACGTGGGCCGAGGTCGACCGCTGGGCGGATCGGCTCGCCGAGCTGGTCCGCTCGGCCCACCGCATTCCCGACACCTTGGTGGGTCTCACCCGCGGGGGCTGGGTCCCGGCGCGGATGCTCTCCGACCGTCTCGGCGTGAAGCGGCTCGTCTCCGTGCGAGCCCAGCACTGGGGCGTCACCGCCACCCCGGACGGGGCCGCCTCGCTGAGCGAGGGCCTCTCGGGCCCCATCTCCGGCGAGAAGGTCCTGATCGTCGACGACATCACCGATACGGGGGAAAGCCTCCACCTCGCGCTCGAGCACGTGCGGGCCGCGGGCCCTTCCCAGGCCGAGACCGCGACCTTCCTCCACATCCCGCGCTCGAAGATCGTCCCTACGTACTACGCGGAGGAGATCCCTCGGAACGCCTGGGTCTGGGTCGTCTTTCCCTGGAACTACTGGGAGGACCTCGGGGTGCTCGCCCAGAAGGCGGCCCAGGTCGCGCCGGGCCTCGACGCGATCCGGACGACCCTCCGGGAGCAGAGCGGTCTCGAGGTCCCGATCGGCGATCTCGAACGGATCGCCCAGTACGTGCCGCTCGGGTCGGCCTAGCGCGCTACTTCGGGACGCTTCATCCCGAGGACGTCGTCTCGAGGGATCCCCGTCGCGCGACCATCTTCCAGTACTGGGAGAGTCCTCCCGCCCCGATCAGCAGCCCGAATCCGACCGCGAGGAGCGCGATCAGCACCGGCAGCTGGCTCGTTCCGATCGCCCCTTCGAGGTACCGTACGAGGTAGACGATGCCGGCGCTGAGCACGCCGGTCCCGATGATCGAGGTCGTCGCGACCCAGAAGTTTCGGGGGAAGCGGCCCCGCAGGAACGTGCGGCGGACCGCGCGGCCGAACTCCCATACGAGGGCGCCCGCCACCCACCAGATCAGGGCGGTCTGGAAGAACAAGAGGAGACGCAGGAGGGGGGCGGTCGTAGCGGCTCCCACGTAGGCGTTGTAGCCTTCCAGGAATCCCACCCCCACGAGCGCGAGCGCGAACAGTCCGAACCCGAACGCGGCCGACCCCTGCCGGATGTCGGTCGACGCGGAGCGGAGCGAGTCGATGATCGCCTCGTCGATGTCGAACGTCCAGAACACGAGGTACACGCCGAGCAGGATCGACAGGCCAATGATCCCCCAGAGGAAGACGCCCCCCGCCGCCGCGATCCCGAGCGTGAGGAGCACGAGCGCGAACGGGAGCACCGTCTTGGCCCGGAGCTTCGGATCCTTCAGCGCCCGGATGACCGTGTAGTAGGTCGACTCGATCGACGCGGACTGCCGGATGTAGACCCGTCGGACGCCGTCGACCCGCACGCGGGAGGCGAGGATCGGGAACAGGTACTCGTCCTCCGCTCCGTCGCTCACGAGGTACGCCGACGTCGCGCTCATTTTGGCAAGGACATGGTCGAACTGGTCGGCGACGCGCCGGTCGGAGTGGACCCCCACCTTGGGGGAGCCCGTCAGAATGCAGACTTCACAGTCTTCTCCCGCGCCGCGCAGCTCGTCGAGGAGACTGACCGCCGCAAAGATCGCGTTCGTGTCGGAGTCTTCGGGGTCGGCGATCGCGAGCCGGGTGGCCGCGTCGATCGCGTCCGCGCGCCCGACGATCGGCCCCTGAACGCCAGCCTTCCGGCCCAAGTCGTCATCGCGGTCTACGCAGACGACCAGGCGCATGGCCCTCCTAGCATGACCGGACCGTGGCTTAACTGCTCGGGTGAATCCCACTTCACCCGGGACCCCGTCGCGGACGTTGTCCGTCGCGTCGAGCGGCGAGGGCCCGGCTTCGGAGAGACTTATAGTCCCCCGCTCTCCCCCGGCGTTCTGTATGGTCACGCTCCCGGACAAGCGAACGGACTTCTTCGATTGGTACCTCGCCGTCGTCGAGTCGGCCGGACTGTCCGACAAACGCTACCCGGTGAAGGGGATGAACGTCTGGACCCCGTACGGGTTCCGGGCCCGCCGCAACTTGGACCGGATCATGATCCGGGAGATCGAGGCGACGGGGTCGGAAGCCGTCGAGTTCCCGGCCCTCATCCCGCAGACGGAGTTCTCGAAGGAGAAGGAACACATCAAAGGGTTCGATGCCCAGGTCTATTGGGTGACGAAGGGCGGGTCGACCGACCTCGACCTCCCGCTGGTCCTCCGCCCGACCAGCGAGACCGCGATGTACCCGGTCTTCGCTCTGTGGGTCCGCTCGCACCAGGACCTTCCGCTCAACGTCTACCAGATCGTCAACACGTTCCGCTACGAGACGAAGACGACCCGTCCGTTCATCCGGGTCCGGGAGATCCACTTCTTCGAGGAGCACACCTGTCAGGTCGACGAGGCCTCGGCGACCGCCCGGGTCGAGTCCAACCTCGCGGCGTTCGAGCGCATGGCGACCGCCTTCGCCCTTCCGTTCGTCCCAGTCCGCCGGCCGGAATGGGATAAGTTCGCCGGGGCGTACTACTCCGTCGCCCTGGACATCCCCGTCGGCGAGGGGCGGACACTTCAGATCGGCAGCGTCCATCACTACCGCGAGAATTTCTCCCGCCCGTACGGGATCCAGTACGAGGCGAGCGACGGTACCACGAAGTTCGTGCATCAGACCACCTTTGGGCTTTCGGAGCGGCTCCTGGGTGCGGTCATCTCCGTCCACGGGGACGCGAAGGGAGCCGTGTTCCCCCGGGAGCTCGCTCCGTACGAGGTCGTAGTCATTCCGATCCTCTCGGCGGCGTCAGGCGACACGCCGAGGAGCGCGGCGAACGAGATCGTCGCCCGGCTCGCGAGGGCGGGCTTCCGAGTCCACCTGGACGACCGGGACGACCGGCCCGGAGCGAAGTACTACTACTGGGAACTTCGGGGCGCTCCCCTCCGCCTCGAGGTTGGGGCGCGGGAGGCGGCCGCGCGCACCGCTAGCGCGGTCGACCGGCTCGGCACCCGCGGGAGCGTCGCCCTCGACAGCCTCGAAGCGGACGTGGAAGGCGCGCTCGTCGCGTTCGACCGGGCGCTCCTAGGGAGGGCCCAGGCCGAATTTGCGAGGGCTTTCGCGCTCGTCCGGTCGGTGGAGGAGTTGCGCGGGGCGAAGCACGTTGCGCAGCTCGCCTGGTGCGGGAGCGAAGAGTGCGGTCATGCGATCGAACAGGCGATCGACGGGGCCCTGCTCGGAACCCCCGAAGGGACCCCCCCGATCGACGCCCCGTTGCCGGAGGGCTGTCTGGTGTGCGGAGCGACCACCGGAGTTCGCTGGGTCCTTGCGGCCCGACCGCTCTAGTAACGGTCCGAGTGGCTAGCGCGGAGGGGCCGGCGCGGGCGGGTTGGGCAGGACCAGCCACATCCCGGCCAGACCGAACAGGAGTAGCGTGATCGTGACGGCGTAGACCCCGTTATCGAGCCAGACGCCGTAACTGAGGCCCCAGCCCACGAAGAACAGCACCGCGAGGACGACCAGGCCTGCGAATCCCCAGAACGTCACCTGCCGGGTGAGGGACATGGTCCACCGGGGGCCGGTTCCGGGGTCGTCCGGCTCGTCAGGAGGCATCTCGGGCCGCCGAGCCGGGGTCCGTTAGATAACCCTTGCGGCCGACCGAACTCCCACCGAGGCGCCCACCGCCCTCGGCCCGCGGGCTCGGTGCAGGGTTTTAACTCCGCCCCCGCCCTAGAAGCCTTCCGATGCCCGAACGGGAGGGCGCTGGTCTCCGCACCGAGGAGGCGCCAGCACCGTCTCCGCCCGTCGACCTGACCGCGGAGGAGCACCGGATCCTCGCGTACGCGAGCGCCATCGGCTCCGAATTCGACTTTCAGCTCCTGGTCGCGGCCATGGCCGCGAACGAGGAGGAGCTCGCCGAGCACCTCGAGGCACTGGTGCACCGAGGGATACTCATCGAGCGTCTCGGGGGAGATCGGTTCGCCTTCACCGAGGAGGAGTTCCGAGCCCGGATCTACCGCTCGCTCACCGAGAGCCGCCTTCGTGTCCTGCACCGGAAGATCGCCGAGGCGCTCGAATCGATACGGCCGGGCCCACCGCCCGAGCTCTACAGCGACCTCGGCCGCCACTACTTCCTCGGTAAGGTCGCTCCGAAGTCGCTCGACTACAACCGCCGCGCGGGCGAGGCGGCGAGGCGGGCCGAAGAGCCCGAGCGGGCGATCCACCACTTCGAACGGGTGCTCCTCGACCTCGCCACGTCGCCCGAAGGCCACGACGGGGAGGAGGCGGCGATCACGGAGACGCTCGGCGACCTGTACTACTCGGTGGGAAACTTCCCCGCCGCCGACCGCTACTACGGCCAAGCCCTCGAGAAGGCCGGTACCCGAGACCCCGGCCTCACCGCTCGGCTCCTCCTCGCTCGGTCCGAGATCGCCCGAGACAACCTCGACATCGAAGCGGCCGCGAAGGGGGCGCTCGAGGCGCGACGCCTCTTCGAAACCGCCGGGGACCTGGTCGGCGTCGCGACCACGTATCGACTCATGGCCCGGCTCGCCTTTCACCGGGGCGACTACCACGCCTCGCTCGACGAGAACATGCACGCTCTCGAGCTCCTCGAGGGGAACCGGGACCCCCGCCTGATCGGGCGCCTGGCGATCGACATGGGCAATTCGTTCGCCCAGCTGGGGCCGGATGTGAAATCGATCGCCATCGAGTGGTACGAACGCGCCGTCGGGCAGCTCGGTGCCGTCTCCGACTGGCTCGAGCTCTCCCGCGCCTACCACAACCTCGCGGTCGCGGTCGGGGAGAGCCATCCGCAGGACGGGCTCGACTACCTCACGAAGGCGCGGGAAGCCGCGGACCGGGGTCACGACTCGCGGAGCGCCGGTTGGTCCCTCCTCACGGGGGTCGAAATGCGCCTGGCCCTCGGCCAAATGGACGAGGCCGAACGAGACAACGAGCAGGCGTCCCGCCTCCTTCAGCGGCTCTCCGACCCACTCGGACTCGAGCAGGTCGAGCTGAACCGCGGCGAGATCGCCGAGCGGCGCGGCCAGTGGGAGGAGGCCGAGCGCGGGTACACCGGTGCGGTCGAGCGGTGCCGCAAGTTCGCCCTCTCCGCGGATGAGGCCGAGGCGCTCTACCGCCTGGCCCGGCTCCGGTCGAAGGTCCGTGACTGGGACGGGGCACGGGAGGCCTTCCTCCAGTCAGAACGGCTCGGACTTCCCGAGGTCCGTCCGAACCTCGCGAAAGCGTTCGCGGAGCTGAAGCGAACCCTCGCCGTCGGGGAGTTGGCGAGCGTCTCGACGGCCTCCGCGCCATCGGTGGACGCGCCCGAGGACCCACCCTTATAAGGGCCGCACCGACTTCATTCGGTAATGGCCGTGGGCTCGACCGGGTTCCCTCGGGGAACCGCGCCGGTCTTCGGGCGAGAAGAGGTGGTAGGCGAGATCCTCCGGGTCCTCGACGGGGCCCGGGAGGGGGTGGGCCAGGGGCTTCTTCTGGTGGGCCCTTCGGGGATCGGCAAGAGCCACCTCTTGCGGGTCGCCACGGATCGCGGCCGGGAACGGGGATATCGCATCCTCACCGGCCGCGCGCTGCCCGAAGAACTGCCGGCCCCGTTGACCTTGATCCGCGAGATGCTGAGCTCCGAGCGGACCGCGCCGCTCGAGGTCCCGACCCGTCGAGAAGAGAGCTTCTCCTCGGGAGACCTCCCGATGTACCTCGCCCCGTTCCTCTCCCCCCAACCCGATCGACCGGCCGACTCGCCCGACGCGCCGGGTCGGGAGGTGCATACGGAAACGGAGGTCGACCGCATCCTCTTTCCGTACGGCACGGGGGCCGGTGAGGCGGTGGGCCTGGGACGTCAGGAGTTGATCGGCCGCGTCGCGGATCATTTCCGGGACGAAGCGCGGAAGCGACCGCTCCTGCTAGCGATCGACGACCTCCAGTTCGCGGATGGCTCGTCGCTGGACGTGCTTCGGCGGTTGTCCGACGAGCTCCGGGGCGCGCCGATCGCAGTCATCGCGAGCGTTGCGGAGGGGCCGTCCGCACCGGATCTCACACGGCCGGCGATCGAGGACCTACGCCGGGCCCCCACATTCCGGACCGTTTCGCTTCGGCCGTTCGGTCCCCTCGAGGTGGGGGAGTTCGTCCGTTGGGTACGGGGCGGTCGACCCGCCCCGCAGGCCGACGTGCTGCGCTGGCATGCCCAGACGGACGGGAACCCCCTCTTCGTCGAGCAGATCGTCCGCTCGATGAGCGGCTACGGCGGCGGCGAGCCGGGGCGGGACGAACCCGTCGGGCGGGACGTGACGGAGATGCTGCGGGCGCGCTATGCCTCCATGGGGGCTCCCGAGCGTCGCCTGCTCGCCCACGCGGCCGTGCTCGGGAAGGAGTTCTCCTTCGTCGACTTGGTCGGGGTCGCCGGCACCTCGGAGGAACGAGCCACGGAAGAGCTCGACCGCCTCGTGCACGGAGGCCTCCTCCGCGGGCGGGGCGGCGAGGTCTACGAGTTCGTAAGTGAGGCCATGCGCGCGGCGGTCTACTCGGAACTCACCGAAACCCGGCGCCGCATCCTCCACCAGAAAGCGGCGAGGGCCCTCGAAGGGCGTGGCGGCGCGACCGACTCGGAACTGGCCCGGCAGTTCTACCTCGGCCGCGACGACGCCAAGGCGGTCGAGTACAACGAAAAGGCCGCTCAAGCCGCCACGCGGGCCTACGCTCTCGACACCGCCGTGTCCCACCTCGGCCGCGCGCTCGAGGCCGAACGCCGGCGGCCCGACAGCAGCCAAAAGGCGCAGGTCCGACTGCTCACCGCGCTCGGGCACCTTCTGGTGGAGCTCGGGAGCCTCCACCGTTCGGACGAGACCCTCACCGAAGCCGTGCGGCTCGCCCGGGAGGACCCGGAGGCCGGCCGGGCGCTCGGCCTCGCCCTGCTCGGCCTCGCCCAGAGCCGGGCCGAGATGAGTGACTTTGCCTCGGCCGCGGAGCTCGCGAACGAAGCGACGGATCTATTGACCCGGCTCGGCACGCCCCGGGACCTGATCACCGGCCACCGGGTACTGGGCGTCGTCTCCTGGCGACTCGGGCGTCTCGACGAGGCGGAAGCGCACCAACAGACCGCGCTGGAGGTTGCCGAACGCGACGGGACCCCGTCCGAGATCGGACACGTGCTGATCGACTTCGCGAACACGATGGTCCCCCAAGGAGCGGCCCGTCTCGACACCGCCCTCGCGTTGTACGGGCGGGCGGCCGACCTGTTCGCGGCCGAGGATGACCAGGGGGCCCGTGCGCGGGTCCTGATGAACCGGGCCATGTTGCACTACTCGAACGGCCACGTCGACGCGGCGCTCGTCGACCTCCACAACGCGATCGGCTCGGCCGAGCGTTCTCATTCGCCGGTGTGGATCGGATACTGCTACCTCAACCTCGCCCAGATCGAGGCCGAGCTGGGTCGGCCCGTCCCAGCTCGGCACGCGCTCGACCGGTGCGTGGAATCCATCAACCCTCTCGGGGACCGCCTCGCCTCCCAGCAGCTCGCCATGACCCGGGGAATGGTCGCCGAGGCGGAGGGATCGCTCGACGCCGCCGAGATCCACTACGCCGACTCCCTCGAGCAGGCGAAGGGGCTGGGGACGACCGCCGAGGTGGCGGAGTCCCTGATCCACCTGGCCCAGGTCGCGCACCTTCAGGGGGATTTGCCGCGCACGCGGGAACGTCTCGACGAGGCCCGGGCGACCGGGACCCTCGAGCACCGATCCGACCTCACCGTCCGCGTGCTCCGCCTCGAAGCCACCCTCGCCGAGCCGGCTGACCCCACCCGTTAAGCCGCGCGACCCGCTCCGAGGGCGATGCCGGACCCGGGGCCCCCATCGCGAAGGGCGCCGGACGGTTCGCCGTACCCCGACCGGGCGCTCCCGACCTTCGAGCGCGACGTCCAGAGAATGTTCGGTCACATCGCGGAAAGGTACGACTGGTTCGACCACGTCGCCTCCCTCGGGAACGACTTCCTCTGGCGGCCTCGCGCCCTCGGGCAGCTCGACCGATTCCGCACCGCCGGCCCGATCGACCGCGTGCTCGACATCGGCTGTGGCACGGGAGACCTCGCCCGGCTCGTCGCCCGTCGCTACCCGACTGCTCGAGTGGTGGGGGCGGATTTCACGGCCCCGATGCTGGCCAACGCGCGTCGACGAGGCCTTCGGGCGGCCGAAGGTCCCCGCGTCGCCCTCGCGCGGGCGAACGCGCTCCACCTACCGTTCGCGGACGGCTCGTTCGACCTCGTGACCAACGCCTTCGTGGCCCGAAACCTCTCCGACCTCCCGCGGGCGCTGGCCGAGATGCGACGGGTGCTGCGGCCGGGCGGCGTGCTGATGACGCTCGAGATCACGGAGCCGACGTCGCCCTTCTTCGGCTCGCTGTTCCACGCCTACTTCGACCAGGTGGTCCCGTGGATGGGCGCCGCGGTCGCTTCCGAGGGTCCGTACCGGTACCTGCCGGAGTCGCTCCGGTCGCTCCCCTCCCGGTCGGCGTTCGTGACCCTCCTCCGGTCGGCCGGGTTCGGCCGGACCGTGGCCCGCCCGCAGTCGTTCGGGATCGTGACGACGTATCTCGCCGAGGCCGGGACCGCTTCGGACCAAAGGCGTTAAGCCCGGCAGAGCCCGTTCGAACGATCGTGGCGACTCCCCCGTTCGACGCCTTCCGGTACGCCCACGCGCACCGCCGCCAGGTCGCCTGGATGAGCCAGAACACGAACCACCTCGTGCCCTCCCAGATGGTCCGTGAGGCGGTCGAGGAGGCGCTGCGGGAGCATCGCTACGAGGGGTACCCGTACGCGCCCGGCGACCCGGAGCTGCTCGACCTGGTCCGCGCCGACCTGGGAATCCCCGGACTCACGCCGTTCCTCACCGGTGGAGGGACCGAGGCTCTCTACATGATCGCCCGGGCGCTCCTGGGAGCCGGCGACGAGGTCATCGCGTCCGACCCGAGCTACCTCATCATCCACCGGTTCGTCGAACTCGCGGGCGCCCACACCCGGAACCTCGACATCTACGCCCCGCCGTTCCGCCTCACCGCGGATCGCGTGCAGGAGGCGATCGGCCCCCACACCAAGATGATCCTGCTCATCGACCCGTTGAACCCGCTCGGCTCGGGCTATCCCCGCGCCGAGGTCCGCGCGATCGCCGAGATCGCCCGCGACCACCACCTCCCGCTCCTGAACGACGTGACGTACCGGGACTTCTCGCGCGAACCGACGCTCGCCGCGGAGTTCGCTCCCGAACAGACGGTCACCGTCTGGTCGGTCTCCAAGAACTGCGGCCTCGCCGGGCTACGGATCGGCGGGTTCTCGGCGACCCCGGAGCGGGTCAAGGCGATCGGCCGCTACAACACGAACGACCTCGGCGTGAACATCCTTGCCCAGGTCGCCGCGACCGCCGCCCTGCGCTCGAAATCGAAGTGGATCGAGGAGGTCGTCCGCCAGACCCGTGCGAACGACGAGCGGGTCGCTGCGATTGCCGCGACCGTGGAGGGCGTGACCGTCCCCGTGCACCCGTCGTGGGCGAACATGACCATCCTCGACGTGTCGGCCACCGGCCTTTCCCCCGAGGCGATCCAAGAGGAGATGCTGAAGACCCACGGGGTCTTCGTGCGCTCGGGCAACTACCTCTCCCCGACCCACGGCAGCAAATTCGTCCGGGTGTCGTTCTCCAATCCCCCGGGGGACCTCGACCGGTTCGCGACCGCGTTCCCCGAGACCGTCCGTAGCCTTCGGGCCCGCGCGCCCGCACCGCCCGCCGCCTAGCGGCGCGGCGGCACGACGAACGCGTCGACCACCACGTGCGTGCGTCCCGGCCCGTAGGGTTTCACCTCGCGGGCCCGAGCCGGCGGGTCGAGCGTGCCACCGGCCCGCGCCACGGCCCGAGTCACCTCCCCTTCGGCGGAGGGGAGGGCACCGTGGGCGTCGACCACGGAGTGCACGTGCAGCCATCCCCCGGAGGTCCGGAGGAGGGGGATCGCAAGCTCGACCCAGGGCACAGCCGAAGGGAGGTACCCCAGGAAGACCCGGTCGGCCGTGCCTCGCGGGAGCGCGACGCTCCGATTGTCCCCGAGCCGCGGGTCGACGCGGTCCCCCACTCCGTTCCGCCGTGCGTTCTCTTCGAGATAGTGCACCGAGAGCGGGTTCCGGTCGACCGCGAGGACGCGGGCGGCTCGCCCCACCTTCGCTGCCGGCAGCGCAAAATAACCGATCCCCGCGAACAGGTCGACCACGGTCTCGCCCGGCCGGACGAGCTGGCCGGCACGGACGCGTTCCGCCCGGTTCCCCGCCGCGAACATGATGCGGGCGGCGTCGAGTTTCCATCGGACTCCCTGCTCGACGACCTCCGTCTCGGTCGGCCCCTCGAGCAGGACCTCCACGCGTGGGGTCCGAAACTCCCCCTCGATCGGGCCCGCGTGCCGGAGGATCGTTCGTACCCCCAACGTGCGTCGGAAGGCCTCCGCGAGTCGCGGGTACTCGGGCCGGAGGGATTCCGGCCACCGGACCATGAGGACGTGGCCGAGGCGCTGGTAGCCGGTGGGCAATTGTGCCGCGAGGTCGGGTCCGGCCGCGGCGCGTAGTTCGTCGCGGATGCGCTCCACCGGAGGCCGGCGCGGGCCGCGCTCGGCCGGCGGACTCACGTCGAGGCCCCGCTGGGGCTGTCGAGGATGACCTCGAGGAACTGCTTGAGATGGGCGGTGAGGATCGGGTTGTCGGTGAACCCGCACGCATCCAGCCCCGGCGCGGCGAGGAGGGCGTGCTGTCCGTCGGCGAGGACCTCGGTCGCGAGCAGGTTGTCGCGCGACACGTAGGTGACCCCCTCGGGGACCCGCTGGAGGGGGGCCGAGACGAACGTCACCTGGATGCCCCGCTTCACCGCGTGCTGGATCTTCTTGCCGAGCTCGTCCCGGACCTCGCCGATCCCGGGGGTCGTCAGGATGAACGTATGGGCGGAGCCGTCCAAGAGCTCGCCGATCTTCTGGAGGACCTTCTCCCGCCCCGAGAGCAGATAGACCAGCTGGGGTTCGCCGTGTTCGGCGACCTCCCGGTGCAGGTTCGCGAGCTGTTCGAACACCTCCTGGATCGCGCCTTTCAACGACTCCGCGACGTCGAGGGGAGGACGCGGCCGGAAGAGGATCGGCTTGCCGCCGGTCGGCTGGGCGTACCCCTTCGCCGCGAGCGACTCCAGGACCTTGTAGGCGCTCGTGCGCGGGATGCCGGCGGCAGAGGCGAGGGTGGTGGCATCCCCGACGCCCCGCGCGACGAGCGCGATGTAGGCCCGCGCCTCGTATTGGGTCAGGCCGACCTTGCCGAGCACCTCGGTCGCCCGGCGGAACTCCTCGCTGGTCGGGTTCCCGAGCGCGACGGCGGTGTCCTCGATCGTCGTCATCGCGGCTCGCGGCGGGACTCCCCCGGCGGGTCTTAACGCCCCCCTCAGGGGACCGGCTCGGTGAGCTTGAGGAGGGCGGCGGTCCCGAGCAGCGATTCGACCTCGGCGGCGGTCAGGAGCCCACGCTCGACCAGGAGCTCCTGCACCGGCCGGTGGAGCCGCTCGGCGTCGTGGAGGAGCTCGGCCACCTTGAGGTAGCCGAACCGGGGGGTGAGGACCGTGGCGAGGGCGGCGGAACCGACGAGGTAGTGCTCGAGCTTCGATCGGTTCGCGCTGATGCCGTCGACGCAAGTACGAGCGAACACCGGCAGGTAGTTCGTGAGGATCTCGGTCGAGAAGATCACCTCGTAAGTGGCGAGCGGCATCATCACGTTGATCTCGAGCTGGCCCGCCTGCACCGCGAACGCGGTGGCCGTGTCAGCCCCGATCACGTGGAAGGCGACCATGTCCAGACATTCGGCGGCGGAGGGGTTGACCTTCGCCGGCATGATCGAAGAACCGGCCTGGATCTCGGGGAGGCGGATCTCGTCCAGCGCCGTCGCCGGCCCGCTCGCCAGGAGACGAAGGTCGTTCGCGATCCGGATGAGCTCGAGCGAGAGCGTGCGGAGCCAAGCGGACGCAGCTCCGAGGGGCCAACGGCTCTGCATCGTCTCGAAGGGGTCGCGGGCGGTGCGGAGCGCGAGGCCGGTGAGCCGGGCGTACTCGCTAACCGCACCCGTTCGGAACCCCGGTAACGAATTGACCCCGCTCCCGACGGCGCTGCCGCCGAGGGGGATCTCAGCGAGCGCGTTCTCCACCGGCGCGAGGGTCTCGAGGACGTGTTCGAGCGCGCTCGCGTAGGCCCCGAACTCGGCCCCGAGGGTCACCGGCATCGCGTCCTTCAGGTGGGTGCGGCCCGCCTTGGAGTGGTGGGCGAACTCCTCCGCCTTGCGCCGGAGGCTCGCGGTCAGGGTGCCCAAGGAGGCCCTCAGTTCTCGCAGGGCGAGCAGGACCGCCACCTGGGCCGCCGACGGGAACGTGTCGTTGGTCGACTGGCCCCGGTTGACGAGGTCGTTCGGACTGACCGTCGCGTAGTCCCCGCGGGGGCGACCCAGGATCTCCAGGGCCCGGTTCGCGAGCACCTCGTTGACGTTCATGTTGAACGACGTGCCCGCCCCGGCTTGGAACACGTCCACGACGAACTGGTCCGCGAGCTTCCCCGCCGCGACCTCTTCCGCCGCCTGGTCGATCGCCCGAGCCTTCGCCGGGTCGACCCCTCCGAGCGCGACGTTGGTCCGAAGGCAGGCGAGCTTCAACCACGCGTAGGCCTTCACGAGGTGCGGCGACGCCCGCAGGCCGCTCACCGGGAAATTCTCGCGGGCCCGCAGCGTTTGGATCCCCCAGTAGGCCTCGTCCGGTACATCGCGGGGGCCCAGGGAATCCTGCTCGACCCGGGGAGGGACCATGGCCGGCGAACGGGAATGCCGACAAAACGTTTGGGCGCTCGGGTTTCGGTCACGAATTCTTCCGGTCGATTCCCCCCGGGACCTGGCAGACGAGCGGTTCGAGACGCCCTCGGTGCCCGGGCCGGTCGGAATGGACGGGGCGAGGGGGCGACCCATGGGATCAGCGGACGGTGGGTGGGTCGAGTTAGGGAAGGCGTTGCCCGCACGATTGGCAGAAGACGACCCGGCCGATCGGGTTGAACTGGCCACACCGCGGGCACGGGATCGTCCCGGCGGGGGGTCCTACGGGGACGCTCGGGCGCGGCGACCGAGGAGGAGGCGGAGGCGTCCACGGGGGAGTGCTGGGCGGGGTCCATGGGCTGACGGAGGGAGGCTGGGGCGGGGGCGATGACGCGAAGGGGGAGCTGCCCGAGAGGGGAGGCGGGGGAAGGCCGAATCCTCCGGGAGATGGGTTCGCCGCGGGTGGGGGGCTGGCGCCCCAGGGCTGCGGGACCGGGAGGCCCAATCCCGACGTCACGGAAGGAGTCAGCACCCACGCCGGGGCGTACGGGCTCCGAAGAATGGCCCGTGCTTGATCGACCGTCACCTGGAACCCGGCAACCCCGGCCTGGTGACCGGGCAGGAGGTACTGGAACGAGTACATTTCCCGCACGGGGCGGATGAGGCCGGGCTGGAGTTGTCCCCAGGGAACCCGAAGGTCGCCACGGCGGCGCTGAAGGATCACGCCCGATCGAGCGGCGGCGACCGCACGGGTCTCCTGCCCGCGTTGTGCGAAGGCGAATACCGCGATCAGGACGAGGAGCAGTGGGAGCTCGAAGAGGAGGAGGAAGACCCCCGACCCGCCCGTCGTGAGCAGGAGCGGCACCACCAGGATAAGCACCAGGAAGAGCGTCAGTCCGAGGCTCGCGGCCCATCGAAGTCGTCGTTGCCGCTCGAGGGCCGGTCCGGCCGGGACCCATTCCACCTTCTCGCTCGGAGGGAGAACGAAACCCTCACCGAGCCGGCGCTCGCGGCGTCGTTGGACGAAGGTCCCGACCAGCAAAGCGAAGGTGACCGGGACCAGAATGAACAGGGCAAAGAACACGAGGAACAGCAGAGCGGGGTTACTCCCGGGCGGGTTGATCAGGAGCGTCCAGGAACCCCCGCTGTAGATCAGCGTCGAGGTCAGGACACCGCCGCTCGCCACCCCGGAGAAATACACCACGTACCGGTCGACCGGGTCGTAGACGAGGAGGCCCCCGTACGACGCGGTGGGTCCCCCGCTTACCGAAAGGCTCGCCCATTTCCCGTTCGCGAACGTCCACTCGTCTCCGAAGTAGGTGCCCGAGTTGTACCCGTTGACCAGGAGCAGGTAGCCGTCGGTTCCGTCGTAGGTCATCTCGCCGACCCATCGCGGGGAGGGGCCGGGTCCGACGGTCGGGGTGACGTTGGTCCAAGTACCGTTCGAGTAACTCCACGTATCGCCGAATCGGTAGGGCCCATCGTTCCCACCGAAGAGGATGGTCGAGTTCGACGCCGGGTCGTAGGCGAACATCGCGCCGCCCCGGGTGGAGGGGGCGGCCTGGGTCGAGATCGGCGTCCAGCGCCCGTCCTTGAAGCCCCAGAGGTCGTTGAGATACACTCCTCCGGCCCCGATCCCACCGAACAGGAGGACCCGGCCCTCCCCCGCATCGTAGCTCATCATCGCCCGCCCCCGGGGCGGCGGAGCCACTGCGAGGGACCCCGTGAGGTTCGTCCACCGGTCGTGCGCGTACGTCCAGGTGTCGTCGGTCAACTCGGAGCACGAAGGGTTGAGGCAACCCCCGAACAGCACGACGGTGCTGTTGGCCGGGTCGTAGGCCATGGCGGAGGCCCAGCGAGCCGAGGGGGACGGTCCGATGCTGCTGGTCAGGTTCGTCCAGTTGTTGTGGACGAACGTCCAGGTAGTGGAGATGGGATTGCCGGTGACGTCGTTCCCCCCGAACATGAGGACGTAGCCGTCCGCCGCGTCAAACGTCGCGGCGGCGTAGGACGTGGGGGGTGGCGATGTCCCCGTCGTGGGGTAGGAGGTCGCGCTCGCGACCGAGGTGATCGACCGGTCATGGGATACCCCGGCCCAGGGCGGGGCGACCAGGAGGAACGAGGCGCCGAATACCACCGCGAGGGCCAGCCAACGTCCGTTCACTCGAGAGCGCATCGCCCTCCTAAGGTGCGGAGCATGGATCCTTCCAGCTCCTAGCCGGTCGGCGCGATGAGCGGGGCGCCGCACCGAGGGCATTTCGGGGACGTCGTGTTCACCTGTTTGATGTCGACGAGGGCCCGGCAGTACTCGCAGGTGATCCGGTCCTCGTGGAGCCGGGCGATCAACGCCTGACGGGCGCCTTTCTCGACCGCCGAAACCACGTGCAGGGCGAAGGCCTGCTGAACGAACGTGTAGACGCGCGGGGAGTCGGTCAGGGCGTTCCAGTAGATCGTCTTCGCGAACTTTCGGCCTCCGATCAAGCGGGTCGGGGCGTGCGGAGGCGTGGCATCGAACTTCATGCCGCCCGAGAATCCGGACACTAGGGTGAGGTTCTGGACCTGGTCGTAGCTCGCATCCACGAAGTTCGTGCGTCGGAGACCGGAGAGACGCATGACGCGGCGGTCGGTGAGAGCGTAGACGGTCCGGTGCCAGAAGAGCACGCAAAGTGCGATGAGGAGGAGAAACGGCGCGTCCAGAATCAGGAAGACGGCGATGGCCACGTCGGGGTCACCGGTGAGGGCACCGTCCCCGACCGTGCCGCCGATGAACAGGAGGGCCAAGAGGATGAGCAGGGTGAGACGACCCCAATACCTCGCCACGAGGCTTGGTCGGGTCTCGAACAGGACCCGTTCGTCCCCCGTGAGGAGGCTCCTCGGGAACACCCACGGCTGGTTCGTGGGAGGCCGGTTGAGCAGAAGGTCCGATTCCGTTCGCGGGCCGTCGGCTTCGAACGCCATCCTCTCGTAGCACGCTCCCCCCGACCCATAAACATGCCGCGCACGCCGGGGCTCCTTACGCCATCCGGACCGTTGCCACGACCCCGAGCCTCCCGACGACGCGTGCCAAGCGCGCGGTCCGGTGCGAGTCTCCAGGTCGACGAGGCGCGGATCCGAACGGCGCACCCCTCCCCGTTGGATACCAAAGGCGCCTTCCGCATGGTGAAAAAGCGGCGGACTGCGCTCCCATCCCACGAAACGTTTAGGCTCACTGCCGTCATCGGCGGTCCTCGTGCGGTCGCCGTGATCGATCCCGGACAGCTGACCTCGGACATCGTGGGCAACGCGGTCTCCGTGGCCCTCCCCGGGCTCCTCTGGGCCGCGATCTTCCTCCTCGCGTTCGAGCACGGCTCGTTCTCAGCGTCGGTCGGTCTCAGTCGCCGGACGTTCTGGTTGCTGCTCCCCGGTGCCATCGCCTGCACGTTCGGCAACCTTCCGCTCTTCCCGATTGGGGACGACCTTATCGGCATCGGGCTGTCCGGTGCCCTCTTCTCGATCCTGGTCGGGCTGCTCACGTTCAACTACTTCGCGCCGCCCGAGCGTCGCTCGCTTCGGCTCTTCGTCGCCGCGTTCGCGACCCTGGCGGCCGCCGGCCTGATCGTCGTGCTGGTGGTGGTAAAACCATGGGAGATGGATGTGGGAGTCCTGGCCGTCGCGGCCGGAGTCCCGGTCGTGGTCTGGGCGCTCGCCCCTCGGCAGGACGCGGTCTGGAATCGGGTCGCGTTCCTCCTCGCGCTCACGGGGGGAGTCGTCGTCCTCACGTTCCTGTTCTCCTCCGCCATCCCCAGCGTCGGTATCACCGAGGGCTTCCCCCAGTACCTCCTCCCTCCCGTCGGAGTGGGGGTGGTCGCTGCGCTCGCCGCGCCGCTCGCCCTGCGGGGCGAAGAGGCCCTGGCGCTCCCGGCCGCCTTCGTAGCGGGTACCTTTGGGGTCCTCGTCGGGGCGGATGTGCTGCGCCAGCCTCCGCTCTACCCGAGCCCACAGCCCGGCCTCTACGTCATCGGCGGCGCGGGGGTGTTCGACCTGGTGTACCTCTCCGGCCTCCTCGCTCTGGCCTCCGCGTTCGCCGCCCACCGCATCCTCGGCCGGAGCTGGACTCCCGTCGGGAGGTACGCGGCTCCGAATCCTACTCCGGTCGGCCGGCTCGCGCGCGCGTTCCGCACCGGTGTGCGGGGCGATCTCTCCGGGTCGCTGAACGCTGCGACGCTCGCCACCCGTGAGGCCGCGGCTCAGGCGCGTCAGCTGTTCGCGGTCCCAGAGCCTCCTCCCGATCGCCCCTGGCAGGGACTCCCCGTGCCGGGGTGGGTGTTCGCCGACCAGGCCAATCTCGAGGCGAGCGCCCGAGCGGGGACGAACGACGGCCGCGAGAGCTTCCGTGGGTGGCTGATGGCCCGCTCCCTCGTGCAGCTCTCGATCCACCTCAGCTCCCGCCGGTTCGGTTCGGCGGCCCACCGGACCATCGCCTACGGGATCGACCTCGCGATCGTCACGGCCCCCGCCCTCGTCGTGTGGGCCTATCTCGCCGCCACCCTCGGCGGGGGGTACGTGGGGGTCGCCGCCAGCGTTCCGTACAACGCCGCGATCTACGGGTACATTTCGCTCTCGTTCCTGTACTTCGTGATCCTCGAGCGCGTGGTCGGCACCACGCCCGGAAAGTGGCTTCGCGGGTTGATGGTCCGGGAGCGCGGAATGCGTCCGCCGTCGCTCCTACCGGTGCTCGTGCGGAATTCGTTCCGCGTCCCGACCCTCTCGATCCTCGGGGTCGGCCTGGGCATCGCGACGGAGTTCCTCTTCGTGCACAGCAATTCGTCTCCCGTCTCGGTCGGTGGCATCCTCGTGTCGCTGGGCGCGGTCACGGCGGTGTTCTTCGCGGTGTTCGTCATCCTCGGAGTCGGACTCCTCGGCGTGATCGGGTACCTCGCGATCTCCGCGACCGCGGAGCGGCAGCGGTGCGGCGACCTGCTCGCGGGAACCTGGGTCATCCGCCGGGCTACGCCGGTCCGGCCTTCGAGGGCGCCGCCGGCCCCGGTGCCGGCACCGTCGGCACCGGGGTCGTCCGGATGACCGGGATGGCGATCGACGAAACGTTCGCGTCGCGGCCGTCATGGTTGGTCAGCCGCTCGGTTCCGATGTGGATCGGGCCCACGTCCACCTGACCCTCTAGGAAGCGGCGGCGAACGACCTCGACCACGTCGACCGCTCGGGCAATCGCGTTGCCGCGCGCTTTCACGATGACCGGCCCCGCCCCCGAGTTGAGCTGGGTGATGACCTGGAAGACGTACGTCATGGTCGGCTTGAGACCGATGTAGACGGTAATCTCCGGGGACGAAGAGGGCGCCATGGAAGGAGGGACACTCCGTCTCCCCTCTTCTGGTTTTGCGAGCCCGCCGCCCACGGTCCTCTCGAGGGAGGGTCGGCTTCGCAAAGGTTATGGGTACCCCCCCATACGCGCGAACGACCGTGCAGGGGTGGCCCAGCTTGGTCAAAGGCGCTAGGTTGAGGTCCTAGTCTCGTAGGAGTCC
>Ga0209415_10004542_pt1 | contig 25356 bp, 27 predicted proteins | sample PeaSoiSIISIP2007_FD_187696 | JGI IMG/M metagenome (GOLD analysis project Ga0209415, IMG submission 187696) | Peat soil microbial communities from Weissenstadt, Germany - SII-SIP-2007 (SPAdes) (version 2) | ecosystem: Environmental > Terrestrial > Soil > Wetlands > Peat | place: Germany... | reverse complement strand
CGAAGCCGCCGAGCTCCACCTCGATGCCGTCGGGCACGATGATCTCGACGCCGCCCATGACGGCGACGGCGGTGATGACGACCTCCGGACCCTCGACCTCGGCGTTGCGCAGGTCGAGCTGGCAGCCTCCCATGACGGCGACGGCGGTGGTCCTGTCCCGCAGTCGCCACCGGCCCTTGCGCCGGGAGCCGCCCATGACGGAGACCGTCCAGCGGGTCACGTTCCGGCCGGTGGTGGCGGCAACGGCGGGCGTGACGGGCGCTGGGGAGCGACCGCTCTCACTGACCACGCCGGCGAAGTCGGGGCCGAACGGATGAGGAAGATCGAGGAGAACGGGGACGACGTCAGGGAGAGCCACCGCCCGGAAGGCGGTATCGACGCGCTCGGAGAACTCGTCCAGCGTGAGCCTGCCTTCACCGCACGACGTCTTCAGGACGTCGATCACCCGTTCACGGTCGCGATCGGAGAGACGGGGCCCTCTCTGATCATTCGGAGGCGTGAACGACACGGCCGCCATTGTGCCCGATGACGGCGAGGCCGGCTCAGGGAGCCGGGGCGACGGTGAGGGTGAACGGCTGCTTCACGACGGGGGCCGTCTTCCCGGTGCCGTAGATGGCGTCGATGGTGAAGGGGTAGATGCCGGCCTTCGTCGGGGAGCCGGAGATGAGGGCCGTTCCGTCGTGCCTGTTGACGAAGGTGACGTGCTTGGGCAACTTGCCCTTCTTCGTGATCGACGGCAGGGGAACACCCATGGTTGTCACCATGAACGAGAAGGACGATCCCACGGTGGCCGTGGCCGAGTCGGCACTGGTGATCTTCTGGGGCGGCAGGACGAATTCGACCGCCCCCATGTCGCACGGCGTCGGTCGGGCCACCCCGCGTTGATCGGGAGCCGAACAGAGCGGTGCGTTGTTGACGGCCCCGATGGCCGGGCTCGACGACTGCAGGGCGATGGTTTCGGTGGGACCCCCGTTGGCCTCGAGGCCGCGGGTATCGAGATCGGCGGCGGCATCGGAGAGGTCGGTGGTGGCCTCGAGTCCGCAGCTGCCGTCGTCATCGAGGTTGTAGCCGCCGTCGGTGATGCTGCCCGAACAATCACCTCCGGCCGAGGCCTTGGCCACGATGGTGGCTGCCAGGCTGGCCGTGCCGCCGTTGAAGATGTTGCCGCCGAGACCGCCGTATTTGGCGCCGTTGCCGGAGAGGGTGCTGTTGGACAAGGTGAGAGAGCCGAGGTTGTAGATGCCGCCGCCGTCGGCCGAATAGAAGGAGGTGTTGCGGGTGAGCGTGCTGTCGGTGACGGTCAGGGATCCCCTGTTGTTGTCGATGGCTCCGCCGGGGTTGTCGACGGCGGAGTTGCCGGCCAGGGTGCTGGTCGTGATGGTGAACGTGCCCCCGTCGTTGTAGATGGCCCCGCCGAATCCGTCACCGGTGTTGTTCCCGGTGAGCGTGCTGCCGGTGACGGTGACGGAGCCGCCGTTGTTGTAGATGCCGCCGCCGTTGAGACCGTTGGCGGCGGCGTTGTCCAGCAACGTGCTGTCGGTGACCGAGGCGTTGCCCCCGTCGTTGAAGATCCCTCCCCCGCCGAAGGCGTTGTCGGCGGCACCGACGATGTTGTCCGACAGGGTGCTGTCGGTGAGATCGAGTGTGCCGTTGTTGACGATGCCCGGGCCGTCGTTCGTGATGACGCTGTTCGTCACCGTGAGCGTGCCCGCGTTGTGGATACCGGTGAAACCTTCCTCGATGGTCAAACCGGAGACGGAGGCGGTCACACCGGAGGCGACATGCAGGATCGCGGTGGACGCGGCGTTGCTGACAGCGTCGGTGCTCGATCCCTGCCCATCGATGGTCAGGTCGACGGCGATGTCGACGGTGCCGGTGAGGGAGATGGGTGAGGCAGGCGAGCAGGAGACGGTGAAGGCGACGGTGTCACCGGCCGACGCACCGGCGACGACGGCCGGAAATGACCCGGCGCCCGAGCTGGCACAGGTGGTGACGTCGTCCGTGGCCGCCCCGGCGACCTGGGTACCGACGACGCCGGAGGTGACGGTGACGAGCCCGACGATGGCACCGACGACGCGGACCGTGCGCATGGAGCCCCCCTTCCGCCACGCCCTTGCACAGAGGTTAGACCGGAGGCGGCCTACGGGCTCGGGAGGACGGCGATGGAGGTGACGACCTCGACGTCGGGAGAGAGGCTGGCCAGGACCGGGCAATTCTTCTCGGCCAGTTCGAGGGCCCGGTCGGCGGCCGCCGACTCGACGGCCCCGGAGACCTCGAAGCGGACCTCGATACGGAGGAATCGCAACGGAGGCTCGTCTTGCTGGTCGGACCGTATGAGGGCGGTCAACCCCGTCATGTGCTGGCGCTTCTTCTCGAGGACGACGACGACGTCATAGGCGAGGCATGACGCCAGAGAGAGGGGAAGGAGGTCGGACGGCTTGGCCCCGACGATCTCGGGATCGCCGCTGATGGCCAGGTGGAAGAGGCGGGAGTCTTCTCCCTCGAAGAGCAGGCCCCGTTGCCATTCGAGCCGCTGGGTTCCGGTCGACATGGACCTTGTCTAGTCGCCCGGGCTTTGGGGGGGGTGGGCCATCACCGTGGGGCCCGGTGAGTGGGGTGGCCCGGTAGCGTGCGCTGATGTCCGGCGTCCTCGAGCCGAGCGGTCGAGCGGTGACCACCGATGAGGTGGGGATCGCCTATTACGAGCTGGGGGGATCGGGGCCCGTGCTGCTGCTCGCCCACGCCACCGGCTTCTGCGGAGCGGTGCTCGGCCCCCTCGCCGCCCGGCTGGCCGACCGTCACCGGTGCATCGTCTTCGACATGCGCGGTCACGGGGCCTCCGACCGTCCGCCCGGGGGGGACTTCGGCTGGTACGGATTCGCCGGAGACGTGCTGGCCGTGGTCGACCACCTCGGGCTCGACGGCGCCACCGGATTCGGGCATTCCTGCGGCGGCGCCGCTCTGCTGCTGGCCGAGCAGTCGCGGCCGGGGACCTTCGCCGCGCTCTACTGCTTCGAACCGATCGTCTTGGCTGCCGACACGCCCCACACGCCCACGCTCGAGGGCAATCCGCTGTCCGCCGGTGCCCGGCGGCGGCGGGAGACCTTCGGCTCGCGCGACGAGGCGCTGGCCAACTTCTCCACCAAGGCGCCGTTCGACCAACTTCGTCCCGACGTGCTGGCGGCGTACGTGGACAACGGCTTCGGCCCCGATGCCGAGGGGATCCGACTGCGCTGCCGCCGGGAGGACGAGGCCCGGATCTACGGCCACAGCCTGGCCCACGACGCCTACGCCCATTTGCACGAGATCGGATGTCCCGTGACCTTGGCGTGCGGAGCCGAGACCGATGCCATCGGGCCCGAGACGCTCCGATGTTTCGCCCGGCGGCTGGCCGAGTCGCAGGTGGAGGTCTTCTCCGACCTCGGGCATTTCGGGCCCTTGGAGGACCCCGAGACGGTCGCCCGGTCGGTCGGCTCCTCGTTGAACCGCGTGGCCGATACACCCGGGGCGTAGCCTCGACCCTGTGGCTCTCCCCGTTCCCCGCTCGCTCTCGCCCTCGAAGGTGAGCACCTTCAAGGACTGCGCCCTGGCCTTCCGGTTCAGCGTGATCGACCGGCTGCCCGAACCGGCCTCGCCGCAGGCCGTGAAGGGGACTCTCGTTCACCGCGCCCTCGAAGGTCTGTTCTGGGACCACCCCGCCGGCGAACGGAGCCCGGAGGCGGCCCGGGTCTCGTTGGCGGCGGCGTGGACCGCGCTGCAGGAGGACCCCGAGTTCCTCGAGCTCGACCTGGCGCCCGACGCCGCCCACACCTTCCTGGCCGACGCCGAGAGACTGGTGGACGGGTACTTCCGGCTGGAGGACCCGAACGCCGTCACCACCGTGGGAGTGGAGCTGCTGCTCGAGGCCGAGGTGGGGGGGCTGCTGCTCAGGGGCATCATCGACCGGCTCGACGTGACGCCGGACGGTGAGTTCATCGTGGTCGACTACAAGACGGGCCGGGTGCCGAGCGAGATGCAGGAGCAGAGCCGGTTGGGTGGCGTGCAGTTCTATGCGCTGCTGTGTGAGCAAATTCTCGGTCGGCGTCCGGTGAGCGTCCGGCTGCTCTACCTGAAGGAGCCCGTCGTCATCGCCTCGGACCCCTCCGACCAGGCCTTACGGGGATTGCGGCAACGGACGGCGGCCGTGTGGACGGCCATCGAGCGGGCGTGCGAGGCCGAGGACTTCAGGCCGAAGCCGTCGCCGCTGTGCCAATGGTGTGCCTTCCAGGCGTTGTGTCCCGCCTTCGGGGGCGATCCGACGCTGGCCCCGGCCCCGAGCGCCGAGCTGCACGGCGTACCGGCGGCGTAGCCGCCCGTCGCTCTCCCCGATCGGCCCAGGCGTCCCGATCGGCCTTTCGTCTCAGGGCGTCAGGAACACCGCGGAATGTGGTCAGTGGCGGCGGGGTTGTAGAGGCCATGAACCCGACGCCGTTCGCCGTGACCTTCGACTACCGCTGCCCATTTGCCCGCAACGTCCATGAGCACCTGGTCGCCGGTCTGGAAGCCGGCGCCGACTGGAATGTCGAATTCCTGCCCTTCTCGCTCACGCAGACCCATGTGGAGGACGGCGGCACCCCGGTGTGGGATGCGCCCGAGCGGGCCGAGGATCTGATCGCCATCGAGGCGGGGCTGGTCGTGCGCGACCAATTCCCCGAGCGGTTCCCCGACGTGCACATCGCCCTGTTCGCCGCCCGTCACGACGAGGGACGCGACCTGCGTGACGAAGCCGTCCTGCGCGACGTCCTCGGCCGGCACGGAGTCGACGGGGAGGAGGTCTTCGCCGCCATCGCCGACCGGTGGCCGCGCCAGGCGTTCCGCAAGGCGCACGAGTCGGCCGTGGACGACTACCAGGTCTTCGGGGTGCCCACCTTCATCGCCGGAGAGTCCGCGGCCTTCGTCCGGATCATGACGCGGCCCCGTGGTGACGGCGCGCTGGCGCGGGCGACGATCGAGCACGTGCTCGAGCTCTTGGTGGGCCGTGCCGAGATCAACGAGTTCAAGCACACGACGATCTCACGCTGACAGCGAGCCGAGCAGTGCCCGGGCGCGCGTGACCTCCTCGGGTGTGCCGTAGACGGCGGCCGAGAACTCTGTCGCCCCGGCCTCGGCCAGACGACCGATGGCCGCCGACACTTGTTCTTCGTCGCCCACGATGGCCACGTCGGGTGGGCCGGCGGCGCCCTCGCGGTCGAGCATGGCCCGGTAGGAGGGCAGGTGGCCATAGATGGAGAAGATCCGTCCGGCGCGCTCCCGGGCCCCGTCGGGGTCGTCCGTGACGCACACCGGCAGGGTGACCACGACCTGAGGAGCGGGACGTCCGGCCTTGGCCGCCGCCGCGGTGATGGTGGGGACGATGTGCTCGGCCAGGGTGGTGAGACCGACCATCCAGGTGACGGTGCCCGACGCCTGGCGGGCGGCGATGCCGAGCATGACCGGCCCCAGGGCGGCCACGAGCACGGGCGGCGCGGTGGCCCCTTTGGTCTCGAGCGCTCCCAGGGTGTTGGCCCGCAGGGCCTCGCCCTGGAACGAGACCTGCTCCCCCGCCAGCATCGGCACGAGGATCGAGAGGTACTCCTCCATGTAGCGGGCCGGATGGTCGAAGGAGCAGCCCCACATGCCCTCCACCACCATCTTGTGGGACAGGCCGATCCCGAGGACGAGACGGCCGCCGGTCACCGCCTGCACGGTGAGCGCCTGGGCCGCCAACATGGTGGGGTGACGGGGATGGACGGGCACGACGGCCGTTCCCAGGGTCACCCCCGGCACCTCCCGGCCCACGATGGCGAGGGCGGTCAGCGTGTCCCACCCGAAGATCTGCGACGACCACAGCGACTCGGCGCCGGTGGCGGCCAGGGCCTGGGCCCGTGCCACGACGTCGTCGATGGTGCCGTCCATGTCGAGGCTCAGCCCGATCCGCATCCTGTCCCTCCTCGTGCCGACGCTGGTGGCACGGCCGGCGTACCCGGTCGACGGCGGGTCGGCCCGGTGGCCCTCATCCTGGCAGTACCGTTCGCATCGTGCCCGACGGGCATGACAACGGCACAACGACGGGGAGACCTGCCATGAGCGTGGCGATAGTGATGGGAAGTGCGTCCGACGCGCCGGTGATGGAGGGTGCCGTCGAGGTGCTGCGCGACTTCGACATCGGCTTCGAGGTGCGGGTCCTGTCCGCCCACCGGACGCCGGACGACGCGCTCGACTTCGCCCGGAAGGCGGCGGCGAACGGGCGGAAGGTCCTGATCGCCGGCGCCGGCGGGGCCGCCCATCTCGCCGGGGTCCTGGCCGCGGTGACGCCGCTGCCGGTCATCGGCGTACCCATCGCCGTGGGCGAGCTCGGGGGCCTCGACTCCCTTCTGGCCATGGTGCAGATGCCGAAGGGTGTGCCCGTGGCGACCGTGGCCGTGAACGGGGCCGGGAACGCCGGGCTCCTGGCCGTGCGGATCCTGGCTCTCGCTGACGAGCGCCTGGCCGCGGCGCTGGCCCGGCATCGCGACGACATGGCCACCCGGGTGCGCGCCGCCGACGAGGAGATCCGGACGCGCTTCGCCGGATAGTCGAACGGCGGCGGCGACGGCGGGCGGGCGGGCCCAACCACGAGCGAAAGGCGGTGCAAGTGCGGATCGTGGTCACCGGTGCGAGTGGTTTGATCGGACAGGCGCTGCTCGGCGCCCTGGGTGCGGCCGGTCACGACACCGCCGTCCTCGTCCGGCGGCAACCGGGGCCGGGCGAGGCCCTATGGGACCCGGCCGCGGGCACCATCGACACCGGTGTGTTCGACGGGGCCGGTGCCGTCGTCCATCTTGCCGGCGCCGGGATCGGCGACAAACGGTGGACGCCGGAACGCAAGGACGTCATTCTCGGAAGTCGGGTCGCATCGACGACGCTTCTCAGTCGGACCCTGGCCGGTCTCGGCGGCCCCCCGCCCGTGCTCGTGAGCGCATCGGCCATCGGCTACTACGGCGACCGGGGTGACGAGGAGCTCACCGAGACGAGCGGTCCCGGGAGCGGGTTCCAGGCCGAGGTCTGTGGCGCCTGGGAAGCGGCCACCGCCGATGCCGAGGGGGCGGGCATCCGGGTGGTCCACCTACGGTCGGCCGTGGTGCTCTCACCGCGCGGCGGTGCCCTGCAACGTCAGCTCCCGCTGTTTCGGGCCGGGCTCGGCGGAAGGCTCGGTTCCGGTCGTCAGTGGTTCAGCTGGATCTCCCTGCCCGATGAGATCGGCGCCGTGATGCACGTCATCGGGGAGCCGTCGATCGCCGGGGCGGTGAACGCGTCGGCCCCGGCCCCGGTGACCAATCGTGAATTCACCGCCGCGCTCGGCCGGGCGCTTCACCGCCCGGCCGTGCTGGCCGTGCCACCGTTCGCCCTGAGGGTGGCGCTCGGTCGGCCGCTGGCCGACGAACTGCTGCTCGGGAGCGCGCGGGTGCTGCCCGCCCGGCTGCTCGACAGCGGCTACCGCTTCCGGCACGCCACGCTCGACGACGCCCTGCCGGCGCTGCTGTCGTAACCGGGGCGGCGCCACAACCCGAGGGGCACCGCCCGAACCCGTCAGGTGGCCGGAGCCAGGCCCTCGACGGTTGTGGCCAGGTCGTCCCCACCGGGAAGCAGGGCGAGGACGGGAACGGTCACGCCGTTCTCGACGTAGCGGGCGATATGGGCACGGCACTCTTCGTAGGAGCCGTGGACGACGAGGGCGTCGACGACCTCGTCGGGGATGGCGGCCAGCGCCGCTTTACGGTCCCCCGCGCCCCATGCCGCCCACATCTCTTCGAGGAGCGGTCCCCGCCCCAGCCACCGGTGGAATTCGGCGTAGACGGCGACGTTGAGATAGGCGGCGATGCCGATGCGGGCGACGGCCCGGGCCCGCTCGGTGTCCTCGGTGGGACAGACGAAGATCCGGGCGACGATCTCCTTTCCCGGTCCCACCTCCCGGACCGTGGTGCGGACGTCGTCGGCCGACAACCAGTTGATGATGGCGCCGTCGGACTCCCGGCCGGCGAGGCGCAACATGCCCGGGCGGAGCGCAGCGACGTAGACCGGGGGTATCTGGGCCGGCGGGCGGCCGAGGCGGAATCCGCGCACGGTGAAGGTCTCGTACTCGACGTCCACCTTTTCGCCGGTGAGGGCCAGGCGGAGGAAGCGGACGGTGTCCCGGACGCGCTTGTAGGGCTCGTCGAAGGCGACGGCGTTCCATCTCTCGACGATGACGTCGGAGGACGATCCCACGCCGAGGGCGAAGCGGCCGGGGGCGAGCTCGGCCATGGTGGCCGCCTGCATGGCCAGCAGGCCCGGGCCCCGGGTGTAGACGGGCACGACGGCCGTCCCCAGCTGCAGCGTGGGAGCGGCCACGGCGGCCAGGGCCAACGGGGTGAACCCGTCGGCGGCGTTGGCCTCGCCCGTCCAGACGTCGGTGTAGCCGAGCTTGGCCAGGCGCTCGTACCAGGTCCAATGGTCGGACAGAGGCACGTGGTCGAACGGAACGGTAATCCCATAGCGGTGCACGACCAGAGTGTTACACCCTGATGCCACCCTGGACAGGTGACAAAGAACGGAAACGTGCCTCGGCACAAGCGCCTCTACCAGCCCCCGCTGCCCTGGACCACCGACGGCGGCCCCGCCCCGGCCCCGGCCCGCCGCTCCACCGGGACGACCAGGACGCCGCCGACCACGAGGAGGAACCGGATCGCCGCGGAAAGTCGGACGCAGGCCTGTGGGGTCCCGACCCCGCGGCGGGCCGTGACCTACGGAGAATGGCGCCTGGACGAGAAGACCCGCCGGGCGGGACGCCAGGGGGTGGCCGCCGCCCGGGCCGCTCTGGCCGGCGCCGTGCGCGCGGCCGACCCACGACGGGCCGACGCCGCCTGACGGGCGCAGGCGCCATCCCGACGGCGGGACCGGGCCCGTCGGCGGGGCCGCAGCCACTACCGTCGCGGGCATGCCGTCGCTCGCCGAACGACTGGGACACCCGGCCGAGGCCAAGCTGCTGATCCTGAACTGCGACGATCTGGGCTTCTGTCACGCCGCCAACGAGGGCGTCTACCAGGCCCTGCACCAAGGCCTGGCCACGAGCGCCAGCCTGATGGTGCCCTGCCCCTGGGCCCGGGGGGCGGCGGCGGGGTACCGGGGCGAGGACGTGGGCGTGCACCTGACGGTGAACTCCGAGCACGATCTCTACCGGTGGGGGCCGATCACCCACGCTCCCTCGCTGCTCGACGGGGACGGCGGCTTCCCCCGCACCGTGGCCGACGTCTGGGACCACGCCGATCTCGACGAGGTCCGGCGCGAGTGCCGGGCCCAGATCGAACGGGCCATCCTGTGGGGATTCGACGTCAGCCATCTGGATGCCCACATGGGGACGATGCAAATCAAGTCGGAGTTCTTCGACGTCTACCTCGACCTCGCCGTCGAATTCCGGTTGCCCCTGCGGCTGTCGGGAGCGGCCACCGAGACCCTGATCGGCTTTCCGTTCCGGGCCCTGGCGGCCGACGCCGGCGTGGTCTTCCCGGACGAGTTCGTCTACATCCCCGGCGTGGGGAGCCGTGAGATCCTGCTCGAGGCCATCCCCGGGATCGGCCCCGGGGTGACCGAGGCGTACCTGCACCCGGCGGTGGACAGCCCCGAGCTGCGGGCGATGGCGGCCGATTGGGAGGACCGGGTCGACGACCATCGACTCCTGGTCGACGACCCGGAGCTGCGTGACGCCGTGGCGGCCGCGGGCATCACCCTGATCGGGTACCGCGAGCTACGGGACCTGATGCGGACCCAGGGCGTGGAAGCGGCGCTCAGAACTCCGTGATGGCGGCGATCTCGGTCTGAAGCTGCTTGTACTCGGGGGCGTTGGTGATGGGGAGCAGGGCCATGACCTTGGCCATGTTGCCGGTCACCTTGACCTTGCCCTGCATGAAGGCGGCGTTGGCGTCGAGCTCGCCCTTCTGGATCTTGACGGCGTCGGCGTGGCCGGTGGTGAGGGTGACCTCGGAGTCGTCCAGGTGTCCGAGCTGGCTCTCGACGAGCTTCCCGTTCTCGAGGACCCAGTAGTACTCGATGTCACCGTCCGGTCCGCCGGTCACCACGTACTGCATCCGGGCCGAGGCTCCGGCACGCTCGGGCTGGCCCTCGGACATCTTCCTGGTCTCGTCGAGCCAGTCCTGGGTGAGCCACTTCGACATGTCGTCCCTCCGTGGGTTCTCGCTGCACGCGGCCGCTGCCGGGCCCGGCGGGCCCACCGGTCGCCCAATCGTCAGCGCATCTTAACGAGCGGCGAGGTCCCGCACACCGGCGAAAAGGTCGTCCTCCAGGGCCGGGGTGCCGGGGTCGGTGGAGGCATCGAAGGCCGTACGGGCCAGGATGTACTCGTCGACGGGATGGACGGTGCGGGCCACTTCGGGGGGGAGGCCGAACCAGAAGGGCGAGGTGGGGTCGACCTGGGTGGCATGGGCGAGAAGCGCCTCGCGGCGGACCTCGCCGTAGTCGGAGACGTCGATGGCGGTGGTGTACTCGTTGGTGTTGGCCGACGCCCTCTCCAGCCAGGCGGCGTCGAACGGGGACTCGAGGCCCAGCTCGACGAACTTCTCGTGCATGGCCACGACCCGGGCCCCGGACCAACCCACGTAGTACAGCTTGAGCGGCGTCCAGGGTTCCCCGGCATCGGGGTGCAGCGCCGGGTCGCCGGCGGCGTCGAAGGCGATGACGGAGATCTCGTGGACGCGCAGGTGATCGGGATGGGGATAGCCCCTCTGGTCGTCGCCGTAGGTCACGATGACCTGGGGACGCTCGCGGCGGATGACCGCCACCAGCCGGGCGACGGCCTCGGCGAGCGGGGCCCGGGCAAAGCACTCGGGCCGCGCGTTGGCCGGCGTGTCGGGCATGCCCGAGTCGCGGTAGCCGAGCATGACGACCTCGTCGTAGCCGATGACCGACGCGGCGGCGGCCAGCTCCCCCATCCGCACGGCGCCGATGTCGGCCCGTATCTCGGGTGAGTCGAGCGCCGGGTTCAAGATGTCGCCCTCCTCTCCCCCGGTGCAGCAGACGAGGACCGTCCGGACCCCTTCGGCGTGGTACCGGGCGATCGTGCCGGGGCCCTTCGACGCCTCGTCGTCGGGGTGGGCATGGACGGTGAGGAGGCACAGAGGCGCGGTCATGTCCACACGGTACCTGCCGACCGCGACACGCTCGGCACCTCCGACGCCGGGCGCGACCCGCGCCGAAATGGGCCGTCGACCTGGGCCGCGGCCGGCGCCGCGGTCACCCTCGGAGCGCCGGTGGTGCAGCTACCCCGATCGTCGGCTCCCCTATGCTCGTGAGTGGACACGAGGCACCGACGGTGGCTCCCACCACGAAAGAGGACCCCACGCCATGGGCGTGATGCAGCGCTTGTTGAACATCTTCCGGGCCAAGGCCAACAAGGTCCTCGACCGGGCCGAGGACCCGCGCGACACGCTCGATCTCTCCTACGAGAAGCAGCTCGAGAACCTCCAGAAGATCCGCCGCAGCGTGGCCGAGGTGGGCACCGCCCGCAAGCGGGTCGAAATGCAGGCTTCGCAGCTCGAGCAACAGGCGGCCAAGCTGCAGGACCAGGCCCGCCAGGCGCTCGGCCAGGACCGCGAGGACCTCGCCCGCGAGGCGCTGTCGCGCCGGGCCGCCATCGGCGTCGAGCTGACGGAATTGCATACCCAGCAGGCGCAGATCTCCGACCAGGAGCAGAAGCTGGTGCTCACCGCCCAGCACCTGCAGAGCCAGGTGGCGACCTTCCGGACGCGGAAGGAAACGATGAAGGCGACCTACACGGCGGCCGAGGCCCAGGCGCGCATCGGCGAGGCGGCGGCGGGGATCTCGCAATCGATGGGTGACGCCGGGCAGACCATCCAGCGGGCCCAGGACAAGATCGCCAACATGCAGGCCCGCGCCGGCGCCATCGACGAACTGCTGGCATCGGGGGCGCTGACCGACCTGTCGTCGAGCACCGACGACATCCAGGCGCAGCTCGACAAGGTGGCCGGAACCTCCCAGGTGGAGGCCGAGCTGGCGGCCATGAAGAACGAGCTCGCCGTCCCGTCCGCCGCCGGGCTGCCCCCCGGGGCGGAGCCGCCGGCATCGCCCGCCATCGGATCGCCCGTGCCCGACGATCCGGCGACCGTGAGGTCGCCCGCTTCCCACCCCACCGACCAACCGAGGTAACCAACCGATGGCGATTTCCCGCCGCATTCCCGCCGACCGCGGGCTCACGTTCCGCATGTTCCTCACCGGGTTCTTCATCGTCCTGCTCTACGGGGCGGTCATCGGGCTCCTCTTCGCGTTGCACGTGAAGCTCGGGTTCATCATCGTCATCGGCGTGGTCGTGGCGTTCTCTCAATACTGGTTCTCCGACAAGATCGCCCTGTGGGGCATGCACGGCCGCATCGTCACCCCCGAACAGGAGCCCGAGCTGCACGGGATCATCGACCGGTTGTGCGCCCTGGCCGATATGAAGAAGCCGCGCGTCGCCATCGCCGAGGTCGACATGCCCAACGCTTTCGCCACCGGGCGCAATCCCAAGAACTCGGTCGTCTGCGCCACCCGGGGCATCATGCGGCGGCTGGAGGAACCCGAGCTCGAGGCGGTGCTCGCCCATGAGATCTCCCATGTGGCGCACCGCGACGTGGCGGTGATGACGATCGCCAGCTTCCTGGGGATGATCGCCGGCCTTCTCACCCGGGTGATGCTGTACGCGGGGCTGTTCGGCGGTTTCGGGGGCGGGAACAGAAACAACAGCCAGGGCGGGAACCAGACGGCGCTGATCGAGATGGGCGTGCTGATCGTCTCCGCCGTCGTGTACGCCATCAGCTTCCTGCTGACGATGGCCCTGTCGCGCTACCGCGAGCTGGCCGCCGACCGGTCGGGGGCCATTCTGATCGGGCGGCCGTCGCTGCTGGCCTCGGCCCTGGTCAAGGTGACGGGGGAGATGAGCCGGATCCCCACCCGTGATCTGCGGTCGGCCGAACACTTCAACGCCTTTTACTTCTCCCCCGCCATCGCCAATGGCGCCAGCCTGTCGTCGCTGTTCTCCACCCACCCGCCCCTGCAGAAGCGGCTCGACCAGCTGGCCAAGCTCGAGGCCGAGATGAACGAAGCCCCATGAGGCAGATGCAACCGATGGGTACCCGCTGATGCGCATCTTCGACACGCTGCTCGGGCGGACGAAGCCCGTCCGGGCCAACCTCGACGCCCTCTTCGCCCTTCCGTCGGCCGCCGTGACCTTGCAGGTGAGTGCCGGTCTGGTGTCGACGGGCAAGGCGGGGGTCTGCTTCAAGCCCCCCTCGGGACAGAACTTCACCGATATGCAGACCGAGCTCGAAAAGCTCCTCGAGCTCGGCGACCCCGCCGGCGGCGATGCCACCTCCGCCGCGCCCTCCACGGCGTCGGCCGACTCGGCGCCGTCGGCGGGCGGGGCGTCCACGGTGGCACCGACCGGGGGGACGGCCCCGGCGTCGCCCGCCCACAGCCTGATGGTGCGGCATGTCGGAGACCGGTTCGGCTACCGCTGGATCCTGGTCGAAGGAGGCGAGATCGACGACCTCGTCACCCGGGTCCACATGGTGCACTCGTCGCTCGAGGATGCCGGATGGAGCCCGCAGCTGCTGTGTTCGGTGTTCGGGTTCGCTCCGACCGGTACGCCCGATGACACCCCCGGCGACGGCTCCGTCGCCATCACGCAACCGATCTTCCTCGTCTACCTGGCCAAGCAGGGCACCTTCTACCCCTTCGCTCCCCAGGGCAACGAGCAGCGCGACACGGAGCTCGAACTGCGTGTGCGCAGCATCCTCGGCACCGATCTGCCCATCGAAACGGACCTGAGCCGCTGGTTCCCCATCTGGGACCTACCTGTCGCCTGACCGGCCCCCGCCGTAGGGGTCCCAGGCTGGCGGTCCCCGGTCCAGGGCGGCCAGCGCGCCGCTGATCATGTCGACGATGCGCCGGGGTTCGAGGGTCGTCGTCGTGTCGTCACCGATCAGGTGCAGGGATCCGGTGATGGATCCCGCGCCGTCGAAGGTCCAGCGCGCCGACGCCGCTTCCGCCGCCGTGAGATCACGGGCCAGCTGGTCGAGGTCCACGCGGGGCCGGGGACGACGGGTGGCCAGCCGCACCCATGACTCGTAGCGGTAGCGGAACTCCATCCGACCGCCGGCCAGGGTCGCCACCCGCAGACAGTCGGTTTCGCTGTGGACGGCGGCCCGGTGAATCGGCCATGACCCCCACGAGGGTGCCCCGTGGTGACGGGGCGCCACCGTGACCACGGCCAGATCGAGCTCCGGGATCTCCTCGATGGTGGCCGCTCCCTCGGCTAGGGCCCGCACCGACGCGTCGTAGGCGGCGCATTCGGCTCTCCACAAGGACTCGAACCGTTGCGGATCGGCCGCCAGAGCGGAGAGGACGTCGAGCGCCTTGCCGGCCACCACGCCGCCGTACTCGAACGTGTCCCGGGGACGGGCCTTCTCGTGATCATCGATGGCATTCAGGGCGAAGGCGATGAGGGCGGCACGACGATCGGTGACGACGTCGAAGTCACCGACGCGGGCCGCCTCGACGAGGATGGGCCCGTGCTCGGCGTCCAGCCCCTCGATGACCAGCAGTGCCAGGGCCACGACACCGTCGACGTCGTAGTGATCGATCGATGCCACGTCCACCGCCGGCAATGTTTCGCCGGCGGCCAACGCGAGCCGGACGATCTCGGCCGAGAGGTCGGCGTTGAGAGAAGGCGGCGTGGGCGTGCCCGGCCAGTGCGACAGGGTGTAGACGGTGCCCGGGCGGGCGGCGCCGTCGACGATGACATGAGGCTCACCGGCCAGGAGATGGGCCGGGACGTAGCGGAAGGAGTGCCCGGACAGCCCGCGCCTTCTGCGCCCGCGGGACCACGACGTCACCGAGCGCGATCGTCCTACGACGGGTCCGGCAGGTCGTCGATCAGGCGAGCCAGATCCAGATCGGCTTGAGTGAGACCGCCTTCGGAGTGGGTGGTCAGACGCAGCGTGACGCGGTTCCAGCGGATGTCGATGTCGGGGTGGTGGTCCACCCGTTCGGCCAGGGCACCGACGGCGTTGACGTAGGCGAGGGCGTCGGAGAAGGCCCGGCCCGTGTGGACCTTCACGAGCTCGTCGCCGTCGCGGGTCCAGTCCATGCCTTGGGCCAAGGCGGTGTCCACGGTGGCGTGGTCAAGAGCGGTCACGGATGGATCATCTCTTCGGGCCGGACGGCCTGGTCGAACTCCTCACCCGACAGGTACCCGAGGGCCAGGCACGCCTCGCGCAAGGTCGTCCCCTCGGCATGGGCCTTCTTGGCCACCTCGGCCGCCTTGTCGTATCCGATCAGCGGATTGAGGGCGGTCACGAGCATGAGCGACGTATCCAGATGTTCCTTGATCCGCGCCCGGTTGGGTTCGAGGCCCTCGACGGCGTACTGACGGAAGGTCCCACAGGCGTCGGTCAGGATCCGCAGGGAGTGCAGCACATTGTGGATGATCACGGGCTTGCACACGTTGAGCTCGAGGTTTCCCCGGCTTCCCGCCACCGCCACTGCGGCGTCGTTCCCCATCACCTGGATGCAGACCATCATCATCGCTTCACACTGGGTGGGATTGACCTTTCCCGGCATGATGCTCGAACCTGGCTCGTTCGGTGGCAGGACGAGTTCGGCCAGGCCCGCACGCGGTCCCGATCCGAGCCAGCGGAGGTCGTCGGCGATCTTGGTGAGCGACACGGCCAGTGTGCGCAGGGCTCCGCTCGTGTGCACGAGGGCGTCATGAGCGGCGAGAACGCTGAATTTGTTGGGCGCCGAGACGAACGGGAGGTCCGTGAGGGCAGCGATGTGGGCGGCGACGCGGTCTGCGAACTCCGGATGGGAGTTGAGACCGGTGCCCACCGCCGTTCCCCCCAGAGCCAGTTCGAAGAGGTCGGAAAGACAGGCGTCCAGGCGGGTGAGGTCGGCATCGAGTTGGGCCACGTAGCCGGAGAATTCCTGGCCCAGCGTCAGGGGGACGGCATCCATCAGATGCGTCCGGCCTATTTTCACGATGTCGGCGAAGTCGTCCGCCTTGGCGGCCAGAGCGTCACGCAGGGCCCGGACCGAGGGCAGCAGGGCATGGACGAGCTGTTCCGCCGTGGCGATGTGCATGGCCGTCGGGAACGTGTCGTTGGAGGATTGCGACATGTTCACGTGGTCGTTCGGGTGGACAGGGGTCTTCGAGCCCATGTCCCCGCCTGCTATCTCGATGGCCCGGTTGGAGATGACCTCGTTGGCATTCATGTTCGTCTGGGTACCGCTTCCCGTCTGCCAGATGCGCAGAGGGAAATGGGCGTCGAGCGCTCCTGCCGTGACCTCTCGGGCGGCCTGCACGATAAGGTCGGCCAGACCCTTGTCGAGCTTCCCCAGTTCGACGTTGGTGAGGGCCGATGCTTCTTTCAGGATGCCGAAGGCCCGCAAGAGCGGCCTGGGCATCACGTCGTCGCCGATCGGGAAGTGGACGAGCGACCGCTGCGTCTGCGCACCCCAGTAGCGGTCCGAAGGGACCTCGATCGGACCCATCGAGTCTGTCTCCATGCGCGTGGCGCCCACCGGGTCACCCTTCCTCTTGGCGGTGTCCGAGCCGGCGGAGCCGGTAACGGACGACCTCGAACAGACCGATCGTCGTGAAATGCCGGGACCGACGTTACCGCCACTCCACATGGGCCACGATGGCGCGGCCGTCCTCGGTCACCCATCCCTTGGCCCGGGCGAATTCGATCATGGCCACGAAGTCGGCCTCCCATCCGTCGCCCACCGAGCCGGAGGCCAGCCGGCGGACGGCGGCCACCTCCACCAGGGCCCCGGCCTCCTCCGTCCGGCCCACGGCGGCGGCCAGGAGCGCCGCGTCGAGGGTGGCGGTGTCGCCCGGTCCGAGCACGACGACGTCGAATCGTTGACAGTCTTCCGGTTCGACGAGCAGCACCTGAGCGGTGGCGGCCGTCAGGTCGACGGTCACGTGCACGACCCACCTCCGGCCACGGGCGGCCGGTCCGCCAGGGCGCTCGGGTCCTGCACCTCAGTCCGGATCGGTCGTGGGGGCGAAGGCGCCGATGAGCGTCTCTCCGGCCAGGGTCACGGCGTCGAGGTCCTGGGCATCGGGCATGTTGAAGACGACACCGTCGAGACCGGCGTCGAAGAGGGCGGCCACCTGTTCGACGACGGTGTCGGGATCGCCGGCGGTCACCATGGCCCGGACCATGCCGTCGTCCATGCCTCGGGCGACCCGCAGTTCCTCGACCTTGCGGTCGGCGTCCTTGGCCGTCTCGGCGATGACCAAGGTGCCGAGCCGAGTCTTCGTGATGGTGGCCGGGTCCCGTTTCACCTCTTCACAGTGGCGCGCCAGGACCTCGAGCTTGTGGCGAACGGTGGCCGCGTCACCGAAGAGGTTGCAGGCGTCGGCATGCTCCGCCACGATGCGCAGGGTCCGCTTCTCGCCGCTGCCTCCGACGAGGATGGGGGGCCCGCCCGGCTGCACCGGAGGAGGCCGGTTGACGGCGCCGGCGATCCGGTAATAGCGGCCCTCGAAGCTCGGGGCGTCCTGGGTGAACATCGCTCGGCAGATGACGAGCGCTTCCACCAGTCGGTCGAAGCGCTCCGTGAGGGGCGGGAAGTCGAAGCCCAGAGCGTCGTGCTCGCCCTGGAACCACGCCGCCCCGATGCCCAGGACGGCGCGCCCGCCGGACAGCACATCGAGGGTGGTCACCTCTTTGGCCAGCAGCGCCGGGTTGCGGTAGGTCACGCCGGTGACCATGGCTCCCAGTCGGGCACGCCGGGTCCGGGCGGCCAGGCCGCCGAGGAGGGTGTAGGCCTCGAACATGGGCTCGTCGATCTCGCCGACGACCGGGATCTGCAGGAGGTGGTCCATGACCCAGAGGGAATCGAAGCCGGCCGACTCGGCCGTGGTGGCGATCGATGCCACCCGTTCGAAGAGCCCCGGATCGTTCCCTCCTGCCCGTTCTCCGTCGCCGTAGGTGAAGCTCGGGATCTGGAGGCCGAAACGGGTCAGAGGTGCCATCGGAGGCGCAGGATACCTTCGCCGCCCCGGCGGCACATCGGCTCGGGCCGTCCGGGGCGCGACATCATCGGGGCGGGGCATCGAGTCGCGACCGGAATGTCTTGGCACTCTCGATCTTCACGCCGAATGGTCGGAGCCGCTCGACAAGACCGCGGTCAGACGTGACGACGGTGGTATCCCCGGGCCGGTCGAGAGCGCCGACCATCTCGACGATGGCGTCGTCAGCCGCGTTCGGCCCTCCGGGGGCAAAGGCGATACTCACCCCGGCCCGGGCGGCCCCGTCGATCTCGCCGGCCGTCGCTCGACCGTCGAACACCACGGTGGCCCGCTCCGCCATGTCTGCGATGCGGCCCATCTCCTCGACCAGCCGCGCCCGGGCGGCGCGGCGGTCGCGCCACCACCCGTCGGGGCGGGTCCCGATGACGTTCATGCCGTCGACGATGAGATCCATGGTACAGCCTGCCCGACGGCGACCCTGGGCGAGAGGGGATTGCGGGGGGGTCCGTATTGGGGGTTATTTGATCCCAGGTTGCGGGGGTCGTGACATCGGCCCCTCACAGTGGGGTTCACCGTCAGAGAACGAACAAAAGCCGGCCCTCGGCCGGTGGAAGGGACCCCCCCAATGACCAGGCGTGTCAGCCGTGAGTTGTACTCCGGCCAGGGCCCCGTGGGATCAGCCGAAGCCTCGGCCGAGCTCCGGACGCTCGGACAGTCCCAGGTGATCGGCGCCTCGACGGCCGATGTGGGGACGACCCGTGAAAGGGTCCGCCAAGGTCGTCTCCTGCGGCTCGGTCTCGTCCTGTTGCCCGTGGCTCTGCTGCTCGTGGCCCGGGCTCTGCTGTGGGGCGGCGGTCCCTTCGCGCTGCCGCACTTCCCCCACGCGCTTCTCCCCTACCTCCCGGCCATGGCTCTCATCACGTTGCTGTCGGTCGCCATCATCGTGCCTCTTCTCGGTGCCGGCCGGTCGCCGCACGTGCTGTACCGACCGAGTGAGATCGACGTCCGCTTCGAGGACGTCCGCGGAGCCGCCTTGGTTGTCGACGAGGTCGTGAAGACGCTCAACCTCTTCCTCGGTCACCGCAAGTTCACCGAGCACATGGGTGGTTCTCCGCGACGTGCCCTGCTGTTCGAAGGTCCTCCGGGAACGGGAAAGACGTACATGGCCAAGGCCATGGCGGCCGAAGCGGGCGTGCCTTTCCTCTTCGTGTCTTCGTCCGCCTTCCAGTCCATGTACTACGGCCAGACGAATCGCAAGATCCGGTCGTACTTCAAAGCCCTGCGCAAGTACGCCCGTCGCGAAGGTGGCGCCATCGGCTTCATCGAGGAGATCGACGCCATCGGCGGGGCCCGTGGCGGCATGGGAACGGGGAGGGCCGAGGGCGTCTCCGGGGTCGTGAACGAGCTGCTCGTCCAGCTCCAGTCCTTCGACGAGCCGGCCCTGAAGACCCGCATCGGCGCCGCACTGGCCGACAAGATCAACGGCTGGATGCCGGCCAGTCGGCAGATCCAGAAGAAGCCCGCCACGCCCGCCAACATCCTCGTCATCGGCGCGACCAACCGCGCCGCCGACCTCGACCCGGCTCTCGTCCGACCGGGACGGTTCGACCGCACGATCTACTTCGACCTGCCCAGCCGGTCGGGTCGACGGGAGATCATCGACTATTACCTGGAGAAGAAGGCGCACGAGCCCGAGCTCGACGTCCCCGCCCAGCGCGACCAGCTGGCGGCCGTGACCTTCGGGTACTCCCCCGTGATGATCGAACACCTCCTGGACGAGGCGCTCATCTGGGCGCTGCGTCGCCAGGGCGACCGGCTCTCGTGGGCCGACATCCAGAACGCCAAGATGACAGAGGAGATCGGTCTCGCTCAGCCCGTCGAGTACGCCGAGGCCGAGCGACGCACCATCGCCACCCACGAGGCGGGACACGCCGTGGTGGCCTGGCTCGTCGGCAAGGGCCGCAAGCTCGACGTGCTCTCCATCATCAAGCGTAAGGATGCGCTGGGCCTTCTCGCCCACTCCGAGGAGGAGGAACGCTTCTTGAAGACGCGCACCGAGATGGAGGCCCTCATCCACATCGCCTTCGGCGGCATGGTGGCCGAGGAGATGTTCTTCGGCGAAGCCGGCTCCGGGGTGGCGAGCGACCTGAAAGCGGCGACGATCGCCGCCTGCCAGATGATCGGCAGTCTGGGCATGGGGACGACACTCGTCTCCGCTGCCGCCCTCGAGACCGCCGGTGGCGGCAACATCGTGGCCAAGGTCCTGTCGAACGACGACGGGCGCGACGAGGTCGAAGATGTCCTGCGCCGGGCCAAGGACGAGGTACGGAAGCTTCTCGAGACGAACCAGTGCGTGGTGGAGGGCTTGCGCGATGCCCTGCTCGAGCGGGATGAACTCGTCGGGGCCGAGATCCTCGACGTGATCGCCTCGGTCGGCACCCCCGCTCTCGAGCCACAGGTCTAAGTTCTCGACGTCGAACCGGGGGGACTCGACGTCGACCCAAGGGCAGCGCCGCGGCGGCGGCGCTGCCCTTGCCTCTTTTCCGGTCTTGGTCAACCGACGGGCCGCGACCACCAACCTCCGGCTCCGACCGCCAAGCCGCACGCCGCCAACTGCTCCAGGGCCAAGGCCACGTCCGTGACGGGAAGCGCACAGCGACGGACGATCGTGTCCAGACTGGCGGGGTCGTGATCGAGGGTATCGAGTGTCCGGGCGGCGACGGGGTTTGGCGCCGCCGTTGATGCTTCGCCACGGGTCTGCGCCCGAGTCGGGGCGTGCGGGGGCACGATCCCCGACCGACCGGTGATCGCCAGCTCAACGGCGGCGATGACGTCCTGGACGTCTCGCACCGGTGTGGCGCCGTCCACGAGCAGGGCGTTGCATCCCGTCGAGGCCGAGCTGCGTACCGATCCGGGCACAGCGGCCACGGCCACGCCCCGGTCCACGGCACGCTTCACCGTGTTGAGCGATCCGCCCTTACGGTGGCACTCGACGACCACCACCACATGGGCGAGCGCCGCCATCACCCGGCTCCGGACGGCGAACAACCAGACGGGGGCACCGGCCGAGCCGGGGGCGCGTTCGGATAACACCGCCCCCCTCTCGGCGATCGCCCGCTGGAGTTGGACCTCCATGGGGCGGCCGGCGGCGTCGAGCGCGGTGCCGACGACGGCCACCGGTGGTGCTCCTCGGCTGGTGGCGAGCACGCCGGCGTGGCCGGCCGAATCGATCCCCCGGGCCAGTCCCGACACCACCACGATGCCCGCCTCGGCCAGGCCCCCACCGAGTTCGGCCGCCACGCTCAGGCCGTAGGGGGTGGCGCTGCGGGTCCCGACGATCGCCACCCGGGGGCTCGTATCGATGAACGACGGGTCTCCCAGGGTGAAGAGAACGGCGGGGGCCTCGTGATCCGCGGCCAGGGCGGTCGGATAGCCGGACCGACCGAGAATGAGGACACCGATGCCGGCGCGGGCGCAGTCGGCTTCGACCGACTCGACGACAGACGGCCTGGCCTTGGAGCGGTACCGGCCGTCGGGGTCGGCGCGATGCCGGCCGCGGGCCAGGGCTTCCCAGGCCGCCCGCGGCTCGTCGTCCTCGAGGAAACGGCGGACCCGGGCCGGTCCGGCACCGAGCGCGGCGATGGCGGCGGCGTAGCGCTCGTCCTCACCGAAGGAGCTGACGCTCGTCATCACGACACCTCCTGCCACCGCAGGCAGCCGGCGTCGCGCAGATGCAGGGCCTCGGCCACCTGTCGCTCCCCGATGACGGAGCCGGCGTCGTCGAGATCTCCGAGCGTGCGGGCGACCCGCCGAATCCGGTGCAGTCCGCGCGCCGACAGGGCGCCCGCCCGCAGGCGTCGTTCCAAGAGGGCACGGCCGTCGGGAGACACCGGGCACAGCTCGTCGAGCAGGTGCGCTTGAATCTCGGCATTGCACCGCACCCCCCGGGTGGCGGCGACCAGGCGGGCCATGCGCACCCGTTCAGCCACCACCGTCGAGGACTCTCCGGCGGGACCGCCCAGCAGGTCGTCCACATCCGGTCGTCCGAGGGAGAGGGCCAGATCGAAGCGGTCGAGCAGCGGCGCGGAGAGGCGTCGCGCGTATCGGGCGCGTGCCGCTTCGGTACACCGGCAGGCACCGGGGATGCTGCCTTCGCCGCACGGACAGGGGTTCATGGCCCCCACCAAGAGGAACCGGGCCGGCAGATCGATGGATCGACGGGCCCGCCTGATCCGGACGACGCCTTCCTCGAGGGGCTGGCGCAACATGTCGAGGGCGACGGCCGGGAACTCTCCCAGCTCGTCGAGGAACAGCACCCCGCAGTGGGCGAGGGATATCTCCCCGGGGCGCAGCCACGCCGTCCCCCCTCCGATGAGCGAGACCTCGGTGGTCCCGTGATGGGGGGCCCGGAAAGGAGGACGCTCGGCCAGTTCCCGTCCGGCCAGGGCGACCCCGGCGGCGGAGTGGATACGCGTGACCTCGAGCGCGTCGTGGCGACCGAGCGGGGGCAGGAGCCCGGGAAGCCGGCTGGCCAACATGGTCTTGCCCGAACCGGGTGGGCCCACGAGCAGCAGATGGTGCCCTCCGGCGGCCGCCACCTCGAGGGCACGCCGTCCCACCGCCTGACCTCTGACGTCGGCCAGGTCGGGCCGGGGCGGCAACGCCGTCAGCGGGCGTCGGGTGCTCGACGAGTCGGCCCATGGGCCCTCGCCCCGCAGGGCGGCGACGAGCTGGCCCAGACCGGCGGCTCCTCGAACCTCGTGACCGCCGACCAACCGTGCCTCCACGGCACACTCGGCCGGCACCACCACCCGCCGGCAGGTGAGAGCGGCCACCATGGGGACGACGCCGGGGACGGGTCGGAGGGAGCCGTCGAGACCCAGTTCCCCCACGAAGGCCGTGTCCCTCACCTCGGCGTGCGCCACGGATCCGTCGGCGACCATGATGCCCACGGCGATGGGCAGATCGAGACCGGAGCCGCCCTTGCGCCGACCCGATGGATCCAGGTTGGTGATTGGTAAGTCTGATCTGTTACAATGGCGTCGTGACCAGGGCCGCCTTGTATTGCCGCATCTCGTCTGACCGGGACGACACCCAGCTGGGCGTTGAGCGCCAGGAGAAGGACCTCCGGACGCTCTGTAAGGAACGGGGCTGGACGGTGTCCGGCACCTATATCGACAACAACATCAGCGCCGCCTCGGGCGCCCTCCGACCGGAATACCAGCGGATGCTCCGGGACATAGAGCGGGGCGCCGTCGACGCCATTGCCACCTGGGACCTCGACCGCCTCACCCGCCGCCCGATCGAGCTGGAGGAGTTCGTCGCTACTTGCGATAAGGCCGGCGTAACCCAAATCGCCTTCGTGGGCGGAGGCGTCGACATGGGCACCGGTGATGGGCTCCTCGTCGCCCGCATCAAAGGGGCAGTAGCGGCCGAGGAGGTCCGCAAGACCAGGGAGCGCATCAAGCGCAAGAAGCTAGAGATCGCGGAGAAGGGTGAGTCTCACGGCGGCGGCACACGGCCCTTTGGCTTTGAAGACGACAGGATCACGGTGGTGGAGCCAGAGGCTGAGCTGATCCGGGAGGCGGCGTCGCGCATACTTTCCGGGGCATCGCTCTACGCCATCTGTCATGACTGGAACGATCGGGGCCTACGAACGGTCACCAGGAAGCCGTGGTACGTCACGGGACTCAGGACAGCACTTATTCGGCCCCGTACGGCAGGGCTGCGCCAGCATCAGGGCGAGGTCATTGGAGATGCTGTTTGGCCGGCGATTCTCGAGCGAGAGACGTGGGAACAGGTGCGGGCGATCCTCACCGATCCTTCACGACGTCAACCGGCAGCGAGCCGGCCCTACCCCCTCAACGGCGTTATCCGCTGTGGTGAATGCGGGCGCTACCTCTCCGCCATGCCCCGCAAGAACGGGCGCAACTACGGCTGCCGGAAGGAGGCAGGCGGATGTGGACACGTGTACGTGTCGGCGGATCTGGTCGAAAAGGAGGTCTTCCATACCGTCCTGCAGTGCGCTGATTCGCCCACTCTACGAAGTTTGGTGGCCAACGAGGAGCAGGACGTGGCTCAGGAAGCCCGGGCCCTCGTCATCGAGAATGCCGCCGACGAGAAGATGCTGACCCAGCTCGACGCCGACTACGCCGACCGGGTGATCCCCCGAACGACGTATCTGAAGCAGTCCCAACGACTCAGGGATCGCATCGACGCTCGGCAGAGCCAGCTTGCGACCCTCCGTGGACGCTCAGCCCTCGATCGACTCGGCGGGCACGTTAGCGAGCAGTGGAACGAGATGAGCCCCGATGACAAACGCTCAGTAGTCCTCACCTTCATGAACAGCGTCGACGTGATGAGGGCCACCAGGAAGTGTGGCAACAAGTTCGACAGGGACCGGATCGTCATCGACTGGCGCTTCAACTCCCTGGCTCGGGCGTCCTTTGATGGGTTCGACGACCTGAACGAAGACGATCAGAATGAAGCGACTCGTCGGTTTAAGCGTGGGTGGGATACCGGAGAGAAGCTCTATGCGGACCGGAAGCGACGGGGCGCCGCGGCAGCGAAGAAGTCCTGATAGCAGTCGTGCGACAAGCGACTGAGCATCGCCTTCCCCCTGGCCGCGAGGGTCGCGCGGCTTCGATTCCCGCCACCTCCACTGGGCCCCTACCTATCAAACTCCAGGTCAGGGCTTTGTGCGTTTGGCCAACGTGGCCCGCAGGACACGAGCAGGACACGGAACGGAAATCGGGGCAAGTACAAAAGGGAGCCGTTGGAGCTGTTGTAGCGACCGCTCTGCGCGAGCCTCCTCCGCGCCGAGATCGGCTTCGACGGCGTGCTCTTCTCGGACGACCTCGAGATGAAGGCCGTCGCGGCGCGCTACTCGATCGAGGACGCCGCCGTGGAGGCCGTCTGGGCGGGGTGCGACGCCCTCCTGATCTGCAAGAGCGAAGACCTCCAGGACCGCGCGCACGAGGCGCTCGTGAAGAAGGCCGAGGCCGACTCACGCTTCCGGGACCGCTGCGCGGAGGCCGTCGGGCGCTGCCTGCGCGTCCGCCGCCTCGCGCCGCCCCGTCCCATCACGGACCGCGCCGCGCTCGCCCAGATCATCGGGAGCCCGGCGTCGCGCGCCATCTTGACCGAGATCAAGGCCGCGCAGGACGCGCGCGCGAAGGCGATGAGCTGAGCTCTCGGTCGCGTGGCGACCGAGAGCTCCCGAACCGCGCGCGTCAGCAAGCGGACGCTCCCACGACACGAGGACCGCG
>Ga0209415_10004541_pt1 | contig 25360 bp, 22 predicted proteins | sample PeaSoiSIISIP2007_FD_187696 | JGI IMG/M metagenome (GOLD analysis project Ga0209415, IMG submission 187696) | Peat soil microbial communities from Weissenstadt, Germany - SII-SIP-2007 (SPAdes) (version 2) | ecosystem: Environmental > Terrestrial > Soil > Wetlands > Peat | place: Germany... | reverse complement strand
CCCCCGCTCTTATCGCGAAGGCTCGCATTTTCATGGCCCGCTGTGGCCTGCCTCGAATCTTGAGCATCTGCCTCTTAGGGCGGGTAAACTTCCGGAGTTTGGGGATCAGTAACCACTCTATGTAGAGTCTACTGTACTCAGGCAGCTACCCCACATTCCGATTTATTCAGTGTTTCCCTACAGGCCTGAAGATTGTGCTCTCATTCAGGAGTCTGAAGGCTCCTTCTCCCTCCGTTATTTCGGCTCGACAACTTTAGTACTAATACCGCATCGGCCCAACGACGGGGTGGACGTTTTCGGCGATGGCGATGCGGGAGGCTACGGTGGAGGCAGTATTCCATTCGGTGTAGGGGCCTAGTTTGACGATGTACCAGGGATGGCCGTGGGTTTTGGTGGACTGGATCATGGAGGCGTGGAATCCCTTGAGGGCCAGATCGTCGATGAGGGCCTGGGCGCTGGTCTCGGAGGTGAAGGAGCAGACACGAATGCCGAGTGGAATGGCATCGCTGGCATCGTCGGCGGACGCGGCCTCGGTGCTGGCGGTTGGCTTGTCCGCAGTGGGCTTGGCGTTGGCTGCCGTAGTTGCTGCGGCAGCCTGAGGAGGCGCGGGCGGTGGAGGGGGCAGAACGGCCACCAGCGCGGGCATGGCGGCGGAGGGCGGATCGGCCGGAGCCGCTGAGGCAGAGGCGGAATTGCCGGATGCAGCGTCAGGCTGAGCGGCGGGTAACTTGGGCAGCGCGGGAGCTTTGAGGGGCGCGTCCTTTTCCACGGGCGGAATGCCGTTGGCCGAGGCCAGCAACAGGCCAGAGGCGGTTCCGGCCACAAACAGCAGCAGGCCCGCCGCAAGAAAGCAGACGCCGATCAGCAGCGCGCGAGTACGCGTCAGGCTCAGAGTGAGAGAGGCGCTCATGGGACCTCCACAGTGAACTGGCCGGGGGTAGTGATGGAGATGACTCCACCCCAGGTACACATGAGTTTGGAGTTGGAATCAAGCGCCGGCATGCCGCCGATGAGGACGGTGGGCGCCCCGGGAGCCCAGGGTGCAGCGGTAACCGGGACACAGGGCATGGGGGTGAGCACGCCCAGCGCGGCAGCGGTGGCCGCAGCCACGGTGGGGTTGGAGGGCGACGAGCACATGCCGAAGGGCGGGATGTTGACCACCGGCGCATAGTCCATGATGTTGGCTGCGGGAACACCGCCAGCCTGCACACAGTGGGTGGGCAGCACAATGAGCGAGCCGGGAGCCACGCCAAAACTGCACATCATCATCGCACCCATGCAAACCTGTTGTGCCATTGAATAAGCCCTTTCCGCCGCTCGCGCGCGACTGCGTCAGTTGATCTGGACCACGCCGCCCTTGACGGTCAAAGACGCGCCGCCATCGACGGTCTGCGAGGCCGCGGCCTTGTTGGTGAGGGTGGTACCCGCATTGTTGGTCATATCGGTGCCGGATTTGTTGGTGAGGGAGGTGCCCGCTTGATTGGTGAGATCGGTACCCGACTTGTTGGTGAGCGTAGTTCCGGCGGTATTGGCGAAATCCGTACCGGACTTGATGCTGATGGAGCCATCGGCCTGAATGGTCAGATTTCCGCTGATCTTGATGGTGCAGTCGCCGGAGATGGTGGAGGTGTACTTGCCGCTGTTGGTGTGGGACTCGTCGCCGGTGATGGAGAGGGTGCGTTTTCCGGAGACGGTGAGGCTGTCGTCTTTGGAGATGGTGGAGGCAAAATTGCCGCTGTTGGTGTGGGACTCGTCGCCGGTCACGTTGAGGGTGCGGGTGCCAGTGACGGTGAGGCTATCATTGTTGAGGACGGTGACATTCATGTCCTTTTGCGCCTGAATGAACAACTCTTCTGAACCGGCCTTGTCTTCAAAGCGGATCTCGTTGAAGCCCGCGCCGCCTTTGGAGGAGTTGGTCTTGAGCGTACTTTTGGTCTGGTCGTCGGGCAGCGTATAGGGCACTACCTGCTGGGCGTTGTAGACGCAACCGGTGATGAGCGGCCGGTCTGGATTGCCTTCAAGAAAACTGACCACAACCTCCTGGCCGATGCGGGGAATGAAGATGCTGCCCCAGAGGTTACCGGCCCAGCCCTGCGCCACGCGGACCCAACAGGAGCTTTTCTCATCGCTGGTGCCGAGTTGGTCCCAGTGAAACTGCACAACCACGCGACCGTACTGGTCAGTCCAAATCTCTTCACCGGATTTGCCGACCACGGTTGCGGTTTGCGTACCGGCGATGACCGGACGCGGCGTGACCAGCGGCGGACGAAAGACTGTGGCTGCGGGAAAGGCTTCAAAGGAGTTGGAGTACACGTCCTGATTGCCGCTCATGGCCAGCCGACGCAGAGTATAGGTGGCGTTGAGGTCCGTGCGGTAGTGGCCGGAGAGAGTGAACTGCGCGCCCGCATGAAACGCACGGCAATGGCTGGTTCCGCGCAGGGTTTTGGCCTCGGTTTGCAGCGCGGCAAGGCGACGGCCAGCGATGGTTTCGCCATCGCTTTGCGCGGTGTAGCGGCCGGGATAATCGTAGACGGAACGGCTGGTGTCCGCGCCGCTGGCGGTGGCCAATAGCTGGGTGGCGGGAATGGTGAAGTTGAAGTCGTCGGCCTTGAATTCGCCCACGGTGACGGCCTGTTCAAGCGAGCAATCGAGCACGGCATCATCGGCATCGACCAGCGGGTCCGCTCCCACGTAGCGAGCGGCAGTGAGGCCGGGGCACGAACCCCAGGAATTGCTGTCGTCCACCAGCACCAGAGTGTGCTTGGAGGCATCGTGGGTGAAGTAGTAGCTGATGCCCTCCTCTTCCAGCAGGCGGCTGACGAAGGCAAACGCGGACTCGCGGTACTGCACGCAATAATCGCGCGCGGTCAGGGTCACGGTGGTTTTGTCAGAGAAATCGCTGAAGCCGAGATCGGAAAAGATCTGCTTCACAATATCGAGCGTGGTCTTGTTTTGGAAGATGCGGCAATCGGCGCTCATGGTGAGCATCCACAACCAAGGGTGCAACTCGGCGAGATAGGTAACGAAGCGATCATTGCGGCCCGCCTGCGTGAAGCGCCCGACGATGCCGTTCACATATTGAAAGCTGCCGTTGGAAAGGGGAATCTGGAGGGTTGCGGCCTTGCCCACAATTTGCGTGAAATCGAGCGCGGCGTCTTCAGAGTACAGCTCGAGGTCGTAGCGAAAAAGCTCCGAGATCGCCTCTTCGCCGCTGAAACTTCGCACCAGCAGCTTGTTCGCGCCGAGAGGCGTTGTGATCTGGACGGGCAAAGCGGTTTGAACGAATCCTCCCATGGCTAGCGACCTCCAACGCGCGCAGAACGATTCGGCGTGGAGGCTGACGTGGATTTTTTGTCGGAGATCAGCCAGACAAGGCGGCCCAATTCCGATCGGTGCGCAGTGGAATCGCTGGAGAGCATGGTGCGGGGAATCTGGTCGTTGCGCAATTCCAGCTTGAAGGTGAAATCGAATTCGTCCCCGAGAAAGAAGCGGGTCAAGTCACAAAGCTTTTGATACGCTGTGCCGCTGGGCAGGAAACTTTTGAAGGTGCTCAAATCCAGCGACTGGAGATGAATGGTCACTCCGGCGTGTTGGTCCCAGACGCGCTTGCCGAGGATTGCGCCGTCGCCCAAGCGATGGTTGAGACCTTCGTAAATTCCGATCTGCGTCCACTGATCGTGGCTAAGCGTGAGCCACGCGCCGGTGAACTCTTCTACGACGGCTTCAATTTGGAAATAATCGCTGAGCAGCCGCTCCAGTCCGGAGGCGGAGCGTGGACGGGCCGTGAGCAATCCGCTGTAGCCGAGCAACGCGCGGTCAGGAACAGCAAGCCGATTGCGCGCAGTAGAGTCGGGATCGCGGCCCATTCCGATGAGGGCATAAAGGTGATTGGCGGCCTGCCCGTCACTGGGCGAAGTGCAGGTCAGCTCCGGGTGGTGCATCTCATGGACTCGGTAGACGAGCAGAATGAGCCGATGATTGAAGATGTCCAGAAAATCACGCAGGGCATTTTCACCGCGCCACAGGAGTGAGTCGGTAAATACGGCAGGCAACGGTCCATGCGCGCCAGCCAGGCCGAGAAAGTTCACCAGCAACTGGGGAAGAGGATCTTTGTCGCTGGAGGGAGTGACCTGCTGAAGATCGGTTCCCGGAAAATCGAAGCCCATGCGCGAACGAAAACGCACCGGCAGGGAATCGCGCGCGGAGGGGCTGGAGTTATTCGCGGAGAGAGTCGAAAGAATTCTGACTGCTTGATAAAAGCTGAACGCGCTGCCGTCGGCAAACAGTCGCTCACTGGGCGACGCGCCAGCGCCCCAACGAAAATCGCTCGGCTGCGTGGACGGCAATGGATCAAGAGCGTTGACGGCGGTCATAGGATCTCCCGCACACTGGCCAACGGCGTCCAACGCTTCCATTCGGAATTCCTGTCGCTGCGCCTGGCCACGACCTGCGTAAATGTATTGACCGAGGAGTATAGCCCGAGAAAGTGGCGAAGCACGGAAGCCAGTAGCAGCGCGCTGCTGCCCTTGTACTTCATGGTGTCGAAGACAAAGGTGATTTCAGTTCCCCGCCGATAGCCTCGCCATGCGTCGGGGCCGAAGCGACGAAGCACCTTGCGGGACTCCATCGCGCAGATGCCGTTGATCTCCTGCTGCGCGACAGAGTGCTCATTGAACGCGTAGAGGCGCAGAATTTCTCGTAGCGCTTCGAGTCCTTGCACATCGCCGGTCAAGGACGCGGAGTTGAGCGAGAGGCTGGAGACCAGACGCCAGAGGGATGGACCATTCAACGGCGGATAAAGCGGCACCGTGGGTTTAGTCAGACAGATAATGCGCAGTACCGGCGCGGTGTCTTCAATGTTGAGCGCGGCGCGGTCTGGCAACTGGCTGGCCAGTTGGCGGTTGGTGCAAAGCGTATGCGCAAAGACGGTTTGGTCCGAGGGCATCGCCGGGTTGAAGGCAAGATCGACGAAAGACAAGTACAGATCCGTGCCGCTTAAATCGGCACGATCTGCCGCCACGCGGCGCGCTCGCCAGAATGCCAGCGGATCTGTTTCCGTTGAAGAATGGCGAAACGAATAAAACGGTTCGTAGGTGCGTGAAGTCTCTGCTGGATTCGTAGAGCCGGAAACAGTGAGAATGGAATGAATTTCCGTGGTGCTTTCACGACGAATATCGGAGATCAGTCGGTACTCAAGCTGCTGGTGATCAAGCCGGATGGGTTCCGTGGTCTTTTGAAAAAGGTTGATGATCGGCGTACAGCCAACGCGAAAGTTGCGTGCCTGCACCAGGGGCGCGGGCTGCGGAAGATCGTTGAGCACAAAGAGCAAATCCAACGTATCGGAGAGTGTTTCCGCTGCGCCGGAGGCACATTTGCGCCGCGCAAGGCGATCCACATCGAAGAAGAGAAACTTCTGCTGGAAGTTGAAATACTCTTGCAGCAAGCGGTATCCGGGCAATGCATTGGAGGGGTAGGGAAGCACCTCTTCCTCGGACGCAAAGCCGACCGCCTTCAGCGCATCGGCACCAAGCGAAACCGGCGTGGGGCTGCACTTGTCCATCAGCATCACGTCGATGGTGTTTGCGAAGAGAATCTCGTAAAGAGAGCCAGTCAGCTCCGGCGCGCCATCCAGGAAGAAGCGAAGGCTGGGCAGAAAGCTTTGGCTTTGCAGCAGATCTTCGCGGGCCTGAAGCCGGATGCGGAGGACGGCAACTCCAGAGTGAATGTGATGGTACTCGGCTGGTTCAAATGCGGCCTCAACCACCGTAATCGGCCAAAGCGTGGTGTCAAAGCAGGTGCGAAACCTGCATGTCAACCCCTTCGGGTCTTGCGCAAACAGCGCCGTCTTGCGGCGGATCGAAAAACCGTCGGTGAGTCCCTTGATGGTTGACCCAACATCGAAGCAGGCAATCGCCATCGACGGCAGAGGCTGGGTCAGTTGCGGATAGAGCGCGCCCAACAGGGCGTTGGTGATCTCCGGAAATTCCGTGTGCATCTGCCGCTGAATGCGCGCGGTCAGAAAAGCGAACGACTCGATCAAGCGCTCGACGTGCGGGTCCGCGCTCTCGCCGTGCGGCATGTCAAGCCGAGCGGCAACCTTCCGGTGTTCACGCGCAAAATCCCGGCCCGCTTCACGCAGGTAGCTCAACTCATCGAAGTAATAGCGGAGCAGGTCTTCGTCGGCGCGCATGGGGTTTGAGTGTTTCTCCTGTCGTTCACGGGCTTTTGGGTGTCGTTATGCATCGATCTCCGCCGGTAGAATTGCGGCGCTTTCTCCGTGATTCCGCAGACTGACGGGAAAGCAGACCGGCTGGTTTACATTGTCGATTCGCACACATCCGCGCAAGGTGCCGATCATTCCGGACGCATCGTTTGAGTCCCTTTGCAACTCCAGAACCGGATTTTGCAAGCGCGGCTCAAACGCGGCAATCTTCGCGGTGATCACCTGGCGAAGCTGGTTGCTGTCGCTGGGACTGCCACTGCAGAGATGCGAAAAAGAAGGCAGCCCATAATCCAGAATCGTCTGGGGCAATGAAACCGGTTCCCAGCCCGCATCCGGCAGTCGGGTGTTCAGCAGATTTGCAATCTCCTTTTGAATCGACTCCAGCAGCAGCGAGAGATCCTGAACGCGGTACGGTTCGGCGACGCGACAGTCGTCCACCTCCTCGAAGCGGTCGAAGAGGGGGACGGCTGCGCCTGCGATGAATTCTGGCCCCCGCATTACGTGGCCGCGTTGGTCGCCAGGTTCCATGTCGTCGATGCCTGACCGGCATCCGTGACATCAGATTTCTGAGCCGCGTAGGTCCACGACATTTTGGTGTAGTTGAAGGTGACCGTCTCTTGTGGTTTGCCACCGCCGCCGCCGCCCACCGACACCGAGGAAACCAGAACATTCGTCATCTCGTAAATGAAGATCTTGGTCACCTTGCCATTGTCGTTTTGGCCGATTGTAATTTTGGCGGTTGCAATCGGCTTGGCCTGATTGCAAAATTCGATCAATTTGCAGGAGGCAAGATCCATGTATTTGGTCACCGTAAAGTCCTGGTGATTGGGCTTGCCGGAGGTGCGCTTGGTGTTGCTTTGATCGCCGGTGATTTGCTGCGCGACGCCATGGCTGAATGAAAGCAGCTCGATCATTTGGGCATAATCGGTAAGCTGGCATTCTCCATTGATGCTTGCGGCGCTGAGGTCGAGAATAAGTACGTCCATACACTCTCTCCTGAATTCTTGAATTCGTGCCTAACGCGGTTGCGAATCGAGATGCGGTTACTTGGCCGGCGGAGGCAATTCCGCAACCAACCGCAAGGACACTGTCAGTTCGTCCAACTGAAAGTGAGGCTTGAGGAATACGATCGATTTGTATGCGCCGACTTTATCGGGCAACTCGGTCACATCCACACGAGCCTCGCGCAGCGGGTACTTGGCCTTGACTGCCTGCGGCGCATCGTCGGTCAACAGCACATATTGCGAGATCCATTGATTCAGGTAATCCTGCACATTCTGACGAGTCATGAACAGACCGATCTTGTCGCGCATCATGACCTTGATGTAATGAGCGAAGCGGGAGGCTGCCAGAATGTACGGGAGCATGGAGGAGATGTTGGCGTTTTGGTTGGCCAAACTGAGGTTGTACTTCTTGGGTTTGTTGGTGGTCTGGCCCCCGAAGAAGGTGGCATAGTCGGTTCCCTTGCAGTGACAAAGCGCCAGGAAGCCGAGGTCGTTCAACTCTTTTTCACGGCGATCGGTGATTGAAGTCTCGGTGGGACATTTGAAGGTGATGTCGCCGTTGTCGGTCTTGAAGGTGTAGATGGGCAGATCGGCCACCATGCCGCCTCCCTCGGCTCCACGAATCGCGGCGCACCAGCGATACTTTGCGAAGGCATCTGTAATCCGCGCGCCAAGCGCATAGGCGGGATTTCCCCACAGGTAGTTCTCATGGTCTTCGTCCCTGCCACCCAGGCGTTCAGTGTAGTTGAGTCCATCCACCGGCTTGGTCTTGGGTCCATAGGGATAACGCGCCATGACACGGGGCAGGGTCAGGGTCACATAGCGCGAGTCTTCGCTCTCGCGGAATGAACGCCACTTGATCAACTCGGCGGACTCGAAGGTCTTGGCCAGATCGCGCGGCTTGTTCATCTCGATGAAACTGGTCCAGTCGAACAGTTCCGGGCTGGCGGCGGCGATGAACGGCGCATGAGCGGCGGCAGCGATGCCGGAGATGCCGGTCAGAGTGGCAATATCCTGCGGATCGCGACCGAAGTCGTAGTCGCCGATCAAAACGCTGTAAGGATTGCCGCCGTAGGTGCCGTATTCCTGCTCGTAGATGTGTTTGAAGAGCGCGCTCTGATCGAATTCCACAGCGCTCTCGATGTCCTTGACCACATCCGCCTTGCTTACGTTCATCACGCGAATTTTCAGGGAGGTGCCGGTCTCCGTTTTATCGACCAGATAATGCAGCCCACGCCACGAGGCTTCCAGCGCCTGGAAATCAGGATGGTGCAGGATGCGATCCAACTGAATCTGGATCAGTTCGTCGATCTGCGCGATGCGGGTTTTGATGGCCACCGTGATGTCGCTGGTGTCACCTTGCAACACCTTGCGAATCCGCTCCGCAAGCGCGGGCTGGTCACCGTATTTTTCCGCCAGGGTGCCATCGGTATCGTCATACCACGACTTCAATGTCGCCTTGTAGTAAGGATCGAAGGAAACCTGTTCCAAGAACTCCCGCACAAGGTTTTCCGCATCCCTCTGGCGTTCCTGCTGGATGGCCTGCAGACGCTCGAGTTCCGCTCCAGACTTGCCGCTGGTATCGGTCCTGACCATGCCACCCTGGACCACGATTTTGGAAAGAAAGTCACCGTTTGATTGTGTCGCATCCGGCATTGCATTTCTCCTTGTTGAGCGCCAAGGCACTCGTCAACGCTTTACGTCAGAAAGAGGAGAAGCCAGTCGTACTTAACTCGGCCGCTGGCCAGTCCACGGAAGACCGCATACGTTATTTGCTGGCTGGAGGCTCGGCAGCCGCATCAGGGGCCGCAAGTTGCTTGCCATCCTTCGGCTGGGGATAACTGGAGACATCCAGGACCATGTCGGCTGGCTTATCCGGTGCATCGACTGCCGCCTTCAACTCCGCCGCCAGTTTGTCGTTGCCGTCGAGCTTGCTCAGCAGGTCCGTCAAACGACTGCGCGCCTCGAAGAGCGTATTCAGTTCCGGCGTGTGCCGAATGGCCCACAGAGGATGGAACATATAGAGTGGGTCGTCGCCGAGCAGTTTTGCCAGCAGCGCATCGAGCGGCTTCGAATTATCGAGCTTGGGGACAGCTTCCGCAGTGATCTCGATCGGCAGCTTGGATAATTCCGCCGCGCCTTCGGCCGGTGCCCTCATCAGGTTGTCAACGGTGAAACTCGATCGCGGTCCGATTTTGGCAAAGATGTCCTTGAACGAATCTCTGTCGATCTCCACGAATTGGCGGTCACGCAGTTTGGGTGGAACAGTTCCTTCAGACAACTGACCGGAGAGATCAGCGAGCACCCCGACAACCAGCGGCAACTCCTTGACCTCGAATGCATCCCCAATCTGCACATCATAGGTAATCTGGACACGCGGCGGACGTACTCGGTCCAGTTTGTGTTGAATGCTTTCTGCCATGTTCTCTCCTCATGCCAATCGATGTATTACCGAGCCGGGAGGTGCCGACGAAGAAGGGGTAACCCGCAAATCCCGCACATGGTAATTCTTGATATCATTACGCGTTACGGAATAGTAACCGCGCAAATGAGCCTGGAGTGTAGCAAATAATGTTCCCGATTTCCACAATAATTTTTACGTATCAGAAAAATATTTTCGGTTCAGGGTTGAAATGGCTATGCACTTTCATTAAAAGACTGGTCGAGGCGAAGCAATTTGACGATATCGCTTAGCTCGCCGTGCTCGCGCACCAGCTCTGGAAGCAGCTCGTGGAAGTGCATATCTCCCCAGGCGACTGCCCTCCAAATGAGGTAAGGCGTGGGGCTGTGTGGGTCGCTCTCGTGCAAAAACGTGGCAATCTCCGCCAAAAGCCGGTAGGCTTCGGCACGCGACCGGATGCGGCCACCCGCTGTCTGGGGAGGTGGCGCGACACGGGGGGCTGATTCGGGAACCGAGGTTTGCAGCGGCACGGTCTCCACTTGCTGTTCGTCCTCCTTGACGTTGGTCGCCAAAGCCAACTCCGGGGAATTGTCCGAAGCCATTCCGCGCGTGGCGTTGAGCATGGTGTCCAGCAATTGTTCGGCCGCGATGGCCTCATTGCGAAACTTGATCAGGCCGGGTGCCAGGTTTCCCACCTTCGCGTCGATCAGCGTGTCAAAGCTGCGCACTTCCTGGATGGTTGCTCGTACCTCGTGGTCAAGCTCGACGAACCACGAGTAACTGGTCAGTTTCATACTTTGCTCGAACTTGGCCATATTGACGACGCTGTCCGAAGTGTCTCCACCCGGATTGCGCAGGGCCACATCCCAATCGGCGAGCGAATAGGCTGGAATGCCCTCCATGGCCGGGCAAGTCAGACGCAGCATTCTGATCCGCCGCGAAAGTTTGTCATTGACCCACTGGATGGTCGCTAGTCGCGGCATGGGGTCGTCTTCAATCAATGGATACATCTGCTCCCAAAATGTATTGCAGAGGCGACGCATCAATTGAATGCCGCGCGCGGCTCCGGGGAATCCGTCCAACTGAATCCAGGCTTCCAGCAACCACGCAGCCAGTTGCAGATCTTTGCTTTTCCGCGTCAGCGCCTCGGCGCACAAAGTCTCGACCGCTCCCCATTCCGATCGTTTGAGTTCGCTCTGCCAGACGCCTTGCGGAAGGCTTGCATCGTCCTCTCGACGCGCGTCGCGTACCTGCTCATAGGTTCCCTCATAGCGCAGCGATTCGCCACAGGGATGCGCCTCGGAGATGGGCTCCAAAAGAAGATCGAGATCGGTCAACAGCGCATTCTGGGGGCGGCTCATGGTCAATCTCCGTGGGCTGGTTTGAGCGCAGCCGGGGGCGCTTTGAAAGGGAATACCGGTACCGGCAGTGCGGCGCTGCCAGCCTTGGCACCCGCGGGCAGCAAGTCCACCTGAATATAGGCGACAGTATCGGGAGGCGGCGCGGAAGAGCCGGAAGCCGGCACCAGTCGATTGGGAATCCTCAACATATATTGGTTGGATGGATCGGTCTGGCCCGGCGGATGATCGCGCAGAAAGGCAAACAGCGACCACGCATTGGCATACAGATAGGTCACCGCACCATCCCGCACCTGCGCTGCCGGAGACGGCAATGTGCCAGCCGGTAGCTCAGGAGCATTGTTGGCGTAGCGCACGGTCAGCGTGACCGGATCGCCAAGTTGCCAGACCAACGGCGGCGCTTCTGCCGCGTTTTGCTGCGAATCCAGCGTCGCTTGCCCTACCTGCAAAGTCCATGCGGCTATGCGATTGCCGAAAACCTCGTGGTTGCGATTGCTGCGGAAGCGCGCAGCGAGGCCGAGCACCGGCATGGGGTTCTTGGCGTTGCCGGTCACCAGCGGACGAGCCGCAGTGATTGCCTGCAGGAAGGAGGTCGCTTCATTCGGCCTGACCGCGACGCTGGCCAGCACATTCGCCAATCCCGCACCGTTGCGGTCGACAATCTGATAAAACGCAGCGATTTCGTTCGGATCGGCTTCCGTGCCGAAGCGCGCGTCCGGTTGTTGTGAAAAGGGAAAATGTCCCGCCAAGCGATGATTGAAATCCGCCGCGATCTCATTGAATCGCGCGATGGCCATCTGATGACAGTGATCGACCGCAACCTCCGTCAACTCCCAGCGAACGTTCAAAAAAACATCCGAGGTGTGGCGAAGCGCAGGGGCCTTGCATTCGTCTTCGGGAGAAATCTTATCCAGATCGGCTGAAATGAAGTTCTCCAGCGTCTGAATCGGATTTCCCGGCTTTTTGGCCTGAAGCGCATCCACGTCCTGCACAATGACGTGCCACTTGGCCAGAACGTCGGAGTGCCCGCCCTCGGCCCGCAGCAGTTGCACCAGAGGAACGGCATCGGTGGATAGCCCTACGATCTTTTGCTGCTCGCTGGCCAGGTACGACTGCAAATCGTCGGCTGAAGCGACCCCGTATAACCACAAAGATACTGGCTGGGCGCTGCTGTTCCCGTAGGTTGGAGTGCCACGGCTATAGAATCCGCGCGCCTGCTGATTGATATTGGACAGCAAGGTATTGGCCTGCTGGGTCAGGGACTTATTCAGGCACGCTTCTTCTCGCGTTGCATGCAGCGCCGTGAGTCGGCCGCTGATCTGCCGCAGTCGGTCAACCGATTGGCTGAGATTCTGTAACTCCTTCTCAAAAGCGGCCTGACTATCTCCCTGTGCCGGATTCGGCGAGGTCGCCCGCTGCAATACCGCAGACAAGGCGCTGATTGTGCGACGGTCGATGATGCCCTGCACGACGCTGCGGTATTCTCCTGGAAGCTCCGGCAACAGTTCAGCTTCGATCTTGCTCCGCATTGCGTCCAGGCGCAGCCCATTATCAAGATCGGCGCTATTCCAAATTGTTCCCTTCGGAATCAATCCGCACGGGCCACTCGCAAGGGTGATGCCGGAATCGTCATTCATTAATTCATAGCCCAGCAAAGCATTCAAAACCGATGCCAGTGTGCGCACATGAGCGTTGAGACGAACTTTTCCATCGGCAATGTCGAGCACCGGGGGATTGGTTTGCAGCGCGGCATTCAGTCCAGCCAGTTTTTGCGCTCCGAGGGTATTGATCCGATCCGTGTAAAGACTGTCGGAAAACGGCATCTCATTCAAGACAGGGCCAAGCGCCGGATAGTTTTCGCGTTTGAAACTTTCCCCCACCCAGTCGTAAGAACCGCTGTTGAGTTGCGTATCCATGGCCTGCGCGCGGCTGACAATGGCGCGTATCTGCTCGTTTGAAGGGGTTGCTCCCGGCTCGGTCAGGGCCAGTATCCCGTCCTTGCCGACCAGTTCCTGCACCTCATGCGTCAGAGGATTGGAGTCGAACCAACTGCGATAGAAATTGTCGATCAGTTGGTTGGTTACATTGCCGGTCTGCTTGTCAAAGTCTGAAGGTACGCGCAGCGGCTCATAGCTGGCGTCAGACACGATTTTCTGGAAGCGGGGATCATGCGCATATTGACTGCTGTCAGGAAGATTGCGACCACCCAGGTAATGCAATAGCTCATCGAGTTGCTTGAAACTTCCCGATCCAAGATTGTTGACGATGCGATAACGATCGATATTTGTTTGCAACTCTTTCAGGTCGGTGAGATACCTGTAGAGTTCACGATACGCGGGATCGGCGGTCCAAGCGGTTCCTGGCGGAAACGATGAGACTTCTCCTTTTGCGGGGGGGATGACGGTAGTGCCGCCTTGAAGAATATTCGAGATATTCTTTTCCAGCGCGTTGTTGCAGGAACGGAGAACAATCACGCCGAAGCTGCGCACCAGAGTATCGTGAAGATCGCGATGCAGTCCGCCTAAATCCAGATAGGAGTAGGGCATCCATAGCGAGAAATACTCTCTCCCGTGGACCGCGTTGAGCGTGGAGAAGAGTTCAATGGCGGGCATGACGTTGGTTCCGGATGAAACGGCCAGACTGTCAAGACTGCTGGTAAGCGATTGCAGTGCCGGATTGATCGAGTTCTCTTCCATCTTGGAGATGCGATGCACTCCGTTGAACAATCCAATGCTTAAAAGAAGCACGAGCAGGCAGGCCGTAACCTGTGCCACCAGTACCGAGCGATTGTTGGAGAAGAAGTTTTGCAACTGCGCAGTTGCCAGATAGCGTTCAGCGAAGATCTTGAACTCAAACAGATCGCGCACAAAGATGGCGTGTGCGCCAGGCTTCTCCAGGAATCCGCGAGAAAGGACGAGACTCTCCGGTTGAGAATTGTCTTGATTGATTAATTCGGCGTCGGAAACCGTGTTCCGCCCGCAGAAATATATTCCACGCAAAAGATGGGAGGAATGATAAGCCTTGGTCCGGAATAACTGACTGAGCAGCACCTTGAGCGGTTCTTGCAACTGCTGCAATTCGAACGGAAAGGAAAAGACTCCATCTGCGGCGGTGGCTGTCTTGCATCCGGCCAGCATCTCCAGTTGATGCCGCAGCAGAACTTCATTTGTGGTATCGAATGCCTCGTCCACCCAGCCGGAAGTGAAGCTGGAATCCAGCGCATGGGGATTTGACCAGCCGAACAGATCGTCGCCGATCTCCGCCTCCGTGACGACATTCGGCTCTTGGGTCTGAGCGAGTGTTTCCTCAAAAATACTGCGAGAATAACTGACGAATCCAGGAACCGCATCGCAGTGAGTCACCAATACGTAAACGGGAAGGCTGAGGCTGGTGAACTGCTGCACATCATCGAATCGCTGGGCCAGTTCGGCAAAGCGAGCCAGCCGCCGTTGGTGGTCCGGATCAGCAATGGCCTCCATCAATTCCTTCGCCGAGATCGTCAGCACAATGCCATTGAGCGGCTGACGCGGGCGATAGCGCGTCGTGAGGCGCAGAAAACTTCTCCACGCCTCGCGTGACTCCGCGGCATGGTTTTGCGACGCCGAAAGACTCGAAGGGAGTGGCTCTTTCTCTACCGATTTTTCCTCGGCGGCAAGAAATGAGCGGCCCGGCAAGTCAATCAGTACGGCCTGATCCAGCAGCAGCCATCGTGGCGCAAACTCCTTGGAGTCATCCTCGACGATCTCGGCGCTCATTCCGGTCAGCGCATCGGCGACTGTCGTCTTCCCTGAACCACTCTCGCCCACCAGCACATACCACGGCACACTGTAGCGGTAACTCCAGCCTGGCGACTTTTCGCGCAATCTACGCATGGCCTCGCGAAAGCTCGACTTCATGCCTGGCGTTGAGCCTGAAAACCAGCGCTCCTTCCAATTCTCACTGTTCTCTGACGGCGCGTCTTCGTTCTTCTTGCGTGACCGCATCAACAAAAATATCGCCACCGCAATCAATACAACCGCAAGAATCGCAGCCACCACCAACAGCACAGTCAGGAACGTCGAATTGTGCAGTGAGAGATTCATGGCCTACCTGCCGACGTTTGATCCGAGACATACAACGTGACCGCTGTGACCGCGCTTCCGTACGTGCCTTGAATGGGCAGGACCAGTTGCGGATGGAGACTCAGTTCCTGCTCGCTCAGGTTGGCGTCCACCAAAAAGAACTTCGTTGTGCTGTCAATCGTGATTCCATTGGGCGGCGTTTGAATCTGCGTGACAGAGGCAATGGCGCGGCTGTTTTGTTTTTCATCGGCTGTCCAGTTGCTCTTGCCCTGCGAAATCCAGCCTCGCAGTTCCGCCGCGATGTTTGGACTGGAACCAGTTGGGCCGCTGACCGCGATATAAAGAGGCTTCAGCACCGATCCGCCGCCGTCTCCACTGTTCAGTGGCAGCGCCGCCGGAAGCTCAAGTCGGAACGTATCTCCTTTCAGTTGAAAGGCAAAGTTTCTCCACTTGATGGCAGAATCGTTCCCACTGTGTTGATTGATGATGCGGTCCAGCGATTGTATGGTCGCGGCCAGTGTGTTTTGCGTGGGACGCGTGATCCACAGCCATGCCGCCGTGGATACAATCAGCCACACACAGACGACCCCGGCCACTACCAACCACCACTTCCTCGGCTCCGGCAGCTTGACCGGAACACCCTCGGCAACAGTGTGGCGATACGCCTCCGGAAACAAACGGCGGCTATCACTGCGCAGGGTCGGATTGGTCATCAGCAGACGATCAAAGAGCTTGTTGCGGTAGACCTCGACTGCGCCCAGCGTGTAGAGATACTGCCCCATGAAACCAAGAGCCAGCATCATCAGATACACGGTAGCAAGCTCTTCTGCGCCCTGGTCCTGCCGCGTCAGTACCTTGTCGATCCGCTGAAAGATCAGTTGGCCCGACACCTGGGAACGAAAGAGGCGCAACTCCATCAGATGGTCGCGCCAATAGTCCTTGCCGCGCCAATTCAGCAGGCATACAAAGGTCTCGTCGGCAAACGCGGCCATGATGTACACCATCTCCAGTTGATAGTCGTGAGAGATGGAACTGGCAGATAGATTCGCCTCATACATCTTCTGGTCCAGATAGCGGGCCATCTCATTCCAAATGCGAATCGTGGTCGAGTCTGCGTTCTCCTCCGCTGCGGTGAATACCGCAATGTTGCTACTGGAAACGGTTGCCACAGGGGAAGAGTCGAGTTGCGCCACTGGCGCTTGCGCGGACGATTCCGTTGCGACCAGCAACAAGGGCATCGCTTCGCTCTCAGGCGTCGCCGTAGCTACAATGCGGCGCAGCCGAACAATTTCCGCGTAGAACTCGCGAAATTGCCGCAGCAGCGGATACGCATTGTGCTCTCGCTCCGGCATGATTATTTATCTTTCTCCATGCGCTCCCTGATGAATAGAGTGACTGCCTCGGGCATCCGCATCTCATGCTTGGCGGACTTGAGAACCAGTTTTTTGCGCGGATCAAACCAGCGAGACTCGTTCTTTACCCGGAATAAAACTGCATTCGGGGCGGGAACAAGATCGTCCAGTGCATTGACACGTTCGCAGAGAGCGCCCCTGCTGCGGCTTTCCTCCAGATAGAGGATCGCGTCCTCGCTGGCCAGCAAGCACGACTCGCCCCACTCCAGCAACGACTCCGGAGGAACTCCTGCCGGTGCACGCACCATCAGACCAAGCTCCGGCGCCAGAAAATCCGCTGCAGAGCCAAATGCGGCTTCCAGGGTTGGAGCAATCTCAAAGATCCGCTCCGTGACGCGTCGCTCGCTTCGACCCGGAGAAACGGTAAACTCTCTGCCCAGCCAGTGCTCAATCAACCCCTCGGCCAAAGCCCGGCGAATGAAATCGAGCACACCTTGAAAGCTGGCGACCAGATCGTTGTGGTCGTAAGCTGGAAAAATCGGCGGCACACGCGCTTGGCTCAGAAACGCAACGCTACCCGCCATTGAGCAGAAAGCCAGATACAGCGAATATGGATGCGTTCGATCACTTTCAAGAAGCGCCTCCACCGTGGGCAGGCCAGAGACCAGCCATTGCAACTGATGCAGACCCGCCAGGTCACTGTTCTTAGCACTGGGACTCAGTTTGCTCGCCAACATCGTCGCCTTCTCGCGAACCAACCGACGCACCGGAGCACACAGGTTGGCCAGCGGAGCCCCCGGCATCATCTCCAGAAATGGCGCAATATAATTTGTCTGCTTGCAGACGGTTCCTTGTTTGCCAAATTCCATCAGCGGCAGCGCGGTCATGCCACTCAGATTCGACTTTCCACCAATCAGCCGCATCCGCGCACGGATTCTGGGGATGGTCGCCGGATCGGCTCCCGACACATCGTCGGCAGTCAATTCATCCTTGGCCACAATCGCTTCATAGCGACTGTAGTCAGACCGGTTGTAGAGCGAGGCCTCGCGTGGAACCGCCAGAAAGATGCGCGTTTTCTCCCCCTGCGCCTCTTGCAGGTTGAACTCCAGCGGAACGCCGCGCTCGCTTCCTCCCAGCGCCAGAAAACCATCCGGCAGAATCGCTTCTACATTCAGGATGCGGAAGACGCCGCCGCCCAACGCGGTTTCGTCGATCTTCAGGTCCAGAACTCCCCACCCAAATGATCGGCTTTGACTGTACATGAACTGGGTCAACAACTCTGAGCGCGCAGCAAATTGCTGGAAATGTTGCGGGGCAAGCAACATCCCTTCATGCCACTCGATGAGTTCCGGTAGTTCCAACGGTTTTGTAGACAAGCAGATCTCCGAGACTAAAAGAGGCGAGGCCATTCTGCCACGAGTGTTACCCCCGCGTCAATTGGTAACCATTTTGTCTATTGACTGGTTCGGTTCAACGGCGCTGCCCGAATGCGGGCGGCAGCGGGCCGTGCGCCTGTCATCATGAGCAATATCTATCCGCGCGCGCTTTCCCGGTCCTTCATGATAGCGGCGTAGGCCGCGTTTAATTCCGCCATTTTGGCGCTGCCGTATGTGCTGCCACTCATGTCCGGGTGGTACAGATGGGCCAGCCGCAACCATAGCTTGCGAATCGACAGCGTAGGCGTATCCGGCGCAACGCCAAGCAGGCGATATGGACTGCTGCCCGTCGCAAGAATTGACCTCGGCGTCGTCGATGCGTTCCGGCAAATCTTTTCCTGCGCCGCATCCATCCGGCTTTTCAGACTAGCCGAATATTGTTCCAGAGCATCCCACTGACGATTTTCCGCAAGCGCATAGATCTGGTTCAGTCCGCCTCTCAGTTCTTCGACGCATAATTCATTTACAGGATCTGGATAGAGGTTGGCGAGCGCTTCAATGACTTTCAGTTGCGACTCAACCAGGCGATAACTCTTCACCGCAGCACACAACCGACGCAGATCCTGACGCGCCAATTCCGTAATCGATTCCAGCACCGCCGCTGTGGTTTGGGGTTGCATCACAGCTTCCGCAGTATACGATTGCAAGCGCCTGTTGATTGCAGCGCGGTACTCGCCACACCGATCAATCTTCAGTTCGCGCCACAGAAATTCGATTCCAGCGCCCAATCCATCCAACTCCCGCTTCGCTAGAATTGCCGCGATGGAGCGATCCGCGCGTGCTTGCACTGTGCTCTTTGCCTGATTGATCCATCGTCGCTTTGGCCCGCGGAATACCAGGAAGAACGCACAGGCAAATGCGGGAAGCGCCCTGGAAAAACTCTCAATGGTCCACTGCATCCAGTGTTCGGAAAAAAGCCAGGTAGGAAGTAAGCTGATCTCAATAACAGACGCATATTGGGCCGCCATGCAAACACCGCCGGCAACCACGCACGCGGCGATCCTCCACTGCCACGCATGAAGAAAGCGCAAGGTCCGCACCTCGTCCAGATCGCAGATGACCGCGCGGCCATCGCAGCTGAACGTTGCCAACTCGGCCGCCTTCCCCGAGGAATGCAGCCGCTTCATATTCCACCACTGCCCCAGGCAACGGATGGCGGCTCCGGCGGCGAGCGCCAATGTCACCGCTACGAATGAATGCAGAATGGCAAGCAGCAGAAAGAACAATGAGAGCGTCGCGAGAATCCAAAGCAGCGCCATGACGAACAGTCGGATTCGTTTCTTTGGTCCGTCCGCGAGCGTGAGCCAATGGGTGATCGCCATATTGCCTGGGACCATATCTCCGAAATCATCCGCGAACGATTGCCGCCTGCCGAAGATCAACCAACCTTCGAATTCCCACTTCCACAATGGAAATCAGCATTGCTGCGAGCTTGTTCCAGACTCGTTTTACATTTTGCGGCCAGCCGGTTTTCGGCCTTGACGACGCGCCAAACGGCGTCAGTCGATCAACGAGCGATTGTGCTTCCGAAGATTGCGCCGCCGCGGCCTTCGCCAACCACTTGTACGCCGCTTCTGGATTCTGTTCGACCGAATCACCCAGTAAAAACAGCACTCCCAGGCAATACTGCGCCTCGGCGTCTCCCCTCTCGGCCTGAAACGCCAGCTCTCCAAGACTGGTCCTGCTTGTTGCCATAAATTCCTGATCGAAATCTGGAGCTGAAGTTCACTCGAACGGAGTATGGCCTGCCTGAATTCCCAGGTCAATACCTATTTTGGTTCGATCCGATTTTATTTCTGCGCCAAATTGATTTTTGTTGTACCTTCAAATTGATTCGATCAGGGAGGTTTGCTTGCCTCTGCGCCCAAAACTCGTCATCTTGAAGCTCCTGGCCACTTCCCTTGTGGTCACGCCGTGGATGGTCGGTTGCGGGTTGACGCACCCAGGCAAGAAACTCATGCAGGTTGCGGGGCATCCTCCCGTGCTGGTCCTGCAGGGCAATGTCGCCTCCAACGCCAACACCAACAGCCCGATCCCCTTTGACGTCGTCATCCTGCGCGACAAGGATCTGCTGAAAGAAATTTCCAAAATGGATGCAGTGGCTTGGTTCGGCGCGAAAGGGCGCTGTAACTACCGTGGCGGCCCCAAAGCCAAAGTCCAGTTTCACTCCTGGGAATTTGTGCCGGGGCAGACCTTCCGGGTAGATGTTCTTATTCCTGTGGATGCCAAAGCGGTTCTGGGGTTTGCCGACTATACGACCTCTGGCGATCACCGCGTTTCTCTGGCCACTTCAGGCAGCCACTCGCTGGAGATGAGCGAGGACGGCGTGCATCTCCTGAAGAATGTCACTGTCACCAATCCAGCTTTGCCCCTCGCCCCCGAGAAACTCAAAGTCTGCCCTGACGATTGAGCTGGTTCAATGTGAATCAACAAAGATCTGGTGAGATTGGGCCATGCAGAGATTACGATAAGTCCCTGCAGGCACTTATCCCTTGATTAGAAAGCCATTTTCCAAAACAAAACTCCATGCTCCCAGGCCCGGTTTTCCGACCTTGGAAGCATGGAGTTGAACGCGTAGGTCCGCTGCACACGTAGTCCCTAGCCTTTGCGGCCGCGGACGACTTCCTTGGCTTCGGCGGCTCCGGTGGCGGGGACGGGAGGGATTTCGGCCTTGGACGCTGCGCCAATGCCCAGAGCCTTGCGCAGTTCGGCGTCCATCTTGGCGAAGATTTCCTTGTTCTCCTTCAGGAAGGTGCGGGTATTCTCGCGGCCCTGCCCAATGCGCTCCCCCGCATAGCTGTACCATGCGCCGGACTTCTCGACGATATTGTTGGCCACGGCCTGGTCCAGCACATCGCCCTCGCGGCTGATGCCCTCGCCGTAGATGATGTCAAACTCGGCCTCGCGGAAGGGCGCTGCCACCTTATTCTTGACCACCTTGACTTTGGTGCGATTGCCAATGACCGCGTCGCCTTCCTTGATGGCCGCGACGCGGCGAATATCCACGCGCACCGACGAGTAGAACTTCAGCGCACGCCCGCCCGTGGTGGTCTCCGGGTTGCCGAACATCACGCCAATCTTCTCGCGAATCTGATTGATGAAGATCAGAGCCGTCCGCGACTTGGAAACCGTGCCGGTCAGCTTGCGCAGCGCCTGCGACATAAGCCGAGCCTGCAGGCCCATGTGGGAGTCACCCATTTCGCCGTCCAGTTCGGCCTTCGGCACCAGCGCCGCCACCGAGTCCACCACCAGCACGTCAATCGCGCCGGAGCGAACCAGCGTCTCGGTGATCTCCAGTGCCTGTTCGCCGCTGTCCGGCTGCGAGACCAGCAGATTATCAATATCCACGCCCAACTTTTTGGCGTAGGCGGGGTCCAGCGCGTGCTCCACGTCCACAAAGGCGGCCAGACCGCCGGCCTTCTGCGCTTCGGCGATGATCTGCAAAGTAATCGTCGTCTTGCCCGAGGATTCCGGGCCATAGATCTCGACGACCCTGCCGCGCGGAATGCCGCCCACGCCCAAAGCCGCATCAAAGCTGATCGAACCGGTGGAGATTACAGCGATAGGAACCATCGCCTCTTTGGACCCAAGCCGAACAATCGACCCTTTGCCAAACTGTTTTTCGATCTGCGCTAAGGCAAGTTCTACTGCTTTGGAACGGTCATCGGCCAAGGCCATCGGGAAGACTCCTCATATTTGCCCGCATTCCCTTCCATGCCGGAAGAGGCGCGGGGCTGGATTGCATTTCGTAGGGATTGTAGCAGGGCTGAAGAAACAATAACAGAAAATAAAAGCGAAGAAAAGGGGAATATCGGAAAATTAACGGCAACTTGCTGTAAATGTTGACTTTATTCATCTAGCTTGACAGCAGGCGCAGCAGTTGGCGCCCACTCTGATTGAAAATCCACCTAAACCGTATACGCACCGACCCGCGTTTCCTTGCTCGTCAGCTCGTCGCAAGCGCGGTCCAGGGCCTCATAGGCGGCGTCGTGATCCTTGCGGAAGGTACGGAAAGCCTCCTCGCTCGTCCAGCGGTCGATGGTCAGGTACGCGCCGGGAACGTAGGCATCGCGCAGTAGTTCGGTCCCACGGTACTCAGGCGAGGTGCGGAAAAGCTGTGCCCATGCGCCCTCTGGCGAATAAGCGGCCTCAAAGCCCGCAACCTTTTCTTCTGCAATCTCGAACTGCCATACGACGACGAACATGGGAACCTCTTGCTTATCTTTTATCCTAGCGCAGAAAACACAAGCCGGGCAGCGTATCACTGCCCGGCCAAAGCTATAGCTTCTCTACTTCAGCTTCAGCTCCGTCTCGAATTCCTTGCGCGAGTCCCAGGTGCTGACGGTCTTGACGGCGCTTTTCTTGCCGTTCATCTCTGCCCACAACTCGTGATCCTCGGCCATGTTTACCTGGGTAAAGCGGAAACGGCCTTTTTCGTCGCTGGTGTAGCTGCGAATGGCCTTGGTCTTGAGGTCCTTCAGAAAGACCGTGGCACCATGAACCGGCGCGGCGGCATCATCCACCACGGCACCAACGACCAGCCGTTGGCCCAGATTCTGTGCCTGGGCCGTGAATGGTGCATTCAGGCGCGCAACTGGAATGAATCCTGCGGTCAGGGCGGCAAACGCCACCCCGGCCAGTAAACTCGTACGGCTCAATTTCACTCGTCCTCCTCGTCCTCTTCGATTGGATCGTCATCATCGTCGAGATCGTCATCGACCCGCGTTAACTCCAGCGGCTCGACGCCAACCACCTCATACTCGGTTCCACACTCGGCACAGGCGACCACATCGCCTTCTTCAACTTCATCCACATCGAAGTCAAGATCATTCTCGCATTCAGGGCAGCTGGGCATGGCGGCCTCCTCGCTTTCTCTCCAGGGCATTGGTCGTGCGCGTTTTAAGATGACGGCTACGTACGGTACGACTCCGTTATTTTTGGCGAAGTCCCGGCCTCAGGTCAAGAGGCAACTGCCGTCTCATCTCCCAACACTGGAGAATACTCTATCCCATCCGCCCTCAGTCAGCCTTTTGCCAGGAAAAACAGATCCCGGAACGGAACTGCTTCACTTTGCGTTACGACGGAGCCGCCCCCGCCCGCCATGCGCCGGAATTTTCTGTCCGCCGGACGGGAAACAGTTTACCCTTAGACTGATTATGCCCAGGTATGGTGCCAGCCCGTTTTCCTTCCCCGAGTTCCGCGGAGCCACGCGCCGTCTCGTGCTCTGGAACCTCGCCGCCTACTTCGCGCTGCTGCTGGCCCAGATTGCCAACGCGGCCCTGCCGGTCTGGAGCAGAGAAGCCTTGAGTTCTCTGGGCTTTTTTCCCGCCGACTTCCTGCACGGCAGCCTGTGGCAACCGCTCACCTATAGCCTGGTGCATCCATCGTCGATGATCTTCGGCACTCTTTTCGAGCTGCTCTCGCTCTGGTTCCTCGCCGGCTTCCTCGAAAACCTGCACAAATCAAGCTGGGTCATCGGCCTGTACGCGGCCTCCGTGCTGGGCACCGCCGCCGCTGCCACCGCCATCTATCTCGCTGCCCCCACGCTCGGCTATTCACTCGTCGAAATTCCCCTTTACGGCTGCTTCGGAGGCATCTTTGGTCTGCTGGTGGCCATCGGCGCACTCTACGGCGATATGGAGTTTCTGCTCTTTTTCACCATCGGCATCAAAGCCCGCTATATGGTGGCCGTCTACGCGCTGATCTCCATCGCCATGCTCTTCGGCGAACAAAAAATGTATGCCTTTGCCCAGATCGGCGGTGCACTGGCTGGACTGCTCTTCATTCGACTCGCCCCGCGCCGTGGCGTCACCTTCCTGCTCAGTGAGCAGTGGTTCGCCCTCCGCAATCGCTATTTTCGCTGGAAACGCCGTCGCGCCGCTCGCAAGTTCGAGGTCTATATGCGCTCGCAAGGCCGCACCGTTCGCTTTGACGGCAACGGACGGCAAATCGACGACGAGGCTGACGACAAAAGCCGCTGGAATTAGTCCCCTGCAGGGGGTCATTTTTTCACGGTGCCAATTTTCCTGAATATTTCCGCAAAAGTCCATTGCATTAACTGCTCAGCCGCCCGACACGATAGAATTTTTATAGAAATGACTACCAAAATCGCATTCCTCTTTCCTGGGCAGGGTTCACAGACCGTTGGCATGGGTCGCGACCTGGCCGAGCGTTTTCCCGTGGCCGCAGCTACCTTTGCCGAAGCCGATCAGGCCCTGGGGTTCCCGCTCTCCAAACTCTGTTTCGAGGGGCCAGAGGACGAGTTGCGCCTGACCGAGAACACGCAGGCGGCGATTTTGACCGTCAGCGTCGCGGTCCTGCGCGTGCTGGCAGAGCAGGGAATCAAGCCATCCCTCGCCGCCGGTCACTCCCTCGGCGAGTGGTCCGCCCACGTCGCCGCCGGAACCCTCACCTTTGCCGATGCCGTGCGCGCCGTCAAGGCCCGTGGCAAGGCCATGCAGTTAGCCGTTCCTGCCGGTCAGGGCGGAATGGCCGCCGTGCTCTCGCTGCCCGCTGACCAGGTTACCGAGGCCTGCCGCGAGGCCGCCACCGAGACCGGCTTGCCCGTAGCCGCCGCCAACCTCAACTCCCCCAGCCAAACCGTGATCTCCGGCGCTTTGGCAGCGGTCGAAAGGGCCGCCAAACTGGCCAAGAACAAAGGTGCTCGCCGCGCCCTCATGCTGCCTGTCAGCGCCCCCTTCCACTGCGCCCTCATGCTGCCCGCACAGGAGGAGGTCGAACGTGTGCTCGTCGGCATCGCGCTCGCCGATCCCGCTTTTCCCGTCGCCGCCAACGTCACCGGTAGCATGCTTACCACCGCCGTGGCCGCGCGCGACGCTCTCATCCGTCAGGTTACCGGTGCCGTGCGCTGGGTCGATTGTGTTCAGGCGCTCACTACCGCAGGTGCTAATATTTTTATCGAGGTCGGCCCGGGTAAAGTCCTCTGCGGTCTCCTCAAGCAAATCGATCCCACCCTCAAAACCCTCAACGTCGAAGATTCCGCCAGCCTCAAAAAGAGTTTGGCCGAGCTGATCAGTATCGAATAAATCGATACTGATACATCCATTAATGCGGCTTTTCTTTTCGATATTTTCAGGCGTACCATTCGTTTGCCTTTCCGGTAGAGAATTTCCGATAGGCTAGAGCGAAAGCAAAAAACAAGAAAACGATTTCATGAAAAACGGTTTCAGTTAGTTTTTTAGGCTTGGGTACGCAACCCCTCCCATGTTCCGATTCCAGTTGCTGCGCACAGGAACCCGATCATTCGTTGCCTGCTGTAGATAGCGCATCTAAGGAAGACCAGATTGCCAATACGTTGACGCAAGGTGCATTCAGTGCGCCTGTGCGGAGTTTATGCGCAATTTGGCCTCTCTCTCCCCCCACCTTTCAACCCACTCGGAGAAGGTAATCATGAAATTCAGAACCATTTGTACAGCATTATCAGCACTTCTGCTTGCCGCCACCATGGCCAGTGCGCAAAGTGTAGACGCTATCAACTTCAACACCACCTACCAGACGATTCGCG
>Ga0209415_10004540_pt1 | contig 25364 bp, 18 predicted proteins | sample PeaSoiSIISIP2007_FD_187696 | JGI IMG/M metagenome (GOLD analysis project Ga0209415, IMG submission 187696) | Peat soil microbial communities from Weissenstadt, Germany - SII-SIP-2007 (SPAdes) (version 2) | ecosystem: Environmental > Terrestrial > Soil > Wetlands > Peat | place: Germany... | reverse complement strand
AGGTCGAGCTGGAAGCCGGTGATGCCCTTTTCGGTGCCGGCGATCTTGCAGTCCATGTCGCAGAAGGCGTCTTCCCAGCCGATGATGTCGGTCAGGAGCTTGTGGCGGGAGATGTGGTCCTCGTCGTCATAGTCGGTGCAGAGGCCGATACTGACGCCGGCAACGGGGCGGGTCATGGGGACCCCGGCGTCCATGAGGGCCAGGGTGCCGCCGCAGACGGTAGCCATGGAGCTGGAACCGTTGGACTCCATGATTTCGCTGGTAATGCGGATGGAATAGGGGTAGGTGTCGAGCGGCACCATGGATTCGAGGGAACGCTCGGCCAGGGCGCCGTGGCCAATCTCGCGCCGGCCCGGGCCGCTGATGCGGCCGGTCTCGCCGACGGAGAAGTTGGGGAAGCTGTAGTGGAGGATGAATTTTTTTTCGCTGGCGCCGCCGGTGTAGGCGTCGAATTCCTGTGCGTCCTCGCCGGTTCCGAGGGTGCAGAGGGTGACGGCTTGGGTTTCGCCGCGCTGGAAGAGGGCGGAGCCATGGGCGCGAGGCAGAAAAGCGACCTCGCAATAGATGGGGCGGACTTGGTCAAAGCCGCGTCCGTCGAGGCGCTTGTCGTGATCCATGATCAAGCGGCGGGCCGCCTGCTTTTGGATGTAGTGGAAGGCGTCCTTGAGGACAAACTCGGTGACCTCTTCTTCCCCAAACTGCTCGACGAGTTTTTTGGCGATCTCTTGAGTGAGAGCGGAAACGGCCGCCTCGCGGGCGAGCTTCCCGGGGGTGAGCAAGGCAGTGACGATGCGCTCGCCCGCAAGCGCCCTGGCTTGGACCAGGATTTCCTCGGGCACGATCTTGAGGGAGATTTGGCGTTTGGGTTTGCCGACGCGCGCCGCGAGGTCCTTTTGGGCAGCGATGCCCGGTTGGATTGCCTGGTGGCCAAACTGGAGGGCGGCATTGAAATCTGCTTCGCTGACCTCCTTGGCCGAGCCCTCGAACATGACGAGGTCGGTCTCGTTGCCGACATAGACGAGGTCAAGGTCGCTCTCGGCCATCTGGGGGTGAGTAGGATTGGCGACAAACTGGCCCTTGACCCGGCCCACGCGGACGGCGGCCAACGGCCCGGCCCAGGGGATATCGCTGACCATCAAGGCGGCAGAAGCCCCCAGAACGGCCAGGATATCCGGGTCATTCTCCCCATCGGCGCTCATCACGATGCATTGGACCTGAACCTCGTTGTACCAGCCCCTGGGGAAGAGGGGACGGATCGGACGGTCAATGAGCCTCGAAGTGAGAATCTCCTTTTCGGTCGGGCGGCCTTCGCGCTTGAAATAGCCGCCGGGAAACTTCCCCGCCGCCGCCGCTTTCTCGCGGTAATCCACAGTCAGCGGGAAGAAATCCTGGCCTTCCTTGGCCTTGGCGGCGCCCACCGCGGCGACGATGACGACGGTCTCGCCGAGCCGAACGGTGACCGCACCGTCAGCCTGCTTGGCGAGTTTTCCGGTTTCGATGGTGATTTGTTTGTCCCCGAGAGGGACGGTTACAGTTTCAATCTGTTTGTTCCCAGTAGAAGTAGTGGGAGTGGGTGCGTCCCCGATAGGGACATTGGCATTTTCTGGCATAGGCATCTTTTTCCCTCCGTTGCCGCCGAGGAACTTCAGTGAATCCCGAAACCATTCGGGACTGAATGAAATTTCTCAGGGCAACGGAGCATTTTTACGCGAACGTTAAAGTGAGAGACCGAGCCGTTCGCGTCATCCGGCTCAGTCAAAGTGAAACTCTCCCGATTCAGGGCCTGTTCCGGGCGCGAGCCCGGCAAAGGACCACGGGTTTTCGTGTCATTATTTGCGCAGCTTGAGCTTTTTGGTGACGGCCTGGTACCGATTCAGATCGGTAGTATGCAGATAGTCCAGCAAACGGCGCCGCTGGCCGACCATCATCAGGAGCCCCCTCCGGGAGCTGTGATCCTTTTTGTTTGTCTGCAAATGCTCGGTCAGATGGTTGATGCGCTGGGTTAGCAGGGCAATCTGCACGTCGGCCGAGCCGGTGTCCTGTTCGTGCAACTTGAAATCTGCAATCGTTTTTGCTTTCGCTTCCATACTTTCCATTGATCCAATCTATCCCTCGTCTGTCACAATCTCGCTTAATAGTAGTTTTGAGGGCCGGTGGTGTAAAGAACTTTCGGGGCCTCGGTAACGGACGGCCAGGGCGGTTGACAGAGTGGGCTTCTGGAGTGCGCCGGCAGAGCGAAGCGGCGACGGCGCTTTCGGCCGCCTGGGGCGTCCGGGGACGCCAGCCGCTGCCCGAGCCAAAGCGGTGTCGCGCTTCGCTTGCCACCGCACTCCAAAATGGGCTGCCCGACGGGGCGCGTCAGCCCGTGACGAACTCGAGTTCCTGGCGCCGGGGGAGCAGGCCGGCCTCGAAGGCCCGGCCCAGGAACCGGCGGATCGCCTCCCGCCCGCGCTCGCCGTAATCAAGCGTCCAATGGTTCACATACATCCCGACGAATTGATCGGTGAGGTCGCGGCCCAGGTCGCGACCGTATGCGAGGGCATACTGGACCGCCTCAGCGCGATGCTCGAGGCTGTAGCGGATGCTGGATGTAAGGACCCGCGAAATCCTGCTGCGGGTGGCCGGTTCGATGCGTTTATGAATCACATTGGCCCCGAGCGGGAGCGGCAGAGCGTCGTTTTCGCGGCCCCACCAAAGGCCCAGATCCTCGCAGAGCGCCAGGCCCTCGTTCCTGTAGGTCAACTGGCCTTCGTGGATGAGCAGGCCAACCTCCGCTTTGCCGGAACGGACCGCCTGAAAGACCTGGTCGAAGGGCACCACGACATAATCGATTTGGGTGGCGGGCCGGCCGAGCCAAAGCTGGAGGGCCAGAAAGGCGCTGGTCATGGTGCCCGGCACGGCAATGCGCTTGCTGCCGATTTGGCGCTTGGTGAGCTTGCGCGCCGCGACCAGCATCGGGCCGTAGCCGTCCCCCATGCTCGCTCCGCTGGGCAGCAAGGCATAAAGGTCGCTCACGTAGGCGTAAGCATGGACGCTGATCGCGGTGATGTCGAGTTCGCCACGCACCGCGCGCTCGTTGAGGGTCTGGATGTCCTGGAGCAGATGCTCGAATTCAAAGTCCTCGGCGGGGATCAGCTTGCGAGCCAACCCGTAAAACATGAAGGCATCGTCCGGGTCGGGCGAATGGCCGAGGGTCAAAACCTGGCGCGACATCCCGGCAAACTAATGGCCAGCTCTCGAAATGGCGACACATTTGCGGCGATGGGGCAGTGGGCGCAGAGAAAAACCAGAAGGAACCGCTAATCTTCGCTAATCCTCGCTAATAGATTAAGTCCTTCCATTAGCGCAGATTAGTGCGGATTAGCGGTTCAATTTCCCCGCCCTACTCCGACACCGTCAACACTGAGTTCTTGCCGCCGAAGGGATTCTGAACGCTCTCCTTGGCGTTGGGATCCGGCAGCCATTGGCCATCGACCACGAACAGGTACTCGTGACGCCCGGCGCCGACCGCCAAGTCCCCGACCCAATGGCCGTTGCCCCGGTGCAAGAGCGGCGTCCGCTCGGGCTTCCACCCGTTGAAGGAACCGGCCACCAAGACCTCTCTGGCCCCCGGCTGGACAAACTCCAGGCTGACCCGGTTGCTTCGGGGCGCGGGAGCCTTGACCGGTACGGCAGCGACCGGCTGGGTCGCGATAGTTTGGGGTTTGACTGCCTCTGGCTGACGAGCAGTGGACGCCACCAGGTCATTGCTGCCGCGGGCGCTGATTTGGGGTTTGGCCGTCTCTGGCTGGACTCGACCCAAGGGCGACGGAGCGCCATCACTGCCGCGGGCGCTGGATAAAGGTTTGACCGCCTCCGGTTGGAGGCCGGCCTTTTTTAATTTTCTCGTAGTTTTCGACATAGTGCGCCATGTTAACTTAATCCCGGCAATACGCAAGCGTCCCGTTCGCTTCGTTGCGAGCAAAGTCCGTGCCGACCGCGCGCGTCTTGAAGCTGAATTGGAATTGGCGTGAATCCAGGCAGCAATTCAGCCTCGGGGCTGCAGAAGTCCTGGCCAGAACCCAACGGGAACCTGGCTCTTTTTTTTCAGACTGACAAAAAAATACAGGAGAAGAAAGCGGCAGATGCACCTTGAGAACGCCAGCGCGTAGCGCAAACGCGCTGGCCATGCGCTCCTAAATTGGCGGATGCATTCCACTTTTTTGGGTATCCGCTCCTAATCTTAATCTTAATCTTAATCCTGCTCCTAATCGGATTAAGATTAAGATTAAGATTAAGATCGACATTAAGATCAGGAGCCAGAAACGGCCACCCAAAAAAGTGAAATGCACTTCTAAATTGGCCGCGTCCGTCCTTCCACCTTGGCAAACATCCTGGACTCTGCTAACCACTGGCGAGTAGAGTGCAAAGTGATAGGGTCGGCGGTCTATGAAATCCCATTTTTGTGCTGATATGAGCCGGCGCCGGTTTCTCGGGCGTGCGGCGGCGGCGGCGGCCATGCCGCTGGTGGTTCCCGGCAGCGTGCTCGGGCTCAACGGGGCAGTCGCTCCGAGCAACCGCATCACCTTTGGGGCGATCGGTGTGGGCAATCGGGCGCGCGACACGCTGCCGAATTTTCTCTCGTTCCGGGAGCTCCGGTTCTTGGCGGTAAGCGATTGCCGGCAAGAGCGCCTCAACTCGGCCAAGGCGCTGGTGGATAAGCATTATGACAACCCGGATTGCCGGGCCTACCGTGATTTTCGGGAGTTGCTGGCGGAGCAGGATATCGATGCGGTCTCGATCGCCACAGGCAACCGATGGCATGGATTGGGCTCGATGTACGCCGCGAGGGCGGGCAAGGACATCTATTGTGAGAAGCCGGTCACCCTGACCCTCGGCGAAGGGCGGGCCCTGGTGGACACTTGCCGGCGGTTAGGCACGGTTTACCAGGCGGGCACGCAGCGCCGCTCGACCGGCTCCTACCGCTTCGCCAGAGAGATGGTCAGGCAGGGGAAGATCGGCCGCCTCCGCACGGTGGAGATGCAAGTTTGGGCAGGTCCGGGAATCCCCTGCGACAAGGCGGTGGCGGTGCCCGAGGGCTGGGATTACGAACTGTGGCTGGGGCAGGTCCCCTGGCAGCCCTTCGTTCCCGCCCGCGTCAATGCCTGGCAATACTTCTGGGACACGGCCGAGGGTGTGTTGACGGACATGGGCTGCCATTACACCGACCAGATGCAATGGACGCTGGGAACGGACGACACGGGGCCGGTCGAGTTCGAGGCCCGAGGGGAACTGCCCGACCCGGCGAGGTTTTGCAGCGACACCCCCATCACCGGGACCGCCCGCTGCAAGTACGCCAGCGGCGTGGAAGGCCTCCTGTACCAGCGGGGCGAATTCAAGGACCGCTATCTGCGCTACATCGGCGACGAAGGCTGGATCCAGGTGGACGACGAAACGGATGTGGTGACGGCGCAGCCCAAATCCATTCTGGCCTTCAGGACCACCGGCGGCTCCGGCTGGGGCGACGCCTCGGACCACATCCGCAATCTGCTCGACTCGATACGGAGCCGCGAGCCGACGCTCTGCAATCCGGAAGTGGCGCACCGGGCCATCACGGTCTGCCAAGCCTGGAACCTCAGCCTGCGCCTCGGCCGCAAGCTCAAATGGGACCCTGCCCGGGAGCGCTTCGACGTGGCAGAGGCCAATCGCATGCTTTATCGGGAACCGAGAGCGCCCTGGCGAGCCTGACGGTTAACTCCTATCAATAATGAAGACTCTCCTACTTAGAGCCTGCCTCGAAAGCTCGGATTTCGGGCCTTTGTCGGAAACCTTTGTCGGGGGCCTTTGTCGGGGGCCTTTGTCGCCGCCTTTGTCGCCACCCTTTGTCGAAAGCCAGCCCATTCGACGAAGTTCACGACAAAGGGTTGCGACAAAGGGTTGCGACAAAGGTCCCGACAAAGGTCCCGACAAAGGTCCCGACAAGGCTTTCCGTTCGCCGGAGCTTTTGGGACGGGCTCTACTTGCCCTTCTGCTCATCGTTTGGCCCGGCGGGGCCACTTGGGCGGCGGGCCCGACGGAGGGAGATATTCCCCGGCTCGCGAAGGAGGCGGCGGCTTGCCAGCCGGGGCAGAGCCTCGAGCCCTTCCGCGGCCTCGAGGTCCTGGTTCGCGAATCGGTGTCCCGGCCCGCCCTCCGGAAACCGCTGGAAGCGGCGTTAGTCGAGCTGTTGGGTCCTGGCTCGTCTTTGGAGGCAAAGCGCTTTGCGTGCCGGCAACTTGGCATCGTGGGCGGCAGCGCGGCGCTGCCGGCGCTGGCGAGCCTGCTGGCGAATGAGGACACCGTCGGGATAGCCTGCCTGGCGCTGACGACCTATCCTCCGGGCAAAGCCGATGAGATACTGCGGGGGGCGGTGGCGTCAGCCTCCGGAGCCAGACGCATCCAGTTGATCACGGCGCTCGGCGACCGCCGGGATGCCGCGGCCGTCAGGCTGCTGGCCCGGGCAGCCAATGAGGCGGACGTGGGTGTGGCCGAAGCCGCCATCGCGGCCCTGGGGAAGATCGGGGACGCGGCGGCGCGCGAGGCCATCGCCGCATTGCGCAGTAAGGCGCGCCCGGCGCTGGCGCCGGTCCTGGCGGAGGCGGCGCTCCGCGGCGCCGAACGGTTGAGCGCCTCGGGCGACCGCCGGCGGGCCATAGCCGCCTACGAGGAGCTTTTGGCCTCTTCACCCGCAGCCTCCGTGCGGCGTGGCGCTTTCGAGGCCCTTTTGCGATTGGATGAGAAGCGGCGCCAGGGACGGATCCTCGCGGCCTTGGAAGGCATGGACTCGGTGCTGAAGCCCGTAGCCATTGCCGCGGTTGGCACGGTGCCCGCAGGTCTTTCCTCGGGACCCTTCGTTGCCCAATTGCACCACCTGACATCGGCCGAACAGGTGTGGATGATTGACAGCCTTGCCGCTCGCGGTGACATCGAGGCTCGTCTGGGGATCTGCGCAAGTGTTTCTTCGCCCGATCTGGGAGTGCGGTTGGCTGCCATCCGCGCGTTAAGCCAGGTCGGCGATGCCTCCCTGGTCTCGATGTTTGCGCGGGCGCTGGGCTCGTCGAAGAGTGTTGAGGAATCGCGGGCGATCGAAACCGCGCTGGTGAACCTGAGAGGGGGCGCAGCGACTGACAAGGTGATTACGGCCGAGGTCAAACATTGCGGGCGCAAGGCCCGGGCAGGGTTCATCTCCGCCCTCGCCAGGCGGGTGGGCTCGGCGGCGAACCCGGTATTCTTCGCGGAAACGGAGAGTAAAGAGCCGACGGTGGCCAGGGCGGCCTTCCGCGCATTGGGGACGACTGCCGAGGAGGCCGATGTCCCGGCGCTGGTGGAAGCGCTGGTCAACCTCAGTGACCGAGAGGTCCGTCCTGACGCCGAGCATGCCGCGCTGCAAGCGCTGGGCAGGATGCCGAGCGTCCCAAGCCGTTCCGCGCTGGTCCGCAACGCTCTTGGCCGGGCGCACACCCTGGATAGCCGGCGCTCGTTGCTGGGCCTGCTTTCCATAGGCGCCGATGCCCCGGCTCTGGCCGCGGCCAAGACCGCAGCGACCGATTCCGACCCGGTCATCCGTGAGGCGGCAATTCGAGCCCTGGCGGACTGGCCGGACGCCGCCGTGTGGGACACGCTGGCTGGCCTCTGCAATCAACCCCAGAACGAAGCCCTGCGCGGAGTGGCCCTGCGGGGCCTGGTTCGGCTGGCGAGCGAGGGAAATGACCACCCGGACAGCGCGCTGGTTGGGCGCTACAATTTCTTGGTTGGCAGCGCGCGCACGGACGCCGATTTGAAGTTGATCCTGGGCGCCCTGGGCGGCGTCGCCCACCCGGATGCGCTGCACCTGGCCGCGAGTTTGGTGACGAGGCCGGGGGTGCGCCCCGAGGCCGAAGCCGCCGTCAGGCGGATCGTCGGCGCTCTCAAAGGCCAATATCCTGAAGCGGTAGCGGACGCGCTTCGGCAAGTCCGACCAGTCAAGTGAGGGCTGGTGCGGTTTATCCGTGATTATCCTTGATTATCCTTGATTATGGAATCGGCTCTTAATTAGCGCCCGCCATGTTGAACCTAAGTTCGTTGAATCCGCAACAGCGGCAAGCGGTGGAGACGGTGCGGGGCCCGCTGTTGATCCTCGCCGGCGCCGGCACGGGCAAAACGCGCGTCATCACGTTCCGCATCGCCAACCTGATCGAGCGCGGGGTCGCCCCGGGCCATATTCTGGGCGTCACCTTCACCAACAAGGCCGCCCGCGAAATGCAGGAGCGCGTGCGGAAGCTGATTCCAAAGCAGCCTCGCGAGGCAGCCCGGTCGGACTCCGAGCCTTCGGCCCCGAGTTCGCGGCCGACGCTCTGCACTTTCCATTCGCTCTGCGCGCGCATCTTGCGCCAGCATATCGAGAGGCTGGGCTACAAACGCAACTTCGTCATCTACGATGAGTCGGACCAACTCGGCACGGTCAGGAAAATCCTGGCTCGGATCTCGAGCGCGGGGGAGAAGCTGGATGCGGGCGCCGTGCTGGCGATGCTGAGCCGATGCAAGAACGGGGGCGAGCGCGCGGCAAACGGGGGCGACCCGAGTGTTCGCGCGCTGGCCGAGCACATCCGCCCGCGATACGAATCCGCCCTGCGGGCTTGTAACGCCGTGGATTTCGACGATCTGATTCTGCTGACGCTGCGGCTTTTTACGGAGCATCCCGAGGCCCTGAGCAGTTGCCGCGCCCAGTACCGTTACGTGATGGTGGACGAGTACCAGGACACCAACGCCGCCCAGTTCAAACTCGTGTACGCCCTGACCTGCGACCATCGCAATCTGTGCGTGGTGGGAGATGATGACCAGAGCATCTACGGCTGGCGCGGCGCTGAGATTTCCAATCTGCTGGACATGGAGAAGTATTTCCCCGAGGTCAAAGTGGTCAAACTCGAGCAGAATTACCGTTCCACCAACACCATTCTGAGCGCGGCCAACGCCGTCATCAAACACAATGTCCGCCGCCGGCCAAAAGGGCTCTGGTCGGAGAAGGGCAACGGCGCGAGGATTGCGCTTTGCGCCTTCGAGCATGAGGAGGAGGAGGCGCGGACGGTGGTCGAGCAAATTGAATACGCCCGTCACGGCCGGCGGATTCCGTGGCAGGACCAGGCGATTCTCTTTCGCACGAACGCTCAATCGCGTCCGCTGGAGACCGCCCTGCGCCAGGCGGGGGTCCGGTACCGCCTCATCGGCGGCCAGAGTTTTTTTGACCGCCGCGAGATCCGGGATTTTCTGGCCTACCTCAAGAGCTTGGTCAATCCGGAGGATGACGGGAGCCTGTTGCGCATCGCCAACGTGCCGGCGCGCGGGTTGAGCGACGTGACCATGGAACGCCTGCTGGCGGCCAGCCAGGAGCGCAAGTGCGCGGTCTTCGCCGCCATGAAGAACGTCGCCGTCACGGCGGCGTTCCGGGCCGATACTCGCCAGCACATCGAGGCCTTCGTGAGCTTCATCGAACGGACGCGCGGCCGGCTCGAGGCCCAGTGCTTCTCACGCGACCCGCGCGCCCTGGCCGCGTGGACGGAGCGGTTTCTGGAGGAGACGGGATATCTCGAGGAGTTGCGAAGGTCCGAGAAGGACGTCGAAACCGCGGAGAACCGGGTTCGGAATTTGAAGGAACTTATCGAGACCCTGGACGGGGCGGAGGCGGCGACGCTGGCGCCGCAAGACCGGCTCGAAAAGTTCCTCGAAGAGATTACGCTCGACAGCGAGCGGCAAGAAGATGACGAAGGGCGCGGGCAGGCAGTCACCCTGATTACGATGCACAGTTGCAAAGGGCTCGAGTTTCCCCATGTCAATATCGTGGGGATGGAGGACGGACTGTTGCCGCACACCCGCTCGAAGGAGGAAGGAACGCTCGACGAGGAGCGGCGCCTGTTTTACGTCGCCATCACCCGCGCCATGGAGACGCTGGCCATCAGCCACTGCGGGGCGCGCAAAAAGTACGGGAAGCTGACGCCCTGCCACCCCTCCCCATTTCTGATGGACCTGCCGCCGGAACTGGTCGAGCAGGCCGATGAAAAGGCCAAGCAACCCGTTTCCGTCGAGTCCGCCAAGAGCATGTTCGACGTCGTGCGCGGGGCGGTGGACTGACCTGTTCAGGCAACGGTTCACGCGGTGAATCGGGTTTGACGCCGATGCTCCCGCGGGGTCGCCGTGAAGCTCTGTCCCGGAGGACCATCCCGAGCCCGGCGCTTCAGCGCGGGGTCTGGAGTTTGGACATTTCTGCTGCCGGCCGGTTGATCCGAGGAGCACGCGCTGAAAGCGCGCAGCATATCAGGGCAACGCCCTGGGTTTAGCCGCCCAAAACAATCCGGAGCGCTGAAAGCGCGACTCATCCTGCGGCCCGTGGCGCGCTAACCAGGCCAAGCCGAGCCTATGATGCAGGCCGTTGGCCTGCAAGCACAAGACCGCACGGTCACCCAGGGCGTTGCCCTGGTATGAGCCAGGCCTTCGGCCTGGAGGCCAGCCCCAAATCCGTGTTTATCCGTGTCCATCCGTGGTGAAAGAATACCCAGCCCCGCCATCACTGACCCATTACCTTTTTATCTTGCCCCTTTTGCCCGGCTCCGATAAAACGCGCGCAACATGAATAACCACCGCTCAGGGCCGTTGGGGTCCTCCGATCTTCACACGGATCGTTTCTCTTCACGCGGACACGAATTCGCCTTTCTCGTGCTGCTCGCGCTGGCCCCGGCGCTGCACGCCGAGCTGAGACTGCCGGCGATCATCGGCGACCGCATGGTGCTCCAGCAGAACCTGCCCAATCCTTTATGGGGCTGGGATGCCCCGGGGACTCAAGTCACGGTGACCTTCGCCGGCCAGACCAAGTCCACGCAGGCCGGGCCGGATGGCAAATGGACGGTCAAGCTGGATCCGGTCTCCGCCAACGACAAGCCGCAGACCCTGACCATCACCGGCACGGAAAAGAAGGAAATTCAGGACGTGCTCGTGGGCGAGGTCTGGATGTGCTCCGGCCAGTCCAACATGGGCTTCACCTTGGGCGGCGACTGGAAGGGGGACCTCGAAGCCGCCGCTTCGCGGTTGCCCAACCTCCGTCTGATCAAGGTTCCCCAAGTCGGCACGCAGGAGTTGCAGAACGATTTCCGGGGCCAGTGGCGGGCCTCGACGCCCGAAACCGCCCGCAACTTCAGCGCGGTGGGCTTTTACTTCGGCAGGTACGTCCACCTCATCCTCGGCGTGCCCGTCGGCCTGATCGATAATGCCTGGGGCGGCTCTGCGGCCGAGGCCTGGGTCCGCCGCGAATCGCTCGAGCAAGACGCGCGCTTCAAGCCGCTCATGGAAAGCACGGCCAAACAAGAAGCCTCGCTTCAAAGTGAGAAAGCCAAGGCCGACTACGAGGCGCAACTGGCCAGATGGAGGGACAACGTGGAAAAGGCCAAAGCCGAACAGAAGGCTGCCCCACGCCGGCCCTCCTCGCCGTTCGACTGGCTCACCGGCAACGCGCGTCCCGGCAACATCTTCTGCGGGGTCCTGCATCCCACGCTCGGTTACGGCATCAAGGGCGTCATCTGGTACCAAGGCGAATCCAACGCCGGCCGCGCCTGGGAGTACGCGGCGCTCTTCCCTTTCGTGATCGAGCAGTGGCGTAAGGAATGGAACCAGGGCGACTTCCCGTTCTACTGGGTGCAACTGGCCAACTTCATGGCCAGGAAGCCCGAGCCCGGCGAGAGCAGTTGGGCGGAACTGCGCGAATCACAGACCAAGACCCTGAAGCTTCCGAACACGGGCCAGGCGGTGATCATCGACCTGGGTGAAGGCAATGATATCCACCCCAGGAACAAGCACGACGTGGCGGCGCGTCTCGCGCGCTGGGCCTTGGTGAAAGACTACGGGATGAAGTGCCCCTATCGCAGCCCGGAGTTCAAGAGCATGGCGGTCAGCGGCAACAAGGCCCTCCTTACTTTCGATTGTTTCGGCAGCAGCCTCCGTGCCTTCGACGTGCAGCAGGCGATCGGCTTTGCCGTTTGCGGCGAGGACAAGGTGTGGCATTGGGCTAAAGGCGTCGTTCGAAGAAAGGACCAGGTCGAGGTCTGGTCCGACACGGTGGCCAACCCCATCGCCGCTCGCTATGCCTGGGCCGACAACCCCGGGTGCAATCTCTTTAGCAACGACGGGCTCCCCCTGACCCCGTTCCGCACCGACGACTTCGACATGACTACGCGGCCCAAGAGCTCGCTGGCCGCCGGCCACAATCCTTAGCGCGGATATTTCACGAGTTCCGCCGACCGGACGGCGTAGCGCAGACTTCCAGTCTGCTGTATCGCGGATTTCCAATCCGCAGATGCGACCAGAGAGGTACAGCCTGCCGACTGGAAGTCGGCGATACAGCAGGTTGGAAATCTGCGCTACGGAGTCTCGGGAGCGCGTTGCCGCGCTTAGGCTGTGAAATGTCCGGGCTTAGAGTGGTTCAAGAAACCTGGAACGAGGGGGTTGTGGTCACCCGTTCGACGGCTTCCGCCCGGCGCGGTAGCCGTAGAGGCCGTAGAAGGCGATATAGGTGAAGGCGAGCATGGGCACCACGAAGGAGACCTGCACGCCCCAGAGGTCCGCGACCCGGCCCTGCGTGGGCGGGAGGATCGCCCCGCCGAGGATGGCGACCACGAGCAACGAGGAGGCCTGGCTCTTGAGCGGGCCGAGGCCCTCGATCGCCAGGGAGAAGATATTGGACCACATCACCGAACAGAAGAGGCCAACGCCGAGGATGGCCCATTTGGCGGTTTCGCCGGCGCTGACGATGCCGGTGAGCAGGAGGGCCAGGATGACGCCGCTGAACAGGGCGAGCATTCGATGCGGGCTCGACTCGCCCAGGAAGAAGGCGCCCAACAGCACTGCCAGGAACAAGCCGTACCGCAGGGCGTTGGAGAGGCTGCAGAGCAGCTCCGCCCGCTCCCATCCCAGGTGCAGGCCCCGGCCCAGGGCGGGCAAGGCCAGGATCGCCAGGAAGGCCGCCACCGGCACGGCCACCACCAGGGCATGCTTGAGCGGCCGGCGCAGGTCGCTCAAGGCGAATGCCCCCATGAATCGCCCGATCATCAGACCGCCCCAGTAAAAGGCGAGGTAGCCGCTGGCGATTTCCTTGGGAATACGCCCCAGCCTCTCGGAGCCGAGGAAGTTGACGAGGATGCTGCCGGTGCTGATCTCGCCACCTACATACATGAAAATGGCGATCATGCCGAGCACCGTATGCGGGTGCTTGAGCGCCCCAAAACCGCGGGGTATCGAGTGCGGGTTCGTGAACGCAGGGACATGGGCAAAGGTGAAGAAGATGGCCAGCAGGACATAAGCGGCGGCGAAACCCAGGTAGGGGATTTTGACGGAGTCGGCTCCGTGCGCCCCCGGGCGGATGAAGACCGTAAAGATCAACCAGCCGCCGATGAGCGGGCCGATGGTGGTGCCGAAAGAGTTAAAGGCCTGGGAAAGGTTGAGCCGGCTCGAGGCCGTCCGTTCGGGGCCCAGGATGGTCACGTACGGATTGGCGGCGATTTGCAACAGCGCCAGGCCCAGACCGATAATGAACAAGGCGCTGAGGATGAACGGGTATGAGGCCATGCCGGCCGCAGGATAGAGCAAGGCGCTGCCGGCCGCCGCGATGAGCAACCCGGTAACGACGCCCCGCTTGTAGCCGACGCGGTTGATGGGGTCGCCGGAAACCATGGATGCCAGAAAGTAGATCAGGCCGCCCATCGAGTAGGCGCCGAAGAACGCGAGCTGGACGAGCATCGCCTGGAAATAGTTGAGCCCGAAGGCCTCTTTGAAACGCGGGATGAGAATGTCATTCCATACGCTCATGAAGCCCCACATGAAGAAGAGGACGGTCATGATCGCGAACGGGCCGCGGTAGGTTGGACCGCTGGCCGGTGGCGAGCCCGCGCCGGGCGGCTGGGCTGAGCTGCTGGAGATGCCCATAGAATGAACGCCGAGGGTCCAACGAAATCGGCACCCCGTCAAGCTGGTCTTGAAACGGCGCCGGCGTTCGTGGCACACTCTGGCCGCGCAAGAAAGCTCATCAAACAACCGCTCGTCGTTCCCGGAGCGCCGGCTTCAGCCGGCAGCCTCTCGCAACGCGCGACCAATCTCATGAAACCGCGGCCTGTGGTTCAGCCGATTCTCGAAGCGATCCCTGCGGCGCGACAGCAAGAGGCCCGGCATTACGGCGTTCACCCCTATTTTACCCGTCGCCCGGCCAACGTGGTGCGCGCTTACCTCGAACGGTACTCCCGCGAGGGCGACGTCGTGCTCGACCCCTTCGGCGGCACCGGCGTCACCGCCATCGAAGCCTTTTTGCTCGGAAGAAAAGCGATTCAGAATGACCTCAACCCTTTTGCAAATTTTATCGCCAGGGCCATCGTCGATACCACCTTGGCCTCGACGCTGCCCCTGCAGGCGGCTTTCGAGGCAGTCCGCCAGGCCTGCGAGAAGGGCCTCAGCGAGATTGAGAAAAATGATGACGCGGCGAGGTCCTGGCTCAAGCGGCTGCCCTTGCCGGAAAACATTCGGCTGCCGCGCACTTCCGATGCCGGGTTCTTTTACGACCTGTTCACCCCGAGGCAACTCGCCGGACTGGCGCTCATCAAGCAGTCGATCGAGCGAGAGGCTGCGGGAGTCGCGCGGGAACTGCTCCTGCTGGCGTGGTCTGCCTCGGTGGCGAAGTTGAACCGGACCTTCCTCTCTGCCAAAGGCCGCGCGGAAAGCCGGGGAGGGTCGAGCATTTTCAGCATTTACCGCTACAAGCTCGCCTCGCAGTGCGTCGAGCTTCCGATTTGGGATACCTTTCACGGAAGGTATCGGAACGTGCTGGCGGCCAAGCAGGAGGTCCTGAAACTCGCGTATTGCCGCAACCTCCGATCGGGGGCCTCCGTCCACCTCGATAGCGCGGAGAACTTCAAGGTGCTTGCCTGCGATGCCGGCTCGCTGGACCACGCGCTCGAGCCGGGCAGCGTCGATTACATCTTCACCGATCCGCCGTACGGGGGATTCATCACCTACTTGGATTTATCCATTTTGTGGAATCACTGGCTCGGCTTCCCGGTATCCCACGAGGCGCGAGACAGCGAAACCATCGTCGGAGGCGAGTGCGGGCACAGCCAGGAGCATTACAAGAAGGGCCTCGCGCGCAGCATCCGGACCAGCCTGCAACTGCTCCGCCCTGACCGCTGGTTTTCCATAGTGTTCCAGCATTGGGACCTCAGCTACTTCGCCACTATCCTGGAAACCGCCGGCGAGTGCGGGGCTGAGCTGAGGGCCGCCATCACCCAGACCGGCGATGTCATCTGGTCCATGCACAAGAAGAAGAACTCCGCCAGCGTGCTCGCCGGCGAGATGATTCTTACCTTCTTCAAGCCCAAGCGCCCGCGCAAACCGGTCCCCGCGCCACAGGACCGCCCCGGTCGCGACCCCGCGCAGGTTCTGTCCGAGGTGTTCGACGTTTGTCTCGCTGACGGAACGAACAGCTTCGCTAGCGAGGCGCTGTTCAACCGCCTGATCATCGAGTTGTGGCGTCGGCGGGAACTCGCTTGTCTGACCCTGGACCGCGCCGAGTTCTCCGGGAGGCTTGAGCAACGCGGCTGGACCTACGACACCAAGACTCACCTCTGGAGCCGGGGCGGGAGCAGACCGAGCGGCCGGGAAGAACTCGCGCTCTTTCGCGCGTAAGCCGGTATTTCATTTCCTGCACGATGCCTGAAACAGCTCGATCCGGGACAGCATGAAAATGAAACAAGGAATTGCGTTATTTCATTTATTGACACTATTCTGAAACAACCGTAATGTTTGTTTCAGCGATGAATGTCAACCCTGAGGCCCAACCGACGGACCGCCGGTCAGGCCGCTGGATAAGAACCCTTGAGGGCTACCGGGCGTTTCACCCTGATCCACTGCCGCCGACGTTAAGGTGGACGCCGCAACTGGCATCCGCCTTGGCGGACGCTTCCCTGCTCATAGGCCGCCTGGCCGGCGAAGGCAAGCGACTGCCCAATCCGCACATCCTCATCCGGCCCTTTATCCGCCGCGAAGCGGTGTTGTCCAGTCGCATCGAAGGCACTCAGGCGACCCTTGGCGAGTTGCTCGCCGCGGAGGCGGGCGCCACCGTCGAGCGGAGCCCGGATGACCTCCGCGAGGTGGGCAACTATGTGGCCGCATTGGAATATGGCATCGAACGGCTAAGAACACTGCCGTTGTCCTTGCGGTTGGTCCGCGAGCTGCACGAACGGTTGATGGCCGGCGTACGCGGCAGTTACGCCACGCCGGGTGAGCTCCGGCACTCGCAGAACTGGATTGGCGAACCGGGGGCCACCCTCAATCAGGCGTCCTACGTCCCCCCGCCGCCCGACGCCCTCGGCGAGCACTTGGCCAAGTGGGAGCGGTTCCTTCACGACCGCACCCAGCCGCCGCTCATCCACGCGGCCCTCATGCACTACCAGTTTGAGGCTATCCACCCGTTTCTTGACGGCAACGGCCGGGTCGGGCGCCTGCTGATCACGCTGCTGCTGTGCGAACGCGACGTCCTGCCCGCTCCGCTGCTCTACCTCTCCGCGTTCTTCGAGGCCACGCGCGTTGCGTACTACGAGGGCCTCCGTCGGGTGACCGAGCGTGCCGACTGGGAGGGTTGGGCGCAGTACTTCCTCAACGGGGTAGCCCGCCAGTCGGAGGACGCCCTGAGCCGTGCCGGGCGCTTGAACCAACTGCTCGAGAACTGGCGCAACCAGCTTGCCGGCCAAGCCGCGATGCGCAACGCGCTTCAGATGGTTGACCTGCTGGGGGCGAATCCGTTCCTCACGCCGCGCGTCGCGGCGGAGAAGTTGAACCTGGCCTACAACACGGTCATGCGGGCCATCGGCCAGTTGGAGCGCCTCGGCATCGTCCGCGCCACCAACGGGGCCAGGCGCGGCCGCGTGTTCTGCGCTAAAGCGTTGCTGGACATCCTGGAAGAACCCGCCCGCCTCACCCCCGCCGAACCGGCGCCGACAGCCCCCTACCTCAGCCAGAAAAAGCCGGACCCATCGCGAATGGTGCCATGAATACGACGGCCAACAAAAGGACCCCGGCGAAGTTTCCGAGGAAGAAGATTTATTTGGTGGTGCTGAGCGTTCTGCCGAAGGGCAAGGAGTTCAGGCTGCAGGTAATTGACTCCAACATCGGCAGGATGAAGATCGTCCGCATCGTCACCCCGGCCTGGAATAGGCTCCCTCCCTCGGACCGCATTGACAAAATCATTCGAGCCGCAAACGCGCAACTCACTGCCAAGGAGCAAAAGAGCATTTTGCGGTTCAGCGTTCTTACGCCTGATGAGTATTCGAGGATTATGCCGCGGAAGGTCGTCAAGAATCACGCCTATACTCCCGGCACGCTGCCACCTCCTCGGCCGTCAAGTCGGGGAACTCCTTGAGGACGTCCTCCGTTCCACGCCCCGCCGCCAAATAGCCCAGAACGAGGGCGACCGGGATGCGCGTGCCTTTGATGCAGGGCCTGCCGCGCAGGACTTGCGGATCGCTCACAATCTTGTCTCGCCAGTTCACAGATTGAGGGAATCTTACGGTGCGGCCGGTTGCAGGGCAATGCGTGAAATAATGGATAGCCGCCTTCTGGCATCCCGCCGGGATGCGGGCGCGCGCCGTCGCGGGACCGGGGGTCTCGCTACGCTTCGAGCCCCGGCTACCCTCTTTCATCCCTCCGGGATGGATCCGTCCGAATCAGGCGAAGCCCTTGGAGTGCGCGGCATGCCCGCGCTTTGACCGCGTCCCGCCGGCAAGAAAACGTGAATTAATTCTTGCAGGGGCGCTAAAGCTCGAGCCAATGAGAAGCCAATGAAACCGATCAAACTTTCCGAACTCATAGAGGTGCTCGAAATGGAATCCACGGAGACCGTGACCCGCGTGGACCTGCAGGAGGGTCGCGTCGTTTGGGTGGAGCGGGCGGTCCTCAGCGCCGTGGAAGAGGGGGATGAAGAGGCGCTGAGCGATCTGCCGGGGTGGCAGAAACCAGAGGTGGCAATTGCGCGGACCATGGCGGAGGCCCCGTACAAACGTTTCGTTGAGGCGCCCAGCAAGTTCGATTTCCACGAGTATCGCCAGATGGAGCGGTTCATCGGGACGGTCGGCGACGCTGGCGCCGCCGAGCAGCTCTGGCGCGCCATCAAAGGCAAAGGCGCTTTCCGCTACTTTAAGGACACGGCCAGCCGCCTGGGCTTATTGGAGGAGTGGTTCCATTACCGTGCCGAGGCCATGAAGGAGTTCGTAATCGACTGGGCGGAAGCCAGGAACGTTTCCTGGGAGGATGACCTCAAGCGTAAATCATCGCCCTGATCAATGCCGGCAACAGATTTTTCGATTAACGCTCGGCGCGGCGGGGCTGGTAGAGTGGGGGCATGAAAAATCCAGTCGGATTCCCGAAACGGTTCATCGTCAGTTCAGCGGTTGCGTTGTGTCTCCTGACCGGCGCGACCGTGACGGCCCAAGCGCAGACGAACAAGCTGCGGATTGGGGTTTATGATTCGCGGGCGGTGGCGGTGGCTTACGCCAATTCAACCGAGTTCCGCGACTCGATCAAAGCCGTCCAGGCGGATTACCAGAAAGCCAAGGCTGCCAAGGACGACACGCGCATAAAAGCGATCGAGGGCCGGATGAAGTTACAGCAGCGGCGGCTGCACGAGCAGGGGTTCAGCACGGGTTCCGTGGCGGGCATCATGGCGAAAATCAAAGACGCGCTGCCCGGCGCGGCCCAAAAGGCGGGTGTGCAGGCCATCGCGAGCAAGTGGGAATTGAATTATCAATCGCCGGGGGTGGAGGCGGTGGACGTGACGGATGAGCTGTTGGCGCTCTTCCACGCGAGCGACAAGGGCCGGGAATGGGCCAAGGGCGTCAGAGCCAAGCCACCCCTGCCTATCGAAGAAATCACGGACGACCTGGATTGATTCCATGAGAGGCCGTGAAAGGGGCGGGGACGGCTTCGTCCCCGCTTCCTGGCAGCCCGCGGGAAGAGGAAGTCCCGATTCCAAATCGGGATCCCCGCCCCTGGCTCCGCGACTCCATAAGTTGGCCTGGAAAAAATCGCGCCTTGATTCTGAGGGCGGAACGGGGAAAAGATTCCGCATTATCGGCATGCCACACGAATCGGTTCTGGATCGGGCGGCTCATTACGGCGTCGTGCCCGTCGTTGCCATCGACCATGCGGAGGCGGCCCTTCCGCTGGCCAACGCCCTGGTGGAAGGCGGGCTGCCGGTGGTCGAGATCACCTTCCGCACGGCCGCGGCGGCCGAGGTCATCCGCACCCTGGCGCGAGAGTGTCCGCGTCTGGTTATTGGCGCCGGCACCGTGCTGACGCCCGCCAATCTCGAGGCCGCCAAAGACAGCGGCGCCACTTTCGCCGTCGCCCCGGGCTTGAATCCGGACATCGTCAAGCGCGCCCGGCAGCTCGGCTTGCCGTTCGTGCCCGGGGTGGCTACCCCCAGCGATATCGAGCTGGGCCTGGCCTTGGGCTGCAAACTATTGAAGTTCTTCCCGGCTCAAGCGCTGGGCGGGGTGTCGATGATTGAAGCCCTCTCGGCCCCTTACCAGCACACCGGCGTCCGGTTCATGCCCACCGGCGGCGTCAACCCGGACAACCTGGAATCCTACCTGAAGCTGGAAACCGTGGCCGCCGTCGGGGGCACTTGGATTGCCAAACGGCAGGACTTAATGGACGGCCGATGGGAGGAGATCCGCAACCGCTGCGTTGCCGCCCTCGAGCTCGTCGCCAAGGCGCGCGGCTGACAAAGCGCGGGGCTTTCGGCGACCCCAGGGCCAATTCATGCAGCCGCTAAGCCAGGGGCGGGGACGGCTTCGTCCCCGCTTCCGGGCAGCCCGTGGAAATCCCAAGCCCCGAAGGCCGAAGCCCCGAAGGAAATCCGAAGGCCGAAGCCCCGAAATCCGAAGACCCCGCAACGACGCTCCTTACGGATTTCGGATTTCAGCTTTCAGCTTTCAGCTTTCGGATTTCCTTCAGGCCCTGCGGCGACCCTCTCCTCTTTTATGACTTTTTAACGAGGCTGGGGCAGCTTTTTATTAGCCGGGCTGCAAGTCATAGGGAACAATTCATCACGGAAAAATTATGATGGACTTGATCTTTATCGGAACGGTGGTGCTGTTCTTCGTCATCAGCGGCTGGTACGTCCGGGCCTGCGACAAAATGTAAGGGAACGCTTATGGAAAACCTGATCGTTGGCCTGGTGGCGCTGCTGTTGTTCGTTTACTTGCTGGCGGCGATGATTCGGCCGGAGAAATTCTAAAGGAACTGCTGTGCGCGGAATTGATTGGTTACAACTTGGGGTGTATGTGGCGGCCGTGGCGCTCATCACCAAACCGATGGGGCTTTACCTGATGCAGGTCCTGGATGCCAAGGGCCGGACTTGGCTTGACCCGGTCCTCAAGCCGTTGGAGCGAGTCACTTATCGGGCGGCGGGAGTCAGATCCGACCAGGAGCAGGATTGGAAAGAATATGCGTTTGCCATGCTGCTCTTCAGCCTGGTGAGTTGCCTGTTCACGTACGGGATTCTGCGGCTGCAGAAGTGGCTGCCGCTCAATCCCCAGGGCTTCGGTCCGGTCAGTCCGGACCTGGCCTTCAACACCGCCACGAGTTTCACCACCAACACCAATTGGCAGAGCTACACCGGCGAATCGACCATGTCCTACCTCTCGCAAATGGTCGCTCTGGTGATTCATAACTTCGGCTCGGCGGCCACCGGGATCGCGATCGCGGCGGCGTTGGTGCGGGGCGTGGCCCGGCATTCGACCCAGACGCTGGGTAACTTCTGGGTGGATCTCGTGCGGACGACTTACTACCTGCTGCTGCCGATCTGCGTGGTGTTTGCCGTGGTCCTGGTGTCGCAAGGCATGATTCAAAACTTCAAGCCCTACACCAAGGCGAAGCTCACCGAACCGTTCACCATCCAGGTTGCCAGGACGGACGAAAAAGGCCAACCGGTCACGACCAACGTCGCGGTCATGGTGCAAGCGCCAAAGTTGGACGCCAAGGGCCAACCGCTGATGACCAACGGCGTGGCCGTGATGGTGGACGTGCCCAAGCTCGACGCAAAAGGCAACCCCGTGATGACCAACGTGCCGGTCATGGTGGACCAGAAAGTCGAGGAACAAGTCATCCCGCAAGGGCCGATGGCGTCGCAGGTCGCCATCAAGATGCTCGGCACCAATGGCGGCGGCTACACCAATGCCAACGCCGCGCATCCCTTTGAAAACCCCACCCCGCTTTCGAACTTCATCCAGATGCTTTCCATCTTCGCCATCGGCAGCGGGCTGACCTATTACCTGGGCCGGATGGTCAAAAACCAGGCGCACGGATGGTCCGTGTGGGCCGCGATGATGGCTCTATTTCTGGCCGGGGTTTTGTTGTGCTGGCGCTCGGAAGCCGCGGGCAATCCGATCCACCGGCAACTGGGGGTCGCGGCGGCCGGCGGCAATATGGAAGGCAAGGAGGTCCGCTTCGGCATTTTCAACTCGGCCCTCTTTGCGACCGTCACGACCGATGCCTCGTGCGGCGCCGTCAATGCCATGCACGATTCGTTCACGGCGCTGGGCGGATTCGTTCCCCTCTTCAACATCCAACTCGGCGAGATCATCGTCGGCGGCGTTGGCGCCGGCCTTTACGGCATGCTCGTCTTCGTGGTGCTGGCGGTGTTCATCGCCGGCCTCATGGTGGGACGGACCCCGGAATACCTGGGCAAGAAGATCCAATCCTACGACGTGAAGATGGCCATGCTGGCGCTGCTGGTGCTCGCGGTCTCGATCCTGGGCTTTGCGGCCTGGGCTTCGGTGAGCCAGTGGGGCCTGGCCGGCTTGAACAACAACGGTCCCCACGGCCTGAGCGAGATCCTCTATGCCTTCAGCTCGGCCAATGGCAACAACGGCAGCGCCTTTGCCGGGCTCAGCGCCAATACACCCTGGTACAACACCACCATTGGCCTGGCCATGCTCATTGGCCGTTTCTTGATGATTGTCCCGATCCTGGCCTTGGCCGGCTCGCTCGGACGCAAGAAAATCTCACCCCCGAGCGCCGGCACTTTCCCCGTCGCCGGCTTTACCTTCGTCGTCCTGCTCCTGGGCACGGTGCTGCTGGTCGGAGCGCTGAACTTTCTGCCCGCCTTGACCCTCGGACCCATTGTCGAACACTTCCTGACGGCCCAGGGAAAGCTCTATTAGCATGGATATTTCACGAGTTTCGCCGACCGGAAGGCGTAGCGCAGACTTCCAGTCTGCTGTATCGCGGATTTCCAATCCGCAGATGCGACCGAGCGCGTACCGCCTGCCGACTGGAAGTCGGCGATACAGCAGGTTGGAAACCTGCGCTACGTAACCTCGGGAGCCATCAATCCATCAATCCATCAATCCATCAATCCCGTATGACCCACCAAGCGCCTTCTCTCTTTGATTGGCACATCGCCGGCCCAGCCATTGGGGACTCATTCCGCAAGCTCGATCCCCGGCTGATGGTCAAGAACCCGGTCATGTTTGTGACCATGGTCGGCGCCGCGCTGACCACCGCCGGCATCCTTACCTGCGCCCCGGGCGAGCGCGGCTTCATCACGCAACTCGCCCTCTGGCTCTGGTTCACCGTCCTGTTCGCCAACTTCGCCGAGGCGGTCGCCGAGGGCCGCGGCAAGGCCCAGGCGGATGCCTTGCGCAAGGCGCGCAAAGACACCATCGCTCGCCGCACGCGCAATGGCCGTGAGGAAAAAGTTCCCGCCCCGGAACTCCAGAAAGGCGACCTCGTCGTTTGCGAGGCGGGCGACACCATCCCGGCCGACGGCGACGTGGTGGAAGGCATCGCCAGCGTCGATGAATCGGCCATTACCGGCGAGTCCGCCCCGGTCATCCGCGAGAGCGGGGGCGACCGCAGCGCGGTGACGGGCGGCACGCGCGTCATCAGCGACCGCATCGTCATCCGGGTCACGCAGGAGAAAGGGCAGGCCTTTCTGGACCGCATGATTGCGATGGTCGAGGGGGCCCGGCGCCAAAAAACCCCGAACGAGATCGCCCTGACGATTTTGCTGGCGGCCCTCACGTTCATCTTCCTGCTGGTGTGTGTGACCCTCAAACCGTTTGGGATCTACTCCGGCGTCGTCTTTTCGGTGCCCGTCCTGGTGGCGCTGCTGGTCTGCTTGATCCCCACGACCATCGGCGGGTTGCTCAGCGCCATCGGCATCAGCGGCATTGACCGGCTCATCCGGCGCAACGTCATGGCCACCAGCGGCCGCGCCGTCGAGGCGGCCGGGGACGTGGACGTGTTGCTGCTCGATAAGACCGGCACGATTACCCTGGGCAACCGCATGGCTACGGCCTTCATCCCAGCGCCCGGCATCAGCCCGGAGCGGCTGGCCGACGCCGCGCAACTGGCGTCGCTGGCCGATGAGACCCCCGAAGGGCGCTCGGTGGTGGTGCTGGCCAAGCAACAGTTCAATTTGCGCGGCCGCGAGGTGGCCGACGCTCACGCGCGATTTGTCCCCTTCACCGCCCAAACCCGGATGAGCGGCGTGGACTTTTTTGAGGAGGCCCCGGCCGCCCGCAGCGGGTCGCTCGTGCTTGAAGCGGTCGCCACTAACGGACCCGGCAGGGCATTTCCAGCCGCGCGGGAAAATGGCCGCCCAGTGGTCCTGGGGGCCGAACCTGCCCGGCGCGCGACTCGCAGCATTCGCAAAGGCGCCGCGGACGCCATGAGCGCTTACATTGACCGGCTCGGCGGAAAATTCCCGCAAGCGGTCACCCAGGCGGTGGAAGAGATCTCGCGCTCCGGCGGCACGCCGTTGGTCGTGGCCGAGGCCAACGAGGTCCTGGGCGTCGTTCAACTCAAAGACGTGGTCAAGGGCGGCATCAAGGAGCGGTTTGCCCAATTGCGCAAAATGGGCATCCGCACCGTGATGATCACGGGCGACAACCAGTTGACGGCCGCGGCGATCGCCGCCGAAGCCGGCGTGGATGACTTCATCGCCCAGGCGACGCCCGAGGCCAAGCTCAAACGCATCCGCAGCGAACAAGCCGCCGGCCACCTGGTCGCCATGACCGGCGACGGCACGAACGACGCCCCGGCGCTGGCCCAGGCCGACGTGGGCGTGGCCATGAATACCGGCACCCAAGCCGCGCGCGAGGCCGGCAATATGGTGGACCTGGACAGCAACCCGACCAAGCTCATCGAGATCGTTGAAATCGGCAAACAGCTTCTCATCACTCGCGGTTCCCTCACCACCTTCAGCATCGCCAACGACGTGGCCAAGTATTTCGCCATCGTCCCCGCCATGCTTATGGCCACCTTCCCGGCCATCGCCCCGCTCAACATCATGAGCTTGCACAGTCCCGCCAGCGCCATCCTCAGCGCTGTGATCTTCAACGCCCTCATCATTATCGCCCTCATCCCGCTCGCCCTTCGAGGCGTGGTGTACAAGCCCATCGGCGCGTTGGCCATTCTGCAGCGCAACCTGCTCATTTATGGGCTGGGGGGTGTCATCATTCCCTTTATCGGCATCAAACTCATCGATCTGGCGATCACGTGGCTCAAACTCGTTTGAGATTAAGATTAAGATTAAGATTAAGATTAAGATTAGGATTATGAAGAAGCTCCTCCTTGAAATCCAGCGCGCGGTCCTGGCCACCCTCATCCTCGCGGCCGTTTGCTGCGGGCTTTATCCGCTGGTCGTCTTCGGCATTGCGCAAGCCCTCTTCCCCGACGCCGCTAACGGCAGCTTGCTCCGGGATTCCACTGGCGCCATTCGCGGTTCGCGCCTCCTGGCCCAGCAATTCACCGCCGACAAATACTTTCACTCGCGCCCCTCTTCCGCCGGAAACGGTTATGACGCCACCAGTTCCGGCGGCAGCAACCTCGGCCCGACTTCCCAGAAGCTGCGCGACAGCATCGCGCAAAACCTCGCGGATTATCGCTCCCAGAATGGCCTCGCCACCAACGCGCCGGTTCCCGCCGACGCCGTCACCGCCTCGGCCAGCGGCCTGGACCCGCATATCAGCCCGGAAAACGCCGAACTCCAGGCGGCGCGCGTCGCCAAGGCCCGCAGCCTCGGCGAGCAAGCCATCCGCGAACTCATCCGCCAACACACGGATGCGCCTGACCTCGGTCTGCTGGGTGACCCCGGTGTCAATGTGCTCACGCTCAACCTGGCGCTGGACGGAAAAGCAGAAACTGGGAAAGCAGAAAGCAGAAAGTAGAAATCCAGGCGGCGCAGGACAAAATTCTGGTAATTATTCAGGTCGCGCGTAGGAGCGCGGACATTCTTGTCCGCCGAACGTGGTAGGTCGCCCGAAGCGGACAAGAATGTC
>Ga0209415_10004539_pt1 | contig 25365 bp, 21 predicted proteins | sample PeaSoiSIISIP2007_FD_187696 | JGI IMG/M metagenome (GOLD analysis project Ga0209415, IMG submission 187696) | Peat soil microbial communities from Weissenstadt, Germany - SII-SIP-2007 (SPAdes) (version 2) | ecosystem: Environmental > Terrestrial > Soil > Wetlands > Peat | place: Germany... | reverse complement strand
CGACGGCCGGCACCAGCCTCAACGTTACCGGCGGCAACGACAGTTTCGGCCTTGGCGCGAACAATTATCTGGGGCTGCTGGGCGGCTCGGGCTATGTGGTCAACGCGACCGGGGACAGCATCGGCACTCTGAACAACGTTTCCTTTACGGTGAGCGGCAACAGCAACATCATCGCGGCGGGCGCTGGCAGCACTGTGAGCGTGGTCGGCGCGTCGGACACCGTCAATGCCTCCAGCGACACGGTCGACGTCACCGCTGGCACTAACGTAACTCTGAACGGCAGCGATGACAGCCTCTCAATGGCTCCAGGTTCTTCCGCTGTTCTTTATGGGATCGGCAACTCGGTCGATGGCATCGCGGTAGGCGCCGGTGTGTCCGGCATCACTGAGACAATCACCAGCAACTCCGACGGCACCTGGACCGATCTATTGCAAAACACGGGAAATCAGGTCTCGTGGTCGGAAGAGCAGTTTATCCACGCGGCCAATAACGAACTCGCGGAGGAGACGACCATCTACACCAACGGCTCGGACACCGTTCAATACTGGGACGTGTACGGCGACACCCAATGGTCAACCGATATAAAGCAGTATAATTCTTCCGTATCTTTGACATCCGACACAGTGGATAATAACGATGGCACCAGCGCAATTACCGATTATTACGGCAGCGGGGTCGAGACATACTTTTACCGCCCCGGAAACTCCGGCTCAGACTGGACCGCGATCGTTAACTCAACGCTAAACGGCGTGGTTATCGGCGGGAGCTCCGGGGACATTTATTTTCTGGATCCCGGGGAAGAGTACTACTCCGACTGGTCGGGAGGAGCGATGGGTTCCGACGCTGGCGACGATGCAGTTGACGACATTTTCGCATCCGGTCCGCCATCTTTCAATTACAATGCGCCCGCTGACGACGGCTTGTCGGGCATAGACATTATCGACCCCAACGATGTTGACTTGCCGTCTGACCTAATCGTCGACCCGCTCGTGCTGAACCTTGCGGGTGGCCCGGTCGTCACTACCTCTAGCGTGACGAACGGCATTGCCTTCGATATGCGCGGCGACGGCAGCACGCAGAGTACCGGCTGGATCACACCCAACGAAGGGTTCCTCGTGCTGGAGACGCAGAACACCGGGCCGATCACTTCGAGCCATGACATGATCTCCGATCTCAATGAATTGGCAAGTTTCGACAGCAATGGCGACGGCAAGATCACCGCGGCCGACGCACTCTTCGGTGACCTTGAGGTATGGATCCCAGGCGCCCAGGGTAGCCCAGGCGCCCTAGAAACCCTGACCCAGCTCGGCATTTCCGAGATCGACCTCTCTGCCACTACGGCGAACCGTGCGGACAACGGCAACACGATCAACGCCACATTCAGCTTCAAATACGCCGACGGTGCGACCGGACAAGGAGCGGATGTGAGCTTCGCAGTCGGGCCGGACGAGATCACGCTCGGCGGCACCGTCGGTACCGTCACGCTGGAGAGCAACGAAACTTTTATGATCAGCGGCTCCGGCACAATCGTCAACGCCGGCACCGCAGACACCGTGACTTTGGCTCCACAGAACACGTTGACTATCACCGCAGGCCTGTCGCTGGTCGCGGACGTCACCAGCGCCGGTACCATCCAGCTCGCGTCGGGCGATTTGACGATGCAGGCCGTTACCAACTATGACACCTTCCAATTGGGCGGCACGGCGACCCTCAACTTCGTCAGCAGCGTCGCCAGCGGCGACGAGATTCAGTTCTTGCAGCCCGGCGGCACGCTGGAAACGCCGGCGACCGGGCCGTTCGGGGCGCAGATCGCGGGCTTCGCGACGGGGGACGTGATCGACGCGGCCGGGGTGTTGTACGGACTGAACCCGACCTTGGATTTCGCCGCATCGGGCGGGCGGCACGCTCACGGTGACCGACGGCACCCACAGTGGGTCGTTCGTCCTGCTCGGCACCTATGCGGCAAGCGGCTTTCACCTGGCGAGCGACGGCCACGGCGGGACGGCGATCTGCTATTCCTAAGTACTCGCGCGAGCGGCAGCAGGAACGAACGGGTAGCATGTCCCAATCAGACTAAAGTCTATCTTCTACGGCGGGACGCTGGCAATTCCAATGGATTGCAGGGCATCCGCCTACGAGAGTTCAGCTGGGACAGGCTGCCGCCCCTCGGCGGTCGAGCGCCAAACCGGCCGGCGCTGTGTCTGCCCGGCATAGTCCTACCGGTTGCGGACTGATCAGGACGCCAGGGAGACGCTGAGGTCAGCTGATGCCCGCTCGTCTGACTGCTACTTTGCGTCTGGTGACACGGATGTTGGGTCCAGGCCAGGTTGGGGTGCGAAGCACCGAGGGTGAGGGCAATTGGGTCGGCACGCTGCAAACAGGCGCTCTGTGCCGACCCGATCATCCTCACCCTCGGTGCTTCGCACCTCGACCTCTCCCGCTCACGCGGGAGAGGTTTCCAGGAGCGCCAATGCCGCCTCCGTGCCGGCAAGAATTTCCACCAGCCGCACCCGCGCCGGCAGGCTCATCGCGGCCCCGCCTGTCCGCACCGCCGCGGCCGCGTCGCGCAACTGCGCGTCATAGACGTCGCCGCCGCCGATCACACGCGCCTCGCTTTCCAGTTCCCGCAGGTGCCGCGCCATCGCCTCCAGCGCCTGCGCCGCAGTGCCGTCGCTCCCGGCCGACGGTTGCTGCAACGACGGGAGGAACTCAGTCGCCATGGCGTGGGAGAAGCGCTGGCGACAGCCGGCGTCGAGCCGCTGACGAATCGCCTGCACTCGCGCGCGCACCTGGGGAACGTCGGTGCGTTCCGCCAGTTGCCGCAGCAATGTGACGGTGCGCCGCACCTCCTGTGCCGAATCCGCCAGGTCGCAGTGGGAGACGGCGATTTCCATCCCGCCGCCGGATTCGAGGCCGGCCAACAACGCCTCGGTTGCTACCTGGCCGGCCTGCAGCAGCGCCGCTTCCGCCTGCGCGGTCAGCTCCGGGGCGATTTTGACCAGCAGCTCGGCGAGCTGCGGCAACCGCGCCAGCAACAGGGTCACCAGCATGGTCAACGCGTCCGGGCAGCGTGCGCTGACATCGTCGAGCATGGCTTGAATCGGCGCCAACCGGGGCGGCGCGATCCCCGCGTCAGCTTCGTCGACGAGCTCCCGCAGCAGCGGGGCCTGCGTCAGCACCGCCCCGACGCGACGCGCCAGCGTGGTGTACATCGCCATGTTCAGCCCGGTTTCCGCCCAGCCGACCGGCGGCGGCGATTCTGACAGCAGCGCGGCGGCGCGCGGCCAGAGCAGGTCGCCGGCGCGGATGACGGCCTCGGTGTGGTGCGAGAACGAATCCTGGATCATCGCATCGATCGCCGCGGCCTCGGCGCCGACACCGGCCCGCACCGTGGCGGCCAGCGGCGACAGGGCCGAGCGCGGGAGGTTGGGCAAATGCGGTTGCCAGCGCGGCGGCGGCACGATCAGCGGCTCCAGCGGCAGGAACAGCAGGCGCGTAAACCGCAACGGCCGAGGCAGCCGAAGCTGCGCCAGCCGCGGCCGCAGCGGCTCAATCAACTGGTCGGCGCCGCCGCGCTGCCCCAACTGATCTACCACGGCAACCGCGCGCGCCACCTCGGCGTCGGGCGCCTCCGCCAGCCGGCGGCTGAGCTCACGGATATCGCGCCCCGAGGATCCGCCGCCACCTTGTGCCATCACCCCTGCGCTTTCATGCGGCGAGCGCACGTAGGCGCTCGTTGCGGGCGATCAGGCCAAAGCTGGCGCTGCCGGTGCGCCAGCCTTCGCTCAGGCTGATGACGCGGCAATCGTGGCCGGGCTGCAAGGTCTCCGGCTCCTGTCCGGTCCAATCGGCGGCTTCCGGCGGCAGAACCGGGACGAGTTGCGCCATTTCCAGCAACGCGGCGCGTTGCCCGGCGGGCCATCTTGCATTGCGCCACAGCAGAATAATGCGATCCCAGCCGTCCAGCATCCATTCCATCCGGGCAATCCGCCGCGTCAGTGCGGCCGGGGCGTGGGTCCAGTGGTGCAGCAGCGCCGGCACGTCGGTTGCCAGGGCACGTGCGTCCCGCACCACCTGGCCGGACGCGGCGATGACCGACGCGGCGGCGGCCGACACCATCGTGGCGAGCGCGGCGATCTCCTCCCCTGCATTCACCCGCGCCCACCGGTCGGTCTCGGCGCGAACGCTGTCCAAGGTGGCCAACAGCTTCGGCAGGCGCGCCGCTTCGGCGTCGGGCGGCAGGCCGACCGGGGCGAACAGCGCGCCGAGCGTGTCGAGGTCGCGGGCTGCCGCCTCTGGCGTAAGCCCGGGCAGCGCGGCGGAGCGCAGCCCGAGCCAGAGCAGGGACACCGTGCGCAATCGCGCTGCCGCGTCACTGGCGGCGGCGGCGATGGCGGCTTCCTGGGCCTCGTGCCCAGCAAACCCGTCCGTGGCAACGACGCGCGCGGCGAGGCGGACCGAGGAGGGGGTCAGCGCCGGCAGCCGCCGCAGCTCCTCATACAGCCGCAGGTCATGCACGGTGGGGCGGCAGAGCGTGCGGGCGCTACCCCAGGGCAGGATGTAGACGCCGCGACCGCCGGACGGATTCGGCACCACCAGCTCGATGCCGGGCCGGTTCATGGGGCGGATCCGGGCACCGGCCAGCAACGGCGCGGTGAAGGGCGCGTCGACCCCACGCTCGGCGAAGCTGGCCGGCTGGTAGGACTCGGCCATCGGCAGGTTGATAGCGGCCATGCGGGCACCCTGCGCCCGGATAATGAAAAAACCCTTGACAGTCAGAGGACCGGAAAATCGTCTAAGGCCGGGCGGCCGGTGACAAACCGCCAATGGTGCCAGAGCAGGCGAGCCGCCAGGGCACGAGCCGGACGCCAGGTTTCGGCGAGCGCCCGCAATGCCGGCGGCGTGGGCCGTGCGCCGAGCCCCTTCAGATGCGCAACCGAGGCGGCGAGCGCCACGTCGCCGGCGGGAAACACGTCGTGCCGGCCGAGGGCGAACAGCAGATAGACCTCGGCGGTCCAGCGGCCGAGGCCGCGCACCGCGGCGATGGTGGCGATGGCGGCCTCGTCGTCGAGAGCGGCGATGCGGGCGGGGTCAAGCGTGCCGTCGAGGAATGCCGCGGCCAGGGTGCGCGCATGGACGATCTTCGGGCGGGACAGGCCGGCGGCGCGGAAGGCCTCGTCGGGGAGGGCGAGCAGGCCTTCGGGTTGCAGCGCGCCGGGGATGGCGCGCAGGCGGTTCCAGATGGCGGCGGCAGCCTGGTTGCTGATCTGCTGCGCAACGATCGCCTGGAGCAGGCCGGGGAAGCCGGGGGCGCGGGAGCGCCAGGGCAGCGGCCCGGCCTGCTTGAGGACGCGCGCGAGATCGGGGTCGCTGGCGACCAGCAGGTCGAGCGCGGTAAGCGCGGCGGCGGGCGGGTGGGGGAAGTCCATGGGGCGTGTCGATCAGCGGTGTGGGTGGTTCAAATTGGCGGTCATTGCGGGTTGAGCACCGGCCGGCGGCCGCCGACCTGACATGGATGAAACCGCGCGGGTCGCGGCAGAGAAGGAAGCTCCCCCTCCCACAAGGCGAGGGGGAGTTTGGTTCTTATGAGTTGACCACCGGCCGCTGCCAGCCGTTGGTCAACTCACAACGAAGCGGGTCACGCCTCGCGATACGACAGCAGCAGCAGCCCGCAGAACACCAGGCATGCCGGCCAGACCCAGCCGGCGATCCGCACCGCCACCGCGTCGGTGCGTGGATCGAGCCGCAGCTCCAGCCAGCGCGCCCAACCGGCGACGATGCCGGCGAGCGCCAACGGCGTGTGCGCCAGCTCGATCAGCAACTGATCCTTGAGGTTGGCGATGGCGTGGCTGTGCGTCAGCAGCATGGTTCCGCCGCCCGCGCACAGCAGCGGGAACACCAGCGCGGCATTGCGGTTGTCCCAGGCGGTAGCGCGCACCCGCCACTCGAACCAGGCGAACACCGCGATCAGCAGCACGAAGAAGCGGTGCTGCAACACCTCCACGTCGCGAAAGCTCTCCAGGAATGCGACATCGCCGAGCGGCCAAGTTTCCGGGTCGGAACGGAAAAACAGAAACACGCCAAGGCCGAGGAACAGCAGCGGCCAATGCCGCGCCCAGTGCAGGCCGGCACGTTGCAGCAGCGCCAGCAACCCCATCGCCAGCACGACCAGTCCCGCCCAGTGGTGGTTGTATTCCGACCACGCGATGTCCGAGGCGTTGCGCGGCGGCAAAGCGCCGGAACCGGGCACGAACGCCACCTGCGGCGCGGCGCGCTGGTGTGACGCCTCGGCATCCAGCTTCGCCTGCAAGGCCGGCAATGCCAGCGCGTCATGGTCGGGGCTGCGCAGGCGCGGCCATTCCGGCGTGTTGCGGGCAATAATCTCCGGCCAACTTACGCGGTCCTGCGTCAGGTCGATGGCCGGCGGCACCGAGGTCAGCGACGCGGCGGCGAAGAAGATCGACACGCCGATGCCGATTTCCACCTCCGCGAAGCGTCGCAGCCGAGTGACCGGGGTGGCGGGGTCTGAGCGCAGTCGTTCGACGAGCAAAAAATTCATGCCGCCGAGCGCCAGCAGCATAAGAAACATGACGATCTTGGCGCCGACCATGACGCCATAGGCAGTGCCGTAGAAGCCCTGCGGGTTGCCGATATAGAACCAGCACATGGTGGCGCCGCTAGCCACGATGCAGGCCACGCCGGCCATCGACATGCGCGAGAAGCGCGCGCCGACCAGGCGCCACGCCGCACCGCCCTCGACGCGGCGCAACGCCAGCAGGAAGCAGGGAATGCCGCCGATCCAGATCGCCGCGCCGAACTGGTGCAGCCACGCGACGACCAATAGCGGCGCGCGGTCGTCGAGCCGCGCCACCGCGTGCGTCGTCAGGGTCGCGGCGGCGAGTTCCACCAGTGCGAGGGCAACCAGCAGCGGTACCGGCGCGCGGGCGGCGCGTACGAACAGCAGTGCCGCGATCACCCCGGCGATCGCCATCTTGATCAGGCCGGCGATGGCGAACTGCGCCGCGAGCACGTCGGCGACGCTCAGATCGATAGTGCCGACCAGCACCGCGGTCTGCAACGCGACGGTGGTTGCCTCACACAGCAGCAGCGCCACGGCGCCCCAGGCGGCGATGCGCTGTGTCCCCTGCACCACCGCCGCGCCGGATACGCCGAGGTGCGGGGCGAGCGGCAGCGCCAGCAACGCCAGGAAAAGCACGCCGCCGAGCGCGATCGACTGCGCCAGGATGGTCAGGCCGTGGACGACGATGGACAGATAACCGAACAGGTCGATCAGCAGGTCCACGCGTCAGGGACCGACGTTAAAGGTCACGTCGCCGCGGGTGATGTGGCCGTCGATCGCCAGCACCTGCCAGCGCAGCACATACGGGCCCGGCGTCAGCGTGGCGGCCGTGTTCATTTCGTCCGGCTTGCCGGCGACGTCGATCGGCAGCGTGGCCTGGGTGTGGTCCGGCCGGGTGAGGGTCAGGCGCGAGCGGACGCGGTCGATCCGACTGTTGTATTGCAGGTGGACGGTGACTGTGCCGGCGGGAACGGTGCCGCCTTGCGGTGGCTCGCTGGCGATCAGGATGGCATGCGCCGCGGCGGAATGCGGATGGAGCAATGCGTCGAAGGTGAGCAGCAGTAGCGCCAGGATGGCTGTCCGGCTTGTTGGCGTGAGGCGATGGAGCGGCAATGCGGTCTCCCGGTGTCTGCGCGGACGGCGTGGTAGCGCGAGTCGGGGCCTGCGGCCAGGGCGCGGCAGGTTACGATCCGCCGCATCCGAGGCCGGTTGTCGCCTGCTGGTTTCGCGAGACATGCAGAACGGTTTCGGCTTGGGGCAGCGCAACGATGGTGAACGCTCTCGCACCCGCGCCACGTCCGCTGCCGGATGGACTGATGCGGTAATGACAGCGGCAACGCGGCGCGCCTGCGATCAGGCACGCCGCGCTTATGCGGGGGCCGAGCGCTACACGAGCTGCAGGAAGATCAGCAGCAGGCCGATGATCGAAATCGTCCACACGCCGGTGCGTAGCCAGGGGATGCCAACCAGATAGACCGGCACGTAGACGAGCCGCGCCCAGAAGAACAATTCGGCGCCCAGCGCGGTTGTGGCGTTGGCCTTGCCCGCGACCTGCGCTACCAGCACCAGCGCGGTGAACAGCACCATGCTCTCCAGCATGTTGCGATGCGCCCGCTGGGCGCGGCCGGCCCAGCCCTCGATCACCGGCAGGTTTTCACGGTTGCCGGCGAGCGCCGGCAGGCCGACCTGCAGCATCGCGCCAAGCACAGCGATGATTGCCTGGACCAGCGTCAACGCCGTTGCCCAGACCAGCAGTGTGAGATCGGGTGACATTCGTTTCCTCCCTTGAGCTTTTTTGGCGTTCAGTCCCGTGCCAAAGATTCCGTTGCATCCGCCAACCGACGGGCCAGGTCGGGCGACAGGCGCTTCGCCAGCCGCGCGTGCGCCCCGCGCCAAACCGGGATTGCCGCCTCCAGCCGCCGTGCGCCGGTCTCGGTGAGCCACACCATCCGGCGCCGCAAATCGGTCTCGACCGCGGCGATTTCGATCAGCCCCTCGCTCTCCAACTTACGCAGGTTGCGCGAGAGGGTCGATTGATCCAGGCCGGTGCGCTGGGCCAGTGCGCCCAGCGTGTCATCGGACATCACGGCGATCTGCGCCATCAGGCCGAGTTGCGCCACCGTCAGGCTGCAACCCGCCATCTCGCGATCGAGGAACTGGGTAATGCGCCGCGCTGCCAGCCGACTGTTCCAGCCGGCGCAGCGCTCGACCAGGGCGGTCGCATCCGTCCGCAGCGTCTTTCGCGGTTGTCTCGGGGGGCTCATAGGTATATGCATATACACAGTATGTAGATGCATGGAAAGGGCCATCTCGATGGATTCGATGACCGACTTCAAATACGGCCTGGCCACCCCGGCCGAGGTGGCCGGCAAGACTGGCCGCGAGATCCTGCAGGCGATCATCGACGGCGAACTGCCGCAGCCGCCGATCGCCGAGACCATGTCGTTCTGGATCACCGAGGTCGGTGACGGCTTCGCCGTCTTCGAGGGCGAACCAGGCAGGCATCTGCTCAACCCGATGGGGGGTGTGCACGGCGGCTGGGCGCTGACGCTGATCGACAGCGCTACCGGTTGCGCCGGGCTGTCGCTGCTACCCGCCGGGTCCGGCTTCGCCACGATCGAAACCAAGGGGAATCTGGCCCGGCCCATTACCAAAGACTCCGGCCGCGTCCGCGCGGAGGGGCGCGTGGTCGTCCGGGGCCGTCAGATCATTTCGACCGAGGCGAGGGTACTAAGCAGGGACGGCATGGTGCTGGCGCACGGCACCTCAACCCTCATGGTGGTGGGCGGCGGAAGATGACAACACTCTCGCTCAAGCGGGTTTATGACGCGCCGAGCGCCAGCGACGGGACCCGCATCCTGGTGGACCGGCTGTGGCCGCGCGGCATGACCAAGGACAAGGCGCGGATCGACCTCTGGCTCAAGGACATCGCGCCGAGCGATGCGCTGCGCAAACGCTTCCACGGCAAGCCGGATGATTGGGATGCGTTTCGTGCCGCCTATGCCGTCGAACTGGAGGGTGACGCCGCCCAGGCAGCCGCGCGGGTCTTGCTCGAGCGCTCCCGGAACGGTCCGGTCACGCTCTTATACGCGGCCCGCGACGAACGCCACAACAATGCCGTGGCGCTCAGGGTTTGGTTGGAACGGCGCCGCGCCGGACAGAGTTGACGCTGGGGACAGACTCCTCCCGATCCCCTTGTGGGAGGGGGTTGGGGGGAGGGGTGCGTGCGCCCATCGGCTGGGGGCGCACGCACCCCTCCCCCTACCCCCTCCCTCAAGGGGAGGGGGAGGAGTTTTTTCGTCACGCTGCCCAGTGCCGCCGCCGCCGGCCGTGCCATACGTCGCGGTACGAACGCCGCGCGCCCACTTCGTTCAGCCCGAGATAGAACTCCTTCACCTCCGGGTTCCGCCGCAGCGCCTCGGCGGGGCCCTGCAGCACAATACGGCCGGTCTCGATAACGTAGCCCTGATCCGCCACCTCCAGCGCCAGCGCGGCGTTTTGCTCCACCAACAGCACCGTCATCTGCCGCTCGTCCTTCAGGCGTACGATGATGCGGAAGATGTCCTCGACGATCAGCGGTGCCAGGCCCAGCGACGGCTCGTCCAGCAGCATCACCTTTGGCTCCGACATCAGCGCCCGGCCGATTGCTAGCATCTGCTGCTCGCCGCCTGACAGATAGCCCGCCTGCTGGTGGCGGCGTTCCTTCAGGATGGGAAAGAATTCGAATGCGGTGTCGATCCCGCGGCGCACCGCCTGCATCGCGCCCTGGGAATGGCCGCCGACCACCAGGTTCTCCTCGACCGTCAGGTTCTCGAACACGCGGCGGCCTTCGAATACCTGCACGATGCCGCGGCGGACGATGTCGTGCGGCGGCAGCCGGTCGATCCGTTCCCCGTCCAGCTCAATCGTGCCCTTGGTGATCTCGCCGCGTTCGGCATGCAGCAGGCCGGAAATCGCCTTCAGCGTGGTGGTCTTGCCCGCGCCGTTGGCCCCGAGCAGGGCGGTGATCTCGCCTTCGCGGGCGGCGAGCGAGATGCCCCTCAGCACCAGGATGACCGAATCGTAGACCACTTCGAGGTTGTTCAAGGTCAGCATGCCATGACCCCAGGCAAGGCATCGGGCCGGCCAGCGCGGCCGGCCCGATGCGGTGGCACAGACGCCGTTACGACGCCGTGTTGACGGTGGCCAGCACCAGATCGCGATAGCCGCGGAACCACTGGGTTTCCGGCACCATGCCGTCGCCCTTCACCTGGAAGATCTGCACCCAGCCACCGCCCTCATGATCTGACGGCGTAACCTGCAGCGGAGGCAGCAGGCCGCCAAGCGTGAAGTCGTGGATCATCTCGAATCCCTTCTTCACGTCCTCGCCCGTCGGCGGCTTGCCGCCGGTGAGCTTCAGCGCGTTGCGCACCGCCTCGATATGCAGCGCGGCGTCCAGGATGCCGCGATTGTAGTAGACGCTCGACTGCATCTCGGCCGGCGGCGCCTTGCCTGCCTTCTTGTACATTTCGATGATCTGCTGATCGACCGGATAGTTGTCACCCACACCGGCGAACTGCATCGTGTTGTAGCCCTGCACCATCTGGAAGCCGCCGGCCGCCTTGATGTCGGCTTCCGAGGAGGCCCACACGAAACCGAGCACGTGCGACATCGGATAGCCCGATTGCTTCAGGGTCTTCATCGCCACCGCCGGTGCGCGGCCGAACACGTGCATGATCACGAAATCCGCCCGGTAGCGCTGGGTGATATCGAGAATCTGCGCGCCCATCTCGACGCCCGGCGGAGGCACGGCGAAGGTGCGCAGTTCGAAGCCCTCGCTCTGCTGAAGCTGAGTGAGGATCGGCATCGGAACCAGTCCGGCCGGGTTGTCATAGTACAGATACGCAATCTTCTTGCCCTTCAGGCTGCCGCCCAGCTTGTCCTTGACGAACTGGACTGCGGCGCCGGCCTGCGACCAATAGGTCGCCGCGATCGGGAACAGGTACTGGTATTTGGCGCCATTCGCCGCCGCGGCTGCGCCGAATCCCGGCGACGTGCCGGGAATGTGGTCCGCCTCGAGCTTGGGATCCAATGCTTCGGCCTGCGGTGTGCCCCAGATCAGCATCGAGACCGCGCCTTGCTGCTTCTGGCGCTGATACTCCTCGATCGCCTGCGGCACCTGGTAGCCGTTGTCCAGCTCGTCGATGCGGATCTTGTAGCCTTCAACGCCGCCTTGGGAGTTGATCAGATTCACATAATCCTGCACCGCCGGGCAGAACACCGTGCCGGTGATCTGGGTCGGCCCGGTGCGGTCGCACTGCGCGCCGATCAGGATCTCCTTCTGGTCGGCGGCGCTTGCGGTGCCGACGAACCACATCCCTGCTATCACCCCGGCAAGAATGGCCAGGTTTTTCCGTGTTCCGTGTAGCATTCCGGCTCTCCCTTGGTTGTGCCTGGTTCAGTAGGAAAACGGCCACGTCCGGAACCAGGTCCGGATGTTGCGCCATAGCCGGTTCAGGCCTTCCGGCTCTACGACGAGGAAGAAGATGATCAGCCCACCGAAGATCGCCAGCCGCAGGCTCGGCACGTAGCTTGCCAGATCGGCCTGGGCCACGAACAGGCCGCCGACCGAATTCAGCGCGAGCCGGGTGACGATCGGCAACACCGTTATGAATGCCGCGCCAAAGATCGGGCCCAGCGTCGAGCCAAGACCACCGATGATCACCATGGCCAGGAAACTGATCGACACGTCGAGCTCGAATTGCTCGTAGTTCGCAATCCCAAGGTAATACGTGTACAGCACGCCGGTGACGCCGGCGTAGAACGAGGAGATCGCGAACGCCAGCAGCTTGTAGCGGAAGATGTCGATGCCGATGATCTCCGCGGCGATGTCCTGGTCGCGGATGGCGATGAAGGCGCGGCCGATCCGGCTACGGATCAGATTCTGCGCGGCGACCATGGCGAGCACCACGAAGAACATCAGGAACAGGTACATCTGCACCTGGCTCTTCAGCGTGATGCCGAAAAACACCGGCGGCGGCACCTGGATCGTGGCCTCACTGCCGCCGGAAATGAACGGCACGTGGTTGATCGTCCACTGGACGATCAATTGCGCCGCCAGCGTGGCGATGGCGAGATACAGCCCCTTGATGCGCAGCGACGGAATGCCCACCAGCGCGCCGATCAATGCGGCCATCAGCCCGCCGGCCGGCACCGCGATCCAGAACGGCGCATCCAGTTGGGTGATGAGGTGGGCCCCGGTGTACGCCCCCACCGACATGAAGGCGCCTTGGCCGATCGACACCTGGTCGGTGTAGCCCACCAGGATGTTCAGCCCGATCGCCCCCACTACGGCGAGCAGGATCAGGTTGAGGATCGTGAGGGCGTATTCGCCGCAGATCAGCGGCACGACCACGACGAACAGCACGGCAAAACCCGCGGCCGCCCACCGCGCGCTGGGCACCGGCAGCATCGCCATGTCGGCGGCGTAGCTGGTCTTGAAAATGCCGGCCTCGCGATAGAACATCGACCTCCTGCTCCTCCTATGCTCCCACTCACCTTGTGGGCTTGGGCCGCGAAGCGGACCAAGGTTGGGGGGCGCTGCGGTTCGCAAGAACCCCTCCCCCCGCCCCCCTCCCACAAGGGGAGGGGGAGTCTTCCTTCTTCGTCCTTAATCAGCGTCAGATGCGTTCGATACGACGTTTCCCGAACAGCCCGTAGGGCCGGATCATCAGCACCAGAATCATCAGCACGTAGGGCGCGAAATCCTTGGTGCCGCCGCCGACCACCGGATCGAGAAAGCCGGCGGCCAGCGCCTCCACCACGCCGACAATCAGCCCGCCGACCACCGCGCCGACGATCGACTCGAGCCCGCCCAGGATCACCACCGGGAACACCTTCAGGCCGACCAGCGGCAACTGGTTGTCCACGCCGAGCATGGCGCCCCAGATCACCCCGCCGAGCGCGGAAACGATGCCGGTCAGCGCCCAGGCCATGGCGAAATAGCGTTGCACGTTGATGCCCATGCCCATCGACACGGTCTGGTTGTCGGCCACCGCGCGCATCGCCACACCCACGCGCGTCTTCAGGAAGAACCAGGTGAAACCGACCAGGAACATCAGGCTGACGGCGGCTCCGGCAAGCTGCACCGGCTGCAGCATGATCGGGCCGAGGAACACCGGCATCTCGCCCACCGGCATATTGAGAGAGCGCACGCCCGCGCCGAAGATCAGCACCGCGACGCCGTCGATCAGCGAGGCCAGGCCGATCGTCGCCATGATCACGGCAACCGTCGGCCGGCCGAGCAATTGCCGCAGCACCACGCGTTCCAGTCCGAAGCAGAACCCGATCATGCCGGCCAGCGACAGCACACAGGCCAGCCAGAACGGCAGGTTCGCTGCCAGCACCGCGGCGGCGATCAACGCGCCGAGCATGACGAACTCGCCCTGGGCGAAATTGATCGCGCCGGTCGCCTTGTAGACCAGCACGAAGCCCAGCGCGATCAGCGCGTACATCAGGCCGATCATCAGGCCGCTGACCACCAGCAGAATGGTGAACTGGAGGTCGAACTCAGGCATGCGCCGGCTCCAGCGGAAGCGCGACCGGGCCCTCGACGTCTTCCACCGTGGCCGGCGCCGGGCCGGCGGTGGGGTCTTCGTCGGGCACTTCGGTGCTGTGTGCCGGGTCGCGGAACAAGGCGTCCACCAGCGCGGCGTGGCGCTGGATTGCCAGGCGCCGGAAGCGTTCGCGGTACAGCCGAGCCTCGACGTCTTCGGCGTCCAACGGGTGATCCAGCAGCAGGAAGCGGCGCACGTGCAGCGGCGCCGGCAGGCCGGCATTGCAGGCGCGCAGTTCCTCACGGATCAGCGCGCGGGTTTGCGGCAACGCCACCAGCGCGGCAACCGAGGTGCCGGGCAGATTATGCCGTTCCGCCCACTCGCCGAGTGCGGCGCGGTGCGGTGCGATCATCGCCGCGACGAATTTCCCGCTGCCCGCGAGGGCCAGCGCATCGTCGATGAAACGGCTGCGCCGCAGGTGGGCCTCGATCACAGCCGGCACGAAGCGGGTGCCGTCGGCGAGCCGGCTGATATCGGCCAGCCGGTCATGGATCGTCAGGCGGCCGGTTGCATCCAGCGCGCCAGCGTCGCCGGTACGCCACCAGCCGTCGTCGATAGTGTGCGCGCGGGTGGCGGACGAGTCGCGGTCGTAGCCGAGGCAGACAGTGTCGCCACGCACCTGAACCTCGCCGTCGTCGGCGATGCGGATTTCCGTGCCCGGCGCGGGAAACCCGACGGTGTCGGCGGCGACCGGATCGGTGCGGTGCACGGTGACCAGGCCCGAGAGTTCCGCCGGCCCATAGCTCTGCTTCAGGTTGACGCCGAAGCTGCGGTACAGCCGCCAGACTTCCGCGGCGACCGGCATGCCGCCGGTATGCGCCCAACGCAGCCGCGACAGCCCGAGCTGGTCGCGCAACGCGGCAAATACCAGGCGGTCGGCCAGAAACCGCGTGGGTCCGCGCGAGAGGCCGGCCTCGCGCCGCTGTTCCGCGGCTTCGGCGACACGGCGGGCCCAGCCAAATGTCGCGCGTTTCACCCGGCTGGCATGGGCCGTGCGATCCTCGGCGGCGCGCAGCCACGCTTCCCAAACCACCGGCGGTGCCGCCTGGAAGTTGGGGCCGATTTCGCGCAGGTCCCGCGCAGCGGTTTCCGGACTTTCCGGACAGTTGCAGGTACAACCGACCGACAAGCCCAGCGTCAGCGAGTAAAGCATGTCGCCGATCCAGGCCATCGGCAGGAAGCACAGCGTCTCGTCGGTCGGGCGAACGTCCTCGACCTCGGCGATGGCGCGTGCGGCAGACAAAAGGTTGGCGTGGCTCAGCATGACGCCAGGCTGACCGGCACGGCAGAGCAACAGAGCCACATCGTCGGGGCGGCCATCGACAATGCTGTCGACCGGCGCGGCCGAGGCCTCACCCTGCTGTTGCAGCGTGGCGAAGTCGATGAGCCACGCGGCGTCGCCGTCGCGCGCGGCACGCGGATCCAGCGACACCGCCAGTTCCAGGTCCGGCAATTGATCCTTCGCGGCCAGCAGCTTTCCGATTTGCTCCTGGTCCTCTGCCACCGCCACGCGGACGCGGGCGTGGTTGAGCGTACCGGCGATGGTGTCCGGGTCGGCATCCGGCCATAACGGCAGGCCGATCCCGCCGAGCGACTGCGCTGCCAGCAACGCGGCGTAAAGCCGCGGCCGGTTATCGCCGATGATGGCCAGCCGGTCGCCGGGGCGGAAGCCGCGCGCGGCGAGGACGCGGGCGATGTCCAGCACCAGCGTTTCGTAAGCGGACCAGGTCAGCGTCTGCCAGATGCCGTGGCGCTTTTCGCGTATCGCCGGACGAGCGCCCATGGTCGCGGCATTACGGCGCAGCAGTCGTGGCAGCGTGTCGGCCTGCATCATGCGGCCTCCCGCTGGCGGCCAGTGCCGAGATAGGCACGGATCACCGCCGGGTCGTTCTGCACGTGGTCGGGTGTGCCTTCGGCGATCTTGCGGCCGCGGTCGAGCACGCACACCCGATCAGAAATGTCCATCACCACCGCCATGTCATGCTCGATCAGGATGATCGTGGTGCCCCACTGCTTGTTCACTTCCAGGACGAAACGGGCCATGTCCTCCTTTTCCGCCTGGTTCATGCCGCCCGTCGGTTCATCGAGCAGCAGGACCTTGGGCTCGAGAGCCAGGGCACGGCCGAGTTCGACGCGCTTGCGCAGGCCGTATGGCAGGCCGGCGCTGGGTTGCTTGCGAATGCTCTGCAGTTCGAGCAATTCGATCAGCTCCTCGACGCGGGCGCGGTGGGCGATCTCCTCCTTTTGCGCCCATCCCCAGTAGATCAGCGAGGCGAACACGCCAGAGTGCATGTGCACGTGCCGGCCGAGCATGATGTTGTCGAGCACGGTCATGCCGGCGAACAGCGCGATGTTCTGGAAGGTGCGCGCGACCCCGAGTGCGGCGACCTGCGAGGGACGCAGCCGGGTGATGTCGCGGCCCTCGAGGTGGATCGCGCCAGTGGTCGGCCGATAGAAGCCGCTGATCATGTTGAGCAGCGACGTCTTGCCGGCACCGTTAGGACCGATGACAGACAGAATCTCTCCGCGACGGACATCGACCGTCACGTTTTCCACCGCGGTGACGCCGCCGAAGCGTTTTGACACGCCTCGCACGGCGAGTTGCGGCGGTTCGGTCGGATCGTCGGATTCGCGGATGGGTTTAGCGCCCATGCCGTTCCGCCCCCCTGTTCGCAAAGCCATTCTATCTCGTTATGGCAGCCATGATATGACCGAGGTTGACGGCGCGCAAGGCCGTTCTTGCCGTCGGATACGAGTGCTGCATGGTGGATTGACAATTGGCAATTAGGGTCGTTAACGAAACATTCGCTCCAGGCCAGCCGCGTTTTCCTCTATCGCCGCGCCAACTGGTGCGATTATTCCGTGGCGGCTCCGGTGTGGAGGCGGCGATGTTTTCGTCGCTTACGCAACCCTGCGTTGCCGGCGGACCGGCGTTTACGCCGCTTGCAGGATCGCGTCCGCCGCCTTCTCCGCGATCATGATGACCGTTGCGTTGGTGTTGCCGGACACCACCGTGGGCATGATCGACGCGTCCGCCACGCGCAGGTGCTCCAGCCCCTTCACGCGCAACGCGGTGTCCACCACTGCCATCGGTCCCGGCCCCATCATGCAGGTGCTGGTCTGGTGGAACGTGGTGCCTGCGGTGGCACGCACATGGTTCAGCAGGTCCTCGTCACTTTGTGCCTGCGGTCCGGGCATCTCCTCGTCCGTAACGTATTGCCGCATCGCCTTGGTGGCGAAGATGTGGCGCGACACCTTCAGTCCGGCGACAATGGTGTCCTTGTCGCGCTGGGTGGAAAGATAGTTCGGCTGCATTGCCGGCGGTTTGGTGGGATCGGGCACGGTGATGCGCAGCCAGCCGCGACTCTCCGGACGGCAGGGGATCGCCACCAGTGTGCAGGCGGGGAATTTGTGCATCGGGTCGCCGACCTTCGGCGCACTGCCGGCGAGGAACTGGTACTGCACGTCGGGCGAATCCAGTTCCGGCCGGGTCTTGACGAACAATCCGATCGGCCCGGCGCCGGTCATCAGCGCGCCCTTCATCGCGAGGATGTACTGCATGCCGTGATAGATGCGCCGCAACCAGTTATGGTACACCTCGTTCATCGTCGAGACGCTAGGGTTGCAGCGATAGATGATGCGCCCGCCGATATGATCCTGCAGGTTCTCACCCACGCCCGGCAGGTCATGCAGCACCGGAATGCCGAGCGATTGCAGCAGCGCACCGGGCCCGATCCCGGACAGTTGCAGAATCTGCGGCGAGTTGATCGAACCGCCGCACAGCACCACCTCGCGCCGCGCCCGCGCCTGACGCAGCACGCCGTTCTGGCTGTATTCGATGCCGACCGCGCGCTTGCCTTCCAGCAGCACGCGATGGGTCAGCGCGCGGATTTCCACGCGCAGGTTCGGCCGCGACATTGCCGGATGGAGATACGCTGCGGCGGCGGAGCAACGCCGCCGTCCGCGCACCGTGAGCTGCAGCGGGCCGACGCCCTCCTGCTCCGCGCCGTTGAAGTCGCGGTTGTACGGATAGCCGGCCTGTTGCGCACCGGCGATGAACGCGTCGTGCAGCGGATGTTCGGTGCGCAGATCGGAGACCGATAGCGGACCGTCGCCGCCATGGAATTCGTCGGCGCCGTGTTCCTGGTTTTCGGCTTTGCGGAAATACGGCAGCACGTCGTCGTACGACCAGCCGGCGTTGCCCAACTGCCGCCACAGGTCGAAGTCCTGGCGCTGGCCGCGGATGTATATCAGCCCGTTGATCGAGGACGAGCCGCCGAGCACCTTGCCGCGCGGCCAGGGAATGCGGCGATTGTTCAGTTCCGGCACCGGCTCGGTTTCGAAATACCACGCGACCTTGGGGTTGTAGATGTTGCGGTAGAAGCCGGCGGGAATGTGGATCCACAGGTCGGTGTCCTTACCGCCCGCTTCCAGCAGCAGCACGCGATTCCTGGCGTCTGCGCTGAGGCGATTGGCGAGTGTACAGCCGGCCGAGCCGGCGCCGACGATGATGAAGTCGAACTCTTCTGCGGCAGTCACGGCGTTTCCCCCGGGTCGCGGCGGTAGAGAATGCCGGGAAAGCCGGGTTGGCGGAAGAGGGTGCCGGGGCAAATCTGGCGATGCCGGTGATGATTGCGGCAAAGCAAGATTCTAACACGGAGGAGTCCGAGGACCACGGAGGGCCACGGAGCAAGTCTTTGTTGCGCATAGTGCTTACGGGCGGTCGGCACGCGGCCGCGATACCTCGGGAAACCTGCTCCGTGGCCCTCGGACTTCTCCTTGTAAGAGCTTACTTGCTATCACGCCTTGATATCGGATGGCGCCCCCTCGGCTCGACCACCTGCACGCACGGTGTTAGGCTCCGCTGCATCCGGAGGGAACCATGCTCACCAGCTCACAGATCGACGAATACCACGAAGTCGGCGCCATCGTCGTGGCCGATATCCTCGGCGATGCGGAAATCCGGCGCCTTCGCTCGGTGACCGACGAATTTGTCGAACGAGCGCGCGGACTGACGACGCACAACGAGATCTACGACCTGGAGGACAGCCACACTCCGCACAACCCTCGCGTGCGGCGCATCAAGGCAACGCATCTCCGCCATGCGGAATACGCACGCCTGATGCGGCATCCGACGATCATCAGCGCGCTGCGGGATTTGTGGGGGCCGGACATCCGCTTCGACACCGCCAAGCTGAACATGAAATGCGCCGGCTTCGGCGCGCCGGTGGAGTGGCACCAGGACTGGGCGTTCTATCCGCACACCAACGATAACCTGGCCGCGGTCGGCATCATGATGGACGACATGGAAATGGCGAACGGCCCGCTGATGATTGTTCCCGGCAGCCATCGCGGGCCGATCTTCGATCACCACGCCGACGGCATCTTTTGCGGCGCGATGGACCCGACCAGCCACGACGTCGATTACGCCAGCGCAATTCCGCTGACCGGGCGTGCCGGCTCCATCACCGTGCATCACGTGCGCGCGGTGCATGGCTCGGCACCGAACGTTTCGGATCGCGACCGCCGGCTGCTGCTGTTCCAGTTCCGCGCCGCCGACGCCTGGCCATTGCTCGGATTCTCCCCCGGGATCGAGAAATTCAAGGAGCTGATGGTGGCGGGGGAGCATCGCGAGCCTCGGCTGGCGCCCGTGCCGGTGCGACTACCACTGCCGCCCGCTACGAAACAAGGCTCGCTCTACGAGAACCAGAAAGGCATGCGCCATCGCTACTTCCAGACGACCGAAGCGGCACGCATCCCGGAGCCGGCGAAATGAGCCACAAGCCGGAGGCACCGGTCGAGCCGATCTTCGATCGCACGCCGCAGCCGTTCGGCGACGGCCCGCCCGATCCGATCGTCTATGATTGCTCCACGCGCGCGCAACGCCAGCGGACGGTGAATTTCGCTGCCAAACGCTTCGCCGACATGCTGTATGTCACCGGGCTGAACCATGCGACCGCCTGGCGGCATTTCCGCTGGCGCGCGGTTACTCTGCCTGGCGGGTTGAGCAGTCGGCCGGGTGATGGCGGTAAGGAAGCGCTGGTCGCGGCGCACCGTGAGGGACAAATCGGCATCGAGACGGATAATGCCGACCGGCGCGTTATCGTCACCTGGAACGATCCCGGGCTCGGCGGCCCCGTCACCGGCTCGGCGATCGCCCGTCCAAACTATGGCGGCATTTTGCTCGGCCCGCATGCGGTGCCGGAATTCGATCCGAAGCCGATCCAGCGGCACCTGCCCGGCGCGGGCCATGCCTGGCCGCGGGGCGAGGCGGTGGAACCGCCGGCGCCGCCGCCGGTCAAGCTGGTCGCCGCGCTCAAGACGTTCTTCGCCAATTCTACCGGCGCCTACGGCATCCTGATCGCCTCGCCAGAGCAGGTGCTGGTCGAGCGCTACAGTGCGTTCGGCGGACCGGATCGCGCGACGCCGAGCTGGTCGATGACCAAGGCAATCACCTGCACGCTGATCGGACGGCTGATCCACGATGGCTGGCTCTCCTCGGTGTACCATCCCGCGCCGGCACCGCTGTGGCGCGATCCGCGGGCGATCCACCATCAGATCACGCTGGACAATCTGTTGCGTATGCGGTCCGGACTCGCCTTCCCGGTGGTGCATGACGATGGCCGCGTCACGCTCGGGTTCGAGAATAGCGCAGTGTACCAGGACGCGGGCGATGCGTTCGAGGCAGCGCAGCGCTCGATCGTCGCGATGCAGCCGGGTTCGGTGTTCCGCTACGTGAATAGCGGGCTGAACGTGCTGGGCGCGGTCATCCGCGACCAGATCGAACGGCGGGGATTGCCGTATCACCAGACGGTCTATCGCCTGCTGGCCGACCGGATCGGCATGGCGAGCTACCAGCATTCCGCCGACCTCGTCGGCAACCTGATAGGCTCCGGCGCGGGTTTCGCCACGTTGCGCGATTACGCCAAGCTCGGCGTGCTGTATCTGCAGGACGGCGTGTGGAATGGCGAACGGCTGCTGCCGGAGGGTTGGGGCGATTACGCACTGACCGCGACGCATACCGGCACCAGCTACGCGGCCTGCTTCCGCACCAACAACGATCGCCTTTTCCCTGATCTTCCGGTGGATACCGCCTGGGCCTCCGGCGCATCCGATCAGCGCATCTTCATCCTGCGCCGGCATCGTTTGACCGTCGCGGTGAACAACGAGACCGACCATCCGATGGACCTCGCGGCGCTGAACCGCGTCATCGCCGTCGCCATTGCCGAACTGAAATAGGGGAACCGTCATGACCGTCCGCAATGCCGCCCGTGAGAAGCTGGAACAGGGTCAGTTGTCGCTGGGCGTGGGGGTGCGGCTGACGCGCAGCGTCGAGATCGGCAAGGCGATGGCGGTGGCCGGCTTCGACTGGCTGTTCCTCGACATGGAGCATGGCGTGATGTCGCTGGACGCCTGCGCGCAGATTTCCGTAGCGGCGCTGGATGCCGGCATCGCGCCGATCGCGCGGGTGCCGAACGGGGAATATGCGATCGCCACGCGCGCGCTGGACAATGGCGCGCTGGGCATCGTCATGCCGCATGTCGATACCGCCGAGGAAGCGCGCGAGGTGGTGTCGAAGCTCAAATATCCTCCGGTGGGGCATCGCTCGATGGGCGGCATCGGGCCGCATTACGGGCTGCGCTCGGTCAGCACCGGCGATGCGGCGAAGGCGCTGAATGCGGCGAACCTTACCGTGGTGATGCTGGAAACGCCGACCGCGATCGCCAACGCCGACGCGATCGCCGCAGTGCCGGGAGTGGACGTGCTGCTGATCGGCTCGAACGATCTGTGCGCGGAGATGGGTATCCCGGGCGATTTCGGCAACGAACGTGTGGCGGAGGCGTATCGGATCATGATCGCCGCGTGCCACAAGCACGGAAAGTTCCCTGGGATGGCGGGGATCTACAACGAGGCGATCATGCCGCGGTATATCAAGATGGGCGCGCGGTTCATCCTGTCGGGTCAGGATGCGGCGTTCCTGATGGCGGGCGCGGCGCAGCGGACCGGCTTCTTGCGAAAGATCGGCACCGTGGCGTAATGCCGAACTGAGCGTTTCGCCGAGCAACGATCTCTTCACAATCCCACGTTTGCGCTGGCACCACGCGTCATCGCTGCGGTTTTCGGAATCGAGGGACCGTTTCGGGTGAATGTCGGAGGTTGACGATTCGGCTGGTGTTGCCATTGTGGGGGAACACGCATGCAAACAACCGGGAGAGTGAAATGGGTAACACAATCGACTTGAAGGCGGCGGACGGTCACACTTTGTCCGCTTACGTCGCCGGCCCCGTGAACGGGACCAAGGGCCTGGTGGTGATCCAGGAAATCTTCGGCGTGAACCACCACATGCGCGACATGGCCAACCGGTTTGCCGCGGAAGGCTATGCGGTGGTTACTCCGGCGCTGTTCGACCGGGCCGAGCGGGGCGTCGAGTTGGGCTATGCTCAGGACGACATCGACAAGGGCCGAGCGTACCGGATGAAGCTGACCGACGCGCAGATCATGGCCGACGTGGAAGCGGCGGCCAATCATCTGGTTGGCAAGACACTCGGCATCGTCGGCTATTGCTTCGGCGGCACGGTGGCGTGGTGGGGCGCCACGCGCACCCGCAAGTTCGCTGCCTCCTCATGCTGGTATGGTGGCGGCATCGCCGGCACCAAGGACGAATCGCCCAACTGCCCGGTGCAGATGCATTTCGGCGACAAGGACGCCTCGATCCCGATGACCGACGTGGACGCGATCCGCGCGGCGCAGCCCAAGGTGGAGGCTTACGTCTATATGGGCGCCGGCCACGGCTTCGGCTGCGACGAACGCGGCAGCTTCAGCAAGCCGGACTACGAACTGGCGCAAGCGCGGACGCTGGATTTCTTTGCCAAGCATCTCCGCTGAGAGCGGCGCGAGACTCAGTGGGGGTTTGATCAGCGGGCCCGGGTTGCCGCACGCGACGGCAGCCCGGGATTCGTGCTGGTGGCGTTGCGTCAGATCCCGCCCAGTATTCGTCCGGCCACGGCGTCGAGTTTCGCCACCAGCGCCGGATCGCGCATGTCCGGCGCCGTAATAACCGCGTTGTCCAGCGCACGATCGCAGCCGCCCGGGCACAGCGCTCGCCGCCGCCCGATCTGGGGCACCACCGCGCGCACCAGCGCCCGCGCCCGATCGGCGTTGTCCAGCAGGACCTTCACCACGGCCTCGACCGTGACGTGGTCGTGGTCGGGGTGCCAGCAGTCGAAATCCGTCACCATGGCGACGGTCGCGTAGCAAAGCTCCGCCTCGCGCGCGAGCTTGGCCTCCGGCATGTTGGTCATGCCGATGACGCTGCAGCCCCAGGACCGATACAGTTCGCTTTCGGCCTTGGTGGAGAACTGCGGGCCCTCCATCACCAGATAGGTGCCGCCGCGCGTCACCGGGAGTGCCAGCCCGCGGCACGCTGCCTCCAGCGCGTCGCCCAGGCGCGGGCAGACCGGGTGGGCCATCGAGACATGCGCCACCACGCCCTCGCCGAAGAAGCTCTTCTCGCGCGCGAAGCTGCGATCGATGAACTGGTCCACGATCACGAAATGCCCGGGCGGCAGTTCGGCCCGCAGGCTGCCGACCGCCGACAGCGACACGACGTCGGTCACGCCGGACCGCTTCAGTGCATCGATGTTCGCCCGGTAGTTCAGGTGGGTGGGCGACAACGGATGGCCCCGCCCGTGGCGGGGGAGGAAGACGCAACGCACAGTCTCCAGCCGGCCGAACAGCAGCGCGTCGGACGGCGCGCCCCAGGGTGTGGTGACCTGCCGCCAGGCTTTGTCCTCCAGCCCCTCGATATCATACAGGCCGGATCCGCCAACGATGCCAATGACGGGTTCGATCGGGGCTGGTTGGCCTGCGAGCGTATCGACCATGCGTCCTCCCCTCGCGCTGCCCACGGCATGACCGGGTCAGGCCCGGCAATGACGGGGTAGCCTACGGCAGTTCGGCGCTGACCGGAAACTTGCCGTCCGACGGTCGCGCTTGGGATGAGTCTCGGCCGTGGAGGTTTATGACGCTGCATGGCGACGGGATGAGCAGCCGGAGGCGCGCCCGGGCTTCGGCGCCGGCCTATGGGCGGGGCGATGGGGGCGCGGGCGGCGCGCAGCCGGCCGAGCGCTCCGGAGCGCCGGGGCGGCGTTCCCGCACGGGTGGTCGCTTGCGGGTTATGACGGTGCTTTTGCTCGCATGTCGCAGCAGGGTTTTGCACAGCAAATGATGCTGTTGTTGAATAGCTTGGTTTTGGTGGGAAATTCTCGACATATTCGGCGAATGTTCGCAATGGGCGGGGAGGCGACTGTCTGCCTTCAGGTATCGATGCGACGACTTCGGACATTTGCCTCACGGCGGGAGTTGGCCGGAAGCGGGACGGCGGGTTTGAAGCGCGTAATTGCGGCGAGCAGACGACCGTTTACGCAGTCGCCAGTGACGGATACGATCCCGACCTGGCGTTCGTCAACGACTTCGACTGGCTAGCCAGGTGCGATCGGCAATGCCTGCACTCTCGATAAAGTGTGTTATCAAGAATAAAACCGTCGCTGGCCGCAGCTTTGGAAGCGACCACGCCATGGCCCCGGACGATGCCCAGATGCCCGATGACTACGCCTATCCCACTTCCCAATGCGACGTGCCGATGGAGAGGCGGAGCGCCCTTCAGTCGTATCGGGACAAAAGACGGCTGTGGCTGTCGTGGATCGACACGGACGAACACCACGCGATTTGGCAGGTGATCTCGTCAATGGTGTGGAGGAATGCTGCGTTCAAAACCCTGATTCACTTCGCCGTTACCAACGAGAATAACGGACTGAACAACCCTCTACTGGCTGAAGCCCTGATCGAGGGTCATGTGGCAATGCAAGTGCTGGCAATACGCAGGCTTGTCGATACAAGAAACGACGTAATTTCGCTTCGTCGGCGTATAATTGACTTAAAGCGCAATTTCGCCCTCCTCACGCGCGAAAACTGCGTTTGTTTTGACGGGCTGCCATACGACTACGAGGCCGTTCAGCAACGGGAGATGTTCGAGCGCATAAAAGCAGGAGGTGGTCCCTACTGGGCCGAAACCTCGGGTCCAAACGCGCACATCACCTCCCGCTTGATGCACCAGCAGTTCGACGAGCTCGCTGACATCGATCGGCTGAAACGATGTCGCGAAGATCGGCTCCCCATCTCTCTCCTGAC
>Ga0209415_10004538_pt1 | contig 25367 bp, 27 predicted proteins | sample PeaSoiSIISIP2007_FD_187696 | JGI IMG/M metagenome (GOLD analysis project Ga0209415, IMG submission 187696) | Peat soil microbial communities from Weissenstadt, Germany - SII-SIP-2007 (SPAdes) (version 2) | ecosystem: Environmental > Terrestrial > Soil > Wetlands > Peat | place: Germany... | reverse complement strand
GGCATGTACATCGGCGGCACCGACGAGCGCGCGCTCCATCACCTCGTGGCGGAGGTGCTGGACAATGCCATGGACGAAGCGGTCGCGGGCCACGCGAGCCGGATCGAGGTCGAGCTCCACGCCGACGGCAGCATCACGGTCACCGACAACGGCCGCGGTATTCCGGTCGATCCCCATCCGAAATTTCCGAAGACCTCGGCGCTGCAGGTGATCCTCACCACGCTGCACTCCGGCGGCAAGTTCGGCGGCGACGCCTACAAGACCTCGGGCGGCCTGCACGGCGTCGGCATTTCCGTGGTGAACGCGCTCTCGGACGAGCTCACCGTCGAGGTCGCCCGCGACCGGCATCTCTACGTGCAGGAATACAGCCGCGGCAAACCCAAGACCAAGCTCAAGGACAAGGGCGCGGTCTCGAACCGGCGCGGTACCACCATCCGGTTTCATCCGGACGCGCAGATCTTCGGCGAGAGCGCGCGCTTCAAGCCGGCGCAAGTCTATCGCTTGGCGCGCTCCAAAGCCTATCTATTCCGCGGCGTCGAGATCCGCTGGGTCTGCGACAAGGCGGTCCCGCGCCCGGCCGAGGTGCCGCAGGAGGAACGACTGCATTTCCCTGGCGGGCTCGGCGACTTCCTCGCCGCATCCATCAATGGCCGCGCCACCATCACGCCGAAACCCTTCGCGGGCGATGCGGAGTTCGGCCGCGACGGCCGCGTCGAATGGGCGATCCACTGGTGCCCAGAGGAAGACGGGTTCTGCCACTCCTATTGCAACACCATCGCCACCGACGAGGGCGGCACGCACGAGCAGGGCCTGCGCAGCGCGCTCACCCGGAGCCTCAAATCCCACGGCGAGCTCATCGGCAACCGCCGCGCCGCGCAGATCACCGCCGAGGACGTCATGGAGAGCGCGGCGGTGCTGCTGTCGCTCTTCATCCGCGAGCCGCAATTCCAGGGCCAGACCAAGGAGCGCCTCTCGTCGCCCGAGGCTCTGCGGCTGGTGGACGGCGCCCTCAAGGACCACTTCGACCACTGGCTGACCGCGGACCCCGATGGCGCGCGCCAACTTCTCGATTTCGTCATCGAGCGCGCGGAGGATCGCCAGCGCAAGCGCCAGCAGAAGGAGCTCGAGCGCAAGAGCGCCACGCGCAAGCTGCGGCTTCCGGGCAAGCTCGCGGATTGCAGCCGCGGCGACGCGCGCGGCACCGAGATCTTCCTGGTCGAGGGCGACAGCGCCGGCGGCTCGGCGAAGCAAGCGCGCGACCGCGAGACCCAGGCGATCCTGCCGCTCCGCGGCAAGATCCTGAACGTCGCCAGCGCATCGGCCGACCGGCTCCGTCAGAACCAGGAACTCTCCGATCTGATCCTGGCGCTCGGCTGCGGCAGCGGCGAGCGGTACGACGAAACGAAGCTTCGCTACGAGCGCGTCATCATCATGACCGACGCCGACGTCGACGGCGCGCACATCGCCTCGCTGCTGATGACCTTCTTCTTCCGCGAGACGCCGAAGCTGGTCGAGCGCGGGCGGCTCTTCCTGGCGCTGCCGCCGCTCTACCGCCTGACCCAGGGCGGCGAGACCGCTTACGCCCGCGACGACGCGCACAAGGATGCGCTGCTCAAGACCGTGTTCAAATCCGCCAAGGGCAAGGTCGAGCTCAGCCGCTTCAAGGGCCTCGGCGAGATGCCCTCCAAGCAGCTCCGCGACACCACCATGGATCCGAAACTGCGCACGCTGCTCCGCGTGACGCTACCCGACCAGACGGAGCGCGGCGATTACAAGAAGACCGTGAAGCTGGTCGAGAGCCTGATGGGCCGCAAGCCGGAGCTGCGCTTCGACTTCATCCAGAAGAATGCGAAGTTCGTGCGCGATCTCGATGTCTAAGAAACAAGCAGCGCCATAGCTGCATTGAAATTCCGCAGGGAAACCGACACGGTCAATCTGCATAGTGACTCGCGTTATCCGCGCCCAGAGTCTCGGTCGCATCAACGCACGCACGGAAACGCCACGCGAAGCACAGAACCTGCTCACGGGTTGCCTCACACAATCGACACATCGAGGCGGTTGCGATCTCACGCATTTGAGTGATTTCATTCGCGCGGCAGGTGTTCCGCGAAAGGCGATTCGCAGCGGCAGCCTCGGACCTCATTGCGGAGGCTCGGCTGTCCCGCGCTCGATCCGCTGCGCGATTTTCGTCCTTTATCCGGGGGCACCTGTGAAAGCCCGAACGGTCAACCCGATCTCCTCTTGGGAGCGCGATGAAGGCTCTCGTCATCAGCTCGAGCTTTCCCTATCCCATCGACCTCGGGCGCAAGGTCGTGATGGCGGGCTATCTCGAGTTCCTGTGCAGGGAGATCGGACCGGAGAACGTGACGTACGCGACCGCCGATACCGGCTGCGCGGAGCCGCCGATCGGTTTTCGCGTGGTCCAGCTGCCGATCGCGCATCCGTTCCGGCGCATGGCGACCGTCGCGTGGCAAGGCGCTCTCGCGCAGCGGAAGCCCATGCAAGAGGCGATGTTCAGCAATCCGCAAGCTCTCGACATCATCGCGGAGCTGGTGTCAACCGAGCGTCCGGACGTGCTGTTGGTCGACACGGTTCGCATGGCGCAATACGCGGAGCCCGCCGCGGAGCGCGTCAGGCGTCGCGTCATGCATCTCGACGACCTCTATTCCCTCCGATACCGGCGGATCCTGGATCTGCTTAGGCATCATCCGCAGCTGCGGCTCGACGCGGTCGGGTCTTTCGCGCGCTTCTTGCCGCCGCCGCTCGCGCGCATGGCGCGGGCGGGACAGAAAGAGCTCCTGCTGCTGGAGAGCGGGCTGCTGCGCCGGCGCGAAATCTGGGCCGCCAAGGTGTTCGATCGCGCGCTCCTGCTCAATGACGAGGAAACCCGAATGCTCGCGCATTCGTCGGGATCCGACCGCGTGGAGACCATCAGGCCTTTGATAAAGCGCCCGGCGCGTCGAGCGAGACGATACTCAGTGGAGCCGGAGTTCCTGTTCCTGGGCAGCTTCACGCTGCCCGCGAACGTGCACTCGCTATCGGCGTTTCTCGACGCCTTGCCCGCGGTCTTCGAGCGGATCCCAACCGCGAAGATCGTGGTCGTGGGCAAGAACACTCATAATGGCATCCGCGAGAAGGCCCGTCGGTACGGCGACTGCGTGCGCTTTCTCGACTATGTCGCCGATATCTCCGAGGTGATGTCGACGGCGTCCGCCATGGTGGCACCGATTTCGTTCGGCACCGGCATCAAGATGAAGGTGCTGGACGCGCTGGCCCACGGTCTGCCGCTGGTATCCACAAGCGCCGGCATCGACGGCACCGGCATCACGCCAGGCCGAGAGGCCCTGGTCTCGGACGATCTCGGGGAGTATCCGGAGCTGCTCTCGGCGGTGCTAGACCCCGGCGTGAACGACCGGATGTCGGAGGCGTGCCTCGATCTCTACGAATCCGATTACTCGCCCGAGGCGGTCGCGCAACAATACCGGCAAGTCTTCATGAGTTGAGCCTGTGCATTCAGGCCGCGAGGAACTCGAGAAGGTACCGGGTCACCTCCTCCGGGGCGTCCTCCATCAGAAAGTGGCCGGCATTCTCGATCAGTCGCACATCCGCGTTCTTGATGTAACGCTGCAGCCGGGCGGCCTGATCGACGGGGATCCAGGTGTCCTTGGTGCCCCAGATGATCCGCACGGGCACGTCGAGCGGCTCGAGCTGCGCTTCAAGCCTGGCGATGGAGTCGTCGCTGAGCTGCGCCACGCGGTTGTACCAGAGCGCCTGGCCTTCCGCGCCACGCCAAGGCTTCATGTAGGCCGCCGCCGCGGCCTCGCTCATGGGCTTGAACGTCGTGGAGGCGATCCGGGCGCGCGCGATCAGCTCGTAAAGATTCACGGGCATGGTGCGGTAGGCGTCGAGGTATTTCTGCGCATGCTGCGTCGCCGCACTGACGCACGGCAGCATCATGGCGGCGCTGATCAAGGCGATGCGCTCGAAGCGGCTGCCCTCGAAATAGTAAGCCATCATGCCGTAGCCGCAGCCGATATCGTGCAGCACCGCGGCGGGCCGCTTCAGGTCCCAGTAGAGCAGAAGGTCGTGCAGGACGCGCGACTGCAGGGCATCGCCGACGTCCATGCCGTCCCGCCGCTCCGACTGCCCCTGGCCCGGCAGGTCGTAGACGAACACGCGATGCGAGCGCGCGAGCGCCGGCGCGACGGCGCGCCAAATGTAGGAATTGCTGGGAAAGCCGTGCACCAGCACCACTGGCGGGCCGTCGCCGAGCACGTCGTAGGCGATCTCGACGCCCCGCACGCGTGCGCGCTTGCTCAATTGCCACTCGGACAAGGCAGCCTCCCTCGCCAGCGCCTCACCCTAGCGCCGGTACTTGCCGGATACAACCACCAAAAGCTATTTTACTGGTGTGACAGCGACTGCCCACCGACTCGCTGGTCACGCGAGGCGCAGCCTTCCGAACGGCACCACCTTGTTGTCGATGTCGTGCCCGATGTCCGCCGGGCCGAGATAGGGAATGCCGGACGCATCGCACCAGTGCCGGACCACCTGCTCCGCGGTCTGGCCGAAATCGGGCTCGTTCGGAGGTATGGCGCTGCAGCGGCCGAGCCGGATGCCGGCAACGCGGCGGATGGCGGGATTGCCGGTGATGTGCAAGAGCGCACGGTCGATCCGATACATGTGCTCAGAGACTTCCTCGAGCATCAGCACGTGTCCGCTGAGGTCCGGCTGCCACGGCGTGCCGATGAGATGGCTCAGCACGGTGATGTTGAAAGCCGCCGTGAGGCCAGCCGCCGAGACCGTCCGCTCCAGCGCGCTCGGCGCGCGGTCGACCAGAAAGGCAAGCGCCCGCTTGACCGCGGCCTCGCCGCCCTCGCGCTTGAGATCCGCGGACATCGGGCCGTGCGCGAGCCCGTCGAAGCCTCGCGTGTAGAGCGCCCCCAGCAGCGCGCCCGCATCGCTGTAGCCGAGATAGGTCTTGCCGCTCGCGGCCGGCGTCAATCCCGCGAGGACCCGCTCGGTCAGGCGGCCCGAGCCGTAGCCACCGCGGGCGAACCACAGCGCGTCGATGCTCTCGTCGTTCGCGACCTCGAGAAAGGCCTGTGCCCGTGTCTCGTCATCACCGGCGAAATGCCCGGAAGACATGAAGCATTGCGGATGAAATCGAAGCTCCGGCGGGCGATCGGGATAGAGCGAGCGCGCGAGCTCGATCGTCTTCTCGGCGAGGGCGGGCTCGAGTCGCGACGCCGGGGCGACGATCCCAATGGTAATACCGCCCGGCCGCATCCCCGATTTCCTTGTGGCCTCACCCCCGGCGATTGTACCGTCCAGGCATGGAGCGGGGGACAGCTTATTTCTTCTGCGGCATCGGCGGGAGCGGGATGCTGCCGCTGGCGCTCATCCTACAGGCCAAGGGGCACTCGGTCTCCGGCTCCGACCGCGCGCTCGATCAGGGCCGCACGGCGCAGAAGTTCGATTTCTTGCGCGCGCGCGGCATGCCGCTCTTCCCGCAGGACGGCAGCGGGATCACCCGTCCGAATCTGACGGTCGTGACCTCCGCCGCGATCGAGGAGACCGTGCCCGATGTGCAGGCGGCGCGCCGGATCGGCGCCCGCCTGATCAGCAGGGCGACGCTGCTGGCGCAGATATTCAACGCCGCGGGTCTCGGCATCGGCGTCGCCGGCACCTCCGGCAAGTCCACCACCACCGGCATGCTCGGCTGGGTTCTGCATCGGTTGGGACGACAGCCCACCATCATGAATGGCGCTGTCATGAAGAACTTCATCACGCCCGACGTGCCGTTCGCCAGCGCCGTGGTCGGCAGCGGCGAGATCTTCGTCAGCGAGGTCGACGAGAGCGACGGCTCGGTGGTCCTCTACAACCCGCGTATCGCCGTGCTGAACAACATCTCCGTCGATCACAAATCGCTCGCCGAGCTGCGCACGCTGTTTCGCGACTTCGTGGCCAAATCGGCGACCGCTGTCATCAACCGGGACAACGACGAGACCGCCGCGCTCGCCGCGGACCTGCCGGCGAGCAAAGTCATCTCGTACAGCCTCCGGGACGCCCAAGCCGACTTGCTCGGGACCGGCGTCGCGCCGGCGCCCGATGGCATATCCTTCCGAGCGACCGAGCGCGGCGTGGGCCCCGCGATACCGGTGCGGCTCCGCGTGCCCGGGCGACACAATGTCGCAAACGCGCTGGCGGCCCTCGCCGCCGCGCGCGCAACGGGCGTGAGCCTTGCCGACGCCGCGGAGGCCCTTCAGGCCTTCACGGGCATCCGCCGCCGACTCGAGGTGGTCGGCACCGCGAACGGCATTACGGTGATCGACGACTTCGCCCACAATCCCGACAAGATCGCGGCGACTCTCGCCACGCTGCACGATTTTCCCGGCCGTCTGCTGGTCCTGTTCCAGCCTCATGGCTACGGGCCGTTGCGGCAGATGAAGGACGCCTTCATCGAGGGATTCGCGCACGATCTTCGCGCCGGCGATATCCTGGTCATGCCCGATCCCGTCTATTTCGGCGGCACGACCAATCGCAGCGTGAGCAGCCGCGACGTGATCGCCGCCGTTCAAGCTCGGGGCCACGCGGCCTATTTCTTCGCGGAGCGGCCCGCCTGCGGCGAGAAGATCGTGGAACTCGCGCGCCCCGGGGACCGCATCGTGGTCATGGGCGCTCGCGACGATACCCTCGCGCAATTCGCCGCCGATCTGCTCGCTAGGCTCAAGGCGCCCGTCGACGATTTGAGCGAGCGCCGCTTGCGGTCGTTCTCCTGAGGATCGGCCCTTTTACCGCCGAAGCGCAGGCGCTTTCAGCGGCCGGCGGTCGCGTGATCGGCGGGTACCCGCGCTTGCCGTGCCGGGCATCCCTCCGTCCTATTGTCGGGACTGCTCTTTTCTAGCAGTTGTGCGCGTTGCTCGAGCTCGCCGGCATAGGCGAGCAGCGCCGAGGCCACCGAGTTGTCGATCGTCTGCCGCGCCAGCCGAATGCAGCGCTGCGCCTCGTCGCGCATCTCTTCGGGCGTCTTCATGGTAGCCTCCTGCGGGCATTCGATTAATCTTGTTTATCCGGATATGACCGAGTCTGCGTTGACGTGGGTCAATCGCAGCGTTTAAAAGTTGGCTGCCGCGCCGTCGGCCAAGCGCGATCCTGGAGCACATGCCGGTCAAGAAGGTCTACGTGAACGATATACTGATCGGCCAGGCCTCGACCTGGGCCGAGGTCTATCGTCTCTTGGGGACTCTGGGCGTGCATTTCATGGGCAGGCCCGGCGCCGCCGAGGGCCCGAGCGCATTCTATTTGAGCGGGGCCGTTTCGCGGCCCGTCGAGCAGCTGGTGCGGTCGGCCGACGAGACCGCCTGATCGCGGCCTCAAGGCGACGCCACGACCTCTCGGCGTCGACGCCGGAGCGTCCAGAATTCGGTCCCAGTGACCACCAATCCGCTCAGCAGGATCAGCCCCGCTCCGGCGAACACCGCGATGTCCGGTATGTCACCCCAGATCGCCAGCCCGAACAGGAAGGCCCAGACCAACGAGGAGAAGCTGATGGGCGCCACGACGCTCGCGGGCGCCAATCGGATGGCCTCGGTCGACATGAACTGGCCGCCCATGCCGAAGCAGCCGACCAGCAGCATCAAGGCCAGCTGCGGCCAGCTTGGGGTCTGCCAGAGCCACGGCAGCAATGCGCCGCAGACCACCAGGATGGTCAGATTCGAGACGAACATGACCACCGGCGTCGAGGCCGTCGCCACGACCTGGCGGATCAGGATCGACGTATAGGCCCAGAGCGCCGCCGCCGTGAGCGCCAGGAGGATCGGCACAGGCTGATGCAAATGCGTCGGACGGCAGGCGACGATGACGCCCACAAAGCCGATGCCGACGCTCGCCCAGCGCGACCACGGCACCTGCTCCTTCAGGATGAGCGGCGCCAGCGCCGCGACCAGCAGCGGCGATGAGAAATAGATCGTGACGAGCTCGGCGAGTTGCAGATAGCGCGCGGCCGTATAGTAGAACGCCCAGGCGATCACGATGACGACCGAGCGCACCAGCAGCCGGAACCGCATCGGCGAAGCGAGCGCCCGCGGCGCCAGATCGGGCCCGAAGACGCAGAGGCAGAACGGCACCACAAAGACGCTCCGCATGAACAGGATTTCCGGCACCGAGAAGTCCATGGCGAGCCACTTGATCGTGGCGTCCTGGACCGAGAACAGGAAATAGCCCGCGACCGAAAACCCGATGCCCCGGATGACCGAGGCCTCGGCCGTGGATTTCAAGATCGCCGTCACCGCCCTTCAATCATGGCGCTGGGCCGCACCGCGGACCTTCGCCCTGCCCTCACCCCCGCTTCACGTTCCAGAAGACGGGATTGCCGGAGATGATCCCGCTCAAGGTCCCCTGATAGGCCGTCGGCACGAAGTATTGCCCGAGGGGGATGTAGGGCACATCCTGGAAAGCCTGGAGCTGCATCTCCTCGGCGATCTTCTTCTGCCCCGCGAGGTCGGGCGCTTGGAGCCACTGCGTGCGCAGCTCCTCGAGCTTGGGCGAGGTCGGCCAACCCACGGTCGCATCCTTGCCGTTACCGCGGAGGAACACGTGGCCCGCGGGATTCATGTGGTCGATGCCGCTCCAGGAGGTGTGATAGATACTCCAACCACCCTGCCCCACCGGCTCCTTCTTGGCGCGTCGCTGCACCAGTGTCGCCCAGTCCATCGCCTGGTAGTCGACGTTCATTCCCAGCTGCTTCAGCGTGTCGCTGGTGATGTCGGCGAGCGCCTTGGCGCTGGCGATGTCGGTCGGCCCGAGGACCACGATCTTCTCGCCCTTGTAGCCCGCGGCTCCGACCGCCCGCTTCACCGCCTCGAGATCGCGCAGGCTGGTGAGCGCGTCCATGCCGGCATCGCTTGCCATCGGGGTGCCTGGGCAGAAATAGCCGCACTTGTCCTTCCAGAGCTTGGCGTCCGTGCCGACCATGCCGATCATGTAATCGGACTGGTTGACCGCTCCCAGCAGGGCGCGCCGCAGCGCCGCGTTGTCGAAGGGCGGATTGAGGTGGTTGAAGCGCATGGTCGCGATCAAGCCGGCGGGGTCGATGCTCTCGACCTTGAGCGTCTGGCTCTTCTGCAGGATCGGCAGGAGGTCGGCGTTGGGCACCAGCCACCAGTCCACCTCGCCCTTCTGCAGCGCGGCCGTCACCGTGCCGCCATCCGGAATGATCCGCCATTCGATGCGGTCGAAATTCGCGATCTTCGGGCCGGCGGTGCCGCTCGCCGTGCCCTCCGCGCGCGGCACGTAATCGGCGAAGCGCTCCCACACCACCCGCGAGCCCGGCACGCGCTCGTCGGGCTTGTAGCGGAAGGGGCCGCTGCCGACCATCTCCGAGACTTGCTGATTGGGATCGGTCGAGGCCAGCCGCTCCGGCATGATCGCGCAGATATTGGGCGGCGTCTTGCCCAGCGCGTCCGGCAGCAGCGGGAAGGCGCGCTTCATCCGGAACACGATCGTCTTGTCGTCGGCGGCGGAGATCTCGTCGGTCGCGGCCATCAGCGCTTGCCCGTAGGAATCGCGGGCGCCCCAGCGCTTCACGCTGGCGACGCAGTCGCGCGCGAGGACGGGCGTGCCGTCGTGGAACTTGAGGCCCGGGCGAAGCGTCAGCATCCAGCGCTTGCCGTCCTCCTCGGCGCCGAAGCGCTCCAGCATCTGCGGCTGCGCCTTGTAGCTGCTGTCGATGCCGAAGAGGGTATCGAACACGAGGAAAGCGTGGTCCCGCGTCTGGTAGGTGGTGGTCCAGATAGGATCCAGCACCGAGAGATCCGCCTGCGGTACGACGGTCAGCACGCGCTCGGATTGCGCGCGCGCGATCGCCGGCATCGCCAAACTCGCCGCGGTTGCCGCCAGAAACTGCCGCCGGTTCATGAGATCCCCCTCACGATATGCTCGCGGCGCATCTTAGCGAATGCCGTCCGCGAGAACAGCTGCACCGCATGCCCGGGTTTTGTGCCGCACCCTCCCGTTGCATCCCGCTCGCGCCCGCATCACGATCGAGTGGCGTCAGCAAGGGAGGCCGCCATGCCCGCCATTCGCATCGACCGAGGCAAGCCGCTCGCGGCGGAGCCGCGCAAGGGACACAACCGCTACCACCCCGACATCGAGCCCGCGCTGGAGGTCGGTGTGGGCGAGGAGGTGGTACTGGAATGCCGCGACGCCCTCGACGGCCAGATCTCGCCCGCAACGACCGTGGCCGACCTCGCGAAGGTCAACGCGGGCGCCGTGCATCCCTTGACCGGACCGGTCTACGTCAAGGGCGCCGAGCCCGGCGACATGCTGGAGATCGAATTCGTCGACATCGTCGCCGAGCGAACCGCCTTCAGCGCGATCATCCCGGGCCTCGGCTTCCTGCGCGACGTCATGACCGAGCCCTTCCTGGTGCACTGGAGCCTTCGCGACGGTTGGGCGACGTCGGAGCAGATCCCGGGCGTGCGAATTCCCGGCGCGCCCTTCATGGGCGTCTCCGCGGTGGCGCCCTCGGCGGCAAAGCTCGCGGAATGGACCGCGCGCGAGCAAAGGGTCATCGACAAGGGCGGCATGGCGCTGCCGCCGGACCCGTCGGGCGCGGTTCCGGTCTCCGGCCCCTGCGCGCTCCACGGCCTCCGGACCCTGCCGCCGCGGGAAAACGGCGGCAACTTCGACGTCAAGCAGCTCACCAAGGGCGCCAAGCTCATGCTGCCCGTGTTCAAGACGGGCGCCTTGTTTTCGACCGGCGATGGACACTACGCGCAGGGCGACGGCGAGGTCTGCGTCACCGCGGTCGAGATGGGCGCCACCGCGGTGGTCCGCTTCCAGCTGCACAAGGGCCTCGCCAACCGTCGGAAATTCGCGGGACCGGTGTTTTCCCGCCAGGGCTATTTCGCCGATCCACGGTTCGCCGCGCCCGAGCGCTGCCTCGGCGTCATGGGCATGCCGATCAATGCCGCGGGCGAGATCGAGGCGGAGAACCTGACGCTCGCTTGCCGCAACGCGGTTCTCAACATGATGGAGCTATTGCAGGAGCGCGGCTTCAGCCGCCAGCAGGCCTACGTCATCTGCAGCGTCGCCGTCGACCTGCGGATCTCCAACGTGGTCGACGTGCCCAACTACGTGGTCTCGGCGCTGCTGCCGGAAGCCATATTCGACGGCGCCTGAAGCGCCTCTCGCCGTCAGGCGTCCCGCCCCATGCCGCGCATGGCAAGAGCCAGGAAAACGAGAATGACGCCCAGGATGAACAGCACGTGGTAGACAGGCTCTTCCATGACCGCGCCCCAGATGCTTCCCCAGCCCAGCCAGTCGAACAGCCGCCCAACCCCAAAATCGACGCCGACGTAGTGAGAGAGAAACGCGCCCGTGCGCAGAGGCGCCCAGGAATCGCCCTGCATCGAATGAAGAAAGGTGAGCCCCAGCGACATCGCACTGCCGAACAACGTCAGGATGCCGACCAGGATCATGAACCCCGAGAACGCGCCCATGGGCCTTTCTGACTTCGAGCTATGCTCTCACACCCGAGTCGGGCGTGCGACTCCAGCCCTCACGATCATGTTACCACGGCTGCGGGCTCGGCCGAATGGCCATAGAATGGCATTCGTCGCGCGCATCCGCACTCCGCTTTGCGTTAGAGTCGATTGCATCCAGCTCTATGCATTCGACAACGCCAGGGATCCCCAGCGTGTTCCAACTCAGCCGGATTGGGACCGGCTCTAATCGCCGGGGCGGAAGATGACGATCCGTACGCGGCGATTGCGGGGGTTCTTCACCTGATCGCCGGTGAGCACTTCCGGCTCCATCTTGCCGCGGCCCTCGGTCTTGATCGCCGATGGATCGATGCCCTCTCGCACCAACTCGTCACGGACCGCATCGGCGCGCCGTATGGAGAGGCGGTCCTGACCCTCCGTCGATCCCACGGTGTCGGCATAGCCGATCACTTTGACGTGGGAGAAATTACCCTTGTCGATGGTCCGCCGGATGGCGTCCGTCGCATGATTGATGACAGGGCGCGCGACCGCAGAGAGCTTGGCGCTTGCGAAATCGAAGTAGAGCACGAACTGCTCCGGCGGCTCCCCCGGCGACTTGCTTTGAGCGCGGGCATCCGTGGCAGCGGCCGCGACCAGAAATGCGCCGACCATTCCGAAGACGAGAACCCGCCGGCGCGGCAACCCAAGCGCGCCCCGATCACACCCACCCCATGCACCCATGATGTCGCGTTCCCCCTGATCGATCTGCCCGGAGCATCCCAGGACTCCGCCGCGAGATCAACCGTTTGACGGGCGAAGCACCGCTCCGCGCTGCCGTGATTTGTCGCCCCGATCGCGCCCTCGACGAGCCCTATTTCTCCGCCAGCAGGGCACCGGCGATCGTCGCCCACTCCGCCTCGAGCGAGGTGCTGGCCACCGGTCGACCGGCCCGGCGATACCAATGGCCGGCGTTCGAGAGGTCGCCCTCCTTCCGGTGGAGATAGGCGTGCACCCATGTACCGGCCGGGCTCTCCTCGTCCTGCTGAGCGCAGGCATGGGCCTTGTCCCAATCGCCCTTCGCGTCCCACCAGAGCGCGCGGAGCGCATGGCTCAGCTCCGGAGGCTCTTCCTTCGCGAGGGTCTGCTTGAACGCCTCGATACTCATACGGGAATTCTGAACCGTCTCGACAGGTGACGCCAGAGGCAATGGTTGGCTTGTGCTGCCGCGGAGAGGCATGGGATCCATGCGCGCGGCCCGTCTCGATTTTGCCTACCGGGTATGATTGAGTTGCGTCGCTGGCCTCGCGCCCAGCGAGGCGGTTAAGGGGGGCGTTGCGTCCAATGACCGCGAAGGGTTGCGGAACGCTATTTCTCGCGGCCGTGCTATTGCTCGCAGGGGCTGCCGCGCGCGCGGACGACAGCGCTCCAATCCTGGGTAAGTGGGTGATCTCGGGTTATCGGCTGGCGCCATGGTCGCGCCCGGAAGATGCCCCCCAGCTCAATGCCGATGCGAAGAAGCTGTTCAAGCTCCAGGTCACCTACAGCGCGAAAGCTATCGCCGCCAAGAACTCCACGATCGCGTGCAAGAACGCGCACTACGAGAAGAGCGACTTCCCTTACAGCGACCTCTTCCAGGGCGCGCTGGGCGAACTCTCCGCGGAGGCACGCGCCAAGACCGTGAAAGACCTCGGCCTCCCGCCGGAGCCGATACCCGGGATCGAGCTCGGCTGCTCCACCGGCGAGTTCTCCTACCACTTCCGGGATCCGAACACCGTCCTGTTCGCGCTGAGCGACGTCATCTACATTCTGACGCGCCAGTGAACCCGTCCAACAACGCCATGAGCACCGAGAAACACTCACACGAAACTTGGCCCGACGACATCTACGGCGTGCTCGTCGAGGAGAAAGTCCGACAGGTCGTCTACGTTCCCGATGCCGGTCACACCCGCTTGATCGAGCGCTGCCGCGCCAATCCCGGCATGAAGGCGGTGATGCTCACCACCGAGGAGGAAGGCATCGGCGTGCTCGCGGGCGCCTGGCTCGGCGGCGAGCGCGGCGTGTTGCTGATGCAAAGCAGCGGCGTCGGCAATTGCATCAACATGCTCTCGCTCTCGACCGTCTGCCGGTTCCCGCTGCTGATGCTGGTGACCATGCGCGGCGAGTGGGGCGAGTTCAATCCGTGGCAGATCCCCATGGGTCAAGGCACCGGTCCCATCCTCGAGCAGGCTGGCGTGCTGGTCCACCGCATCGACCGTGCCGCCGACGCCGCAGAGACCGTGCTGGCGGCGGCGCGCATCGCCTTCAGCGGAGACCGCGCCGCGGCGGTTCTGATCGCGCAACGGGTCATCGGCACGAAGGTCTTCAAATGAGCGGCGCCGCAAGCAAGCAGCCCAAGATGCCGCCCGTCCTCGAGCGGCGTGCCGTGATGCGCGCCCTGGTGGCCGAGCGCGGCGACATGCTGGTGGTCGCTGGGCTCGGATCGACCACCTACGATCTCGCCGCCGCCGGCGATCACCCTCTCAACTTCTACCTCTGGGGCGCCATGGGCGGCGCCGCGATGATCGGGCTGGGGCTGGCCTTGGCGCAGCCGGCGCGCCGCGTGCTGGTCGCCACTGGCGACGGCGAGATGTTGATGGGGCTCGGCGCGCTCGCGACCGTCGCCGTCCAGCGGCCGAAGAATCTCGCCGTGGTGGTCATCGACAACGAGCGGTACGCCGAGACGGGCCTCCAGGAAACCCACACCGCCCACGGCTGCGACCTCCCGGCCATGGCGGCGGCCGCCGGGTTCGAGAGCGTGCACGCCGTGCGCAGCGAGGCCGAGCTCGCCGCGCTGGTGCCGCTCGTGCGCCGGGCGCCCGGGCCGCTCTTCGCCGCCATCAAGGTGACGCCGGACCGGCCGCCCTTCGTGTTGCCGTCGAACGACGGCGTCTATATCAAGAACCGATTCCGGGAGGCGTTGCTGGGCGCGGCTCGCTGAGCACCGCTACGGTCGCACCCTCGCCGGGGCGCGGCGGGTCGCGGTGCGCCCCGTGAGGATCAGCAACGCGGCCGCAAATTGGAGAGCCGCAGCGAACGCGATCAGCAGGGTATAGCTTCCCATGAGATCGCGCAGCGCCCCGAAAACGCCCGGAGCGAAGGCGAACAAGGCTTGGTTGATCGCGGTCGCCAGCGCGACCACACGCGGTACATCGATGCGATCGAATTCGGCCTGGGCGACCAAGGCCGCCAACGAAATCACGTTGCCCACGCCGAGGCCGAAGAGCACGCATCCCGTCAGGACGGTTGCGGGCGAGCTCCCCAGCGCGAGCAAGACCACGCCGCAGACCTGCAAGAGCAGGTTCAGCGCCGTCACGATGCGGCGGTCGAAATCGCCGGGCACCACCGCGAACGCCAGGCGTCCCACCACCGCGCAAGCCGCCGTGAGGCTCACCGCCGCCGCGCCGCCGGCATCGCCGAGCGCGGGGATCAGGAACGATACGAGGTGCGACAGCAATCCCACCTGCGCGAACAGCGCCAGGCCGAAGGCCGCGGACATCGTGGCGAAGCTGGAGTGCCGAAGCAGCGCCGCAAGCGTGATGGGCAGACGCACCGCAGACGCCGTCTCGACGCCACGGCACGGCATTGAGCTTGCCGCTCCGCCATCGGGCCGCAGTCCCAAGCCTTCCGGCGACGGCCGGAGATAGCGGCCAGCCAGCGGCCAAACCATCAGCACCATCGTCGCGCCGAGGATCGCTGCCGCAATCGGAAAACCAAAGCCATGGATGAGCGCGATCCAGATCGGCGTGAGCAACACGCCGGCCACGCTCGCACCGTTCAGGGCGTGGCTGAGCGCGGCCGACCGGCGCCGCTCGAACCACGGCGACACCATCGCGTTGATCGCGGCACCGCTGGTCATCGCCCATCCGGCGCCCATCAACGGGGCCGCCGCAAAGAGCTGCCACGGCGCGTCGGCGAGCGACCACGCGATCGTGCCGGCCGCAAGCAGGATCACACCGGCTCGCGTCGTCACCTCGACACCCAAGCGCCGATGGATGTCGCTGAGATAAGCGACGATCCCCGCGCTCAGTACGAACTGCCAAGTGATCGCGGCGGAAATCACCGAGATCGACCAGCCCCGCGCGTCGTGCAGCGCGTGCAGATAGACCGCGGGCCCATAAAGGCCGAATCCCCAGGCAAACACCGCCACCGTGAATGCCGTCGCGACCACCTTCCAGCCGAAGAAGATCCCGCGCGACGTGGATGATGTATCGCTGATCACCTCAGCCATTCCTTGGCCGCCGCCACAGCACAAATAATCGGGCTCGCGTGCGAAAACCGAGACGCTCGTAGAGCACGGCCGCCGGATTGTCTGGGAAAACGTGAAGAAAGGGTACTTCGCCCCTTTGAAAGGCCTCACTTGCGAGATGCTCGGTCAAAGCGAAAGCAAGACCCTGGCCTCGAAAGCTGGGGTGGGTGCAAATCCCGCTCAGTTCGACGCGCCCGGCAAGCCGCATTCGCTCACCCGCCATCGCAATCAGCCGGCCATCTCGGCGGATGCCGACATACCGGCCCAGCAAGCCGGTGCGCGCGCCGAATGGACCCGGTTTCGCCGCCTCCGCCAGTTCCGCCATGTCGCCCGTGTCTTTCGCGCCGAGCGAGACCACGCCGTCATCCTGTCCAGCGCCACTGGCCGACGATCTCGGGTGCTCGTTGAGCATCTGCAGGATCGGGCGCGCGCTGATCGCCTCCCACCCCTGCGGCACCGGCTCATCCGCTGGACGGAAGAGTCGAGCTTCCGTACCTGCCGGCAAATCGATCGCAAGGTCGGCATAGGCCTGATCGCTGGGTTCGCTGATGCCGGAGAAGGGCGCCACGTCGCGTGGGTAATGGCGCGCCAAGCCACGCCCGATCGCAAGGTCGGCATGCGCATCCGTCAGCGCGTGCCAGACCGGATTGTCCAAGACCATTGAAGTTGATATCGCACGCTCCACCACCGCTAGGACGGAGATGGCATCGAGATCGGGAGACCGCTCGCCGGAATCGGACTCGGTCGCCGCAGAGGCCATTTCGCGGGTTTCACATTTGGTGGATGATGCATCCATGGACCACGGGGAGGGACTGACCCTTGAGGAATGCGAGCGGGCGCGGGTGATGCGCGACCCCGCTTATGACGGTCGCTTCTTCATCGGCGTGCGAACCACGCGCATCTACTGCCGTCCCGTCTGCCCGGTGCGGCCCGCCAGGGCGGAGAACGTCCGCTTCTACCGGAGCGCCGCGGCGGCGGAAGCGGCAGGCTTTCGTCCCTGCCTGCGTTGCCGGCCGGAGACCGCGCCCTTTTCGCCGGCCTGGAAGGGCTCGCTCGCCACCGTGGAGCGCGCGAGGCGGCTTATCGAGCAAGGCGCCCTCGACGACAGCGACGTGGAGACCCTGGCGACACGGCTCGGCGTCGGCGCCCGGCACCTCGCGCGGCTCTTCCGCAAGCATCTCGACGCGAGCCCGCTGCAGGTCGCGCAAACCGCCCGGGTGCAGCGCGCCAAGCGGCTGCTCGACAGCACGGACCTCACCATGTCGGAGATCGCCTTCCGCGCGGGCTTCGCCAGCCTCCGGCGCTTCAACGCGGTATTCGCCGAGGTCTATCGAAGGCCACCCACCGAGATTCGTCGGCGAGCCGAGCGCTCATTCGTCCACATCGTCGGCAACGCCGCGAGCGCTATAGCACGTCCGCTCTAAAGCACCTCGAACACGCGATAGACCGGTCCTTCCGGCAGCCGGTGACCGATGCCGACGCAGACGATGCGGTTGAGCCAATCGTATCGGGGCGCCGAGGTCTCGAAAAAGGGCGCCGTGCGGAAGTAATAGTCGGAGGGATCCACCGTGTCGCCGCGATTGAGGCGCTCGATGACAGCCGGCGGGCCATGGCGATAGCCGCGATAGGTCATGCCGATGAGAGCGCCATCATCGGTCTTGAGGCAGAGGCGGACATCGAGCTGAAGGGCGCCATCGGGCCGCAGGAGGATCCAATCCGTACCGCCGGGCTCCACGGTGCCCCGGAGTTTCGGTCCCTCGAAGCTGCCGCCGGTCACCACCACGATCCGGCGATCGCCGATCGGCGTCTTGCCCAGCATCTGCGGCGGTGCGGTCAGGAATTTGACGGTAAACAGCAGCGTCGTGCGAACGTCGCTCATGCTGACCTCCTCTGCGGCACATCCCTGCGCAGTGGAGCACGAGCGGCAAGCAGCAGCCAGAGGGATCGAGTCTTATCCCGGTCGCGCGACGGCCGCGGCGGTAGCGAAGATCCCGAGTGGCCTCGGCGCGGCGTAATCCGGGAACGCGCTCGCGAGCGACGCGCCTCGGCCACTATGCGCGGCAAGCACCTCGCTCAAGACCTGGCGATAGTCGGTCGCCACCGAGAGGTCGACGCCCTCGTCGAGTTTGTCGGTCGCGAGCCCGGGCCACTTGCCGTAGAACCGCCCGCCTTGCACGCCGCCGCCCAGCACCATCATCACGCCGGCGCGGCCGTGATCGGTGCCGTTGCTCCGATTGGAGCGTAGGCGTCGGCCGAACTCGCTGACGGTCACCAGAATGAGCCGGTCGTGAAAGCGCGCCATGTCGGCGTAGAAGGCGCTGATCCCCGCCGACAACCGCTCGACGCAATTTCGGAACCGGCCGGGCTGGTTCTCGTGGGTGTCCCAGCCGCCGATGTCGGCGGTCGCGACCTGCAGGCCGATCTGCATCTTGGCGAGCTGCGCCACCGTTCGGAGCGCACGGCCGAGATCGCCGCCGGGCTCGTAGACGGCGCCGTTCTCGGGCGTGTAGGCGACCGGCTTATTCTGGGCGTCCCTGGGAATCCGGCCATCGATCGCGGCCATCGCCTGCAAGGTGGTGCGTCCGGCTGCGCCAATCGGGCCCGGAGCTCCGCCGTAAAGTTTCGCAAGCACAGCCCCTACCTGCGGCCCGCCCGGCGCACCAAAGCCGCCGCCGAGATCGGGGATCGCGAGACCGCCGGCACCGCCCAGGAACTCGCTGGTGATGCCGCCGGAGGCCGCGATGCCGCTGGCGGGCGCGGTGGCATCGATGGCCTGCAGGTATCGCGCGAGCCAGCCGGAGCCGCTGTGCGCCAAGGCCGCTTGGCCGGCGACGCCATGCTCCATCATGTCGATGGCGACGAAGTGGCTGCGGGTTTCGTCGGTGAGGCCCACCGCATGCACGAAAGCGAGCCGCCCCGAGTTGTAGAGCTCGGCGAGGCCCGTCGCGGAGGCGTGCAGTCGGAAGTCGATCTTTGGATCCGGCCCGCGCGCGAGTTGATGGCCGGCATCGGGGCCCTCCGCTTGGACGCGCAGGTCGGACGCCCGAGCCTCGATGAAGGTCGGGTCGGTCGCGGGCGAGATCAGGTTGAGCCCGTCGCAGCCGCCGCGGAGATGCACGATCACGAGCAGGCCGCGGTCGACGCCATCAGCCGCAAACGCGAGCCGCCGAAGCCCAGCTGAGCCGAGCAAGGGCGCCGAGAGCAGCGCCGACTTCAGCAGATTGCGTCGAGAAAGAGTCATGGCGCGGCTCATACGGTCTGGAAGCCCGGACTCATCGCGGCCACCGCCGCGGTGCGCGCGAGCCGCTTGCCGAACTCGGGATTCCCCGGCTCGAGGGCCTGGTCCGGCGGCCAGCCGAGCCCCTCGAGCAGAGCCTCTACCGTCGCGGGCTGTACCGAGCCCTCGAAGCCCGCGAGAAACCGCGCGGCCATGCTGCGCGCGGTGGCCATGCCGTTGGCCATCACGGGAAAGGTCCCGGTGCCCCACCAGTTCTCTGCAATGCCCAACACGAGTGCCCACCGATGGCGCATGCTATTGGCGCCGAGGAAATACGCGTTCTCGTCGGGGAGGCCCGTCGGCGGCGGCCAACCGAAAAGCCGCTGGCCACCATTCGCGAGCTCATTCCAGAGGCCTTCCGTGGGCGTGAGATCGATCCCGGTCGCTCGAGCGAAGGCGGCGGCAAGCGCGAGCGGCCGCCGCACCTTGGCGCCGCGGGCGGCGGCGAACTCCGGCGAGAGCAGGATCACCCGCACCACCTGCGCGATCTGGTCCGGCGCGCGTGCGGACTTGGTCCAGACATCGACGGCGGGCGCCACGACGCTCTCCGGCGGGTTCTCGCCGAGGAAACGCCGGCACAGCTTGGTCACCATGAAACGCGCGGTGGCGGGATGCCGAGCCACCAGATCCAGCACGGTGCGGCCGTCGGACATGGCCGCGCCGAATTCCTTGAACTCGTGGGCGAGCACGCGCTTCTGATAGCCGTCATGCCAGGATTCGACGTAGGCGAAGCGCCCCGTCAGCGGCAGCTTGCGCTTGCCGTCGATGTTGGTGCCGTCCTCCACCGTCCATCCCGTGAAGGCGCGCGCGGATTCGTAGACGTCCTCGTCGATATAACCCACGGGCGCACGCTTGTTCGCGCCCGGCACATCCGCCCACCGATCGTAGCGGTCGTTGAGGTAGGCGCCGCGTCCGAGCGTGTGCAGCTCGAAGAGCTCACGCCCGTAATTCTCGTTGGCGGCGCCCGCCCGCGACGTGCGGTTGGAGAGGTAGTAGAGCATCGCGGTGCTGGTCGCGACGGCCTCGAGGAATTGCCGGAAATTGCCGAGGCAGTGCTTGCGGATCACGTCGCGGTCGTAGGTCGGGAGCGCCACCGAGACTTCCTCGGAGCCCCAAGCGTCGACGTTGAAGTGATCGTGCCAGAAGCTCACAAGCACCTCGCGCAGCTGCCATCGGCTGTGCACCGCGCGCAGAATGGTGGCAGCCATCACTTCCTCGCGCGGTCGCCGGCGCTCCGCGCCATCCATCTCCTGGCGCTTCTCGATCAATGGCCACGCGGCCTCGATCGGCTTGTCGAGATAGGCCAGCGGTCTGAGCTCATCGACCGCGGGCCACTTCGGATTTACGGGATATCTGACGCGAAGCGTGAGCCGCGCCAGGCGCTCGCGCACGGCCTGGTCCTGGTCCTCGCGGGGCGCGAGCTGCTCTTCGACCCAGGAGGGAAATCCGCGTGCGACCGGCGCGATCTCTTCCGGCCGCGCCCCGTAACCGGCGCGCCCCAGCGCCGAGATCACGGCATCGGGCGCCAACGGAACCATCGGTCTCGTCTCAGGCATTGCGATCCTCGGGCCACACGGCTGCTGGTTCTACATACGGAACGGCCGGGCCCGCTATCCCCTTCCCCGATAATTTGAGAGATCACGGTTGGGTGTCTGGATCCACTACGTTCAGGATCACCGGCCAGTAATTCCGGCCGTAACCGCGGTCGCTTGCGGCATCGAGACGGCGCTGCACGACCTGCGCACCCTCCGCCGCGACGCCGGCCTCGCGCGCGAGCTCGAGCGCATAGGCCAGGTCCTTGCGGGCATAGTCGGTACCGAACGCGTCCTCCGGGAACCGGCGCGGCAGCATCGCCTTCATCCCATGGTTGCGCAGCGCAAAGCTGTCGGATGAGCCCTTGGATAGCGTATCGAGTAGCAAGCGCTCGTCGACGCCCGACCGGCGTCCGATTGCCAGCGCCTCCGCGAGTGCCGAACCGATCTCGAACAGCATCATGTTGTTGAGGAGCTTCACCACCTGCCCGCATCCGGCGGGCCCGCAGAGCGTGACGTCGCTGCCCATGCATTCGAGGTGCGGCCGGATGCTCTGGAACAGCTCCGGCGCGGCACCCACCATGATGCTGAGCGTGCCTTTCTGCGCGGCTTCGCGCGTGCGTGCGACCGGCGCATCGGCATAGGCGATCCCGACGGCGTTGCAGCGGGACGCCACCTCACGGGTGAGGCGCACCGGCGAAGTACTGCAATCGACGACGGTCGCGGTCCGGCGCCGAGCACTCGCAATAATAGCGCAGCAGACCTCCTCGACTTCCTTGCCGCCCGGCAACGACAGGAAGATCAGGTCCGCGCTCTCCGCGACGTCCGCAACGGAGCCGCACGCGTTGACTCCCGCCGCCTCTAAGTGGCTGAGCGGCATCCGGCGCAAATCGGTCGCGTAGATGGGACACTTGCTCTTGCGCGCGAGGTTCTCGCACATGGGCTCGCCCATCACGCCGAGACCGATGAAGCCCAGAGTCTCGATGGCGGCCATGGCGATGTCCTCTCGAAATCAGCGTTGTGAGCGGATGCGATCCAGTACCGGCAGGATATAGCGCCGAAATTGCTCGGGGTTCTCGCTCATGGGGAAATGGCCGAGCTCCTTCATCACTACGACCTCCACGCCCGCGATTTGCGCCGCCGTCCGCTGCGTGTCCTCGGGCGTGCAGGAGAAATCGTATTCGCCGGTGAGCAGGTAAAGCGGGCAGACGCGCGTGTCGATGGCCGCGACCCGTCCGCGGAGATCGCCGTCGACGCGATAGAAGTGCAAGTCGCCCTTGAACACGCCGGGACCGCCTTGCATGTACATCCACAGCGTCTCCCAACGCGCGACGTCGGGACTTTCCGGCGCGAGCAGGCCCGACACCAATCCGGCGCAGACCTCGCCGCCGTTCACATCGGGGCGATGGAGCCAGGTGGTGTCGTACCACGGCGTCTGGAAGTCGGCGGCCTCGAGGCCGATCAGCGCGCGGAACTCCGCCGCGTGGGCGATCGCCAGATTGAGTACGATGCGGCCGCCGATCGAGCAGCCCAGCACCACCGGCTTCTCGAGGTCGAGCGCGGCGCAGAAGGCCCGGATCGCCTCAGTATAGGCCGCGGTGGTGAGGCGATACTCCTCGCGTTCCCAGCCATCCGGAGGCGTCGACTTACCGTGCCACGGTAGATCGAAGGCGAGTACGCGATAGTGATCCGTCACTGCCCGATCCGCCATCAAATGACGGAATTGCCGGCCGTCCGCGCCGGCCGTGTGCAGGCAGACGAGAGGAATGCCCTCGCCCGCTTCCTCGAAATAAATCCGGTGCGCCCGCCCACCGAGGGACATGTGCACATAGCGGCCGACGATGGGATCGATCGCAGCGGCCATGGCTCAGCTCCTCCCACCGAGCCGGCGGGGCGCCGCCAACACGCCTTTTATGTAGAAGAGGTTCGCCATCAAGGGATGCAAGTCACCCTCGATCGTAAGGAGGCCTCGCTTGGCCAGCGCGAAAAGGTCGTGATAGCCGGGCGGCGGAATCTTTTTCCAGAACTGGCTCCACGCATCGGCGCCGCCGCGCAGGGCGAAGCACCACGACGGCATCACGAACGGACCGCGCGCCACGCGCTCGATCCGGCCCTCGCGCACATCGACCAGGTACTCCGTCTCGCCGATGCCCACGAGAAAACGCGTCGAGAGAAACCGCCCGCGCCGCAGCAGCACCGGATCGTCGTTCACGAGCTCGGGCAGGCTCTCGAGCATGGTTCCTCCGCTGGTCCGAGACGGCGCGCCGAGAGGATCACGCCTGCGGCAGGCGCGGCGTCTTCATGAATTGCGAGCGGTCCGCGGATTTGACGGCGGCGAGCCGTGGCCGCTCGTCGCGCGCGAGCGTGAGCGGAACCTCGACGCCGGCGGCGCCGAGCGCCCAGACTTGGCGGTAGAGCTCCGCCAGGCTCGTCACCTCCTGATCGCCGACGGTCAGGATCACGTCCCCCTTGCGGATGCCGACCTGCTGCGCCGGCCCTCTCGGCGAGAGCCCGACCACCACCACGCGGCCATCGGTCTCGGCGGCATAGATGCCGAGCCATGGCCGCGCCGGCCGAGGCACGCGGCCATAGGTCAGCAAATCCCCGAGGATCGGGTTCAGCGCATCGATCGGCACGATCATGTTGAGGTCTTGCGCCGGTCCACCGTCCACCGACTGCTGCACGAAGAGCGAGCCTATGCCGGCGAGCTTGCCATCGCGCCCGATCATCGCGGCGCCGCCCCAGTTCGGATGGGCCGGCGCGGTGAACAGCGCCTCCTCGAGCAGATATTCCCAGTAGCCCGCGAATTCCCGACGCACCATGACCTGCGCCGCAATCGAGCGTCGCCGGCCGCCGGCGCCCGCGACGATAACGGGCTCGCCCACCGCGAGATCGGCGGCGCTGCCGATGGGGAGCGGCGGCACATTGAACCGGCCCAGCGCCTGCACGAGGCCGAAGCCGGTCTCATAGTCATACGCCAGCGCATGCCCGGCGAGCGCCTGCCCCTCGTTTGAATAGAGCCAGATGGTATCGGCCTCGCTCATGAGATAGCCGATGGTGAGGACGAGGCCGTTCTCTTTGATCAGCACCGCGTTGCCGGCGCGCTCGGTGCCGAGGGTCCCGGCGGAGAACGCGTCCTGTGGCACCGTCGCCTCGAGCCGCAGCATGGCGTTGAGAGCGCGGTCGAGGTCGAAGGTGTAATCCTCCGGTCTCGGACGCGCGTCAGCCGGTATTTCCCAATCGGTCTTCTCAGCCATCAGGTCGATTTTTCACCGGGACCGGCAGGCTGGCAAGCCCCTCACGAGCTCGCGCTCATCGCACCGCGTTGCCGATGAGATAATCAGCGAAATCCACCGGCTTGAGTTTGAGCTCGATCCGCTCCGCCTCGCCCGCGAGCGCACGGCTCACGAGTATGTGGTTCTCGACGTGCGCCGGCAGCACCTTGAACACGCCCACGGCGCCCCTGAGTTTCGGATAGATGTTGGGGTCGATCAGCTTCTCCTTGCGCGCCACGCGCTCGATGATCTCGGCTTCGGTCAGACCTTCGACCGGCTGCCTCTTCACCAGCTGCCAATCCGTTTCGCCGGCCCAACCAGCGGCGACCAAGGCCTTGGGATCCTCATCGGCGCAGCCCAACTTGAAGACGTGCTTGCTGAGCCCGACGTCGGACGCCCATTTGCTGAGCTTGCTGCTGCGCGCCACGTAGATCGTCGCCATCCGCCCGCTCGCTTCAAGCCAGGAGCCATCGCCGGAGCGCCGCGGTGACCGTGACGGGCTTCTCGAGGGTCGAGAGGTGTCCGCAGTCCTCCACAACCAGGAGCCTGGCGCCCGGCACCAGTCCCGCGATTTCCTCGTGCAGCGCGAGCGGCGTCAACGCGTCCTGGCGTCCGCACAGCACCAGCGTCGGACAAGTGATGCGCCGCAAATCCTCGCGACCGTCGGGGCGACCCATGATCGCCTTCTGCTGGTGCAAAAATGCTTCCTTGCCGACCCGCTCCGCCATGCCCATGACGATGTCGGTCAACGGCTTGTCCTCATGCCGGGCCGCATGGATGAGCAGCGGCAGCAGCCGCGGCGTGACGCCCTTGAACTCGCCCTTCTCGGAGAGTTCGATGAGGCCGCGGCGGCGGGCGGATTGCTCCGGCGTGTCGGCGCGAGCGGAGGTATCGAGCAGGGCGAGCTTGGACACGCGCTCCGGAGCCTGGCGCATGATCTCCTGAGCGACATAGCCGCCCATGGAGAGGCCCGCGAGCGCGAAGCTCGGCGGGGCCGCGGCGAGCGCCCGGCGCGCCATGCCGCCCAGCGAGTCGTCTCGAGTGAGGTCGATGACGAGAGGCTCGGCGAGTGCGCTCAGCCCCTCAACCTGCGGGTACCAGAGGGCCGCATCGCAAAGCAGCCCCGGCAGCAGGACCAGTGGGATTTTCTGTGGCATGGCTTGATCTTGGCGCCAAACAGGGGCGCGGCTCAAGCCCGCCCAGAAGATGCCTCAGGCGGCGCTTGACCGTGAGCCGAGTGCGCCTCGCATAGGGCGCCGTCATTATTTCGTCGCGAAAGTAATTGACAATTAACGATATAGGGCCAAATAAGGGCCATCCAAAGAGGATAACAATGTATGGAAAGTAGTATCCGTCGATGAGTTTTGCCGACCTCGGGCTTTCGCCCGAAGTTCTTCAAGCCGTGCGTGACGCCGGCTACGAGACCCCCACCCCAATCCAAGAACAAGCCATCCCCTACGTGCTCATGGGCCGCGACGTTCTGGGCTGCGCCCAGACCGGCACCGGCAAGAC
>Ga0209415_10004537_pt1 | contig 25377 bp, 20 predicted proteins | sample PeaSoiSIISIP2007_FD_187696 | JGI IMG/M metagenome (GOLD analysis project Ga0209415, IMG submission 187696) | Peat soil microbial communities from Weissenstadt, Germany - SII-SIP-2007 (SPAdes) (version 2) | ecosystem: Environmental > Terrestrial > Soil > Wetlands > Peat | place: Germany... | reverse complement strand
GAACACAATCGGCTCGTGGTACTGGTTCTCCGTATCGGTCACCGCCGGGAAGTTTACAAACGTTAGCCTGTGACGAACCTTCGCGAAGCCCTTGCTCGGGCGGACAGCTGAGCGCCACCGTCTCCACGCGGCTACAGCTTGTTCGGCTTCGGATTATTCGGATCCGAATAATCGTAAAACCCTTTGCCGGTTTTGCGTCCATACCAGCCCGCCATGACTAACCGCTTCAACAGCGGCGGCGAGGCGAAGCGCCGCTCTTTGAATTCGTCGAACATCACGTGGGTGATGTAATACGTCGTGTCGAGGCCGACGAAATCGAGCAGCGTGAACGGGCCCATGGGATAGCCGCAGCCCAGCTTCATGGCGTTATCAATGTCGTCGATCGAGCCAACACCTTCTTCGTAGGCGCGAATGGCATCGAGCAGATACGGCACCAGCAGGCGGTTCACGATGAATCCGGTTTTGTCGCTGGTGCGCACCGGCGTTTTGCCGAGCTTCTTGCCGAACTCATAGGCAGCGTCATATACCTCGGGCGCTGTCGCGATCGTGCGCACGACCTCGACCAACTTCATCAGCGGCACCGGATTGAAGAAATGCAATCCGATAAACCGCTCCGGGCGCTTGGTCGAAGTCAGCAGTTCGGTGATAGAAATCGACGACGTATTCGAAGCGAAGATGGCGTCCTTCTTCACGATGCCGTCGAGGGACGCGTACATCTTTTTCTTGTCCTCGACATTCTCGATGATGGCTTCGATCACAATGTCGCAGTCCGCCAAATCTTGCTTGTTCGTCGTGCCTTTGAGCCGCGCGCGGATCTGGTCTTTTTGCTGCGCCGTGATCCCACCCTTCTCCGGCGGCCGCTCGGCAAACTTCGCCAGCGATTTTTCAATCCCCGCAAAACCCTTATCGAGAAACTTCTGCTCTACTTCGAGGACGGTAACATCGAATCCAGCCATCGCGGCTACTTGAGCAATTCCAGAGCCCATCAAGCCACAACCAAGCACTCCAACTTTCTTAATTTCCATTAGCGATTCCTTCTTGCCGAGGCAACTGCTCCACCACAGAGACACAGAGTCACAGAGGACTTATTTCTTAAGATTTCTCTTCGTCTCTGTGCCTCTGTGGTAAATGATTTAATTCAAACTCTCCACCACCATCGCAATCCCCTGCCCGCCGCCGATACACGCCGTTGCCAGCCCATACTTCTTTTTCCTCCGACGCAATTCGTACAGCAACGTGATCACCAACCGGGTGCCCGTCGCGCCCAGCGGATGTCCCAACGCAATCGCACCGCCGTTCACGTTGACTTTGTCGCGGTCTAAACCGAGTTCTTTCTCGACCGCTAAATACTGCGCCGCGAAAGCTTCGTTCACTTCGATCAAGTCGATGTAATCCAAAGTCAGCCCGGCTTTCTGCAGTGCGATCTTCGTCGCCGGCACCGGACCGCGGCCCATCAGCTTGGGCTCAACCCCGGCAATGCCCCACCCGACGATTCGCCCCAACGGTTTCAATCCCCGCTTGCCAGCCTCTTCGAGCGACATCACGACGACTGCCGCAGCACCATCCACGATGCCGCTGGCATTCCCCGCAGTGACGCTGCCATTCTTGCCGAACGCCGGTTTAAGCTTGGCCAGGCCTTCCATGGTGGTCTGCGGACGCCGATGATCGTCTTCGCTCAACGTCTCGCCGGATGGCTCACCCTTGCGATCCTTGAGCGGCACGGGAATCAACTCTTCCTGCAGCCGCCCGTCTTTATACGCGGCGTCGGCCAATTGTTGCGAGCGCAACGCGAACTCATCTTGCGCCTGGCGGTTTATGCCCTGCTGTTCCCCATAAAGTTCCGCGGTGTTGGCCATGTAGAGGCCGCAATAGGTGTCGAGCAACGCGACCATGAGCGAGTCTTCCAACTTGCCTCCGGGAGCAAGAGTAAAACCATCGCGTCCGCGAATTACAAACGGCGCCTGCGACATCGCTTCCATGCCACCCGCCAGCACCATATTAGCTTCGCCCAGCTGAACCATCTGCGCCGCGTTGACGATCGATTGCATTCCCGATCCGCACAAACGATTCACCGTGAGAGCTGGAGTTTCTACAGGCAGACCCGCTCGCAGTCCAACATGGCGCGCGCCGTAAAGGGCGTCGCCCGTAGTCTGCTGTGCGTTGCCAAAAACCACGTGGTCGAATTCTTTCGGGTCCAGCCCGGCACGCTCAATGGCTCCCTTACCCGCAATGGCGCCGAGTTCCTGCGCCGTGAAATCTTTCAATTTGCCGCAATAACGTCCAAATGGCGTACGTGCCCCACTCACAATTGCGATGTCCCCTGGCTTTAACATTGGATTCCTAGTTTCAACTTCGAGTATGAATGCATGCCATCAGAAGAGTTCCGAATGGCCTAACCAAACTTGTTAGTTTAACAGCGGAGAATGGCAGCAGCAACTGAACAGGATGTAGCGTGCCGACTTCAGCAGCGATTTCCTGTCTCTGCGCCCTCTGCGGCTCTTCTCAGCGATCTCTGCGATTTAAGACCTTGTATTTGCCGACCTTCATCAACACCTTAAAACGCAGAGACCGCTGAGAAGAGCCACAGAGGCGCGGAGAAATGCATATTACCCCAAGGAGTTTGAGCAGCGAGGGTAGCAACAGGAATGCGTAATCGATGATCCGTTCTAAGCAACCGCCGCGGCCGCGTACGATGCCGCTAGCGCGACGATCTTGCCCGCGCCCTGCCCGTTTGCGGTCTGGAGCGCCTGCTCAGCGCGATTGATCACTTCTGTAACGATGTCCACGGCGTCGTATTCTCCGCGCACCACTGCTTCCGCGAGGCCCGCATTGAAGTGGACCGGCTCTTGCTTCTCTGGCATTCGTACTTGAGCGAGCAGTCTTTGCAGCTTCTCCGCTGCCATGACGCCTTCTTTTTCCGGCGTTTCCCCTAGCACAATGGCGATGGTCGTCGTCTCGTAGCGAAATGCGAGATCGTTCTGCCGGATATTGGCGGCAAAGAGCTGGCCAATTTGCTGCATCACGGCTTCAACCGCCGATTCCCCGGACTCTTTCAGCATTGCGGACTTTTCGCCAAACTGCATCAGCAGAACGGTCAGCGGAGTGCTTTGCTGAGCGTTGCGGCGGGTCTCCGCCAGCAGCAGATCGAGATATGAAGCCCGCTTCAGCAGCCCCGACCGCTCGTCGGTGACCGAGAGATTCTTGACCAGGCGGCGAAGCCCGGCGTTGTTCAGCGCGATAACAATCTGGTCGCTGATGGTCTTGAGCACCATCACGTCGTTCGAGCCCCAGGCACGCGCCTTGCTGTCCATCAGAAGAAGGAGCCCAACGTGTTCCGCGCCGTCGCTAAGAGGCAAAGCCAGCAGCGACGTTACCGCCATTTGCGACAATGCTTCGCGGACTGCCTGCAAGTCGGAACTCGACTGCGCATCCGCGATCGTGAGCGTGCCGCCTCGGTTGATCGCCAGATCGTGAACCGTGGTGGCGATTTTTTCGAGCGCGCGTGCTTCCCCCGGCTTGCTAAGTTCGCTGCAATACTCTTTTACGCTGGTGGTGTGCAATCCCGGCTTGCGCATGGCAACCACGCACCGGCTCACCTTCCACTGCGATCCAATTTCCTTGGCCGCCGTCAACATCACCGAGTCCGCATTGCTTTGGCGATAGAGTTTGCGGGTGATCTCGGCCACACGCGCAAAGCTGCTGACGTCAGCAGCTTCGCTGGACTGTGCCGATCCAGCTTGGGCGACCCCAGCCTGCGCTACCCGCGGCTCTGCGGGAACCGACGATGCGGCCGCCTGGACTGGCCCTGACGACGCATATTGCGGATTCAATCCCGCTGTCATGTACAACTGCCGCAGATCCTGGTTGCGCTCTTCTTCGCGAGGAAACAATTCTTGAATGCGTTGCAGGCGCTCGACGGCTTTCGAGCGCATGCCGTATTGCACCAGAATTTCCGCCTGCAGCATCAGGTCCTGGAGAGCGGCCGCGCCCAACATCTTGTCCTGATTCGGAGCCGGCGCCGTACTAGCGTCGGCCATACTGGAGAAGCGCGAAGCGATCACCTTGAAGCGGTTGTCGTCAATTTTTCCCCGCAACATTTCCAGCCGCTTCTGGTGTCCGGGCTCGTACGCATCGACCTCGGCAGCGCGGTCCAGAGAATCGGCCGCTTTCGCATAGTTGCCCACGCTGCAATACAGATCAAAGAGCTTGAGCAGAGTCTGGCAGTAGTCGCTTTCTCGATTTGATGCGTTGAACTGCTCGCCCATGAACTCGAGCAACTCGGGGGACGCGCGGTGGCGCGCCGCGATGTCCTGAATCATCGTCAGGAAAGCCCGACGATCTCCCTTGCGGCGATGGTACTGCTCCAGCTTCCGTCCCAGGGCAACGGCTTCCGCATCCTGCTGGGCATCGATGAAGAGACCGATCAGGTTCGCGATCTCTTGTACGCGTGAAGGGTTTTCCTCGAACAATTGCCACTGGATTGGCTCAGCGTCGGTAAGGCGATTGGCAGCCTGCAACGCTTTGGCGTAGGTGTCGCGCAACTCCTCTGAAGAAGAGCCCGCACTGACTTGAGATTCAAGTACGAAAATTGCTGCGCCCGACTGCCCCTGCTCCAGCAGGTTCTTGCTGTACCCCAAAGCGATTTGAGGATCGGCAGGATCCTCCGCGTAGGCGCGTTCCATCCATTGTGACGCGTTCCCACCCGCGGCCTGGGTCAGCTGTGCAATTTTCAGAAATGCCGCAGCCGCAGCCTTACTCTCTCCCAGTTCGGATGAAAGTTCTCCCAAGAGCTGCAAATTCTTTTCGCTGGAATCAAGAGCGAGAACCCGCTTCAAAGCTGCCAGTGAATCCTGTTTACGCCCCTGTTTCGCTAACTCTTGAAAGACGCTTTCGTAGGTCTCGAGCGCCTGCTTCGGGTGGGACTTTTCCAGCAACTCTCCGAACCGGAGTTTCTGCTCCCAGGTCGGAGTCACGAAGCGAGCCAGCTTCTTATAGGTCAGGCTCGCCCGGGTGGCGTCGCCGGCCTCGATCTGGCGCTCGTACAGGTCACCCAACAGCTTTACTGCTTGGGGAATACGTTGCAGGGAAAGGCAAAGATCGGCGGCCATCTGGCAAACCGTGTCATTGCCGGGCTCCGCCGCCAGAACCTGCAGATAGTCTTCCAATGCCTCGGCGGTTTTTCCCTTTTGGAGAAGCTTCTCAGCCCGCTCCACGCGTTTTGAGATCTCGATCCGGTCCATTCGCTTTACAGTGTCTGCCATGAGAGCTAGCGCCGCGCGGAGTAACCCATAAAGAGTCTAGGAGCAGGTTACTAGGGCGGGCAACGACGTAACGCCAACCCGCGATTACGAAGGTCATAGGCAGAATAACTCTTTGGGAAATAAGAGGTTTCTGATATACGTCCCGCTGTGCCTCAGGAAAACGCGACTACCCAGGAAAGCGGCCTCCGCCACCAGCTCAGCGCCGGCCAAATGGCCATGGTTGCCGTGGGCGGCTCGATCGGCACTGGCTTGTTGCTGGGCTCAGCCGCCGCCATGGAGATCGCCGGCCCCGCCGTCATCCTCAGCTTCCTCCTGGCGGGATTCATCAGCTGGACCGTCACCATGGCGCTCGGCGAGTTGTCCAGCATGCATCCCGCCGCCGGATCTTTTGGCTTGTACGCCGATCTTTACCTGAGTCCATGGGCCGGCTTTATCTCGCGCGCCGGATACTGGATCGCCATTTCCGTCTCGGTGGGCGCCAACCTCGTCGCCTCCGCAACCTACATGCGCTATTGGTTCCCTGCGGTTCCCGCCCTCGTTTGGATAGCGCTGTTCTCACTTTTGCTGATCGTGGTCAATCTTCGCAGTGTCGGGGACTATGGCCGCTTTGAATTCTGGTTCGCGATGGTGAAACTGGCAACCATGGCAATGTTTATCATTATTGGCGGGGCGCTGTTGACCGATGGACGTGTTGCCGCGCAATACACCTCGCAGGGAGGCTTCTTTCCCCGAGGCGTGCTGGCGCCACTGCTCGCTATGACATTTGCGCTGTACACCTTCGGCGGAATAGAAATGGTTGCCATCACTACCGGGGAATCACGAACCCCAGCCGAGATTCCGCGCGCGGTCAGGTTGACATTCATTACGCTCGCGGTCGTTTATCTGGGCGCCATTGTAGTTCTAGTCGGAGTGATGCCCTGGAATCGGGTGGGCGTTGCGGAGAGTCCGTTTGTCACCGTGTTTCGCACCGTTGGAATTCCGGCAGCCAGTAGCCTGATGAGCTTTGTGATCCTGACCGCTGCCCTCTCCGGCGCCAACGCTAATCTGTACTCCGCATCCCGTATGCTCTTCTCGCTGGCGCGCGGAGGATGGGCGCCCGCGTCGCTGGGCAAGCTGAATGCCGCCGGATCGCCACAACTGGCGCTGGTGGCTTCCTCCTACGGAATCGTAGTGGCAGTGGTTCTGGAAATGTGGGTCCCAGGAAACGCGTTCGTGTACATACTCAGTGGCGCATTGTTCGGTCTAATGCTTTCCTGGCTGGTCTCTCTGGCCGCCCACATTTCGTGCCGCCGGCGGATGAGTTCAAGCCAAGTGAACGCACTTCCCATGCGCTCACCGCTCGGCGCCTGGGGCTCGGTGCTGGGGCTAACTCTGGTAACCGCCGCCATTCTGAAAACCTGGTGGGACTCGCGTGTCAGCCTGCTCAGCGGCGTGTCCACTCTATTGATACTCACGGCGGCCTACATGTTTCTAAGGTCAGGGGATGCCACCAACTGAGACGTTGCAAGCAACGTCTCTACAGTTGTCCCGCTGTAGAGACGTAGCTCCGCTACGTCTCTGGCTCGACCCATAAATCCAGCTCAGCTAGCCGGACAGCTGCCGTTGGCACTTCTGCCCACCCCCCAGCAGTACAATATCCCCATGACTGACGAACTACTCCACTACCGCTCCGAGTTCCCCATCCTCGACCGCACCACCTACCTGATCAGCAATTCTCTGGGAGCCATGCCCCGCGGCGTGTACGACGCCATGCGCGGCTACGCCGATATCTGGGCCACTCGCGGCGTTCGCGCCTGGGAAGAACGATGGTGGATGCTGGCCGCGGAAGTCGGCGACGAAATTGGCGCGCTCATGAATGCGCCCAAGGGCTCGGTCTCGACCCATCAGAATGTCACCACTTGCCAGGCTGTGGTCGCTTCTTGCTTTGATTTCTCCGGCAAGCGCAACAAAGTCGTTTACACCGATATGAACTTTCCCTCGGTGATGTATTTCTGGGAAGCTCAAAAGGCCAACGGCGCACGCGTTCATATGGTAAAGACAGATGACGGAATCACGGTCCCGACCGAGCGCTTGCTGGATGCCATCGACGAACAAACCCTGCTGGTTCCAATCTCGCATGTGATCTTCCGCAGCGCCTTCATTCAGGATGCCAAGGCGATCATCGAAAAGGCCCACAAAGTCGGAGCCTACGTCGTGCTCGATACGTTCCAGTCGCTCGGCACCGTGCCGGTAGACGTGCAAGGTCTCAATACCGACTTCGCCTGCGGCGGCGTTTTGAAGTGGCTCTGCGGCGGCCCCGGCGTCGCTTACCTGTACGTCCGTCCGGACCTGGGCAAGAAACTGGAGCCAAAATTTACCGGCTGGTTCGCGCATCAGAACTCGATGGCTTTCGAAACCGGGCCGATCCGCTACACCGATCCTCCATTTCGCTTTATGAACGGCACCTCGCACGTACCGTCGCTCGAAGCCTGCCGGCCAGGACTGAAGATCATCACCGAAGTCGGGGTGCAGCGCATCCGCGAAAAATCCAAACGCCAGACCGCCCGACTGATCGAATTAGTGGAAAGGCACGGCTGGAGAGTAAACAGTCCCCGCAATCCCGACAAACGCGGCGGAACCGTGTCGATCGAAATGCCCGACTCGCAGGAAGTTTGCCGCGAGCTGTTGAAGCGCGAAATCATGGTCGACTGGCGCCCCAAAGCCGGAGTCCGCATGTCCCCCCACTTCTACAACACCGATCAAGAACTGGAAACCGCAATCACTGCGGTAGAAGAAATTCTGAAGGAACGAGCAGTAGCGGTGCGATAAGTCTCGTTAACTAAGACTCACGTGGGGACGGGCGCCTCGCCCGTCCAGGCGGAGCAAAGCTCCGCAGGCCTTTGGTGGAGAAACAGTTTCGACGCTCGCGCGAAAACTAAGCTTTAATTGTCGTTGAGAATCGGGACATCTGGCGCGAGATCCGCGGCCACATTACGAACGTAAGCGACAATCCCTGATTTCTGCTGCGACCCGATTTTCCCCTCCGCTATGCTCGGAACGACACACCTGCCTTTTCAAGGGGTGTGAGAACAATCACGTGACCTCATTGCTCGGATTCTTCGCCTACTCAAGAAACGATGGCGTCGCCCTGGCCTTCGTCGGCGCCTTCGCCGGCGTGTACTTGTTCTACCGTGGTTTTCGTCTCTTACAACGCAAGCGCCTGATCCTGAACACTCCCGCCTCCAAGATACGCAGCGCAGCCATGGGCCTGGTGGAGATCAACGGCCTCGCTGTCGGTCCCTATACAATGCTGGCACCCATCACTGGCGCCCCTTGCTACTATTTCCACACCACAGCCTGGCAGTGGCAGCAGCGGGGCAAGAACAGCGAATGGGTCAAGGTCGCTGACGAGAGCCTGCATGTGCCGTTTTTTCTGGAAGACAACACTGGACGCGTTCTGGTGAATCCCCAGGGCGCTGAGATGGATATCCACCGCGACTTCCACGACGAATTCAGCACTGGCCTCTTCTCCAGCAGCTTTGAAATGCCCCCGAACATAGACGATTTTCTCGTCCGCCACGGCGTGTCGACAGACAAGAAAATCAAAATCGACGAATACTGCATCAAGCCGAAGAATTCGCTGTTCGTCCTGGGAACACTCGCCCAGAATCCAGGCCTGACTGTCAGCGCAACCCCGGTTCTCAGCTTGACCGTCAACCCGTCCGCGCTCTCGTTCCGCATCCCGAATGTCTCAAGCTTGTCCGCGGACACCGACGTCAGCACCGCGGGGAAAGTGCTGCTCTCAGCATTCAACAGTGAACCCGCCGGTATTCATTTACTGAGCGCCAACCCTCCCGCCCAGGTTTCTGACCCGGCCCAGCAGCAAAAGATCACTGCCGCATTAATGAAGGCGGGCATTACGAATCCAGCTGCCTGGGCGGTAGCCGGCGTGAATCCTTCCGTCGCAGCCCATTCGGCTTCCGCTTCAACCGGCGCAGGCGCCGCAGCGGCCACTGCAACCGAGCAATTTGATCTACATCCTCCGGTCGTATTAATGAAAGGCGCGCACGATCCGGCATTCCTGATTTCCTGGCACAGCCAGCGCGATGTAGTCAGTTCGCTAAGCTGGAAATCCACATTGATGATCTGGGGAGGGCCTGCGCTCACGCTGTTGTGCGCCTACATCGTGGCCGCGCACTTCGACTGGCTGTAAGGAGAAAGAAAAAATGAACACCATCATCTCGCTAGCATTCCTCTTCGCGATCTTTGGCCTGATTGCCTACGTGGTCACAATCTTCAACGGCCTGATCGCCTTGAAAAACGACATCGCAAAGGCCTGGGCCAACATCGACATCCTGCTCAAGCAGCGCCACGACGAACTCTCTAAGCTGCTCGACGTGTGCAAGGGATACATGGATTATGAGCGCGACACATTGCAGAAGATCACGCAGGCTCGCAGCATGTACCAGCAGGCAGTCAGCGTCGACCAAAAGGCCCAAGCTGATCAAAGCATGACGTCGGCACTCCGCGGCTTTTTTGCCGTAGCCGAGAACTATCCGCAACTAAAAGCCAACGACAATTTCATGCGCCTGCAAGGACGAATCACCGACCTCGAAAGCCAGATCGCCGACCGCCGCGAGTTCTACAACGACTCTGTCAACACCTTCAACATCCGAATTCAGCAGATGCCCGACACTTTCGTGGCCAGCTTCATGAACCTGACCCCGCGCCCCATGTTCAAAGTAGAAGATGCCGACAAAGCGGACGTCCCTATGGCCTTCAGCGCCGCCAAATAGTTCGCGAGCATCGTGTAGGGACGGGCGCCTCGCAAGCCTGCCCTGAGCGACGTCGAAGGGTCCAGTCCGAGCACCGCTCGGCACAGCAGCCGCCATGCACTTGTCCAGGTCATCAGCCTTCGCACTGCCGTAACCACCACAACCAAACCTTCTCAATTAGAATTACCCCGTGAGCGACGCTGTTCGCATTGGCATTCTGGGCGACCTCGACCCTAAATCGCGCGGCTACAACGCGATCAATGACGCCCTGCAGCACTCTGCCGCCAAATTACAAATCAAGCTTGATTCACAATGGATTCCGACCCCATCGGTTCTCGCCCCCGACGCCAAGAAGTTGCTGGAAAGCTTTGACGGAATCTGGGCCTCGCCCGGCAGCCCCTACAAGAGTTTCGACGGCATGTTGAAAGGAATCGAGTTCGCGCGCCGCCGCGACTGGCCTTTTCTCGGTACCTGCGGAGGCTTTCAATACGCCCTCATCGAGTGCGCCCGCAACGTAGTGGGAATCAAAGACGCGGACACTGCCGAGAACAATTCCGGCTCCAAGAACATCGTCATTTATCCGGTGGCCTGCGCGGTCCCGGACCGCAAGAAAGACGCGCCTAAACTCTCTGGCATGGTTCCCGAAATTCGACTGCGCCCCGGATCGTACCTGCAATCTTTCTATATGAAGGACGCTGCCACGGAAGAGTTCTTCTGCAACTTCGAAGTCAATCCCGATTACGAATGGGCCGCCATGGAGGCCGGATTCCCTGTCGTCGCCCGCGGCGCCAAGGGTGAAATCCGCGCCATCGAATCGCCTACGCACCGTTTTTATATCGCCACCTTGTATCAGCCCCAGCTCACTTCCAAGCCCGGTAAGCCGCATCCCTTAGTACTGGCCTTCGTGCAGGCCGCGGCGGACTGGGGAAGAAAAAAACTGGACGACAGCGTGCTCGAGTAACGATGCGTACGTAGCCCGGACGCCTCGTCCGGGCGCCGTGAACAAAAATCTTCCTGAACCGCTTAAACTATCCAATCAAGCGCACATGAACGACCCCACCAACTCGATCCGCGAAAGCTACGATCGCCTCGCCGAGGAGTACACCCGCCGCATCGCCGATGAACTCCAGCACAAGCCCCTCGATCGCGAACTACTCGACCGCTTCGCCAAACAAACCAAAGGACGAGGCGAAGTATGCGACATGAGTTGCGGCCCCGGTCACATCGCTCGCTATCTGCGCGACGCCGGCGCATCCGTCTTTGGCCTCGATCTTTCCCCCGGCATGTTGGAGCAAGCCCGAAAGATGAACCCTGACATTCCCTTTCGCGAAGGAAACATGCTGGCACTCGACATCCCGGATCGAGCACTCGCTGGCATTGCCGCCTTTTATGCCATCGTGAATATTCCCAAGCGGTCTCTGCCCGCGGTCTTCCGCGAAATGCAGCGCGTCCTGCAGCCAGGTGGGCTTCTGCTTCTCGCGTTTCACACTGGAAACGAAATGCTTCACGAGGATGAACTGTGGGGCCAGAAAATCTCCATGGATTTCTTTCTTCTCCCACCCACAGAAATCAAGCTGGAACTCGAGGCCGCGGTCTTCACCATCGAAGACGTAGTCGAACGCGACCCCTATCCCGACGTCGAGTATCCGAGTCGGCGGGCATACATCTTTGCCCGGAAGCCGTGATTCGGGATCAGACCGCGATCAACTCAAACGCGGGATAGCTCTGCGCCAGCGTGGCAAAAGCCTGAACCGGCGAACCCGCTGCCACCGGAAAATACCGCTGCACCTCGCGTTTGAAATTATCCAGATAGGCCTTCAATATCTCCGGCTTGTCCGCGTCCGGTATCGCCCGCAGCCGAAACCGTTGCTCCGTCCTCCCTTTTTTCAGCGTTACTTCTCCCGCAGCTTCCGCATTGCGCACCCACTGCGTCCGCCCGCGCGGAGCCACCAGGAACCGCTTGCCCCCGAGTTCCAGCAGATCAATCGGAGTGGAATAAAGCTTCCCGCTCTTGCGCCCGCGCACTTGCAGCAGGTAATTGTAGGAAAAGCCAAGTCCCAGTCCAACCAGGAATCCGAACACCCGGTTAAATACGCGCTCGACAGCAGTAGGCGCTCGAAATTCAGGCAAAGAATTCATATAAGAACACGTGGGGACAGCCGCCCTCGGCTGTCCAGTCGAGCGAAGCTCGACATTTTTCGAGACCACGAAACACTATCCAACCAGCGCTGGGCGCGTCCAAAGCATAGCAGCATCGTTTCACAACGAAAAAAACAGGCCCGATTCCCATCGGGCCTGTCCACTCGAATCTCACTGGCTAAAAGCTGCCTGTATCCGAACGGCCAACCTGCACACGCTAGTAATCCAAGTCGTCCTCAGGAAGCACCGGATCCACGGTAGCGCTGTTCGAAGCGGTTCCGCTAAACCCGAGAACGGATGTATTATTTCCAAAAACAGTGTATTTGATCTTGCAGCCCGGTCCGCCAGCGGTCTTCGCCGCAGTCAGTGTCTGTGGTGACGGCGAGAAGACTCCGGGGTGCTTCAACACCGCAGTCGTCCAGCTGCCCGCCTTCAAAAAGTTGGTATCTGTGACCATCACACTCACTCCGTGCACCTGACCCGCGATAATCAAAGTGAAAGTGTCGGCCGTACTCGTCAGATTGATGACCATCTTGGATGGCGATTTAGTCGAGAACTTGTTGGTCCCGGCTGTAACCGTGATGGCGCCCGCCGGAAGGGTGTAGGTGGCGGAGGTGGCCGTATGTTTGATGGGATTCAGCGACTCGCTGGCCAGGATCTTGACGGTGCCGCTTTTTCCATCGAGTCCCAGGGGATCGGACCCCGACAGGATCGGGCCGATCGTCCCCTTGACCGTAATCGTGAGCGTGTGGGTTGCTGGGTTGACTGCTCCAACTTCTATCGATTGCGCCCAGGCGGTGCACCCGAGCACCAGAAAGGCGACAATCATGGCGGACGCACGGAACATCTTGGAAAGCATTGGGATCTCCTTCTTAGGGCAGGCACAGAACGGGGGCACTCAGTGCGAGCGTAGGAACGCTACCACGGATATCCCTGAGGACTCAACCGAAAAACGACGGATGCCAAGATTTCTTGTCAAGCCCCTGGAAGGACTTAATTCCTCCCAACCCGCTCATTCCATTCCAAATATATTTTTCAAAAAATGGCGGGTTTACCCTGTCCATCCTGTCATACTGGTATTAGGCAGCTAGATCATGTCCTGGCTGGGAGCCGAGAACCAGGAACCGACAACTGACTTGCACGACGGGACTTTGACGCGACAAGAAATCGCGGTACAGACTTAAGTCGTTTAGAGGAGATATTTTAGGAGATATCTCAAGATATTCTCAAGACGTCTTAAGTGTTTTCAAGTACTTACCCGTTCAATATATGGATCGTCGAGCGATATCCCGTCAATAAGTCCTTTAGAAGGGATATTTTGCCAGGGTATCTCGATACGACGACCTTTGTTTTTATGGACTTAGGCGGAAAACTCATTTTTCGACCTATATATCATGTACTTAAAGATTAACTCGGCAACGCGTTAAGATAACTAAATAGTAATCATCGCAACAGGTAGCCCGGCTATGCGACTTGTCACCTTCGAAGATCCCGCGCAGCGCCGCCGCATTGGCGCCGTGACCGACGACGCCCGCTTCGTCGACCTGCACTCCGCCTGCGCACTCTACCTGCGAGACGTCGAAAACGAAAGCGCATTCGAGCGCCTCGCCGACGCCCTGGTCCCGCCCAACATGCTCGCCCTGTTCGAGGGCGGCGACACCAGCCTCGAAGCCGCGCACAAGGCCTTCGACCACGCGTTGCGCAGCGACGGTGCCGAAGGACCCAGCGGCGAGACCATCTTCTACTCCGCCGGCGAGATCAAACTCAAAGCTCCAATCATTCCGCGAAAGTTCTTTCACACCGCCGGCAACTTCCGCGAGCACCACGAAGAGGCCACCAAGGCCGGATTCTCGCATCCCGTAATGCCGTGGATCGTCTTCTTTCAGAACGTCGACGCCATCATCGGCCACGACGAGCCGGTAATCTATCCCGAGCACCTCACCAACGAACTGGATTACGAACTCGAACTCGCCGTCGTTTTGAAAAAAGGCGGCAAGCATTTTTCCCCTGAAGAAGCAGCCGAACGCATCGGCGGCTATGTCATTTTCAACGACATCACCGCCCGCGACATCCAACGCCGCGAAATGAAGTCCGGCGTGTTCAGCTTCTGCAAGGGTATCGACACCTTCTGTCCGCTCGGCCCCTGGATTGTGACCGCCGACGAGATTCCCAACCCGCACAATCTGGCCATGGAGTTGCGCGTCAACGGAGAATCACGACAAGTTTCGCATTCCAGCAAAATGTCGGTGAAGATCCCCGAGATCCTCTCGCACTATTCGCCCATGGGCTACAGCGCAGGCGATGTAGTTTCCACTGGCACAGTCTCGGGCGTAGCGGCTTTCAGTGGCGATCCGAAAGCCTGGTACCTGAAACCCGGAGACGTAATGGAATGCGAAATCGAAAACATCGGCATCCTGCGAAACCGAGTGATCTCCTGGCAAGAAGCCTACGGCCAAAGGCCCGCAGCCCTAGCGACGCAGGAAGCGCTGAAGTGAGGATTGGGTAATTTTGTAATTCGGTAATCGGCAGTGTTTTCATTTGCTGAAGTGCCCGATTTCTCAATTCTCCAAATGTTTCTCTGTGTCTCTGTGACTCTGTGGTGGGCCGAAACGAAATGACAACAAATTCCAAAATCTGGGTCAGCGACCTGAACGCCCGCCCCGAAATCCGCGCCGCGTTCCCGCGCAACAAAATTCGCTTCTACGACACCACCCTCCGCGACGGCGAGCAAACGGTCGGCGTCGTCCTCTCACCCGAACAAAAACTGCAGATCGCCCGTAAACTGGACGAGCTAGGCGTGAGCCGCATTGAAGCCGGATTCCCCCGCGTCTCCGTCGATGATGCGGAAGCCATTCAACTCGTGCAGAAGGCAAACCTGAAGGCCGAACTATGGGGCTTTTCCCGAGCAGTGAAAGGTGACATCGAAGAATTAGTGCGCTTAGATCTGCGAGCCTCCGTAATCGAAGCCCCAACCAGCGATATCAAACTCAAAGCCTACGGCATGACCCGTGAAGACGTGCTGCGACGCGTAGTGGACGCGATGTCCATCGCGAAGCAAAACGGCATTACAACCGCTTTTTTCGCAGTCGACGGCACCCGCACTGAACTCGACTTTTTAAAAAGAATTTATCTCGCCGCTCTCGAAGCCGGCGCCACGGAAATCGTAGTCGTGGACACCATCGGCGCCTGCGGCCCCGAAGCTGTCGAATTTCTGGTTCGTGAAGTGTGCAATTGGGTCGGGCCGGCCGTGCCCGTTCATTACCACGGCCACAACGACTTCGGCATGGCCACCGCCTGCGCCATCGCCGCAGTCCGCGCCGGGGCTACCTGGATTCAGGGAACGATCAACGGCATGGGCGAGCGCGCCGGCAACGCCGACATCTGTGAGATCGCTCTCGCATTGCGTTGTCTTTATGACGTGCCTGTCGACTTGGATTTGACGAAAGTACGTGAGGTCTCTGAGGTCGTGTGCGAGGCCGCCGAATACACACTCGACGCATGGAAGCCTCTGGTCGGAGAAAATCTCTTCACGCGTGAAAGCGGCGCCGTCGCGACCCAGTTCCACATTCCCGAAGCCATCGAGCCGTACTCCGCAGAACTGGTGAACGCCCGCCGGAGCATCGTGCTCGGAAAAAAGAGTGGGCCAGACAGCATCGATCTGAAATGCAAAGAACTCGGCCTGACGATAACGCCAGAAAAACGCGCCCCAATCCTAGCCGAAGTCAAGAAGCGCTCCATAGCCAAGCGCGGCTTGCTGACGGATGCAGAATTCAAAGAGATCGTAAGTAAATCCGCGTGAATCCGTGAAAATCCGTGGCTAATTCTTGAAATGCGGCAATACCGCGTCGCCAAATAACTTGGCCTGGCCGGTGCGGTCATCGCCCCAGATTTCCAGCATGATGTGCGTGCAACCCGCGTCGCGGTATTCCTCGATGCGAGCAATGCATTCTTCCGGCGTCCCGGCAATCGGACAAACTTTATGCAGAATTTCGTCGGTCACAGCATTAGCGGCGGCTTTACGCCCGCCTCTTTCCATAGCGTCAGCGATGGGCCACAACTCGTCGAAGGTCAGGCCGGCAGATTCGAGGAGCACGTCGGCCGAGCCTTTGATGTTCTGCACCTTGTTAGCGAGGTACATCGCCGCCTGCTCGCGCGCGCCTTCTTTGCCCTTCGCCGAATCGCGATTGATGCTTCCAACGATGACGGACCCGAGCACGAGCTGCGATGGATCTTTTCCCGCCTTGCGCGCTCCTTCTTCCATGTTCTTGCGCGAGTAACGGACAAACGCAGGCGTGGTGATGCTCGCCGTAAGCAATCCATCTCCGACTACCCCGGATATTCTCTGCAGCACCGGCCCGGTTCCGGCAATGTAAATCGGCGGAATACCGCGCGGGGTGTGCGCGTCCGGCTTGAGCGGTGGCACGTTCGCTTGAAAGACTTTGCCCTGAAACTCGAAAGCACTGCCGGCGAGCACACCTTTGATGATTTCGATACTCTCGCGCATCACAGTGGCCGGACCAACTTTCTCGCCTTCGCCTTCGCCAATCTCTTTCATGAAGATCTTGGACGCTCCCAGACCAAGCAGAAAGCGATCCCCAGCCAGATCCTGCATCACCCGCGCCTCCATCGCGATCTGTACCGGATGACGTGTGTAGGGTGAAATGATGCCCCACCCCAACTGAATGCGGCGAGTCTCGGCCGCGATGACGGCCAGCACTGCTGTCGAGGAGCGTGCCTCAAACGAATGCTTCCGCCACCAGGGATAAGCCTCCGCAATCCAGAAGGCGTCGAACCCCGCTTCTTCACAGGCCTTCGCCATGGCAACGGTCTCGCGCACCGGCTCCATGCTGAGTTGCAGAACACCGATGTTGAATGGAATAGACATGACTTGCTAGTAGCTCCTAACGTTGACAGTTCCGCGACAAAATCACGCTGTCATCCTGAGCGAAGCGAACTGAACGAACTGGACGTCATCCTGAGCGAAGCGAAGGATCTCTCCATTCCGCCGTCACTTTTCACTCCGGATCTTTCCATGAATGCTCCAGGCCTTTAATCAGCGCCCACAGCGCCTGGTTCAACGGAGTCGGCACGCCTACTTCTTTACCCCAATGCACAATCGCTCCGTTCATGAAATCAACTTCCGTCTGCCGCTTGGCGAGCACATCCTGCAGCATGCTCGCCCGATGCTTGCCGGGCGCGTTTGCGCCCTTCTGCACAAGCTGTCGAGGATCGCCGTGTAATTCGATTCCCATCTCCTTCGCAACTGCCTCACCTTCCGCGATCAGGTCGTTGAAAAGATCTCCCGTCGGCTCAAATCGCGTCGCGGCGCCGTGATGCAACAGCGTGAGCGCACCTACTGGATTTGTCGCGGCGTTGAAGATCAGCTTGGTCCACTGCGCGCCGCGAGCATCTTGCAAGGCTATTGTGTTCATTCCCGAACGCGTGAGTAGTCCGGCTAATTCTTCCACTTTCTCCATCGAGGTATTGGTCTCCTCGAACGGTCCAATCCAAGTGTCCCCTTTGATGTCATAACCAATATGTCCCGGCGCTATCGGATGCCCGGCGGGAAACGTCGTTCCTCGAATCACGAATTGCACACGTTCCGCGATAATCTCTTCGTTGCCGACGCCGTTTTGAACCGAACACACCGCGCTCTCACCGTCAAAGATATGCGCGACTTCAGAGATTGCAACCCGGGTATGAATCGCTTTTGTTGCAACAATGCCGTAATCACATCGCGGCAACTCTTTGGCATCGCTGGTCGCGTTGAGCCGGGAAGTAAAGTCTTCCGCCCCTGAGAGTCGCAGGCCGTTTCGGTGGATAGCGTCGGTATGTTCTTTCCACACATCGTAGGCCCACACTTCGGCCTCGCCAGTTCTCGCAAGGTGCGCTGCGAACAAGCTTCCGACGGCTCCGCAACCGATGATGCAGATCTTCATCGAGACCTTTTCAGATTAATCGCAGTTTTCAGTTCCCGGCTCTCAGTTCTGATCGTCTTTCTTTGCCGGAGTAAAACTTCCAGGGCACAGCCGCGAGGCACTCGCCTTCCGTCTTGCCGATGCGGTAGGTGTCCTGCGTATAGAGGCACACCTTGCCATCTTTGTCCACGACCTGCGGATGCAACGAGAAAATCATGTTCTCTTGAAGCTGCACGTCGCTCTTCGCGCCGATGGCAGGATACTCCAACATGGTGGCGCCGATGCTGTGCCCAGACAGATGGCCGAGGGCGAATCCATACTTGGCAAAAGTTTCAGCGACGACGCGATGAACGCTGCTGGCCAGTTCGCCCGCGCGCATCAGCTTGCGCGCCGCTTCGAGAGCCTGCGGATATGCATCGGCCATAGCCTTCGTTCGCGGACTCAGCTTGCCTCGAATGAGCGGACGCGAAAATTCGACCCAATATCCACCCGCTCCCGTAACCTCGAGCGAATAGAGCAACAAGTCGTCGACTGCGGTCACGCGATGTCCTGGAACTTTGAACGACGCCTCCGCTTCGCCGTGCGTGCCAGAAAGAAGAATGTTCATCATGCGTGGACCCGCGCCGCGCGCAAAGAATCGTTCCACAGCCGGCGCCATAATTTCCGCTTCGGTCTTGCCCGGCTCGTAGGCCGCGACCAGAGCCCAGAATCCGTCGACGATGATATCCATCGCGTCGCGCACCTCGGCGAGTTCTTCTTCGCTCTTGACTGCGCGCGCCATGTCGAACTCGAAATCGAAGGGCACCAGTTCAAATGGACCGTTTGCCAGCTTCTGATAATCGCGCACGGCCATGATGAAATTCATGCCATAAACGCCGACTCGCTTCCAGCCGAGTTCCCTTGCCCGTTCAGAGATCCACTGTCCGGGAACATCGGGCCACACATGCTCTTTCACCCACGGTTTGACCTTGTCACCGATCCAACGAGCCTCGCGTGGAAACACTAAGGTGGGTTCGCCTTCGAGAGGCAGCACTGCGTAGACGTAGCGATGCACAATTTCAAAACCGGAGACGTACAAGACAGCGCCTTCGAAACCCGCATATTGATTGCCGCAGACGATGAGCGCGTCGAGACCCGCACGTTGCATGGCAGCGCGGATGTTTTTGTAGCGACGATCGATTTCGAGTTGGCTTGGCAATAGCTTTTCTCGGAACGGAGTCCCTCTACTGCACGCCACAAAGTTCAGCAGCGGTCAGCGCGTAAATCTTTGTGATATCCACCAGTGTTTTGATTTTGACTTTCTCGCCTTCGGCATCGCGAGGACCGCTGGACGGACCGTAGTTCACGGTTTCGATACCATATCGCGTCATCACCGAAGCATCAGAGCACCACAGCACCACATCGCGCTTGGGAGCTTCGCCCATCACGCGCTGATGGTTCATGTCGATCGCCTTCACCAACGCGTGGTCCGGTGCGATCGTAGCGCCGGGCACCGAGACATAGGTCTCGAACTCCAGACCATAATCCGGATAACGCCGTTTCAAATCCAGGAATAACGACTTGGCCGCGCGTCGCGCTCCCTGCATGGACATATGCGGCGGCACCCGCAGATCGAGGAACAACTCAGCGCGCTCTGGAGTCCGGCTGACGCGCCAGGGTTGTCCGCCACGGATGCAGCCAAGATTAGCGACGCCCTTGTGGCCTCGATATGTAGTTTTCTGCTCCCAACCTTTGATCCATTTCAATACCACTCCAAGCACATCGTAGAGACGCCGGATCGAGTTGCGCTCCGCGCGTCCTTCCGCAAATGCGGTATGGACATACATGCCCGAGACCGAAAGGCGCACCCAAAGCGAGCCGTAATGTTCGAGAATGATTTGCATGTCGGTGGGTTCGCCCAGGATGCAAACGTCAGGCAGGACTCCGTGGTTCACCAGGTAATGCGTGCCCACGCCGTAGCCGCGGTACTCGCGGCCGCGAAACTCTTTCCATTGCGTCTTCTCGATTTCGCCCGCAACGGCGGCGAGAATGACATCGCCCTGAAGTTTTACTCCCGCTCGTTGCAGCGCCTTCAACGCGTGGGTGTAGCAGACCAGAGCGCCCTTCATGTTGTAGATGCCGAGGCCGTAAATCATTCCGTCTTTGATCACGGCGTTCGGCTTATATCCAATTCCGGTGAGGAATTCTTCCTGGCCAGTATTCGATGTGTCCATGTGGCCGTTGAACATCAGGCAGCGGCCGGTGCCAGTGCCTTCCCAGCGCGCGATTACGTTGGCGCGGCCTTCCTCGACCTCTTGCCAGGTCACGTCGAGGCGCATGGCTTCCCAGGCGGTGCGCATGTGTTCCGCCATTTTGGCCTCGTCGCCGGTGGGGCTTGGAATATTGATGACATCGCAGCACATGGCCACGATTTCTTCTTCCTTCACCTCGGCGAGGATTCTCTCAACCAACTTTGGACTGAGCCTCGAGATTGGACCTTTGCTTGGTTTGGACACAGTTGTCAGTTCTCAGTTACGTTTTGCCAGCCGGAAGTCATCCGGATAGCTGCACAGCTTTTCGTTGCCTTCATCCGTAATCAGAAAATTGTCTTCGAGTCGCAGGCCGCCGCCGCCCGGCCAATAAATTCCCGGTTCGATGGCCAAGACCATCCCTTTTGCCATGGTGCCTTTGCCCGCCTGATGCGCGTAGGGGAACTCGTGCGCGCGGGCTCCCACGCCGTGGCAGATCGGATGCGAAGGCTGGCCGGGATATCCACCATCCGCAATGCGAGCGCGAATGAGACGATCGAGTTCCGGAAAATCAGCACCATCGCGCGCATAAGCGATGGCCTCATTGAAAACGTTTAAGAGCAGATCCAGCAGCTTGTGATATTCGGGGGTAAGCTCGCCGGGGCACACATTCTTGGTGAGGTCGGTCCAATAACCGTCCACGCAGACCCAGATTTCGAAAAGGGTGGGCTCGTTCTTTTGAATGGGGCGGTCGCCGGTTGCGGTGAAGGTGGCGATTCCCTTTCCGGACCAGACTAGGGTGAAGGCGCGCGCCATCTCTACTTTCCCTTTGTATCCCACCCCGAGACCATGCACGAAGCCTTCATACATGCCGCCCACTTCGCTTTCCTTCATGCCCGGGCGCATGTGTTCGCGAGTGTATTCCATCGCCAGCGCGGCCAGTTCATTGGCCAGCCGCATGCGCTCGATTTCCTGCGAGGTCTTGATGGCACGAGCCTCGTTCAGGAGCGGCGTTGCGTCAACCACTCGACCTGCGACTTCGCCGAACGAGTCGAAGTACATCAGCGTCGGGGTCGTCGGCTCGCCCACCATGCGGTCGGCAGACTGCGTACCCATGTTCAGTTCGACGGCAACTTTGTCGGTGAGGCCGCGCTGCTTCAGCACCTTCAACACGAGATCGAGAGCGCGATACTGCGGCGGGCGAGGATCAGTTTCGTGATAGCTCTTGAAAAGCCGAATGTCCTTCGTCCAGGAATTACGCTCGGCGTCCGCCTGCTGCGGCTCCAAGGCAATGAGCGTCGGTTCGCCTTCGCGAGGGAAAACCGCTGCGTCATATCCTTTCATGCACCAGTAGTTCGTGAGATACACGAGATTGTCTGGCGCGCGAACGACCAATGCGGTTACCTCCTGATCTTTCATCAGGGCGCGCACACGATTTAATTTTTCTTCATCAATTGGCCACGACATCGTTCTATCCCGAGACGTTGCAAGCAACGTTTCTACAGTTCGACTGCACGATTTTCATCCTTGAACGTCCATGATGCTTCTTTGCCCTTGATCAGGCGGTAGACGGCAGTGTGAAGCGGCGCCGGCACGCCCGCCCGCTCCGCTTCGCGTGCAATGGCACCGCTCAGAAAATCTACCTCGGTCGATAACTGATGTCGAACGTCGTACAGCATCGACGGCGGATGATTGGTCATGGCGCCGATCTTATTCATCTCCCACGGATCTTCGTGGAGCTGTATGCCCGCTGCCTTCGCCACCTGTTTCCCTTCTTCAATCAATTCGTGCAACAGATGTCCAAGAGCAGAAAACCCGGACTCGTCTGCGAAATGCGGCGAATGCGGCAACCCGGTTAGCGCAGACACTCCGTTGACCGACGCGTTGAAGATAAGCTTCGACCACTGGGCTGGACGCGCATCCTGCAGCGCTTCCGCCTTAAGGCCGCCAGCTTTGATCAGGTCGGCGGCTTCTTTCACCAGTGAATAGGCGGTGTGGCGCGGCTCAAAGGGTCCGATCCATGTCGCCGTGTCGAGTTCCAACTGCACATGCGTGTCGCTGTGCTTCGTTCCGCTCATGAAGGTCGTACCCCGGATGACCTGTCCGCGGGTATGGGCGGCGACAATCTCTTCGCTGCCCAGCCCGTTCTGTGCCGAGATCACTGCTCCCTGATCGAAACGGTCGCCGACCAACGCGATCGAGTCCTCCACCTGAGTGGCTTTTGTTGCCACGATGCCGAGCTCGCAGTCGGGCAGTTGATCCGGTTGCGATGTTGCCTTGAGCGACACATGAAACTCGCGCTTTCCCGATACTCGCAGACCCTCGCGGTTGAGAGCGCGGGCGTGATCTTCGCGACGGACAAAGGCCCATACCTCGGCAACCCGCGCCAGGTGCGCCGCGTAGAGGCTGCCAATGGCGCCACATCCGACGATGCAAACACGTTTCATGCAAAGGTCGTCATTCTCCCAGAAACGCGGGCGAGGGCGCCTGCGCCACACTTGCTTATCGTCTTTCTACTCTTACCAGCTTCTCGACCTGACTGATCTCCTTCCCCACCATTGCCCGGAACAGACTGTCGGCATTGTTAAATGAGTCGTCGATCATGATGCCGCTGGCGAACAACGCGTCCTGCAGCGCCGCGGAAATCGTATGAATGGGAGCGGCTCCTCCCTCGCCCATCCCTTTGGCCCCGCTGTAGCTATGCGGCGACGGGGTTTCGATGTGTTCGTATTTCACCTTCGGCATGTTCATCGCGGTGATGGGTGTGTAGTCGCTGAACGTGCTGGTGAGCATGTTGCCCACAGCGTCGTACACGCAATTTTCCATCAGAGCTGCGCCGATGCCATGCGCGGTTGCGCCATACACCTGGCCTTCGACAATGGGCGGATTAATCACGGTGCCACAATCATCGACCGCGACGTAGTCGAGAATGCGCGGGATGAAAGTGTCGCGCTCGATTTCAATTACAGCAATGTGAAGCTGGGAGGCGTAGGTCAGGGTCAAACTGCCGTATTTTCTCTCTTTGTCTGGAACTTTGAATGGGGCGCGCCAGATATAGCGACAGTTCAGCGTGAGCTCGTACAACTCGGGCGGAAGAACAGCGCTGTTCACGTTGACGATGTTAGCGAGACCCCAATAATTGATGGCCTTCCCTGTGCTCGCGGCGCAAATCTGCGGGCCCTGATCGCCAGTGCTGAATTCGAGATCGTCTTCTTTGGTTTCGAGCAGGAAGGCGGCCAGGCGGCTCATTTCTTTTTTCAGTTTCTGCGCCGCACCGTGCACCGCAGATAGCCCTGAAACGGCAAACTGGCTGGCGTACGTTCCGGAAAACCCGGTGTGCACGTTGCGTTCGGTGTCGAAGCCGGTTCGCACGGTGATGCGATCGGGATGAATATTCAACACGTCGGCCACAACCTGCGCAGCGGTAGTCTCGTGTCCTTGACCTTGCGGGCAGGAACCAACGGAGACGACGACCTCCCCGTAAATATCCAACTTGCAGTTCGCCCCTTGCGAATTGCCGGAAAAAGGCGCACCCGGGTTCACGATCTGCGATTGGCCGAAATTGTTGGTGCCCGAGTCGAGCGTGGTGCCGATGCCAATTCCAATGAGCCGGCCTTCCTTGCGCGCCGCGATCTGCTTCTGTTTCCATTCGTCCCAACCGATGCGTTCCTTCGCAAGTTGCAGCATTTTGGGATAGTTGCCCGAATCGTAGACGCAACCGTTCGGAGTTGTGTAAGGGAACTCTTCAGGACGAATGTAATTGCGCAAGCGAATCTCGTCAGTCGGGATGCCCAGTTCGTGCCCACAGATGTCGATCACACGCTCCAAAAACCACAAATGCTGCATGCGAGAATATCCGCGATTGGGGCCGACTGGACACTTATTCGTGACTGCCTGCGTGAAGTCGATGCGCGCATTCTTGAAGCGATAAACTCCGGGGAACACTTGCGACCAGATCACGCATCCCAGCGGCTCGTAGCGTGGGTATGCACCGCAATCATCGATATGTCGTGATACGAGGGCGGTGATGACACCGTTTTTGTCGAGGGCAACCCGCGTGTCGCGGAAGGTCCGCTCATTGCCGTGGGCGCTCGAAGTAATGTGCTCGGTGCGCGTCTCCACCCACTTGACCGGCCGTCCGCCGGCTTTCTTCGAAGCTAGCGCGCACACGGACATTTGCGGATAGCTCGTAATCTTAATGCCAAAGCTGCCGCCGATATCGGATGTCTCGACGCGTATGCGGTCGATGTGAACGCCAAGGTGCGCTGAAAGAAACTGAATGGCGAACGATGGAAACGAGTTGTTGCACTCGTAATAGATGCGATCGTCTTTCGGATTCCACTGTGCAATAACGACGTTATTCTCCAGCGGCGTGCTGGAAAAGCGATGGAAATGCATGCGATCGATGTTGACGACGTAGGCAGCTTCGCGGAAGGCTTTGTCGACATCTCCGTATTCGAAGACTCCATTCCAGACACGATTGGTGCCCGCTTCGTTGTGCAGAATGCTCTTGTCAGTCAAGGCCACTTCCGCATCCACGACGGCATCGAGTGCTTCGTACTCGATCTGCACCAACTCCGCAGCGTCGTCGGCAAGGCTGGGTGATTCAGCTACCACGGCCACGACCGGCTCTCCCTGGTATCGCACCTTGGAGACGGCCAGCGGATAATCTTTGATTCGGGCGCAGGGATCCGGTCCGATTTCGATGAATGGCTGCGTTTGTGCCGCGATCTCTGCGCCCGTGAGCACGCAAATAACGCCCGCGAGATTTTCCGCGGCCGCGGTGTCGACGCTTACGATCTTCGCGTGAGCATAGGGCGAGCGGACGAATTTCAGATACAACATTTCGCGCAGCTTGATGTCGTCGGCAAATTTGCCCCGTCCACGCAACAGCCGGTTCTCTTCCTTGCGGGGAAGCGCTTGCCCAACCCAGTTTTTAGCGCCGTCCTTCTTGATCGTGCTCACACCGATCTCCTCATCGCAACGCGGCCTGCAATCCATCAATCAATTTCTGCACCTGTTTTTTCCCCAGTGGCTCGAGCAGCCCGCCGGCCATGGAGGTCAAGCGACCGAAGAT
>Ga0209415_10004536_pt1 | contig 25379 bp, 24 predicted proteins | sample PeaSoiSIISIP2007_FD_187696 | JGI IMG/M metagenome (GOLD analysis project Ga0209415, IMG submission 187696) | Peat soil microbial communities from Weissenstadt, Germany - SII-SIP-2007 (SPAdes) (version 2) | ecosystem: Environmental > Terrestrial > Soil > Wetlands > Peat | place: Germany... | reverse complement strand
TTCTTCGGGTCCCACTGGCCGAACTCGTCGCGAAACGAGTACACCCGCTCCTTGGCCCGCGCCTTCTCCTCGTCGCGCCGGGCCCCCCCGAACACGGCGTCGAACCGGTGCTCGGTGATGGCGTCGAGCAGTGTCCTCGTCTGGAGCCGGTTCCGCGACGGGTTGGGGCCGGGCTCCTCCGCCACCCGCCCGCCGTCGATGGAGGCCTGCACCGACGCCACCAGGAGCTGGGCGTCGAGCTGGGCCACCCGCCGGTCCCGGAATTCGAGCACCTCGGGGAAGTTGTGCCCCGTGTCCACGTGCATGACGGGGAAGGGGAGGCGGGCGGGCCAGAAGGCCTTTTCGGCCAGCCGCAGCATGACCACGGAGTCCTTGCCACCCGAGAACAGCAGCACCGGGCGCTCGAATTCGGCCACCACTTCGCGCATGATGTGCACGGACTGGGCTTCGAGCGCCTCGAGATGCGAAAGCTGGTACTGACCAGCCTCCGAGCGTCCCCCCATAGAACGACGAGAATAGCTGGGCCACGTGCCTTTCCGATACGTTCAGCGGGCTCCGGATCCCCGAAGGGTGGGGTCGGGGATGGCCGAAACCACACAATTCCAGGTGCGAGGGTGCAGAGAGCCGACGACCATGCGCTGGCAGCCCGCATTGCCGAAGACGCCGGCAGGGTCCTGGTCGAGCTCCGCCGGAGCCCCGGGGACACCCCGCTCACCGGCTCCGAGGTCGGCCGGCAGGGTGACCGCCGGTCGCACGAGCTGATCGTGGCGGCGTTGGCGGCGGCCCGTCCCGACGACGCCGTGCGCTCCGAGGAGGCGGTGGCGGCCCGGGCTCCCTCGGCCGGGGCCGGCCCGGACGCCGGGGGCCGCCCCGACGGTGGGGCCCGGGTGTGGGTGGTGGACCCCCTCGACGGCACCCGCGAGTACGCCGAGGGCCGCGCCGACTTCGCCGTGCACGTGGCCCTCGTGGTGGGCGCCGAGCCCGTGGTGGGCGCCGTCGCCCTTCCGGCCGAGGGGCTCGTCTTCGCCACCGCCGACCCGGCGACCTCCGACCCAGCCACGACGGACCCGGCCGCCGCCGCCGGCCACCCGCTCTCCGTCGCCGGCCTGCCGCCCCGGCCCGACGGACCCGTGCGGGTCGCCGTCAGCCGGACGCGACCCCCGGTGGAGGCGCAACGCCTGATGCGGCGGCTCGGGGCCGAGCTCGTGCCCATGGGGTCGGCGGGGGTGAAGGTCATGGCGGTGGTGCGGGGCGCCGTGGACGCCTACGTCCACGGCGGCGGGCAGTACGAGTGGGACTCTGCCGCCCCCGTCGCCGTGGCCCGCGCCCACGGCGCCCACGCCTCGCGCCTCGACGGCTCGCCCCTGCGCTACGGCCGTCCCGACCCCTGGCTGCCGGACCTGCTCGTGTGCCGTCCGGAGCTGCTCGACACCATCATCGACGCCCTGGGCGGCTGAGCACCCGGGCCGCGACGCCCCGGCGGTGCGAGCCCTCTACGACTGCGGGACCATGGGCAGGACGCGCACCTCGGCGTCGGCGGGGCCCGCCTCGGTCCCCAGCTCCACGTGGTCGCCCACGGACACGTTGCGGTGCACGTAGGCCAGCGCCACGTGGCACTGCAGCATGGGCGACCATGCCGCCGAGGTCACCGAACCCACACCCTTGTCCCCGGCCACCAGCTCGGCCCCGACGGGCACCCGGTCCACCCCACCCGGCAGGGTTCGCACCACGAGGCCGCGCAGGTGCCGGGTCACGCGGTTGCCGCGGGCGTCGAGCCGGGCGACGAGCTCCTGGCCGGTGTAGCAGCCCTTGGTGAGGCTGACGGCCCGCTCGAGCAGATCGGCCTCGGCCGCGATGGTGCGCTCGTCGAGCTCGGCGCCCATGACGGGGATGCCCGCCTCGACCCGCAATGATTCCCACGCCTCGGCGCCGCAGGGGCGGACCCCGGGTGGCGCCTCCGGCGCCGGGCCCAGCAGGTCGATCCCCTCCACCCCGTTCCACTCGTAGCGCAGTGCCAGCGATGCGCCCGGCGGCACCCGGCCCGCAGCGGCCACCGCCTCTGTCCCCGGCCCCCGCAGCGCCACACAGCGCCACACCAGGGGTTCGACTGCCACCTTGACCCGGAGCTTGAAGCGCTCGAGGCGGGCCACCACGGCGTCGCCGAACCCGGCGTCCACGTCGAGCACGACGGCGTCGGCGGCTGTGGGCGTGACCCGCACCAGGGCGTCGAGCTTCCCCTGCGGGGAGAGGATGAGCGAGTCGGCCGACATCCCGACGTCGAGGGCGGCGACGTCCTGTGACACCTGGCCCTGGAGAAAGGCCACGGCGTCGGGACCCGACAGGCGCACCACGTCACGCCCGAGGGTGAGCGCCCCCACCCCGGACCGCAGGGCCCGGTAGTCCTCGAGGGCGTCGTCGCCCGGGTGGACGGCGGTCACGGCGCTCCGGCGCGGCCCGGCTCGGCGTCGTGGCCTCGGCCTCCCGCCGCCCGGCGGGCGGCGGTGGCGCGACGGGCGGCGGGCACCGCGGCGAGGAGGGCGGCCGCCTTGTTCACGCACTCCATGTCCTCCTCGGCGGGATCGCTGTCGGCCACGATCCCCGCGCCCGCCTGCACCGACGCCCGCCCGTCGGGGGTGATGACCATGGTCCGGATGGCGATGGCGGCGTCGAGGTTCCCCGAGAAGTCGACGTAGCCGACCACCCCGCCGTACACGCCGCGCTTGGTGGGCTCGAGCTCGTCGATGATCTGCATGGCCCGCACCTTGGGCGCCCCGGACAACGTCCCGGCCGGGATGGTGGCGCGCAACACGTCGATGGGGCCCTGGCCGGGGCTCAGCTTCCCCGACACCTGCGACGTCAGGTGCATCACGTGGCTGTAGCGCTCCACCGTCTTGAACTCGTCGATGTGCACGCTGCCGAAGCTCACCACCCGGCCCACGTCGTTGCGGGCCAGGTCGACCAGCATGACGTGCTCGGCCACCTCCTTGGGGTGCTCGGCCAGCTCGCCGGCGAGGCGCTCGTCCTCGGCCTCGCTGGCGCCCCGGCGACGCGTCCCGGCGATGGGACGCGACACCACCACCCCGTCGCGCAGCCGCACCAGCGGCTCGGGCGTGGCCCCCACCACCGCGCACTGGTCGGTGCGCAGGAAGTAGAGGTAGGGGCTCGGGTTCACGAGGCGCAGGACGCGGTAGAGGTCGAAGGGCTCCGCCTCGAGCGCCAGGTCGAAGCGCTGCGACAGCACGACCTGGAAGATGTCCCCGGCCCGGATGTGCTCCTTGGCGACGCCCACCGCGTCCATGTAGGCGCTCGCCGTCATGGTCCTCGTCACCGCCGGTCGCTCGTCGTCCTCGCCGGGCGCCTCGAGCGGTGGCTCGCCGAGCGGCCCGAAGAGGTCGTCGGCGAGGACGTCGAGGCGCCGGCCGGCGTCCCCGTAGGCGGCGGCCGCCTCGGCCTCGGTCCAGCCGTCTTCCACCACCACGTTGTCCACCAGCACGACGCGCTGGCGCCAGTGGTCGAAGGCGCACAGCTGGCCGATGACGTGGAGGACGGCGTCGGGCACGCCGAGGTCGTCGGGCGGCACGTCCGGCAGGTGCTCGACCTCCCGGACGACGTCGTAGCCGAGGTACCCCACCAGACCGCCGTGCAGCGGGGGCAGGTCGGCGACGGCGGGCGACCGGTAGGCCGACAGCAGGGCGTCCACGGTGGCCAGGATGCCCCGGCGGTCACCAGCCCGGACCTCCGGCGGAAGCGCGAGGACCCCGTCTGCGGTCACGACCCCGTCGCGGGCCACGATGGTGGCGAGCGGGTTGCGGCCCACGAACGAGTAGCGACCCCAGCGCTCGCCTCCCTCCACCGACTCGAGAAGGAAGCCGGGGCGCTCCCCCACCGCCAACAGGAAGGCGCTCACGGGCGTCACGGTGTCGGCCACCACGTCACGCCACACGGGGACGATGCGGTGTTTGCCGGCCAGCTCGCAGAAGACCTGGCGCCCGGGGCGGTCGGCCCTCGTCGGGGCCGCGCTCACGCCCGGCTCACCCCACCGCCGAATCGTCCCGGGCTGCAGGTCCTCCGTATTCCGCCCCGAAGGAGCGGTAGAAACACGACCGCTCCCCGGTGTGGCACGCACCCTTGCCGTCCTGCTCCACCACCACCAGCAGGGCGTCGCCGTCGCAGTCGTAGCGCACGGCGCGCACCCACTGCCGGTCGCCCGACGTCTCGCCCTTGCACCAGTACTCCTGACGGCTCCGGCTCCAGAACCACGACCGGCCCGTCCGCAGCGTCCGCCGCACGGCCTCCTCGTCCATGTAGCCCAGCATGAGGACGGCGCCGTCGGCGGCGTCCTGCACCACGGCGGGGACGAGACCGTCCGGGCCGAAGGACACCAGGGCCAGCTCGTCCTCGGAGGCGGCGATGGGGGTGGCGACCCGCCCGGAGGGGGGCGGCGGCTCCTCGCCGGGTGCGGTGCCCGGTGTGGCGCGATCGGGGCTCATGGCGCCCCAACGTTACCGGGCCCCACCCGGGCGCCCGGCCCCCGTTTTCGTGGGCGGGAACGGACCGTATCGGGCACCCGGACGTGCCCCTCGGTCGGTCGGGAACCGTCTCCCGGGTTTACCGGGCCTTTCGCAACTACTATGCAAGGGCTCGGTGACAACCGGGCAGGGGGTCGCTGGGGGGCGAGACGAGTCGCCGGGGGGCGCAATGAGAAGGACGTGGGAGTGGCTCGGGCTCAACCTGGGCAAACGCGCCGGCACCGTCGCCATCGTCGGCCTGCTCGTCACCATGGCGCTCGGCCTCGGCGTCGCCAAGCTCCGCTTCTCGACCAGCAACTCCGACTACCTCAACAACAACGACCCGGCATGGGTCAACAACGTCAACTACGAGAAGGTCTTCGGCGGGGACCCCATGGCGGTCCTGTTCACCATGAAGCCGGGGACCACCATCGACAACCTCCTGACCCGGCACAACCAGGCCGAGTTCCGCACCATCGAGAGCCGGTTGGAGCACGACCCCTGGGTGTTCAGCGCCGTCACTCCCATGGACGCCCTGCTCTTCGGCCAGGAGCTGCTGAGCAGCCCCGACGGGAGCCCCCTCGACAGCCCGGCCGCCAAGCTCCTCCTCAACGCGGCCCAGCGTGATCCCAATCTGGTCGACAAGCAGAAGCGTGGTCACTACCTGACCGACCAGGGCATCGCCCTGGCCAAGTTCTCACCCTCGGCCCAGACGTTGTCGAACCCCGCATGGGTGCAGTTCGTCACCCACGAGCTCGACGGCACCGTCCGCCAGTCGTTGCGGACCTTCGTCCCCAACAACAGCCACGCTCTGCTGGCCGTCTATCTCCGGGGCAACCTCAACATCAACCAGGAGACCACGGCCGCCACGTCGGTGACGAACATCATCGACGCGGCCCACTTCCAGAACGTCACCACCATCACCACCGGCGTGCCGGCGCTGCTCAAGACCATCAACGACTACCTCAAGCACGGCATCGCGGTCCTGGCCCTGGCAGCGGCCGCCATCATGGTGGCGATCCTGCTGCTGTCGTTCACGGTGCGGTGGCGCCTGCTCGCCTTCGCCATCGTGGCCGTCGGCCTGGTCTGGGGCTTCGGCCTGGTGGGCTATTTCCACGTCCCCCTGACCCTGGCCACGATCGCCGCGCTCCCGGTGCTCCTCGGCGTGGGCATGGACTACGCGATCCAGATGCACTCCCGCATCGAGGAGGAGGTCGTCCTCGACCGGGCCGCCCACCCCATCCAGGCCGCGGCCCGTGGCCTGGGGCCGGCGCTGCTCGTCGTGACCTTCGACGCCGTCTTCGCCTTCGCCGCTCTGTGGTTCGCCAAGACGCCCGCACTCCGGGAGTTCGGGTCGCTCCTCGTGATCGGCATCATCGCCGTGTGCTTCTGCAGCATCATCGCCACCCTGGCCGTGCTCGGCATCCGGGAGTACAAGTCGCCGACCAAGGGCAAGGACTTCAGCCAGGGCCGCCTCAGCCGCATCGCGGTGTTCCTGGGGAGCTCGTCCAAGCGTGCCGCCATCCCCTTGGCGGCGGCGAGCGTGGTCATCTTGCTGTCGGGGATCGCCCTCGAGGGGCACCTGCAGCTGCAGACCGACCCGATCTCGTGGGTGAACCCCCAGTCGCAGGCGATCAAGAACCTCGAGTCCCTCAAGTCGGCCACGGGCTCGGACAACGAGCTCGCCATGCGCATCTCGACCGCCCACCCGTGGAGCAACGAAACGGTCGACTACGTCGTGACGTTCTCCCGCCAGCTGCAGGCCAAGTACCCACACTTCCTCTACCCCGGGGCCGGCCTCATCAACACCGTCGACCAGTTCATGACCCTTCCGGGCATGATCGACATACCGCCCACCGGCGCCCAGATGCAGCAGCTCTACAACATGGCCCCGCCGGGCATCCGCAAGACCACCGTGGCCGACAACGGCGGAGCGCTCAACGTCATCTTCCTGGGCCGTACCGACACTCTGGACAATCTCCAGCCGGTGGTGAAGAACCTCGAGGGGGGCATCAATCCGCCCTCGAGCATCTCGGTGGCACCGGGTGGCATCGCCACGGTGGGAGTCGGCCTCATCCAGAACCTGGAGAAGTCGCGTATCGAGCTCACCTACCTGGCGCTGCTCTTCGTGGGGGCGTTCCTCACGATCCGGTTGCGCAGCCTCATCCGCGCCCTGCTGTCACTGATCCCGGTGCTGGTGGCGGTGGGGGCGGTCTCGCTCATCGCGGTGGGCTTCCACCTGAAGCTGAGCCCGGTGACGGCCGTAGCCGGGCCACTGGTGGTGGCCGTCTGCACCGAGTTCACGTCGCTCATCCTGTTGCGCTTCGTCGAGGAACGTCAGCGCGGGCTCGAGCCGCGTGCGGCCATGGACGCCACCGCCCGGCGCACGGGCCGGGCCTTCATGGTGTCGGGCATGACGGCCGTGGCCGGCGTGGCCACCCTGGGCCTCTCCTCGTTCCCCCTGCTGAGCGATTTCGGGATCATCGTGGCCATCAACATCTCGGTGGCACTGCTGAGCGCCCTGGTGGTCCTGCCGCCCGTCCTGGTGTGGGCGGACGGGCACAATTGGGTGTCGCGCGGCCTGCTCAAGGCGCCCCCGCAGCCCTACCAGACCCTCGAGGAGGAGCTGGCAGACATCAACGCCAGCTTCCACCCCGTACCCGCGCCGGTCGGATCGGCACCGGCCGCGCCGGCGCCGGGCGGGCCGATGGTCGCTGCTTCCGCGCCGGTGGCCGCCGCGGCCCCGGGCATGCCGGGCGCGTCGGGCGTGTACGCCCCTCCGGGGACGGCGCCGCCCCCACCCCCACCCCCGCCGCCGGCGTATCGCCCGCCCGCCCCCGCAGCTGCGGTGGCGTCGGCCGCGTTCGCCCCCGCCGTTGCCCCTCCCGTGGTTCACCCTCCGGTGGTCTTCCCTTCGGTGGTTGCGCCTCCGGCACCGGCACCGGCCCCGGCCGCACCGGCCATGCCGAGTGCCTACGTCGCGCCGACCCCGAACGGTCAGCCGCCCCCACCACCGGCCGCACCGGTGGCGGCCCGACCGACCACGACCCAAGCAGAAGCCGACGCCCCGCCCCCGCCCGCTCCGCAGGGGTTGTGGGTGGTCCCGCCCGGCGCCAACGGCAGCGCCCCCTAGACGAGTGCAATCCGGCGGCCTCCACGCCGCCGGTCGTAGGGCGAGGCGCTGCGCCGGTTCGGCCGAGCGGTGATGTGCGGGCGGCGGTACAACCGCCCCGGCAATTCGGCCGTTGCGGCTGTTGGGCCCGGCGGCGCTACAGGTAGAGGCCGGTGCCGCTGTCGATGCGGTCGGACGCCACAGCGTTGATGTCGCGCTCGCGCAGGATCACGAACTCGTCGCCTTGGACCTCGACCTCGAAACGGTCCTCGGGGTTGAACAGCACCTTGTCGCCCACCTTGATGGAACGCACGTGGGGTCCGACGGCGACCACCTCCGCCCATGCCAGCCGGCGCGACATCTGGGCGGTGGCCGGGATGAGGATGCCCGAGCGCGACCGCCGTTCCCCTTCGGCCACCGGCTGCTGTGCCAGGACGCGGTCGGCCAGCATGGTGATGGGCAGCTTGGGCGAGCCGGACGGCCGCGCCGACGTCGGCGAAGGGGCCACACCGGCACCGTAGCCGATGCCGTCGACCACACAGATCATGCGCGAACGGTGCCCGAGCCGCGCCCGGATTGCGCTCGAGTTGCGCGGAACCGTGCCCGTCGCGGTTCTTCGCTGTCGGCGGACCGCGAGCCCGGCGCGTCGGTTACATCTGCCCCGGCGGGCGCACCACCACACCGTGGGCGGCCAGATAGGCCTTGGCCTCGGCCACGGTGTGCTCGCGGCGATGGAAGATCGATGCGGCCAGCACGGCATCGGCACCACCGGCTACCGCGCCCTCGACCAGATGGTCGAGGGTCCCGACCCCGCCCGATGCCACCACGGGCACCGCCACCGCCTCCACCACCGCCCGGGTGAGCTCGACGTCGAAGCCGAGGCGCGTGCCGTCGCGGTCCATGGACGTGAGGAGGATCTCGCCCGCGCCGAGGGCGGTGCACGTCTCCACCCAGCCCACGGCGTCCTTGCCCGTCCCGGTCCTGCCGCCGTGGGTGTAGACCTCCCATCCCGAGGCCGGGCCCCGGCTCCGGGCATCGACGGCGACCACCACGCACTGCGAGCCGAACTCGTCGGCCAGCCGCGACACGAGCTCGGGGTCGAGGACCGCCGCGGTGTTGACGGCGACCTTGTCGGCCCCGGCCCGCAGCAGACGCCGGGCGTCGTCGGGGGCCCGCACCCCGCCGCCCACGGTGAAGGGGATGAACACCTGCTCGGCCGTGCGGCTGACGACGTCGACCATGGTGTCGCGCTCGTGCGCCGACGCCGTGATGTCGAGGAAGACGAGCTCGTCCGCCCCCTCGGCGTCGTAGCGGGCGGCCAGCTCCACCGGGTCACCGGCGTCGACCAGGTCGACGAAGCGCACCCCTTTCACGACGCGTCCCCCGTCCACGTCGAGGCACGGGATCACCCGGACAGCGCGCACGCCGCGACCGCCTCCTCCACCGTGACGGCACCCTCCACCAGTGCGGTGCCGACGATCGCACCGGCCAGGCGCCGGCCCTGCACCTCGAGGCGGGCCAGGGACTCGAGATCGGCACCCGAGCGCACGCCGCCGGACGCCACCACGGGGTGGGATGTGAGCCCGAGCACCGTCCGCAACCCGTCGCTGTCGGGTCCCGCCAGCATGCCGTCACGGTCGATGGCGGTCACCACCACCGCGCCCAGGTCCACACCGGCCAGTGCGTCCAGGGCGGCCGCCAGCGGCGTGCCGCTCGGACGCTCCCACCCCCGCACGGCCAGCTCGGCGCCTGCGCCCCGGTGATCGAAGCCCACCGCCACCCTGCCCGGGTGGCGCGCCGCCAAGGTCCGCACCATCTCGGGCGATTCCACCGCGGCGGTCCCCAGCACCACCCGGTCGATGCCCAGCTCGAGCAGCTCGGTGGCGTCCGCCTCGCTGCGCACCCCCCCGCCCACCTGCACGCGGAGGTCGGTCGCCCGGGCCACGGCGAGGACGACGGCGCGGTTCACGGGCGACCCGCTGCGGGCGGCGTCGAGGTCGACCACGTGCACCCAGTGGGCGCCGCCGGCGGCGTAGGAGCGGGCCAGGGCAACCGGGTCCCCGTAGGTACGGACCCGGCCGAAGTCACCCTGCACGAGCCGGACGGCGCCGCCGTCGTGCAGGTCGATGGCCGGGAAGAGCTCCACCGTTCAGGCCGGGGCGGGCGCGGCGGCCGACGGGGCCGCGCACCGGGCCACGAAGTTGGCGAGGATGGCGAGCCCGACACCACCGGACTTCTCGGGGTGGAACTGCGTACCCCACACCGGCCCGCGCTCGGCCGCGGCCACCACATCACCGCCGTAGTCACAGGTGGCCACCACGTCGTCGGAGATCTCGGGGGCGTAGGAGTGGACGAAGTACACCCAGGGCTTCACCGGCAGCCCGCGCAGCAGGCCGCTGTCGCTCCCCGGCCGGCCGAGGAGCTGGTTCCACTGCATCTGCGGCCGTTTGACCCCGGGCGCCAGGGTGCGGACCACCCCGTCCAGCACCCCCAGGCCGGGCGTGTCGGGCGACTCCTCGGAGCCGGCGTAGAGCAGCTGGAACCCGATGCAGATGCCGAGGAAGGGCACGGCGCGGCGCAGTGCCGCATCGACCGCCTCGACCAGCCCGGTGCTGCGCAGGGCCTGCGCGCAGCGGCCGAACGCGCCCACGCCCGGAAGGACGACCCCGGCCGCGCCGGCGGCTTCGTCGGGATCGGTGACGAGCCGGGCGTCCGCTCCCAGGTGGACGAGCGCCTTGTGCGCCGAGGCCAGGTTCCCGATGCCGTAGTCCAGGACGGCGATGCCCCCGTCCATGGTCACGGCCGGGCGGCGTCGCCCAGGGTGCCCTTGGTCGAGGGCACACCCACGCCCTCCACCCGCACGGCGTCGCGCAGGCAGCGCGCCACGCCCTTGAACGATGCTTCCAGCACGTGGTGGGTGTTCTTCCCCGTGACCAGGCGCACGTGCAGGGTGATGGCGGCAGCCGTGACGAGGGCCCGCCAGAACTCCTCGGCCAGCTGGGGGTCGAAGGGTGGCGAGCCCAGCGGTGGGGTGTCGGGAGCGAAGGCCACGTCGTAGGCCAGGTAGGGCCGGCCCGAGATGTCGAGCGCCACCTCGACGAGCGCCTCGTCGAGCGGCAGGGCGATGGAGGAGAACCGGCGGATCCCGGCCTTGTCCCCGAGGGCGGCGGCCAGCGCCTCCCCCATCACGATCCCCACGTCCTCCACGGTGTGGTGGGCGTCCACGTGGAGGTCCCCGGCGGCGTGCACCCGCAGGTCCAGCCCGCCGTGCCGGCCGAGCTGGGACAGCATGTGGTCGAAGAAGGGCAGCCCGGTGTCGACCTGCACCGACCCGGCTCCGCCACCGGCCCCGGTGCCAGCCCCATCCAGTCCGATGTCCACCTCGATGGCGGTCTCCGCCGTCCGCCGCTGGCGGGCGGCCCGCCGATCGTCCCGGGTCTCGCTCATCCGATCAGGTTAGACACCCGGCCGGGTGGCGCCGGACGACCGGCGCCCGCAGGCGCGCGCCGGTGGCGCTTGCCGACCGGCGACGCCAAGCGCGGCGGGCCGGGTCCCCCGTTACCGGCCCGGGCCGTCCAGGGCGGCGCGCAGTGCGGCCAGGAACCGGTCGTTCTCGGCCGGCGTGCCCACGGTGACGCGCAGGCACTCGTCGAGCCCAGGCCACGTCGAGCAGTCGCGCACGAGCACCGACCGGTCGAGGAGGTCCTGCCACACGTCGGAGGCGCTGCGGCGGTGGGGGCGGAACAGGACGAAGTTGGCGTCCGACGGCCACGACTCCACGTCGAGCTCCCCCAGGGCGGCGGCGATCCGGCCCCGCTCCTCGGTGATCAGGGCCACGCGCTCCTCCATGGCCTCCACGTAGTGCAGCGCCAGGCGACCCGCCGCCTGCTTGACGGTGTCGAGGTGGTACGGCAGGACCACGGCCGCACAGGCCGCCGCCACATCGGGGGCGGCCACCAGGTAGCCGAGCCGGCACGCCGCCATCGACCACGTCTTCGAGAACGTGCGCACCACCACCAGGCGCTCGCTGCCCGGAGCGCCACCGCTGACGAGGTCGAGGGCGCTCCACGGCGCGAACTGCCCGTAGGCCTCGTCCACCACCACCAGGCCGGGGGCGAGCTCGAGGACGCGGGCCACCACGTCGGGCGGCTCTGCCCTCCCTGTCGGATTGTTGGGCGAGCACAGGAAGGTGATCACCGGTCGTGCCCGTTCGAGGACACCGGCCACCACGTCGAGGTCGAGGCGATGGTCGGGCAGGCGCCAGCCGCTCACCACCTCGGTGGCGGTCAGGGCGGCGATGTGGCGGTGCAGGGCGTACGTGGGCTCGAACAGGGCCACCGACCGGCCCGCCCCCCCGTAGGCGAGCAGCAGGCACTGCAGGACCTCGTTGGAGCCGTTGGCGCAGAAGACGCGGTCGGGGCCGAGACCGTGCAGCGCCCCGAGCGCGGCGCGCAGCTCGGTCGCGTCACGGTCGGGGTAGCGGTTGAACGCCATGCGGCTCAGCTCGGCGCGCAGGTCCTCGACCCACTGGGGCGGGGGCGGCAGCGGCGACTCGTTGGTGTTGAGGCGCACCTCCACCTCCACCTGGGGCGAGTGGTAGCCCGACAGCGCGACCAGGTCAGGGCGCAGCGGGACGGGCTCGCCCGTCACGCGTCACCCCGCATCACCACCGAGGCGCCGTGGGCGGGGAGCCCTTCGGCCTCGGCAATGGCCGCCACGTGCGGCGCCAGCCGGGCGAGGGCGGCGGCGTCCATCGACACGGCGTGGATGTGGGTGCGGAAGTCGTCGACGCGCAGGGCCGAGGCGAAGCGCGCCGTGCGCGCCGTGGGCAGGACGTGGTTGGGCCCGGCCACGTAGTCGCCCACGCTGGCCGGCGCGTGATGACCGAGGAACACCGCTCCCGCGCACCGCACCTGCGGCAGGAGGGCCTCGGCTCCGTCCACGAGGAGCTCCAGGTGCTCGGGAGCCACCTCGTTCGCCACGGCCAGGGCCTGGGCGGGGCCGTCCACCAGGGCGCTGTACCCGCCCGAGCCGAGGGTGGCCTCGAGGTCGGCCCGGCGGGGGGACGCCGCCACCAGGCGGTCCACCTCGGCCTCGATGGCGTCGGCGGCGGCCGCCGACCAGGTGACGAGCCACGCCAGGCCATCGGGCCCGTGCTCGGCCTGGACCACGACGTCGACGGCGGCCCACGCCACCGGGGTGTCGTCGTCGGCCACCACCACCACCTCCGAGGGCCCGGTGAAGGCCGAAGGGACGCCCACCATGCCGGCCACCTGCCGCTTGGCCTCGGCCACGTAGCGGTTGCCCGGCCCCACGATCACGTCGACGGGCCGGATGGACTCGGTGCCGAACGCCATGGCCGCGACGGCCTGGGCCCCGCCGACCCGGTACACCTCGTCGACGCCGGCGATCGCCGCCGCGGCCAGCGACTCGCGGGCCACGTGCCCGTCGGCACCCGGCGGCACGCACAGCACGAGCTCGCCCACGCCCGCCACCCGGGCGGGGGCGGCGCACATGAGGACCGTCGACGGGTAGCGGGCCCGCCCTCCGGGGGCGTAGAGGCCGGCCCGGGCCACGGGCCGCAGCAGGTGGCGCACGACCATGCCGTCGTCCACGAAGTCGGCCGGGGGGTCGGGCTCGTGGCCGTGGTAGGCGAGGATCCGGGCGTAGGCGGTCTCGAGGGCGTCACGCAGGACGGGATCGAGGGTGGCGAGCGCCTCATCGATCTCGGCCGGCGGGACCCGCAAGGCGTCGATGTCGACCTTGTCGAACCGGGCCGTCAGGGCGCGCACCGCCGCGTCGCCCCCCGCCCGCACCTCGTCGAGCACGGCGCGCACCTCGTCGCTCGGGAAGACCGTCTCCGTGGGCGGGCGCGGCAGGGCGGCCGCCAGCCGGTCGGACGGCACACCGCGCAGGTCGAGACGCGTCAGGAGCACGAGCCCCCGATGGTACTCGGGCACCTCCGGTCTCCCGCCCTGGTGAGAAGGGTCGTGTGCCGGGGCCGCCGGGTCGCGGTCGGGCCGAGCGACTGTGGCCGGGTCGCATCCCTGGCGGCGATACGTCATCATCGCGACATGGCCGCCCCCATCGCCGAGCTGTCGTCGCTCGCCACCGCCCTCGACGAGCTGCGCCAACGGGTGGCCTCCATCGCAGATCGTGCCGCGGCCGAGCACGACGACGAAACCGCCTCCGAGCTGTTCGCGGTGGAGCGGGCCCTCACCGGTGCGGGACGCCGGCTGGGTCGCATCACCGCCCCGCCGGGCCGGCGGCGCTGAGAGCCGGACCGCCACACGCGGCGACGGCGCCCACGGAGGGGCGCCGTCGCAGCGGCGGGCCAGGCGGCGGATCCCGGCCTCGCCGTTCGGAACCAGATGGCGGGATCGGTTCCGCTCTCTCTACAACACCACGGCGGTGACGGTCCTTCCCGTCATCGGGCCCAAAACATCACCCCAACTCGGCGCGCAGCGGCACCTGGGCCGAGGGGCAGATGTCGGCGAGCAGGCAGGCGCCGCACCGCGGCGTGCGGGCCCGGCACACCTTGCGCCCGTGGAGGATGAGCCGGAGGCTGAACGATCCACGCTCGTCGGGCGGGACGAGGGCGTCGAGGTCGTGCTCGACCTTCTCCGGGTCGGTGTTCTCGGTCAGGCCGAGGCGACGGCTGAGCCGGCCCACGTGGGTGTCCACGGGCAGTCCCGGAAGCCCCATGGCCACGCTTCGCACCACGTTGGCCGTCTTTCGTCCGACGCCGGGCAGGCTGGTCAGGTCGTCGATGTCCGAGGGGACCTCGCCGCCGAAGCGGTCGCTCACACCCCGGGCCATGCCCAGCAGGCTCCTGGTCTTCGACCGGAAGAAGCCGGTCGAGCGGATGCGCTCCTCGAGGTCGTCGGGCGAGGCGGCGGCCAGCGACGCCGGCGTGGGATAGGCGGCGAAGAGGCCGGGCGTGACCATGTTCACCCGCTCGTCGGTGCACTGCGCCGAAAGGATGGTGGCCACGAGGAGTTGGAACGGCCCGTCGTGACGCAGGGCGCACAGCTCGGCGGCGGTCCCGGGGTACTCGCCGGCCAGCCGGACCACCACCTGGTGTGCCCGGCCACGGGGGGAACGAGGTCGTGCCACGTGCGTGAGACTACCGACCGCGCCCCGGGCTCCCGGGAGGTGCACAGGGTCCCGATTAGCCTCGCCCGGGTGCACCACGTCGAGGTCATGCGCCGCATGGGCGAGTCCGATATCGCCGAGGTCTCCCAGCTCCTGCAGGAGGCGATGGTGGCCGACGGGCACTACCCCCTGGGCGAGCACAAATGGCTCGACCTGGTCCACGGCGGGCGCCAGGGGTTCGCAGGCTTCGTGGCCCGCGACCAGCCGGGCGGCTCCCTGGTGGGCTACGCCCAGCTGAGCAGCGGGCACGGCACGTGGGGCGTGGAGGTCGTGGTCCGGCCCGACCACCGCACACCGGAGGCCGGGGTGGGCACGAGCCTGCTGTCCGCCGCCTTGGACGAAATCCGCAGCCAGGGCGGGGGGCACGTGCACCTGTGGGTCCCGAAGCCCACCGCCCACAGCGACGTCATGGCCGAGTCGTGCGGCCTGCGGCGCGGCCGCGATCTCTACCAGATGCGCCGGCCGCTCCCCCTGGGCGGGCCCCCGGTCACCGTCCGCACCCGCCCGTTCGTGCCCGGCGCCGACGAGCAGGCCTGGCTCGAGGTGAACAACCGGGCGTTCGCGTCGCATCCCGAACAGGGCGGGTGGACGCTCGACACCCTGCTCGAGCGCGAAGCCGAAGCGTGGTTCGACCCCGGTGGCTTCCTCCTCCACGAACGCGACAGCCGGCTGGCGGCGTCGTGCTGGACCAAGGTCCACCACAACACCCAGCCCCCGCTGGGCGAGATCTACGTCATCTCCGTCGACCCCGACTGCCAGGGCCTCGGGCTCGGCAAGCAGCTCGTCCTGGCCGGCCTGGAACACCTGTCGTCGCTCGGGCTCACCGTGGCCATGCTCTACGTCGACGCCGACAACGAGCCCGCCGTGCAGCTCTACCGGGCGCTCGGCTTCGAGGTCGACCACACCGATCGCGCCTACACGGCCGACGTCCGCCCCGACCGCGGGCCGAAGGCGGGCACCCCGACCGCCTGACCCGGCGGCGACGCCGCCGTCGACTCAGTGCAGGCCGGTGCCGGCGCCGACGCCCGCACCCACGCCGTACAGCACCGCCGCCACCACGGCCGAGACGGCCAGCTGCACGATCCCCCACCTCCACCACGAACGGCGGGTGAAGAGCCCCTGGGCCGCGCCGAGCGAGAACGACGCCAGCGCGCCCAGGACGACCGACACGACGATGGCGTCGCTGCCCCGCGTGAAGAACCACGGCACGAGCGGCACGAGCGCCCCCACGGCGAAGGTGACGAACGACGTCGCTGCAGCCTGCACCGGGTTGCCGAGGGAGTCGGGGTTGATGCCGAGCTCCTCGCGGGCGTGGGTCTCGAGGGCCAACTCGGGCGTGCGCATCATCTCGTCGGCCAGCGTGCGGGCCACGGTGGGGTCGATGCCCCGCTTCTCGTAGATGTGCACCAGCTCGCGGCGTTCGCCTTCGGGTCGGTGGTCGATCTCGTGGCGTTCGAGGTCCAGCTCCCGCTGGAAGAGCGCGCGCTGGAACCGCATGGAGCTGAATTCCCCCGCCCCCATGGAGAACGCCCCCGCGATCAGCCCGAGGACGCCGACCAGGCGGACCACGCCGGGCCCGGGATTGGCGCCCGCGGAGCCGAGGACGAGGGCCACGTTGGTGAGCAGGCCGTCCTGCATGCCGAACACGGCGGCCCGCGCCCCGCCGGCCTGCACGTCGCGGTGGTGATGGTCGATGGCCGAGCCGTCCGCGCCACTGCGCCGGGTCGGGTGGGCCGGGGACACCTTGCGCCCGAACAGACCCGCCGGACCGCCGGTGCGACGGGGAGTGCGCGTCGTGGCCACATCGTGAGCCTAGCGACCGTGGTCCCGGGTGACGCGCCCCGGCCTGCAAGAATGGCCAGATGGCCGAATCTCGTCGCTGGTTCGACAACTCCCAGCCCCAGACCCTGCAAGGGGCCGTGATGCTGTCGTACCTGACGGCCGCCTTCGGCCTCCTGTCGATCCTGCGGGGCGCCTACCCCCTGTTCGAGATCGTGCCGCTGGGGCTGGGGGCGGCGGCCTACGGCGTGGCCAACGAGAAGCGCTGGGGTTTCTGGCTGGGCGTGGTCCTGGCCGGCATCACCGTGGTGTTCGACGCCCTGGTGCTCTACCTCGTGCGCAGCAGCGGCGCCGAGTCCATCTTGCTCTCGCTGGTCAACCTGTTCTTCGGCGTGGTCGTGCTCTTCCTCTACCTCCACCCCCAGAGCCGGGAGTACCAGCGCATCTGGTTCAAGTGACGTCGCTCGGTCCCGGCCCGGCCGTGACGGGGGCCCGGGTGCGGCGCCTAATGTCGCGGTCATGACGACCACGGCTGGCAGTATCGACGAGCTCCACGCCCTGTCCGGTCAGGACCTCGGGTGGTCCGACTGGCACGGCATCGACCAGGAGCGGGTGAATCTCTTCGCCGACGCCACCGGCGATCACCAGTGGATCCACGTGGACCCCGAGCGGGCCGCGGCCGGGCCCTTCGGCGGGACCATCGCCCACGGGTACCTCACACTGTCGCTCATCCCCGCCATCCTCCACGAGGTGGTCTCGGTCAGGGGCTTCAAGTTCGGGGTGAACTACGGCTGCAACAAGGTCCGGTTCCCCTCGCCCGTCAAGGTGGGTTCGAAGCTCCGCCTGGGGGCGGTGGTGGGGACCGTCGAGGACGTCGGCCCGGGGGCCGTGCAGGTGGTGCTCGACGTCACCATCGAGACCGAGGGCGCCGACAAGCCATCGTGCGTGGCCCAGGTGGTCTACCGCTACACGTTCTGACCGTCCGGCACCGCCGCACCCGCCGGCACCGCCGGCACCGCCTCGACCGCCCGAGCCCGGCGCCCGAGCCCGCCGCCCGATCCGGCTGACAGGACCGGCCCCGACCTCACAGCGGAAGGTCGCCGGTGGCGCTCCGGGTGGAGCCGTGCTCGGTGAAGGCGCCGATGACGGCCTCGGCCACCCGCCACTTGTGGATCTCGTCGGCTCCGTCGGCGAAGCGGCTCCAGCGGGCCTGGAGCAGCATGTCGGCCAGGGGTGAGTCCTTGGAGTACCCGAGGGCGCCGTGCACCTGCACGGCCCGGTCGACCACTCTCCACAACGTGTTGGCCACGTGGTGCTTGGCCATCGAGACCTCGGTGGTGAACGGCAGCCCGTGCTCGATGCGGTAGGCGGCGTGCAGCACCATGAGCTTCGCCTGGTAGAGCTCGATGGCGGACTCGCTCACCAGCCATTGGATGCCCTGCTTCTCCGACAACAGCGATCCGTGGGAGTACCGCTCGGTCGCCCTGGCCACCATGAGGTCGAGCGCCGTCTCGATCTGGCCCAGCCACCGCATGCAGTGGGCCAGGCGGGCGGGACCGAGGCGAGACTGGCCCAGGCGGTGCCCCTGCCCCCGGTCGCCCAGGCGATTGCTGTCGGGCACCCGGAGGTCCGTGATGCGGATCTCGCAGTGGTTGTGGCTGCCCGACATGGTCTCGATGTCCCGCACGACCTCCCAGCCCTCGGACGGCACGTCCACGATGAACGCGGTGGTGGCGGCCTGCGGGACCTCGGGGTCCTCCTCGGTCCGGGCCAACAGGATGGCGAATCGGGCGCCGCGTGCACCGCTGATGAACCACTTGTGCCCGTTCACCACCCATGCGTCACCGTCGGGCACGGCCCGGGTGCGCATGAGCGTCGGGTCCGAGCCCGCCACCTCCGGCTCGGTCATGGCGAAGCACGACCGCATCGTGCCCTCACACATGGGGACCAGGTACCGCTGCTTCTGATCGTCGGTCCCCCAGTGCAGCAGCGTGTGCATGTTCCCTTCGTCGGGCGCGTAGCAGTTGACGACGTACGAGCCGAAGCCCGCGCTGGCCGCCTCCGCCGACACCGCCGCCAACGCCGTCGGGCCGAGCCCGGCGCCGCCCCACTCCGTCGGCATGTGCGGCATCCACAGGTCGAGGTGGCGCGCCCGGGCCCGGAGGCGGTCCAACTCCACCCGCCAGTCTCCGCGTCCGGCTCCTTCGGCCAGGAGTCGCTCCTCGGTGGGGCGAACGTCCTCGGTGACGAACGCCCGCATGCGCGCCCGCACCTGTTCGACCTCGGGGGGAAGGGTGAAATCGATGGCCATGGGCGGCAGTCTGGCACCGCCGTCGGTCTACGTGCCCGTGTCACGCTCCGGTGCACCTGACCCCGCCGCACCGCCTCGACCCTCGACGGCGCGCACCGCCGACGCCACCACGGCGGGCGCATCGCGCGGGACGAAGTGCCCGGTCCGGGCGACGGTCACGAGCTCGCTGCCGGGGATGGTGGCCGCGATGCTGGCCGCGACCGAGGGCGCCACCACGACGTCCCACGTTCCGCTCACCACCACGGTGGGCACGCGCACCCAGGACAGTGCGGCCTCGACGTCGCCGATCTCGCGCAGCAGGATCCGTTGTTCGGTGACGAAGCTGCGCCACACGCTGCGACCCAGCTGCGAGGACACCGTCCCGAACGAGCGGTCGGGCAGGCTGGCCCGCAACCACTGCAGCCCGATGTTGGACCGGTTGCCGGCGGCCCGGCGCAGTGGGGGGAGCACCCGCCCCAGTGCGAACAGCCCGGCGGCACTGAGGGCCTCGCCCACCACCGGCGCGCCGAGCACCCGGTCCAGGCCGTTCAGGGCGCCGGCACGGCCGGTCGAGCCGACGAGCACGAGCCCGTGCACGAGATCGGGTCTGCGGGCCGCCAGCACGATGGCGATGCCGCCGCCATAGCTGTGGCCCACCACGGTGGCCGGAGCGGCGTGGCGCGCCTCGAGCACCTCGGCCAGGAGATCGGCGTTGTCGGAGATCCCGACCACCTTGTCGCCGCCGCGCCCGTATCCCGGGCGGTCCACGAGCAGGAGGCGGTGGTCGGTGAGCCGGTCGGCGACGTCGCTCCAGTCCGACCCCAGACCGGGTTGCCCGTGCACGAACAGGACCGGGCGGCCCCGGCCCCGGTCAACGACGAACGGGGCGGGCAAGGTCGTCGTCCCCAAGCGTGGCCGGGCGCTCGCTCCCGCCCGGTGGAGCTGCCGGTGTCTCGGCCCGATCCGCTGCTGCCCGCCCGGTGTCGTCCTCGTCCGGCTCGCCCTGGCCGACCCGGTGCCCCGGGGCGCCCGACCCCGTGGCGGGGATCTCCACCGTGAGCACCGCCCCCCGGCCCGGGGCGGTGTCGATCCTGGCCGTGCCGCCGTGGGCCGCCGCCAGGGCGGCCACGATGGAAAGGCCCAGGCCCGTCCCGTCCCCGGTCCGGGCCGCGCTGCCGCGGTAGAAGCGGTCGAAGACCCGGGCCGCCTGCTCGGCGTCGAGACCGGGGCCCTGGTCGGCCACCTCCAGCACCGCCGTGTCTCCTCGTCGCAGGACGCGCACGTGCACCGGAGTCCCCGCCGGTGTGTGCACGCCGGCGTTGCGCAGCAGGTTGTCCACGATCTGGCGCAGCCGGGCCGCGTCCGCCCTCACCACCACAGCGTCGTCGATGTCGGACGTGAGCGGATGCTGCCCGTCGTCGAGGGTCCAGGCGTCGATGGCCTCCGCCACCACGCGACCCAGGTCGACGGGAGCCTGCTCGAGCGGACGGCCCTGGTCGAGACGGGCCAGCAGCAGCAGGTCGTCGACGAGCAGGCTCATGCGGGCCGCTTCGCTCTCGATGCGCTCTGCCGCCCGACGCCGTCCCTCCTCGTCGTCGAGCGCGCCCTTGCGCAGCAGCTCCGCGTAGCCGCGGATCGAGGTCAGCGGCGTGCGCAGCTCGTGGGAGGCATCGGCCACGAAGCGCCGCAGCCGGGCCTCGGAAGACGTGCGCTCCCCGAAGGCCGCCTCGATCTGGCTCAACATGCCGTTCAGCGCCGAGCCCAGGCGGCCGACCTCGCCGCGGTCGTCAGCCCGGCGGATGCGCCGTGTCAGGTCGCCGCGCCCGATGGCGCCCGCCGTCTCGGTCATGTCGTCCAGTGGCCGCATGCCCACCCGCACGATCCACAGTGCCAGGAGCAGCAGGGCCACGATGACGCCGATGGACACGAGCAACTCGACGTGCGTCAGCGACGACAGCGTCTCGTCGGTGGGCGCCAGGGAGATGGCGGTGAACAGGATCCCGCCCGGGACCGACACGGCCTGGGCCCGGTAGCGCACGCCCCCACCCACGGCCGCCACGTCGATCGAAGGGGCCTGCGGGACGTACGGGCCGTGGCGCCGGCCGAACACGTCGGCGGGGGGCAGATGCTGGACGTGGATGTCGCGCGGCACGACCGGAGCCGGGTCGGGGTCCGCCGTCGTGCCCGACGGGTCGCTGAACAGCACCGTCCCCGTGGGCGACAGCACCTCGACGTAGGTGTCGGGGCTGAGGCGCCCCGACAGCACGGTCCGGTTCAGACGCGGGATGCGCACCGTCCCCGGTCCCCCGCCGAACGTCGCCGGGGCGGGCGGGGGCGACTGCAACTCGGCCAGCCATGCCGTGGGGTCCGTCACGGGCTGGCGGTCGCCGGCACTCATGTCGCGGCTGTAGACCTGGGCGATGTACTTGTAGGCCTGGCTCTGCGACACCTCGACCTGCTCGTCGAGGCGCCCGAGCAGGAACGAGCGCAGCGAGGACGAGGTGACGAGGTCCGTGGTCACGAGGCCCGCCACCAGCAGGCCCAGCATGCCCAGCACGAGCCGACGCCTCAGCGACACGGCAGCGGCCCCCGGGGCCCCGGATCGTGACCTGGCGTCGGCGTCATGCCCTATCCCCTGTCCCGGGGCAGGCGCAGGGTGTAGCCCACCCCCCGGATGGTGTGGATGAGCGGCGGCTCGAAGCAGTCCACCTTCTTGCGCAGGTAGCTGATGTACGTCTCCACGATGTTGGGATCGCCCTCGAAGTCGTAGTTCCACACGTTGTCGAGGATCTCGCTCTTCGACAGCACCCGGCGGGCGTTCTCGAGCAGGTACCGCAGCAGGTTGAACTCGGTAGCGGTGAGGTCGACGAGGGCGCCCTGGCGCCAGACCTCGTGGGCCTGGTCGTCCATTTCGAGGTCGGCGAACACCAGGCGGCCGCCCGGGCCGCGGTCGGGAGCCGTGCGCCGAAGCACGGCGTGGATCCGGGCGACGAGCTCGTCAAGGCTGAAGGGCTTGGTCACGTAGTCGTCGCCACCCGCCGTGAGCCCCGTCACCTTGTCCTCGGTGGCGTCACGGGCCGTCAGGAACAGGACCGGGGTCCGCACACCCTGGGCCCGCAGCCGTCTGCACACCTCGGTGCCCTCAACGTCGGGCAACATGACGTCGAGGAGCATCAGGTCGTGGCGCCCCCGCTCGGCCAGGGTGATGGCCTCGGTGCCGGTGGCGGCGGTGTCCACCGTGAACCCCTCGAAGCGCAGGGCCGCGCCCAGCAGGTCCGTGATGTACGGCTCGTCGTCGACGACCAGGATCCTGGTGGGGCCGCTCACCCTCCCATGTTCGCAGATGGGAGCGGCCCCGGGGCTGTCACGCCCCCGCCGCCCTACCCCCGGGACCCGGCGCGGGGGATGCGGCGGCGGCCCCCCACCAGCATGCGGCCGGCGCGCTGCAGGGCCCACCAGGTGACGAGCAGGAGTGCCTCGACCACGATGGACATCGACATCTTCGACTTGCCCTCGACCCGGTCGACGAAGCGGATCGGCACCTCGGTCACGAGCCCCCCGTGCTCGAGCACCTGGTACACCATCTCGATCTGGAAGCCGTACCCTTCGGCCCGCACGGCGGCGAGGTCGATCCGGCGCAGCGCCTCCGCCCGGTAGGCGCGGAACCCCGACGTCGAATCGGTGACGTGCAACCCGAGCAGCACCGCCGCATAGACGTTGCCGCCCTGCGACAGCAACCGCCGGTGCCAGCGCCAGTTGGGGATGGACCCCCCCGGGACGTAGCGGGACCCGACGACGAGGTCGACGCCTTCCGACAGCGGGGCGACGAGGCCGGGCAGGGCCTCGGGCTCGTGCGACAGGTCGGCGTCCATCTCCACGAAGGCCTCGTAGCCGTGCTCGAGCCCCCAGGCGAAGCCGGCGCGGTAGGCGCTCCCGAGACCCGACTTCTGGTGACGACGCAGGACCTCGATCCCGCCCAGCTCGGCGCCCAACTTCTCGGCCATCTCGGCCGTGCCGTCGGGGCTGCCGTCGTCCACCACGAGGACGGTGGCGTCGGGGAGCGCGGCCCGGATCCGGGGCAGGACGTGGCCGATGTTCTCCGATTCGTTGTACGTGGGGAGGACCACCAGGACCTGCACGGGCGGCAGCTTAGGTGACCGTGGTGGGGGTCCCGACGTTCCCCACCACCTCCAGCTGGGACTCGGGCGCCGTCGACTGCCACAGCTCGCGGACGATCACCTGGATCGACCCGGCGACGGGGATGGCGAGCAGCGTACCCACGAACCCGCCGAAGAACCCGCCCAACAGGTCGCCGATGTTGGCCCCCACGAGGACCGCAACGAGCACCAGGAGCGGATTGATGTGCACGGTCCTGCTCATCACGATGGGGTTGAGGACGTGGTTCTCCACTTGGGTGTAGATGAGGAAGACGACCAGGGTGACGATGCCCGCCGTCTGTGAGTGTGTCAACGCGAAGATCACCGTCGGGAACCCCGCCAGCGCGCCGCCGATCATGGGGAGGAAGTCGACGAGCGCGACCCACAACGCCCACAGCACCGCGAAGGGGACGCCCAGCAAGGTGAGCGCCGCGAAGACCACGACACCGGCGATCGCCGACGTGATGAAGTTGCCGAACATGTACCCCGTCACGGATCGCTCCACCTCGGCTGCGACCCGGGTGAGCCGGGCGGCTCGCTCGGGCCGGAAGAATTGCAGTACGCCACGACGGAGCCTCGGTGCCTCGAGGAGCAGCAGGATCACCAGGATGAAGATGGCGAACAGGGCGAACAGCAGCGAGACCGCTCCCTTGCCGAGGGTGAGTGCCGGCTTCGACAGCTTCGACGCGAACGTCTGCAGCTTCGGTGCCAGGTTCTGCTGCACCCAGTGCTGCACGTGGTACTTGCGCAGGAGGCGCCCGATCCAGCCCGTGCCGTGCTCGGCGTTCTGGACGTACTTGGGCAGCTTGGGGATGAGGTGGGCGAGGCCGCTGGCAAGCGGGTTGCCGAAGGCGTAGGCGAGGCCGGTGAACGCGAGCAGGGCGAAGATCGTCACGATGGCGACGGCGCTGCCCCGATGCTTCACCCCGCGGCGCCCCAGCATGACCACCAGGGGGTCCAGCAGCAGGGCCACGAAGCCCGCCACCACGATGAGCAGGATCACCTCGCGCAGCTTGTAGACGAGCAGGCCGACCAGGTAGACGACGACCACGATCGCCACCGTGGCCAGGATGGACATGAGCGGCACGTGCCGCTCGTCGGCCCACTCCCACAGCCGGGCGCGCCGGCTCACGGGCGGCGAGGCGTCGTCCGGCATCCCCCCAGCATGGCAGCTACGACACCGCGGATCGTGCCACCATGAGGCCCATGCCGGGCCCGAGCCACGCGCCCCGGCGCCATCGGCGGCGATGGCTCCCCCGGGAGGTGCGCTGGGGGCTCACCGCGCTCGCCATCGGGGTGATCGGCTACTTCCTCCTGCCGGAGGTCTCCGGCGCCCGCCGGGCGCTCAACCAGATCGCCAAGGTGAACGTGGTGTACCTGGGGGCCGGCGTGCTGCTCGAGGCGGCCGCACTGATGGCCTACGCCGAGCTGACACGCACCGTCCTGCCCAGCCACAGCATCAAGCGCTCGCGGCTGCTGCGCATCGACCTCTCCAGCCTGGCCGTGAGCCACGTGGTGCCGGGCGGCACGGCACCGGGCACGGGTGTCGCCTACCGGCTCCTCACCGACACCGGCATCCCGGGCGCCGACGCCGGCTTCGCCCTGGCCATGCAGGGGGCGGGCTCGGCGGTCGTCCTCAACGCGCTGCTGTGGGTGGCGCTGATCGTGTCGCTGTTCCTCCACGGCTTCAACCCGCTGTACGGCGTGGCGGCGGGCATCGGCGTGCTGCTCATGGCGGCCTTCGGCGGCGTGGTCATCCTGCTCCTGCGGGGCCGGCGGTGGGCCGTGGACATGGTTCGCCGCGTCGCCGACCGCCTGCCCCTGCTCACCGGCGACACCGTGGCTCGCGTGGTGGAGGACGTCGCCAACCGGCTGCAGACGCTCATCAGCCAGCCTGTGTTGTTGCGACGCGCCGCGGTGTGGGCCGCCGCCAATTGGCTGCTCGACGCGGCCTGCCTGTGGGTGTTCATCGCCGCCTTCGGCAAGCTCGTGTCGCCGATCGACCTCATGGTCGCCTATGGCATCGCCAACGTGCTGGCGGTGATCCCCATCACACCGTCGGGCCTCGGGGTCATCGAGTCCGTCCTCATTCCCACCCTCGTGGGCTTCGGCGTGCCGAGCAGCAAGGCCATCGTCGCCGTTCTCGGCTACCGCCTGGTCAACTTCTGGCTCCCGATCCCGGTGGGGGGCATCTCGTACCTGTCGCTGCGCTTCGGACCGCGCCTGCGTCGGACGCTGCATCTGCGCCCGGGGGTGTCCGGCCCGTTCGCCACGACCGCCGGGTTCGCCCCCGGTCCCGATGGACCGACGGTGGACAGGGTCGACCCTGTCGAGTCGGTCGATTCGGTCGAGTCGGTCGATTCGGTCGAGTCGGTCGA
>Ga0209415_10004535_pt1 | contig 25382 bp, 31 predicted proteins | sample PeaSoiSIISIP2007_FD_187696 | JGI IMG/M metagenome (GOLD analysis project Ga0209415, IMG submission 187696) | Peat soil microbial communities from Weissenstadt, Germany - SII-SIP-2007 (SPAdes) (version 2) | ecosystem: Environmental > Terrestrial > Soil > Wetlands > Peat | place: Germany... | reverse complement strand
TTCGCCGCGTTCGACCCCGCGGGCGCGAGCACCCCGACGAGCGTGTAGAGGACGAGCAGCGTCGGCAGCGTATGGACGGCCGCGAGCGCGGCGTAGACGGCGGCGAATCCGCCGAAGTTGACCGCGAGCAGCAGTCGCCGGGAGGCGACGTGGTCCGAGACCCACCCCCAGGCAACGGAGGCGAGGATCAGCGCCCCGTTGAACAGCGTCGCGGCGAGCGCAACGTCGGTCCACGCGCCGTGGAGCGAGATCAGGATGAGCAGCGGCAGGACGACGCCGAACCCGGACGTCGCGGCGTTCACCGGAACGAACGCGAGCAGCCACGGACGAGCGAGGAGGCGCCGGGGCCACGTGGGAGCGGAACGAACCATCGACGACGCCGGAAACGTCCATCGACCGTCGTCGAGTTTATGGAGGCACGGTTCGACTGGTGGACGGCGTCGCCTCCTCGACAATGCTTATAGCCCACGCCGTTGTCCGCGGCCCGGTACCGACGAGGGATTCCCCCGTGGCAATCGGTTTCGTACTCATCAGCACGGCTCCCGCGAAGGAGCATGAGGTCTACACCGAGCTCCTCCGAGTGAAGGGGATTGTTGAGCTGCACCCGCTGTTCGGGGAGTACGACCTGATTGCGAAAGTCGAGGCAGAGGACTTCAACGCCCTCGGCCAACTCGTTGTGGACAAGATCCGGTCGGTCTCCGGGGTCATCGACACGAAGACCCTCACCGGCATCAAGTTCTGAACCTGAGGAACGGAGCTACCATGATCAACACACTATTGGACGACGGGCTGACGGTCGGTCTGAGCCAGTTCGCGACGATCCTCCTGCTCGTCTTCGGCCTGTTCCTCATCCTCGCGGGCTTGTTCACCGCGTACTTCGGCAGCGGCAAGAGCCGGACGATCGGCGTCGTGCTGCTCGTCGTCGGCATCGTCGTCGACCTCATCGCCGGATACTGGTACCACATCGACCACGGCTCCGGCCTCGCGCTCACGGGCCTCCTCGAGCAGACGATCCTCGTGATCGTCGCCGCGGCGGTCGGCGCCCTTGCCGCGATCGCGATCTTCCTCGTCGCGATCATGAAGTCCTAGGCCAACGCCTCGCGCCCGGACCGTCGGAGCCGCGCCGTGCGGCGGACCCCGCTCGTCACATTGACGACGGACATCGGGTGGGCGTACGCCGCGCAGATGAAGGCGGTCCTTGCCCGGCGGGCCCCGAACGCGCGGGTCGTGGACATCGCGCACGACGTTCCGCCGCAGGGAATCCGGGAGGCGGCGTTCCTTCTCGGGCACATCGCTCCGCAGTTCCCTCCGGGCACGATCCATGTGGCGGTCGTCGACCCGGGCGTCGGGGGCCAGCGCGCGCCCATGGCGGTACGAACCTCCGATGGTTCCTTCCTGATCGGCCCGGACAACGGGGTCCTCTCGCTGGCGTGCGACGCGCTCGGGGGAGGGACGGCGGTCCGACTCGACGCCGGAACGCTCGTCCGCTCCGGACGGCCGAGCGCGACGTTCGAGGGCCGCGATGTGTTCGCGCCGGCCGCCGCAGCGCTGGCGTCCGGCCGCCCGTTCGCGAGGCTCGGTCCGGTCCACGAACTCCGGCGGCTCACCCTGCCTGTCCCGAAGCGCCGAGCGACCACGATCTCGGGCGAGGTCGTGCACGTCGATGTCTTCGGCAACGCCATCACGAACATCCCGACCGCCGACCTACCAGCCGGCGTCGCGAGGGTCTCCCTTCGGCTCGGGCGCTTCCGGGCGAGCGCCGTGCCCGTCTGGCGCACGTACGAGGACGGCCCTCTGGGCGCGCTCGGCGTGCTCGGGTCGAGCTTCGGTTATCTCGAGGTCGCATCGCGAAATCGGTCCGCGGCTCGCCGCGCTCGCATCGCCCCCGGGGCTCGTGTGACCGTCGGCTGGTCCGCCCGCGGGGGAGCCCGTAAATAGCGTCCCCGCCGGTGTCGGGCACCCCCCCATCGAGAGACACAACGTGGCGAAGCGCGACTACTACGAGGTGCTCGGCGTCCCGCGCTCGGCGACGACCGACGAGATCAAGACGTCGTACCGGCGCCTCGCCCGGCAGCATCACCCGGACGTCAACGCGGGCGACGTGAAGGCCGCGGAGGAGAAGTTCAAGGAGGTCAGCGAGGCGTACGAGGTCCTCGTCGACCCGGAGAAGCGCCGCCGGTACGACCAGATGGGATTCGGAGGCGTCGAGAGCGACTTCGGCCCCGGTGGGTTCAGCTGGCAGAACTTCACCCATCGCGCCGACCTCGAGGACCTTCTCGGCGGGACGGACTTCCTCGAACAACTGCTCCGGCAGGGGTTCATCGGCGGCTCGTTCTCGACGGGGCGAGAGCGCGGCGGAATGGGACAATCATTCCGCGGGGGCGACATCGAGGTGGCGATCCGGCTCCCGCTCTCCGCCGCGGTCACGGGAGCCGAACCGGAGCTCACAGTCCCGACAACCGACCCGTGTGGAAGCTGCCAGGGCACCGGCGCGAAGGACGGGACGGAGCTCGAGACGTGCCCGCAGTGCGACGGACGCGGCCAGATCCGCCGGACGACAAGTCGCGGCTACACGCAGATGATCACCGTCTCCGAGTGCCCGACGTGCCACGGCACCGGTCGTCGGATCAAGGTCCCGTGCCCGGTCTGCAAGGGGCGCGGGACGGTCCGGCAGATCCGCCACCTCCGCGTCACGGTGCCGCCGGGAATGGAGGATGGGTCGGTCCTGCGCCTCGCCGGTCAGGGGGGCGCCGCGCCGCCCGGTGGAAAACCGGGGGACCTGTTCGTCCAGGTGACGCTCGAACCCGACCCGCGGCTCCGCCGCGAGGGGAAGGACGCCTACACCGAAGCGACGGTCCCCCTCCCCGTCGTCCTGTTCGGCGGCGAGGTCCGGGTCCCGACGGTGACGGGCGAGGCGGTGTTGAAGATCCCGGCGGGGACCCAGCCCGAAGCCCAGTTCCGTCTCCGCGGCGAGGGATTCCCAACGTTCCGGGGCACGAGCCGCGGGGACGAGATCGTGCTCGTTCACGTCGAGCTCCCGAAGCACCTGAGCTCGCACCAGCGGGACCTCCTCCGGGAGGCGCTCGGCTCGGAATCGGCCACGACGGCCCGCGCACGTGGGGGCCTGTTCGGCCGGCGGAGCTAGGGCGATGCCGGCCGAGGACGGCGCCGATGCCCCGGACCACTATTTCACGGAGCGACCGCGCTCCGCGTCCCAGCGCCGCGAGCTCCGGTTCCTGTTCCGGGGTTCGGTGCTCGTTTTCGAGGTCGACCACGGGGTCTTCGGCTCGTCCGGACTCGACCCCGGCACGGCCCTCCTGATCGAATCGCTCGGCGTCCGCCCCGGCGACCGCGTCCTCGACCTCGGATGTGGATGGGGAGCCGTCGGCGTGGCGGCGGCGAAGGCGGCGCCCGAGGGTCGCGTCATCATGACCGACGTCAACCGGCGGGCGATCGCCCTCTCCCGGCGAAATCTCCGGCGAAACAAGATCCCGAACGCGGAGGTGCGGGCCGGTTCCCTGTTCGGGAGCCTCGAGGGCGAAACGTTCGACGTGATCGCGACGAACCCTCCGTTCCACGCCGGACGCGAGCTGATCCTCGAGCTGCTGACGGCGGCCCCGGACCACCTCGCGGACGGCGGACGGCTCCTCGTCGTCGGGAAGGGCAGCCAGGGGATCCGGTTCTACCAGGAATGGCTCGCCGAGCACTGGGCGGCCGAGGTGACCGTGCTTGCGCGCGGCGGCGGCTACCGGGTCATCGAGGCCCGTCGGCGGCCGGCGATCGACCAGGCGTAGAGCCGGCCGACGTGCCGGATGTACCGGCCGATCTCGCCGGATCCAAGCTTGCTCGCGCCGGCGCTCCGGGCGGCGAACACGAACGGGACCTCGACGGCCGGCGAGGGCCGGCACTTGACGAGGATCTCGAGCACGATCTTGTATCCGACCGGCTCGAGCGCCCCCCGGCCGAGCACGTCGCGGTCGACGGCGAAGTAGCCGCTCATCGGGTCCTTGACCCGGGTGAGCGGACGGGCGAGTACGCCGGCCCCCCAGGAGATCACGCGTCGGCTCCCCGAGAGGCCGGGGGACGCACCGCCGGGCACGTTCCGGCTCGCGATCGTCATCTCCGCGCTCCCCGCGAGGATTGGTTGGATCATCGACGGGAGCAGCTCGGGCGGGTGGCTGCCGTCGGCGTCGATCCCCGCGATCACCCGGCCGCTCGCGATCTGCATGCCGCGCACGACCGCGCTCGCGAGCCCGCGTTCGCCCCGGCGGACGTAGAGCCGCCAGGGGTGGCGCGCCGCGACCCGCTGGACCTCCTCCGCCGTGCCGTCGGAGGAATCGTCGTCCACGACGACGACCTCATACCGGTACTGCCGAAGCGCAGCGTCGATCCGAGGGGCGAGGAGCGCGATCGACTCCCGCTCGTTGAGGGTCGGCACGACGACCGAGACCTCGAGCGGCTCCGACACCGACCCGGGGAACCCCGCGGAGGTTAATCGCGTTCGCGTCGAACCGGGGGCGGCGGAGCCCCCGGGCTGGGCCGCTCGAATCGCCCCGGAACGAGGTCCGGACGTCAGGTACGGCGGCCGGCTCGACGGAGCGCCGGTCCGCTCGCCGAAGCGCTTAAAAGGAACGGCTTTCTCGGCGCCCGCACCCCGGGGCCGAGGGGCCGGCCGACGAGGCCGATCGCCCAAGACGCCCCCCTAATCACGGAGAGTGAGGATCGCGCCCAAGACCCCGAAGGACGAGACGCCGTCCGGGACCCCCGCCGCGGCCGAGCCAGAGGCCGTCGAGAAGGGCGGGAAGAAGGAGAAACCCTCGAAAGGCAAGGAGGGGAAGGACGGCGGGTCACCTAAGGAAGGGAAGGCCAAGTCGGGGAAGTCCGGCGCTCCGGGCGAGAAGAAGGAGCGCAAGGGCAAGCCGATCCCGGACAACCCGAACTTCCGCTACATCGTCCGGCTCGCGGGGAGCGACCTCGACGGGACCCGGGCGACCGCGCTCGCCATCACGGGAGTCCACGGCGTTGGACCGCGGATCGCCGAGGTCGCCTGCCGCCTCGCCGGCGTGAGCCCCTCCGAGATGATCGGGAACGTGCCTGAAGCGGCGGTCGATGGCCTCGAGCTCGTGCTCGCGGACCTCCCTTCGAAGATTCCATCCTGGATGATCAACCACGTGGCCGACCCGACGACCGGGGAGACCCACCATTTCTTCGGCGCGGACCTCGACACGACCCGCCGCGACGACGTCAACCGGATGAAGATGATCCGGTCCTACCGGGGCGTTCGCCACGAGCGCGGCCAGAAGGTCCGCGGCCAGCGGACCCGGTCGAACGGCCGCACGGGGATGGCGGCGGGCGTCATGAAGAAGGCCGCGAAGGAAGCGGCGGCCGCCGCCGGCAAGGAAGAGTCCGGCGGAAAGTCCGGCCCGTCCGGCGGCAAGGCGGCGACGTCCGCGGCCGCACCGGCCGCGACCCCGGCGGCGGCCTCGCCGGCCGACAAGAAGAAGGTGTAGAACGATGGGCGATCCGAAGTTCCTCCGCCGGTTCTACGACACGCCGAAGCATCCTTGGGAAGCCGCCCGGATGGACGAGGAGCGGAAGCTCGTCGCCAAGTACGGCCTGAAGAACAAGCGCGAACTCTGGAAGGCGCAGTCCATCCTCCGAGGCTTCCGCCGCCAGGCGCGCGAACTGCAGGCGCGGGTGCGCGCCGGCGAGCCACAGGCGAAGCGGGAGTCCGACGGGCTTCTCGGCCGCCTCACGCGGCTCGGTGTCCTCCCCGCGGGGAGCACGAGCCTCGACGATGTGCTCGCGCTCACTCCCGAAGTCGTCCTCCAGCGCCGCTTCGAGTGGATCGCGTTCCGACGCGAGCTCGCGCCCACGCCAAAGGGCGCGCGCCAGCTGATCGTCCACGGGCACCTGACGATCGGCAACCACAAGGTCACCCGGCCGGGCTACCTCGTCCTCGCCGCCCAGGAGACCGACATCCAGTACGCCCCGTCGTCCGGGCTCACCTCCGACGAGCACCCGGTGCGCGTCGCGATCCGCGAGAAGCTCTCGCGCCGCAACCAGGAGGCCGCGCCGCCGCCGGCCCCGACCCCCGGGAGCGTGTAGGCCATGGCGAAGATCGGCATCGCGCACATTTTCGCGAGCTACAACAACATCCACATCACCGTGACCGACATCACCGGCGCCGAGACGCTCACGAAGGCGACCGGCGGCATGGTCGTCAAGGCCGCGCGGGACGAGTCGAGCCCGTACGCCGCGATGAAGGCCGCTGACCAGGTCGCGGCGACAATGAAGGAGAAGGGGTACGACACCCTCCACGTCCGCGTCCGCGCCCCCGGCGGGAACCGGGCGCGCTCCCCCGGACCCGGGGCCCAGGCCGCGATCCGCGCCCTGGCGCGCGCGGGCATGAAGATCAGTCGCATCGAGGACGTCACGCCGGTGCCGCACGACGGCACGAAGGCGAAGGGGGGCCGGCGGGGCCGGCGCGTGTAACATGGACGTCGCGTCCCTCGACCTCAAGACCCGCGAGCTGAAGCTCGAGCTCTCCGGCGCGAGCGCCTCCAAGGTCAACGCGATCCGCCGCACGCTCATCGCCGACGTCCCGAAGCTCGCGATCGAGGACGTCGAGTTTCACCTCGGCCCGATCCGCGACGAGGCGAGCGGCAAGGACTACGACTCCTCGACGAGCATGTTCGACGAGGGCGTCGCCCTCCGGCTCGGACTCCTGCCGATCCCGACCGACCTGGGCCAGTTCCGGCGGAAGTCGGAGTGTACGTGCGAAGGCGCCGGCTGCGCCCACTGCCAGGCGATGTTCTCCATCGACAAGAAGGGCCCGTGCACGGTCTACGCGCGGGACATCACGCCCCTCGGGGACGCGAGCCTCGCGATCCTCGAGCCCGAGGTCCCGATCGTCCGCCTCGGCGCCCGCCAGGCGCTGCTCGCCTATGCCACCGCCGTCGTCGGCACCGCGCGCGAGCACGCGAAGTGGCAGGTCGCGCACGCCGTCGGCGTTTCGCCCCGACCGCACATCAAGATCGCGAAGAAGTCCGGCTGCTCCGACTCGTGCCTGAAGCGCGCCGCCGGCTCCTGCCCCGTGAACATCCTCGATTACGAGTCCGGGAAGGTCACGGTCACGGACGAGACGAAGTGCATCCTCTGCTGGGCGTGCGAGAAGAGCTGCGAGCACGGCAGCATCCACGTTGAGCCGGACACGGAGAAGTTCTTCCTGCAGTTCCAGACCGACGGCAGCCTCACCGCGCGCGAGGCGCTGCGGTACGCCCTGAAGGACCTGAAGCGGCGCTTCGAGGACCTCCGCGAGGCGGTCCAGGCGATCCCGTAGGTCTACCGGGCGCCCGCGGCCCGCCGCCCCGTCGACGGGGTCCAATCGTAGCGGAGCAGCGCCCCGATGCCGCCGAGGCCGTGGAGCCGTTTCCCGGCGTCTCCCTCGTCGCGGACGACGAATACGCGGGCGCGCGCGCCCTTCGACGCCTCCAGCGTGGACTGCGTCGCCGGTTCGGCAAGTCGGGTCTCCGACACGAGCACCGTCTCCGCCGCACCGGAGTCGACGGCTTCCGCCACCTCGACGGGGCCGACGGCCGCCCGGGCCCCACCGAGCGCGGTGACGAGCCGCTCGACGAGGTCGGCCTCCTCGGCCGCGACGGAGCCGCGGAGGGCCTCCGCCGCCTTCCCCGACCGCAGAAGTTCGTCGAGACCGACCCGGCCGGACTCCGCGGTCGCCACGATGTGCAACTTCCCCTTCTGCGCCGGCATCGCCTCGGCGAGCGCGCCGGCGAGCTGCTCCTTCAGGAACCCGGGGCCAGCAATGACGACGGTCGTCGCGTCCGCGACCGCCGGCCGGAGGATCCCGACGAGTTCCTCGAGGTACGTCCGGCGGTCCTTCTCGGCCTGCCCCGACCCCTCGCGCTTTCCCGCCAGCGTTCTCCGGACGTCCGCGACGGTCTCGACGGATCGGCCGCGCAATCGGACGATCGTGGCCTCGCCCCAGTCGACGGTGGCCACCAGGACCGTCGGCTCGCCCGCGCCGGCGAGTCCCTCTTCGAGGAGCGCGCCGTCCCCGGCCGTCCACGCGCTCTTTCGTACGGCGACCGTCTCGCCAACATCGACGTCGAGCGTGTGGTGCCGGCCGATGTCGAACGGCCCCTCGACGATCGGTCCGGTGACTCGAACGTGCTTCGTGAAGCCGTGGAACTCGACCTGCTCGGCGACGACGGCGAGGAACACCCGGCGCCGCTCGCGTTGCGCGGCGGGCGCATCCTCTGGCGCCTCCGGATCGCGCCGGGTCGTTGACGCCCCGACCCGATCGCCCGGTCGGATCAGCCGAGCGACCCGCCAGAGGTCGGACGGCGTCTGCAGGAGGAGCTTCCGCTCCCCGAGCTTCGGGTCTTCGTGGACGATCCGCATCGACATCCGCGGATACGGCTCCTCGGTCAAAACCTGAACCCACGGGATTCGGAACGGGAACCAAGGCGGGAACTTCGGACCGGACCGGGGCCGCACCACCCCCGGTCGGCCGGCGCGTCGCGGAACCATTATTGACCGGAACCCGAGTCGGCGCCCTCGGAGGTTCGCCCGATGACCTCGTACGGTTCTCTGCTCGCGAATCCTCGCGTTCGGCGCTTCGCAATCGCGGGCTCGTTCTCGTACGCCGCCCCGGCCGCGCTCGTCCTGATCCTCGTCTGGACGATCGCGACCGCCCCGGAGTACGCCGGTCAGCTGAACTTCGTCGCTCCGACGCTCGCGTTCGAGGGCCTCGCGGCGACGATTCCCACCCTGGTCGCGGCCGTCGTCTCCGGCACGCTCGCGGACCGGATGGAGCGGCGCCGGCTCATGCGGCTGACGAATGCCCTCGCCGTGTCGGGGATGTTCGGGATCGTCCTCGACCTGTTCTTCCGGCCCGAGATGCGCGTGGCCTTCCCCGGCCCGTCCGGCTACTTCCTGCCCCTCTGGATGATCCTCATGTTCCCGGCGTGGGCGGCCGTCAGCGCCGCCACGACCATGTTCCGTCCCGCCTACAACGCGGCCCTGCCGAAGCTCCTCCCGTCATCGGACCTCGCGAGCGCGAACGGGCTGATCTTCGCCCTCTCGATCGGGCTCAGCGTCGGGGCCTCGCTGGCCGCGACCGGAAGCCTCGCCCTCGGGACCAGCCGCTCATTCGTCGCGGCGTCGATCCCGCTGGCCCTGCTTCTCATCGCGCAGGTCGCTCTCGGCGGCATCGGGGAGGACCGACCGCATCCGCCGACCGGTCCCCGGTCGACATTCGTCCAGGATGCCCGTCGTGGGTACGGCTACTTGTGGCGCCGCAAGGCGCTCCTCCAGCTGACCCTGACCGCGCTCGCGATCAACTCCCTCACGACGGCCGCCTTCGTGGAGCTCGGCCTCTACGCCACCAGCACCCTCGGGGTGTCGAACGCGATCCTGTATGGGGGGATGGTCACGGGTTCCAGCATCGGGGTCGCGATCGGGAGCCTCGCGATAGGCCGGATCCGGTTCGAGCGCGTGGCGGGGCGCACGCTCGCGCTCGTCACGGCCGGGGAGGGGGTGAGCGTGCTCATCCTCGGGCTCAGCCACTCGATCTGGATCAGCCTCCCCGACATGGTGTTGTTCGGGATCTTCCCCGGGATGTACATGACCGTCTTCCTCGCCACCTTGCAGGCGACGGTACCGAACGAGCTCCTCGGCCGAGTCCTGGCCGCCGACGAGGTCGGAAGCTACGCGATGGTCCCCGTCGGCCAGTACCTCGGCGGCATACTGACGCTCGTGCTCGGGTCGGCGCAGACGCCGTTCATCCTCGCGGGCGTCGGCACGATCCTGATCGGCGGCCTGATGATCGCGTTCCCGCAGCTGCGTTCGCTCGGGTTCGACCCGGCCCCGCATCGGACCCCCGTCGTGCCCGACCCGCCCCCCACACCGTCCGCCGTGCCTGGCGAGACGCTCCCGTAAACGGTCGAACGCGACGTGAGTCGAGTTTATCGCACCCGACGACTCGTAGGAAAACGCGGGGAGGAGAGTCGAATGGCGTCGTACGGCCTCGCGCGGATGTTCGGATTCCTCGGCGGGATTCTCGTCCTGATCGGCTCGGTGTTCACGTTCTTCTACACACTCGCGTTCGCGGCCATCGAGCGCTCCGTCCGCGAGGGGCTCGCGGGGACGGCGACCGCGCTCGAGCAGTTCGTCTTCGCGATCCTGCTCCTGTTCTTCGTCGCGCTCTCGGGCTCCCGCTCGTCCGAGTACTCGATGGCGGGGGGAATCGTCCTCGTTGTCGTCAGCGTGATCGGGATCGTGCTGATCGGCTCCGGCGTTCTCGTCCTGATCGGGTTCGTGCTGACGCTGATCTCGGGCGTCCTGTTCCTGGTCCGCCGGGTCTGAGCCCCGCGGTTACGCGGGGACCTTGAGGCGTTCCGCATAGGACTTGCGGAACTTCTTCATCTTCGGGGAGATCACCATCTGGCAGTACCCGCGGTCCGGATTCTTCCGGAAGTAGTCGTGGTGGTACTCCTCCGCCGGGTAGAACTTCGTCAGCGGGACGACCTCCGTGACCACTCGGTGGCCCCACTTCTGCTCGGCGTTGACCTCGCCGACGACCTGCTGGGCGGTCGCGAGCTGCGCGGGGGAGCGGTACAGGACGACCGACCGGTACTGGGTCCCGACGTCGCCGCCCTGCCGGTCCTTGGTCGTCGGATCGTGGGTCGCGAAGAAGATCTCGAGCACGTCTCGGTACGAGAGGACGGCCGGGTCGTACGTCACGTCGACGACCTCGGCGTGACCCGTCTCCCCCGTGCAGACCTCCTCGTAGCTCGGGTTCTCGGCGGAGCCTCCGGCGTACCCCGGCATCACGTCGACGACGCCGCGAACGGCCCGGAAAACGGCCTCGGTGCACCAGAAGCATCCGCCCCCGAGCGTCGCGTGCTCCGTCGACGGTGGGGGCTCGGGAGGACCCGACATGACCGACCGAGACGTCCGAGGTTTATCCCGATACCCCCCGGGAGCTGGCGGCCCGGGCACGGCCCGCTCGTCGGGGCTCGGCGCGGGGGGGCGTCCGAGCGAGGGCGCCCCCGTGCGACAGACCCTCTCGAACGGGGTATAAATATCCCTTGCGACAGATTTCTTCCTCACCGTGGCCGCGACCCTGGTCGAGGACCTCGAACAGCTTCCGCCCGGATCGCATTGCCTCAGCTTCCATTCCTCGGAAGAGGAGGCGGCCCGACACGCGGTGTCGTTCCTGGCGGGGACGCCGGCGGGCCAGGACGTCCGGTACTGGGTCCGGAACGAGCGACAGCGGACGTACTACGAACGCTGGCTGCGAGAGACCGCCCCCGAGCATCTCGGGTGCGTGGCCGTCCTCGCCGGAGAACAGGTCGAATCCGACGGCGACGGTCACCTGCGCCCCGTCGGGGACGTCGTGCAGTTCGTCCGGGAACATCCGGACGGCGTCACAGCCGGCGCCGACACCCTCAGCCACTACTGGAGCTCGGCGACAGTTCCCGCCCATCTCGAGTACGAATCGTGGTTCGACCGGCAGCCGAGGACGGGGTCGAGGTTCCTCTGCCCGTACGACCTTCGCCGCGTGCCGGTCGACTCCGCCGCTCAGGTCATGCGGGAGCTCGGCGCCGCCCACTCCGACGTCGTGCTTTCCTCCTCGGGCGAGCCGGGGGCCCGACTCCTGCAGCTGTTCCTCTTCACCCCCGTAGCGAGCATTCCACCGGTCCTCGACGTGAGCCTCGGGTGGGCGGTCCGGAGCGGCCTCGTCGACGTCCTCGGCACCGAGGTGGACCTCCGGCTCACCCCGGCCGGTGACGACGTCGTCCGGGACTGGTCCGCTCGGGCCATCCTCGACTGGTAAGCCCGATATCCATTCGCCGAGGTATCGGGAGGCACCCGAATGACCGAGTCCGGCAGCACCGTGCCCGACTGGATGTTCCGCGCGCCAAGCTTCGGGATCCTCCACCTCGCCACGATCGTCGGCTTTCTCATCGCAATCGGAGCGATTCTCGCGGGGAGCCCCGCCCTGTCCGCCCTCGCCGGCGCGGGAGTCGTGTTCCTGCTCCTGGTCCGCATCCTCTTGCGGCCCCCGCCGATCTACGACCACTAGCGATGGCTCCCCCGCCGGGCGCCCGAGGCTCCGAGGCCAGGCCCTGCAATAGCCCGCCCGGCGGGGCGGCGAGCCAACCCCCGCTATCGGCGGGACGACGGGCTGAGGTCCGATTTGCCCCCTCGCGTCTGACGTCCCATTAAGTAGCGCCTCGCTGGTTCCCCCGCGACGGCCAGCCGTCAGCCGGTAGCGAAGAATGTCTCGGTACGATCCGGCGATGAGTCGATCCCGGCGAACGAAACGCGTCTCATCGGCACTTTCGCTCGGGGGGCTCATGGTGGTAGCCGCGTTCCTCGCGATCGTCGTGGCTCCTTCCGCCGGCGCCTCGCCCATGACCCACAGCGTCCTCAAGGTCCCCTCCCAGTATTCGACGATCCAGGGAGCGATCAACGCCGCGAGGCCGGGGGACACGATCCAGATCGGGCCTGGGACGTACGTCGAGCAGCTCAGCGTCCACAAGACCCTCACCATCACGGGCGCCGGGGCCGGGAAGACCACGATCGAAAGCCCCGCCGTCGTCACGCCCGATCCGTTCGGGAACCCTTGGACGGTCGAGATCGGGCACGGCGCCACCGTGAGCATGTCGGGATTCACCCTTCTCGTGACCCCGCAATGCATCGTCGCCTCGGGAGTCGCACCAGATCCGACCGCCCACCCACACGTGGACGTCTTCGCCGGTGGCGGAATCGGGGTGGGGGGCACCGCCGTCCTGCATCTCAAGTCGGCCGTCGTCACGACCTCCGGGGCGACGGAAGGCGCCTCGTGCGGCTCCAACGGCTTCATGTCGTTCGGGACCGGCATCGACTTCGGGCTCGACTACGCCAGCGGCGCCCCAGCGGCTTCCCACCTGATCGGGAGCGGGACCGTGACGGCCGTTACGATTTCCGGTTTCGGGTTCGGCGGCCCGGGCGTTTCGGTCGGTGGACAGGCGGATTCTCCAGCGGGGAGCTCCGCGGTCCTGTCGGCCGACCGAATCACCACGAGCGCCGACGAATCGGGTATCCACGTTTCTCCGGCGGTGTCCGTGGGCTTCGGTGGAAATGCGAGCACGGCGACCGTCACCCGGAGCGTGATCTCGGCGCAGCCGAGTCTCTTGACGGATGTCGTCGAGGTCTTTTCCGGTAGCTCCGCCAAGATCGCCCTCAACTCGATCCTCGACGGCCCGGAGGATGACGCCATCGTGGTCTATGCGAGCACGGCGGACATCACGTTCAACTCCATCTCTGGCAGCACCGCCGACCTTTCGGGGGGTGTGATCCTTGAGTTCAGTTCCGCGTCGGTGACCTACAACCTCCTGACCGACTTCGAGTGCTCCTTCAATGCGACCTACGCGGGGTTGGGGCTCTGCGGCCCGAGCTTCAGCTCGCAGGCCCAGGTCCTGGCCATCGCGGACCTCGGCGACGCCGGCCTCGGCACGCTGATCGCGCACAACGTGGTCTCCAGCTCGGACGTCGGGGTGATGCTCTATCTCGCCTGCTCGGGGTGCGTGGTGAAAGGGAACCTGTTCGTCAACAACTCCGACTACGCCCTGCTCGGACTGGATGGCAACGTCTCCTTCGGCCCGAATGTGATCGTCGGCGGGTCGTACGGAGTCGCCTCAATCGCGGTCTCCACCAACACGACGGTCACGCTCTCCCACGTCCGCATCTTCGGCTCGACCGTGGCCGCGTACTACTACGAGAGCGATTGCCTCGCGTTTTTCGGATATAGCTGCTCGACATCGATCGTCTAGTCGGGCTCCTCGCCGGGCTCGCTTCGTCGGCCGCGAGCGCGGACGGACAGCGTCGGACGCCCGCCGAGGTTGGGGGGGCGGATTCCCGCCGCCCCGAAAGCGAATGTAGAAATACGTCCGACGTCCCTAAAGGAATTGTCAGACAAAAGCGGGAAGTTGTCTGACAGCCATGGTCGACACGTCGGAGAGGGTCACGGTCCGGATTCCCCAGGACCTCCTCGAGAAACTGAAGGCGATCCAGCAGGCGAAGGGCACCCCGACGATCTCCGACACGATCCGCGAGGGGCTCGAGCGGTTCATCGAGATGAACCTCCCACCGCCGAACATCCGGAAGGTCGTCGTCGACCTGTCGCGCCAGGACAATCTCCAGCTCGAGGAGTTCGTCCGCGAGGGGAACTCCGTCTCCGTCGACGACGCCGTCCGGTCGGCCGTTCGGGAGTACATCCGGACGCGCCTCGAGACCGCGGCGTCCACCGCCCGCTCGCGCCGCGACAGCGAGTCGGTCGTCGCCGACGGCGGACCGCCGCCGTAACGCTCGGGCACCGGATCGGGGGAGTGCGACGACGAGCGGAGGCGCGGACTGGGGTCTCCCGAACCCCGCGGAGACGTTCGCCGTCGTCGGCCTCGGCGGCGCCGGGAGCGAGGCGGTCCACGACCTCGTGCGCCTGGGTATCCCCGGGGTGCGGGCCTTCGCGGTGAACACCGACGAACGGCACCTCGCGAAGCTCGACGTCGACCAGAAGATCCTCCTCGGCCGGCGGCAGCTCCTCGGACGGGGGAGCGCCGGCGACCGTCCGGCGGTCCTGAGTGCCGCGGAGGACGGGAAGGAGGAGATGCTCCGGCGGCTCTCGAAGTTCGAGATCGTCTTCCTGCTCGCCGGGCTCGGGGGCGGCACGGGCAGCGCTCTCCTCCCGTTCCTCGCGCGCGAGCTCCGCCGCGGCGACACGCTCCCGGTCCCGGTCGCCTTCCTGCCGTTCCAGGTCGAGCTCGACATGAACTCGCAGCGCCGGGAGAACGCGACCGACGCGATCGGCGAGCTCGAGGAGATGGGCGGGCTCGTCCTCGCCCTGGCGAACGAGAAGCTCCGCCGGTTCGAGTCGCTCCCGATGCACCACGTCTTCCAGCTGCGGAACACCTACGTCCACAGCCTCGTCACGAGCCTCGTCGACATGGTGGAGACGCCGAGTCTCCTCAACGTCGACCTGGCGAGCCTCAAGGCCCACCTGGACGACGCCGGGGTCTCGACGCTGCTCCACGCGGAGTACCACATCTCGGAGCCCGAACGACTCGTCCCGCAGGCCCTCGGCGAGTCGCTCCTCGACTTCCAGCTCACGGACGCGCCCTCCGCGCTCCTCCACCTCGACGGCGGCTCGAACTTCACGCTGAAGACCCACGACCGGATCGTCCGCGCCGCCCGGCGGCACTTCGGCGAGCCCCGGCGGCTGCTGCTCGGGATCCGGATGCATCCGGAACCCCGCGAGGTGGTGCGGATGACCGCCGTCGTCGGGGGACTCCGTCCGAGGTCGATCCGCGATGCGCTCGCCCCCCCGGGCACGGCGAATCCGCCGGCGCCCCGGCTCATCCGCTAGGCGCGGGGCTTCCTCTCGGCAGCGGCCCCGAGCCGTCCGACCGGTCGGCGAGGTGGTGCAGGACGTCGACGCACTGCGACGACCGAAGCGATCGCGGGCCGAGGGACCTCGGGGACGCCCCCGCCCCCCGGAGCAGCTCGGCCTCCGCCTCGGTGGGGTCCGTGGGGTCGCTGAGGACGGCCCGGAACGAGCCCTGGCCAACGTCCTCGGGACCAATCGGCGGGCCGGACTCGGTCAGCCAGATCGTCCCCGCCACGCCGGCGAACCGCCGCAGCTCCTCCGACGGGTCGGCGGGGCCCACGAGGAGGCCGGGGGACGCCTCTACGTCCCGCGGGACCCCTGCGGATCGCACGAGGGCGTTCTTCAGAAGGGCCGCGGTCGAGCGCTCGTCCGGGTTGAGGAACTTCAGCCGGTGGCCGTCCAGGCGCATCCGGCGGGCCCTCGGCGGGGCCTCCGCCTCAAACAGGATGGTGAGCTCGGTGTCGCGCCGAAGGTCGTTCGACAGGGTAAAGGCCGTCGAGACGACCCGGGCGACTTCGTCCATCCGCCCTCCGCCGCCCGCGAGGTCGTTTAGCGTGAAGGCGCCCCCGACGGGGACGCGGTGGGCCAAGAGGAGGAACTCCCGCACGCGGCCCCGTACTCCGACGGGGCCAAGACGGTTCGGGGCCGAGGCCCCGACGATCCCTCGCTAGTCCTCGACCGGGTGGCGCGGGGCGCGGGGGGCCCCCGGGGGCGGCGGGGGTCGCACGCCGGTCGCCTTGCCGGGGCTCGCCGGGGCGCGGCGTTCGAGCCACACCTCGTCGCCCAGCTCGTGGTAGACGGCGTGGGCGGGGAGGCCGGTGCCCGTCTCCCCGTGGGGGAGGCGGAACGCGCCGGAGCGGGTGGCGCCGGAGGAGTAGATGACGTCGGCCTCGCCGGCTTCGGCCATCGCCTGGGTCTCCTCGCGGGCGAGCTCGAAGATGCGATCCTTGCGGAACATCCAGTAGTGGATCCGCCACTCCCGGCCGTCGTACAGGGTGGTCTCGTCCCGCTCGGTCTCGAGGATGCCGGTGTCCTCGAGCATGTAGAACGTGTCGCGGTCGTCCGGCTCGAGGACGTTGTCGATGATCCGCTGGTTGAAGCCGAAGAAGTTCAGCACGTGGGCGGCGATCGCCCGGGCGTCGTCCGGGCGCATCCCGTCGTGGCCGACGGAGCGCCGGATCGCCTTGGCGAGGGAGTCGTGGTCGACCGGACCCATCGAGGCGAGCGCAAGGGTCGTGTCGGTCGGCAGGCCGATCCGGGTCCGGGCGATGTCCTCCGGGGACCGGATGGGGACGGGGTTCCGCAGCGTGTAGCCGGAGGGCCCGAGGCCCGCGGAAGCTCCGCTCTTCTTCTGCATCGTTCCTGGGAGAATAACTCCCGGCTACCCTATATGAATCTTCGGACGTCTTCTTGCCCGGAGAAGGGGGGCAAGACCTCCCGACCGGCCGACGGATATCCCTAGCGCCGGCGCGTCCGGATCGGCCGGCCGAGCGCTTCGGCCCGCGGGCGCCACTCCTCCCCCTCGATGAGCGCCTCGGACCGGGCGAGCTCGGCGAGCTCGAGCGGGAGGGGCAGAACCGCCCGGGCGAGATATACGTGGGCGAGTCCGCCCGTCGCCGGACCCGTCCACGCACGACCCGACCACTCCGCGGCCCGGAACTCGTAGTACTCGGGGGCCGGGAGGAACCAGAGAAGCGTGTCGTCCGTCGACCGGGCGTTCCGGGGCGGCCGCGGGGACGTCCCGAGCCCGAGATACTGGATGACCGGGAGCGGGAGGTTGAACACCCCCTTCTCGGTCGCGAGCGCCGGGGCGAGGTAGCGGCTCCGGACGATCTCGATCGGGAGGACGTCGGCGGCCGGGACCCCGCTGACGACCCGGACGACGCCCGGACCCCGCCCCAAGAACGCCAGCGTCCGATGGGAGGCGCCCCGCGCTTGGTCGGGGTTGTGGAGCACGAGGGTCGCGACCTCGGAGGGGAGCTGGAGGTTCAGCCAGGTCGGGCGGACGGTGGCGAGAACGACGTACTCCGTGGTGTCCCGGCCCCCCGGAGGAAGAGGGGGCCCCGCGCTATAAGAAAACTGATGGCGCTGGGCCACCGTTCACGGTCGGGCGGGCGGCGTGCGTTCGAGGACGCCCACGACGGTCCGAAGGCTCGACCCGGTCACGACGACGTCGGCGGCCGCCCGGACCTCGGGAATCTTCGCGCGGAACGCCACGCCGAGCGCAACGTGCGGGAAGATCGCGGCGTCGGCGCGCCCGTCCCCCACGTGGGCGACCTCGCGGGGGCCGACCCCGAACCGCTCGCAGAGTCGTCGGAGTCCGCCCAGCTTGTCCGCCCGGGTGTCGACCGGGGGGCCGATCTGCCCGTTCTGAACGGTCGGCGTCCCGGTGAGCCCGTCGGCCCCGTCGAAGCCGTACGTGCGGGCGTACCAGTCCGTCACGTAGCCCGGATTGTGGCTCAGGAGCGCGACGCGGCCGCCGAGCGCATGCAGCCGGGCGACGCTCCGTCCGATCCCCTCGACCTTGGGAGTCTCGGAGAGGATTCGAGCGAGCTCCCCGGTCGAGCTCCCGTCGGCGATGGCGAGCAGGTTCCGGAGGTGTTCGTCCTCGCTCAGCCTCCGGGCCCGGAACGCGGCCTGGGTGGTGTGGAAACTTTCGGAGCGGCCGAGCTCGTCCGCGACGGTCGCCCACCCGTGGCCCATGGTGAGGGTCCCGTCGATGTCGAGCGTGACCAGCCGGTACGGGAAGCCGCCCATCGGCCTACCGAAGGCGTCGCTTCTCGCCGAACCCGACCCCGAGGAGGATCCCCCCGAGGTAGAGGGAGACGAGCGCGACGGCGAGGAACGGCAGGTCGGCCACGAACGGCCCCGTCAGGTTCGGGGCGAGGAGGAGAGCCGCCAGGCCGACGAAGGTGATCCCGAGTCCGAGGACGATCTTGCGCTGCCGGCGGATGCGCCGGGTCTCCTCGGCCGCCGGGCCGTCGTCGGTCGAGGTCGTCACTTCGGGCGCTCACCGCCCCGGCGACATAACCTCCTCTCCGCCGTGGAGGTCGCCCGGCTCGAGTCGCCTCGGCCCGCCAGGGGGTCGGCGGTCTCCGTCGGTGCGTCAAGTTTATCACGAGGTATCGGTTTTCCGATATCGGAATACCGATGTGCGCTTGGGGAATGCCGTGGATGTCGGGGAAGAAGCGCGGGCTCCGTTCCTGGGTGCTGCTGATCCTCAACGAATCGCCCAAGACCGGGGCCGAAGTGATGGACGAGATGGAGCGGATGAGTTCCGGCTGGTGGCGGCCGTCGCCCGGCTCCGTCTATCCCTTGCTCGAGGACCTGACGCAGGAAGGGATCACCCGCCGGAAGGAGGACGGCCGGTACGAGCTGGTCGGGTCGGTCAAGGAGCAGTTCGGCTGGAGGTTTCCCGCCCGCGGGCCCCGTTCCCCCGCCGAGGTCGTCCGGGAGATCGGCTCGCTCGTCGCCTATCTCGAGGACCTGCAGCGCTCCGACGCGGCCCGGTTCGCCGAGGCCCAACCGTCGATCCACGAGGCGGCGGAGCGGCTAAAGAGGCTCACCAACTGAGCGGGGGTCCCATGCCGAGCGCGATCGTAGCCCAGGGCATCTCCAAGACCTACAATCACAAGGTGAAGGCGGTCGAGGACGTTTCGTTCACCGTCGAGGCGGGCGAGGCGTACGGCTTCCTCGGGCCGAACGGGGCCGGGAAGACGACGACCGTCGCGATGCTGACCGCCCAGCTCGCCCCGACGGCGGGGCAGGCCGTCGTCGACGGGGTCGACGTGTTCCAGAACCCGACCGACATCAAACGGCGCATCGGCCTCGTGTTCCAAGAGTCGACGGCCGACTCCGACCTCACCGGCCGGGAGAACCTCGAGCTCGCCGCCGCGCTGTTCGCCGTCCCGCGGCGCGAGGTCACGAGCCGGATCGATTCGCTGCTCGACCGGATGCAGATCGGCGACGCGGCCGACCGGCTGGCGAAGACCTACTCCGGGGGGATGCGCCGGCGGCTCGAGCTCGCGGTCGGGATCATCCACTCCCCGCGGGTCCTGTTCCTCGACGAGCCGACGCTCGGACTGGACCCCCAGGGCCGCGCCGGGTTCTGGCGGTACGTCGAGGAGCTCCGGAAGGAGCACGGCATGACCGTGTTCCTGACGACCCACTACCTCGAGGAGGCCGACGGGATCTGCGAGCGGCTCGCGATCATCGACCACGGCCACATCGTCGCGGCGGGGAGCCCGTCCGAGCTCAAGGACCGCCTCGGGGGCGACGTCGTCACGATCCGACCCCTCAAGCCCGGCCCGGGCCTCGAGGGGGCCCTGAAATCGGTGCCGGGGGCGAGCTCCGTCAGCCCCGCCCCGGACGGCGCATTCCGGGTGAAGGCGCAGCGGGGCGAGGAGCTGATCCCCGCGCTCGTCGCCGCCTGCGAGAAGGCGGGAGTCGGGCTGGCTGGCGTCTCCCTGAAGCGGCCGAGCCTCGATGAGGTGTTCCTGGAATTCACCGGGCGCGAGTACCGGGAGGACGAGAGCCCCTCGGCGACCGACCGGGCGGTCCGGGTCGGGCAGGTCCAGCAGGCGTTCGGAAGGGCCCGCCGATGATCCGCGAGACCGTCGCCCTCACGCGCCGCGAGCTGCTCCGGATCGTCCGGAATCCGCAGGCGATCGTGACCTCGCTGTTGCTTCCGATCCTGTACCTCGTGCTGTTCGGCCAAGCGTTCAACCTCGAGAACCTCGGCTCCGGGCGGATCCCGCAGGCGTACTTCCTGACGGCGTTCCGGGGCGCTCCGACATACTTCTCGTACTTCGCGGCCGGGATGACCGGGTTCGTCGCGGTCACGGCGACGCTGTTCATCGGGGCGAACGTGATCTTCGACCGGCTGTTCGGCGTGCTCAAGCGGATCTCCGCGACGCCCGCGAGCGCCACCTCGATCTTCGCCTCGCGCCTCATCGCGGGGTCGGTCCAGCCGATCGGACTCGCGTTCCTCGTTCTCGGCCTGTCGATCCTGCTCGGCCACCTCGGCCTCACCGGGCTCGACATCACGGCGTCCGTGACCGTCGTCGGCGCCCTCGAGGTCCTGCTCGCGATCGTCATCCTGTCGGCGATGTTCGCCTCGCTGTTCCTCGCGGTCGGCTTCTCCCTCGAGCAGCCGCAGACGTACTTCGCCGCGGTCAACGCGATCAACCTCCCCGTGCTCCTCACGTCGGCGGCGCTGTACCCGTGGGGCACGATGCCCCCGTGGTTCCAGAACGTCGCCTCGGTGAACCCGATCACGCTCGCCGTCAACGTGCTCCGGGAGAACCTGTTCGCCGGAGCTTCGGCGTACTACCCGTATGGCCCGGGCGTCTACCTCCTCGGACTCCTCGCGTGGGCCGGCGCGATGTTCGTCGTCGCGGCGCTGCTCGCCCGTCGGGCGTTGGGGCCGAAGCGCTAGCCGTCTCCCCGGACCCGACGTGACCGACGGACCGACCCGCCCGGTCGGGCGACGGATGGACGCCGTCGAGCGCCGGCGGGGTCTCGCCCTCGTGGGCGTCCTTCTCCTGGTCGCCGGCGCCGCCGCCCTGGGGACCGGGGCGTACACGGTCGCGAGCGTCCCCCATCAGGTGGAGGCGCACAACGCCGGATGCGTCCCGAGGTCGAATTGCACTCTCGAGAGCCCCGCGGACCAGCTACCGTCGTACCGGTGGGGCGAGGTCACGGCGGGCGTCGGCGCGGCGCTCGTCGTCGGGGGAGCCGTCCTCGTGCTGACCGGGGCCCGGAGGGGCGGCGATCGCCGGGGCGGCCCGACGGCCCCGGTCCGTCCGGGCGGCCCCGGGGACAACGGGCCCGGCGCGCCGCCCGGCGGCGGGGTCGCTTCGGCCCCGAACTACAAGTAACCCCTCCCCGCGTTACCACGGCGCCGGTGTTCCCCGAATGGCGGACCTGACGACGTTCATCGTCGGTCTCTTCGTGCTCCTGACGGCCGCCGTGCTGGTCGGGGAGCTGTTCTCCCGGCTCGGCCAGGCCGCCCTCGTCGGCCAGATCCTCGTCGGGATCGTCCTCGGCCCGACGCTCCTCGGGAGCTACTTCGGCCTCACGGGCGTCAACGACGAGCTCGCCGGGGTCCAGTTCCTCGCGACGTTCTTCATCCTCGTCATGGCCGGCCTCGAGGTGAGCCCCGAGGAGATGTACGAGACCGGCTTCGCCTCCGGCCTGCTCGGGGCGGCCGTGTTCGTCGGCCCGTTCCTGACCGGGGCGTTCATCGTCCCTCTCGTCATCCACGGGCTGTCGTCGACAACGTCGCTGTTCGTCTCCCTGACGCTCTCGATCACCGCGCTCCCCGTGATGGCGGTGATGCTGCGCGAGTTCGGGCTCGCCAAGACCCGCCTCGGCGTGATGCTGATGAACACCGCGGTGATCAACGAGCTCGCCGCCGTCACGACGTTCGCCATCCTCCTCCGGCTCAACTCGAGCGGGTTCGGCTTCGACCAGATCTCGATCGCCCTCCTCTCGGTCGCCGTGTTCCTCGGTACCGTCCTCTCGGCCCACATGATCCTCCGCGTCACGCGCGAGACGAACCTCGGCCGGGCGGCCCGGGCGAGGGTCACGGGGATGTGGCGCTCCCGCGAATCGGGATTCGCCGTCCTGATGGTCCTCGCCCTCGGCTCGGCCCTGTTCTCCCAGTACCTCGGGCTCACGTTCCTCGTGGGCGCGTTCTACGCGGGGCTGCTCATCACGCCCGAGAGCGCCGGTCGGCGGGAGCACCAGGGGATCAGCCAGGTGTTCAACATCATGACCTGGGGATTCTTCATTCCGCTCTTCTTCGCGTTCGTCGGCCTCGGCATGAACTTGCGGACGCTCGCGACACCGGGCGCGTTCCTCGCGTTCATGGTCTTGGTCGCCTTCGCCCTCGCCTCGAAGATCGTGATCGGCACCGGGGTCTCCCGGTCCCTCGGCTGGTCGAGGTCGGACTCGGCCGCCATCGGCTTCTTCGTCTCGAGCCGGGGCGCCGTCGAGCTCGCCATGGCGCTCATCCTGCTCGACCTCGGCATCTTCACCATCGAGATCTTCACCATCGTCGCCGCGGTCGGCCTCGTCACCACCATCGTCTCGCCGCTCGGGGCCGGGGCGTATGGCGGGTTCAAGGTTGCCCGGACGGACCACGCCGGGGGGCTGTCGGATTCGCCAAACGTCGGGCCCGGGCCGCTGAGAACCCTCGACGTCGCCCCGGAGCGCTGAACCCGGCCCCCGCGAGCCGCCTTATCGCCGTTCGGAGTTCCTCCCAACGTGCGGCGCGACCGAGTCCCCCTGCGCCCGACCCGGCCGGCCCCGGTCGAGCGGGCCGAACGTCGGACCCGGGCCCTCGAAGAGCCGCTCGACGTCCGCCTCGCGGAAGGACCCCCCGGCGTCGTGACGCTGGAGGTCCGGAACCTGCGTCGCCAGAGCCACTACACGGTGTACGTTCCCGCCTTTCCCGACCGGACCGGCGCGTTCTGCGGGTGCGTCGACTTCGCCCGACGCGACCTCGGGACCTGCAAGCACCTCGAGGCGGCGTTCCTGTGGCTCGCCGACCACCCGGAGCCGGTCCGGCCGTCCCCCCGACCCGCCACCGGAGCCCGATGGGCCGCCATCGACCGGCGGTTGGCCACGAGCTCCCATTCCGGGCCGGCGTCGCGGCGGATCCGGCACGCGGGGTCGGCGCTGCTGGAGTAGCGAGTCGGCCGGTCCCCGTTCGCCCCGGCTCCGTCGTCCTCGGACCGGGACGCGGGCGGGGCCCGTCAGACTCATCCCCGCGGGACCCGTAGCGGGACGATGTCCGCCGCCTATCCGCCGCCCGGCGCCACGGGAGCCCCGTACGCCCCGCCCTCCGACGTGCTGATCGTGACGACCCCGTACATCTCGGGATACCGGGTGACGCGGGTCATCGGGACGACGTTCGGGCTGATCGTCCGTTCCCGGGGGCTCGGCCAGAACGTCTGGGCGGGCTTTCGGGCGTTGGCGGGCGGCGAGATCAAGGTGTACACCGCGCTCCTCGAGTCGGTCCGGCACCAGGCGATCGAGCGCCTCTGCAACCACGCGAAGAGCCTCGGGGCGAACGCGGTGCTCTCGGTCGGGTTCGACACCTCCGAGATGGGGGGCGTCATGACCGAGGTCCTGGCGTACGGCACGGCCGTGGTCGTGGAACCCGACACCACGGTCACCCAGGGCGTCGCGCTCCGGTAGGCGGCTCCGTCCCGGACACCGCACGGGGTCTCCGGGACCCGTCGAAGGGGCCCCCGAGACGAGCGCCGACGCCCGCGGGCGGGTCACCGAAGAAAATACCCCACGACGGAGGGGGGAAGAGGTTGGGTCTCGGGCGACCGAGCCGAGCTTAGGTGCTGCTCATCCCGGGCGCGCCCTTGAGCGCGCGGACTTTGTAGTACTCGGGGTCGACGATGACCTCGCCGTTGATGCCCATCGTCTCGATGGTCTTCAGCTGGGCCACGCCGCTCGACGCCTTCGCCTTCTGCCACTCCGGGATGGGGATCGAAAACTTCTTCTCGACCTCCGTCCGGTAGATCGGGCCCGAGTTGTACGAGCAGAACGGGATGATCCGCCCGTCGGGCACCGAGTAGTGGATGTCGCAGCGCATCAGGCGCTGGATGTCGTAGTCGTACGCGTCCTGGAAGTGCATGTTCCCCAGGTACATCGTGCGCCAGGTGAACTTCGCGAGCGCCTCCTTGTTCCCCTCGGTAAAGATCGAGGCGATCAGGCGGACGCAGTTCTTCTCGTTGATCCCCTCCGGGGCGCGCTCGAAGTCGAAGTACTTGGCGACGTCGTGGAGCAGCTTCGCCCCGGCGACCGCCGTGCGGACCCGCGCGAACCGCGCGTCCCGGTACTTCTCGATCATCGCTTCGACGTTCTCGAAGAAGCCGTCGACGTCCATGAACCGCGGGAGCGGGGTGATCTTCTGCCCGTCCTGGCTGATGAACGCGAACGTCGCGCAACCGCAGCCCGGGTGCGTCGTGAGCGTCATCTTCTCCTCGCCGTGGATGATCGAGGCGAGCTCGGAGATCGGCGCCACCGACGGCACGGGGAAGAAGTCCGACTTCTCGAACGGTCCGTCCGTGCAGAGGATCCGGACGAGGTCCGACTGGGTGAACCGCATCTGGAACCGGTCCTTGTCGGGGATCCGCGCCGTGAGGGCGACCGGCTGGAAGTTCACGCCGCGAACGACGTCGATGTTGTCGATCGCGAACTTGACCGTCGGCCAGATCTCCTTCTCGTTGAAGCCGCCGACGAGGGTCGGGACGAGCACGACGCTGAGCGGCTTGTCCGGCTTCCCCTGGGCGAGCTCGGCCGCGGCGGTGTGGGTCTCCCGCGCCGCCTGGATCGCCTTCTGCTTGACCTTCAGGAGGGGGACGCCGCGCACCTTTCGGTAGATCTCGTCGTCCAGCCCGTCGAACTGCAGGTAGAGGGTGTGGAGGCCGTTCTCCCGGCATGCCTGGGCGAAGCCGGGCTCGTTGGCGACCCGGATGCCGTTCGTGGCGACCTGGACCTGCTTGAAGCCGAGGTCGCGGGCCATGCTGCACGCGTCGAGGAACAGCGGGCTGAGCGTCGGTTCCCCGCCCGAGAACTGGACGGCGACCGCGCCGACCGGCTTCTGCTCCCGGAGCGTCTTCAGCATGAAGTGGATCTGCTCACGGGTCGGCTCGTACACGTAGCCGGCGGCGTTCGCGTTCGCGAAGCAGACCGGGCACTTCAGGTTGCACCGGTTCGTCAGGTCCATCAGGGCGAGTCCCGTGTGGGACTTGTGGTGGCTGCACATGCCGCAGGTCGTCGGGCAGCCGCGGAACTTGTCATAGTACGGGTTCTCGTAGCCGACCCCGTCGTGGGCGTAGACCTCCATCCGGAGGTAGAAGTCGACGTCGTTCGAGATGATGTCCCAGAAGTAGCCGTGCACCCG
>Ga0209415_10004534_pt1 | contig 25383 bp, 21 predicted proteins | sample PeaSoiSIISIP2007_FD_187696 | JGI IMG/M metagenome (GOLD analysis project Ga0209415, IMG submission 187696) | Peat soil microbial communities from Weissenstadt, Germany - SII-SIP-2007 (SPAdes) (version 2) | ecosystem: Environmental > Terrestrial > Soil > Wetlands > Peat | place: Germany... | reverse complement strand
GCGCCCGTAGCTCAGCTGGATAGAGTGACGGTCTCCGAAGCCGTAGGTCGTGGGTTCGACTCCCGCCGGGCGCGCCATCCCTGCAGTCAGCGTTTGCGCTCCGAGGCCGCGAGGTCATCGATCAGCTCAAGCAGCTGCGTCTCGCCGCCGGCGGTGCCGACGTCGGCCGTGTACTTGCCGTTCACGACCATCAACGGCACACCCGTGACCTTGTACCGCCGGGTCAGCTGCTCGGCGCGCTGCAGCTTGCTCTCCACCGAGAACGAGCGGTAGGTGCGGTCGAAGTCCGCTTCCGAGACGCCGTTGGCCTTGAGAAACGCCTTGTGGAGCTGCTCGGTCCTGGCGGGATCGGCATCGAACAGGTAGCGGCTGTTGACGTGAATCTCGCGGAACACAGCGGTATGCAGCTGCTCGAGCTGGCCGAGTGCCTCGAGCGTATAAAACAGCCGCGCATGCGCACGGGTCACTTCGTTCCACATCACGGGTACGCGCACAAACTCGACGAAGCCGGGCTTGCCTTGCTTGCGCCAGCCCTCGAGCAGCGGGTCCAGATGAAAACAGTGGCCGCAGCCATACCAGAACACCTCGACGACCTCGACCTTGTCGGGCGCGACCGAGGTCGGCTGCGCAGGCACGAGCGTCGTGTAGCTCTTGCCCTCGGTCCACTTCGGCGGAATGGCAACGGCAGCCGCTGGGGTCGCGGCGGCGACCGCCGCGGCGATCGGCGACAGGCCCGTCGGCACCTCGGCTGTGCCCTCGGTTTCCTCGGTGATCTCGACTGCGCGCTCAGCGCTCCCTGTCGGCGCGGCGTTCGGCCTGACCGCGATCGCCGCGGCGGCATCGGGCGCTCGCCGCTGCGGTTGCGTGGCCGTCTGCGCCGGGTGGCGCCCGCAGGCCGCGAGCGTCAGTGTCAGGAGCATCAGCGTCCCGACGCGGATCGACAGTGTATTCATCGCATTCCCCCACGACTGGAAGCACGCTGCACGCCCCTTGGAGCATGTCTCCGGGCCCGAGTTCGGGGCCGACGGCACAGATTGTCTACCTCAGGCCCTTCAGGTAGGCGGTCAGCGCCGTGATGTCGTCCGCGGACAGGCGCTTGGCGATGTCGTACATCATGTCGGCGCTGGCCGGGGCCGCGGGCTGGCCGGTCACCGCCGTGTAGCGGGACCTCGACGCATAGCCCTTCAGCTGATTCGCGACGTACGCCGGCTGCTGCGAGCGGATCTGCGGCCAGCGCGCCGGTCCGTTGCCGCGGCCGTTCGGGCCGTGGCAGCCGCTGCAGGCAGGGATGCCTCGCGTCTGATCGCCGCCCCGGTACAGCTTCTGGCCCGCCTGCCACAGGCCGGGATCGGCCTCGAGGCCCGTCAGTGTCTGCCGTTCAAAGTAGGAAGCGAGGTCCGCCATGTCCTGGGGGCTGAGCGCGACCGCCATCGGCCCCATCACCGGGGCGACGCGCACGCCGGACTTGAACAGCCCGAGCTGCTCGGTCACGTACTCATGATGCTGGCCCGCGAGGTTCGGCCATTCCGGGTTTACGCTGTTGCCCGTCGCACCGTGACACGCACCGCAGACCACCGCCTTTGCGGCACCGGCGGCGGCATCACCAGCGAGCGGCTCGGCGGCAAGCGTGGTGGCCACGAGGCCGAGGCCCAACAGCGCGACGAGCCCACGTGCGGCAACAAGACTCTTCATAACGGTATCCCGACTCCCGTGGACGCCCGCGCGGCCCTGTTAGACTCGGGCTTCCGCGCGAGCCCACGATTCTACACGATGTCGGCTTTCCCCCATGCCAGGTACCTGAAGGGTGCGCACGAGCCGACGCAGTTCGTTGCCGACACCGGCGCCGAGGTCGCGATCGCCGGCCGCTCCAACAGCGGCAAGTCGAGTGCGATCAACGCGCTGACCCAGCGCCACGCGCTCGCCAGGACCTCGAAAACTCCGGGCCAGACGCAGCTGATCAACTTCTTCGAGCTCGAGCCGGGACGGCGCCTCGTGGACCTGCCGGGCTATGGTTTCGCGAAGGTTCCGCGCCCGCTGCAGCAGCACTGGAAGCGATTGCTCGAGGCCTACTTCCGCGACCGAGAATCATTGACGGCGCTCATCATCGTCATGGACGCCCGCCGCCCGCTCGAGGAGCAGGACTGGCAGATGCTGCATTACGCCCGGGCCCGCGGCCGGAAGGTGCACCTGCTCCTCACCAAGGCGGACAAGCTGGGTCGCAACGCGGCCGCAAGCACGCTCGCGCGCGTGCGGCGTGAGACCGGGGAGCTCGCGACGTCCCAGCTTTTTTCGGCAACCGCGAAGACCGGGATCGATGAGGCGCGCCGCGAGCTGCGCTCGCTGCTGCGTGCGCAAGCGACGGGCGAGGAGCACGCCGCGGCGGGCCAGATGACTGACCCGGGGACTTAACTCGCGCACGCTGACCGCGTTGCCGCCGGGTCGACCGGAGGCGCCGGAGACCGCCCTTGGCGCACTGTGCGCCTGCCACGCGGTCAGCCCGACGATGACCGCACGTGTGTCGTACGGTCGCGCCGCGCGCCCCGGCGAGCGCCTGATCCACGCCCGAAACGAAACCGGCCGCGGGAGAGATCCCGCGGCCGGCAATCGATCAGTGCAGTCCGGGTCTTACTGGAAAGATGCCAGATTGTGCACGACTGCTACGTCCTCGACCGCCCCTGCACCGTGGCAGACCAGGCACGACTCCTGTGACGGCTGCATCAGGGTGCCGTTGGCATTCTTGACCGCCGCGAAGTTGGCCCCGTTCTGCGACATGTGGTCCTTGGCGGATGCCTGGACGTGGCACGAGGAGCACACCGCCGCGCCGGCGGTGGTCGCCAACGGGCCACCCGCCGCCACCTCACTGGGGCTACTCGTATCGGTCGTCGTCGCCATCACCGACGATGACGGATCCGCCGGATAGTAGGTCCCAGCTTCATGACAGCCAGTGCAGTGGTTGATCGTCGGCCCGCCGCTTGGCCCGCTTCCGGCCGGAGTCGGGAACGGCGTGCTGGTGATCCAGTTCCGGGCGCTGCCGTGATAGATGACGTACGGGGTGTACGTTCCGGCCGCCAGGAACCCCGCCAGGTCCGGACCCGCATGGATCCCGTGGATCATGACCTTGAGGTCGATGCTCTGCTCGCCGCGGCCGTCGGTCGGGTCCGGGGTCGCCCACGTGATGCCCTTCTTGCCGCGCGCGACGACATCCGTCGCCGCCGGGTTGTGGCACTCGCTGCATATCTCGACGTTGCCGACGCGGTTATTGCCATGGCCGTTCAGCTGGTCGTGGCAGTTGTCGCAGTTCGCGACGTCGACGACGGTACGCCGCGCGAAAGCCTTGGCGTCCGTGACCACCGAGTAGAACATCGCGTTCGGCTGCGGGATCGGGATCTCGCGGTTCGTGCCCTGGCCGTCCGGGAACCACGCCGCGTTGGCAACGCCGAACTCATGCGCCGGGTGACCTTGGATCATGACACCGGCGGAGCCGGTGGTTCCGGCCGGGATCGGCGTCGCCGAGGTCACCGTGAACGTGCCGTCGCCGTTGGCAACGGGCGCGGGCGTCGCGCAGGTGATTCCCATCGTGAGCGGTTCGCCCGTCTCGCTCACATTGCCGCTGCCGACATTCGCGTAGTCGGTTGTGCTCCAGGCGATCGCGACGTTGAGGTTCGCGAGCGACTGGTCAACGGCCGGGTTGCAGTGCGTGAACGGCTCATCCGTCAGCACGTTCCACTGCTTGTTCTTGTTGGTCGGGTCAATGACCTGGAACTTGACGACCGCATTCTGGCCGGGTGTCGTGGTCGCGGACAGGATCTGGTACTGGATCTTGGTCTGGAAATCGCGTTCCGGTATTACGTGGATGTCGTTGACGGCGAGCGTGCCACCGCCCCCTGCCACGTTCGTGTACACGAGTGCGCTTGTCTTTGCCGTGGTCGTCGCGTTTCCATGGCAGCCCGCGCAGTCCTTGTTCGTCAGGCCACCGAGCATGATCGGGCTGTGATTCACGCCGGTCGTGAAGTTGACGTCGTTGTGGCACGAGCCGCAGACCTCGATCCCCGGGTTCTGCCGCCAGCCGATCGTGTCCGGTGTCGCCTTGTCGGCCTCGTTGTGGCACGTGTAGCACGTGCGCAGATCGCCGGTCGGGAAGTTGATCGTCGAGTAGTCGCTGACCGAGTTCATATAGCCAACGATGTAGAACAGGCCACCGGCGGCGACCGTCGGCAGGTTCGCGCCCATGTGGATCTTGTGGAACATCACCTTGAAGTCGATCGTCTCACCCGTCGACGGGTCGAACGAACTCGGGTTGTGGCACATCACGCAGTACTGCACTTCGGTGCGCGCCCCGCCGTGGGCGGAGAGCGCCGTGTGGCAGTTCTTGCACGTCTGGTCCTCGACGATCTCGCGCGAGGCGATCCCCGTGGTGTTGCCGGTCGACGGCTGCAGTGTGTAGGTCGGACTGTTCGCGGCGGCTGCGCCGCGGATCTCGAAGCCGACGCGATGCGTCAGCGTCGGATCGTAGCTGACCGCCGGATCCTTGGAGACGTCCTTGGCGAAGGTGTACTGGTAGGTGCCGTCGCCGTTATCGACGAAGGTTCCGGATTTGCCGGACTCCGTCGTCGCCTGCGGCAGCGGTACGGTACCGGTGACCGTGTACGGGGCCGCGAGCGAGGGGGCGGGGTTCGCCGTCTTGTAGATGTACGACTGCCACTGGGTCGAGTTCTGCGGTTGCGGGGCGGCAGCCAGCGGCGGCACCGCCGTCAGCTGCGTTCCGGCGGGAACGAGCTTGACGATGGCGAAGCTGATCGAACCGCTCGTCAGGCCGGTGACCGGCTGGCCGGTTTCGTTCACCAGGTTGAACTTGACGACCGGCTGGATGGGCGCAGATGCGGGGAACGTCACGTTCGTGATGGTCGCAGTGAGCGACTTCGCATCGGCTACGGCGACCGTGAGGCCGGGTCCGGCGGGTCCGGTGGCACCTGTCGCGCCGGTCGCGCCGGTCGCGCCGGTCGCACCGGTCGCACCGGCAGAGCCATTGCTGCCGCTGCATGCGCCCAACAGGGCGCCGATTCCCAAGATACCGACTGCGACGCCGAGCGTGCAGATCCGGCGTAATCCGTAAGTCCGAGTGAGTGAGCGCATTGTAATTCCCCATTCTGCGTCGAGACGCCGCGCCGGCCTCGCCAGGCCGCAACGCATCAAGCCCTGTAACCTTTGATCGCTCGAACTTTATACGCGCCCACCGCAGCCCCCGAAATCACGCCGCGCGTCACGGGCTACGCATTTTCGCAATGCATATTCGCTTATGCGCAGAACCGGCGTGGACCTCGCGCATGGCCGAGATCAGCAGCGTGCGCAGATCAGCCGATGGCGTGCGAGGCGCTGCTGCCTGGCATCGGCAACAGTGGTTTTCCACGATGCCGCGGCGGGCGCGCGGCCCATCCGTAGTGATTACTCGCGGCGCTGGCTTGCGTGTGGTGATGACTCGGCACTGAACTGATCCGGCACAGACGTACGCTGGAGATGCGCCGGCTCGCGTGGACCGCGGGCGACGCGCCGCCCGTCGCCGGCCCTGCAGAGCGACATTCGAGCCGGGCCGACGCCGTGCAGGCGGCGAACGCTTAAGTTCCGAAGCGAAGCGGCGTGATTGCCGAGTCCGCGGTACTTGAGCGTTTCATGGCGTCGCGGACGCCGCATTGGGCTTTCGTTGTGCCTGCCGGCCCGCCGACAGACGCCGTCGCGTAAGCAATTGAACAGCAAAATAAAAAAGGCCCGGCGGCACTGAGTGCCGCCGGGCCAGACTAACCCGGCATGGGGATAAACCGGGTGATGGGCCCGCTCAGGGAGGGCAGCGGGGAACGTCCGGGAACGTTCGCCAAATTGGATCCGGGCCGGGATCGAAAGTTCCGGGGCGCCGGTCAAGAAACGTCAAAGGTCCACCGAGGACAGCGCCGCAGCGCCCCGGCTCGGCCAGTCGAAACTCAGTGCGCCTCGTCCCAGTTGGCCCCGACCCCGACCCCGACCTCGAGCGGCACCTGCAGCGTCGCCGCGGCACACATCAGCGAGACGATGCGCGGGCGCACCGCCTCGACGGCGTCCGCCCCGACCTCGAGCACCAGCTCATCGTGCACCTGCATCACGAGTGTCGCCGGTGCACGCTCGCTCTCGATCCAGGAATCCACTGCGAGCATCGCGCGCTTGATGATGTCGGCCGCCGTGCCCTGCATCGGAGCATTGATCGCGGCCCGCTCCGCATACTGCTGCTGCTGCTTGTTGCGGGAGCGGATCTCCGGCAGGTACAGGCGCCGACCGTCCACGGTCTCGACATAGCCCTGCTCGCGCGCGAGCCTGCGGGTGTCATCCATGTAGCGACGCACGCCCGGATAGCGCTCGAAGTAGCGCTCGATGTACTGCTGCGCGGAGCCGCGGTCGATGTCGAGCCGCGCGGCGAGTCCGAACGCCGACATGCCGTACATCAGGCCGAAGTTGATCGCCTTCGCTGCGCGGCGCTGATCGACCGTCACCGCCGACGGTTCGAGACCAAACATCTCGGCCGCCGTCGCCTCGTGCACGTCGCGCCGTTCGGCGAAGGCGCGCAGCAGTCCGGGGTCCCCCGACAGGTGCGCCATGATCCGCAGCTCGATCTGCGAGTAATCGGCGGCGAGCAGCACGCGGCCGGGCGGGGCGATGAATGCCTGACGGATGCGACGGCCTTCCTGCGTGCGAATCGGAATGTTCTGCAGGTTCGGATCCGATGACGACAGCCGCCCGGTCGCGGCGACAGCCTGATGGTAGGAGGTGTGAATGCGGCCGGTGCGCGGGCTCACCTGTTCGGGCAACGTGTCGGTGTAGGTGCTCTTCAGCTTCGCCAGCACCCGGTAGTCGAGTATCAGCTTCGGCAGCGCATGGCTCCCGGCCAGCTCCTCGAGCACGTCCTCGGCGGTCGACGGTTGCCCGGTCGGCGTGCGCCGAACCACCGGAATGTTCAGCCGCTCGAACAGGATCTGCTGCAGCTGCCGCGGGGATTCGAGATTGAAAGGCCCGCCGGCTGCGTCGTGGGCGGCCTTCTCGAGCTCGCCGAGACGCTGCGCGAACTCGCGGCTGAGCCCGCGCAGGAACTCGCGGTCGACCAGCACGCCGCGCCGCTCCATCCGCTGCAATACAGGTTGCAGCGGCTGCTCGAGCTCGTCATAAAGCCGCAGCAGCCGCGGCTCCCGTTCGAGCCGCGCGCGCAGGACGCGGTGCAGGCGCAGCGTGACATCGGCGTCCTCGGCGGCGTACTCGGCGGCCGTCTCGACCGGTACCTGGTTGAAGGTCAGCTGCTTCGCTCCCTTGCCCGCGACATCCTCGAAGTGGATCGTGCGGATGCCGAGGTAGCGCTCCGCCACCGAATCCATGTCGTGGCGCGTGGCGACGCTGTCGAGCACGTAGGATTCGAGCATTGAGTCGAACCGCAGGCCGGCGAGGCGGATCCCGTGGTTCTCGAGGATGTGCGCATCGAACTTGGCGTGATGCCCAACCTTGGCCCTTGTGGGATCCTCGAGCAGCGGCCGCAGCGCCCGCAGCACGTGCTCGCGCGGCAGCTGCTCCGGAGCGCCCGCATAATCGTGCATCAGCGGCACGTAGGCGGCCTCGCCGGGCGCCGTCGCGAAGGACAGCCCGACGATCTCGGCGGTCATGTAGTCGAGACCGGTGGTCTCGGTGTCGAATGCAAACAGTTCCGCGGCCCGCAGCCGCTCGAGCCAGTTGCCGAGCTGCTGCTCGGTGACGACGGTGTCGTAGTGACGCGGAGCGGCGGCGATGGCGTCGCGCATCGCGTCCGGCTTCCCGTCGCCGGTTGCACGCGGCGGCTCAGCCACCGCGGCGGGTGCTTGCTCGCCGGACGTGCCGGCCTCGAGCGCCTCCAGGTGCTTCCTGAACTCCAAGCTGCGGTACAGCGCCTTGAGCCGCTCGACGTCGGGCGAGCGCGGTGCGAGCCCGGCCGGCTCGACGGGCAGCGCCAGGTCGCAGCGGATCGTGGCGAGCTTTCGCGACAACTCGAGCTGCGGCAGATTCGCACGCAGGCTCTCGCCGACCTTGCCTTCGATCTCGGCTGAGTGGGTGATGAGTTCATCGACCGTGCGGTAGCTGCTCAGCCACTTGGCGGCGGTCTTGGGCCCGACCTTCGGCACGCCCGGGATGTTGTCCGAGGCATCGCCGACGAGCGCCAGGTAGTCGACGATCTGCTCGGGGTCGACGTCGAACCGCGCCTTGACGCCCGCCCGGTCGAGCGTCGTTCCGGTCATCGTATTGATCAGAGTGACCTGGCCGTCGACCAGTTGCGCCATGTCCTTGTCGCCGGTCGAGATCACGACCTGCATGCCTTCGGCCGCAGCGCGGCGCGCCAGCGTGCCGATCACATCGTCGGCCTCGACCCCCGGGACACGCAGCAGCGGCAGGCCCAGGGCCTCGACCGTCTCGAGGAGCGGCGCGACCTGCGAGCGCAGCTCGTCCGGCATCGGCGGCCGGTGCGCCTTGTAGGCTTCGAACAGGTCGTCCCGGAAGGTGCGTCCCGGCGCGTCGAACACGATCCCGATGTGCGTCGGGCGTTCGTCCTTCACGAACTTCTGCAGCATGTTGAGTACGCCGAACACCGCGCCCGTCGGCTCACCCTTGGAATTGCTGAACGGCGGCAACGCGTGAAACGCGCGATACAGGTACGAGGAGCCGTCGACCAGATACAGGCGCGGGACGTCGGCCATGCTACGGGCGCGCAGGTGCGTTCGGGTCGTCGTCGGGGTTCTTGGCTGGCGTCGCGGGCGCTGCCGGTGCGGTCCCCGGATCGGCCGGCGCGGTCGTGGCGCCAGCCGGAGCGCGGATCACGACGGGCGCAGCGGCGCGCGTGCCTGGCCGCACCAGTGGCCCCTTCTGCCCGCAGCCGGCGAGCAGCACGCTACACAATGCGGCGAGCGCGAGCGTCGAGGAACGGGTGGGCGGCTGGAGGCGCATCGGGCAACTCCGGAGCGGGTCGGCAGTATAGCCGCCGGGGCCGCCGGCCCGCAGTCAGGGCGCCGAGATTACCGCCATCGTCAGCCGCGAGATGCACACCAGCTTGTCGGCGGGATTACGGATCTCGATCCCCCACACCTGGCTGCGGTGGCCGATGTGGATCGGTCGTGCAATGCCGGTCACGATCCCGCTCGACACGGCGCGGATGTGGTTGCTGTTGATCTCCTGGCCGATCGCGCGCACGGTCGGGTAGTCGATGCACAGGGTCGCCGCGACGCTGCCGAGCGTCTCTGCCAGTGCGGCCGATGCGCCGCCGTGCAGCAGCCCCATCGGCTGCTGCGTACGGTGATCGACCAGCATCGTGCCGGACAGCCAGTCATCGCCGATGCCCTTGAGCCGGATGTCGAGATGGGCGGCCATGCCCGTCTCAAACACCTGGCGGACCTCGTCGAGGACGACCGGGCGGAACCAGATGCTCATTGGGGGGGACGTTACCGGTTCCGGCCCGACGCGTCCACGGGCCGCGCGGCCGGGACGCCGGCGGGCGGTACCCGCCCAAACCGGCAACAGGTACGCTTGCAGAACCCAGCAGGACCCGCCCTTCGCCCCTCATGAGCGCCAACCCCGAGATCACCCTCGACGACAAGTACACGCGTGACAGCGGCCGCGTGTTCCTGAGCGCCACGCAGGCGCTGGTGCGCCTGCCGCTGATGCAGCGGGCCCGGGACCTCGCCGCCGGCCTCAACACCGCGGGCTTCATCAGCGGTTACCGCGGCTCACCGCTCGGCGGCTACGACCAGCAGTTGCTGCGCGAACAGGCGCGGCTGACCGCGGCCCACGTCCGCTTCGAGCCCGGGGTCAACGAGGACCTGGCGGCGACCGCGGTCTGGGGCACGCAGCAGGTGCCGCTGCTGCCGGGGGCCAGGTACGACGGCGTGTTCGCGATCTGGTACGGGAAAGGACCGGGCGTCGACCGCTCGGGCGACCCGATCAAGCACGGCAACCGCATGGGCACCTCGCGCTACGGCGGCGTGTTGCTGGCCTGCGGCGACGATCACGCCGGCAAGAGCTCGACGGTGGCATTCCAGAGCGAGCAGGCATTGGTGGCGCACGGCGTGCCGGTGCTGTACCCGGCGACCGTGCAGGAGTACCTCGACCTGGGCCTCTACGGCTTTGCGCTGTCGCGTTTCGCGGGCGTGTGGGTCGGCATCAAGTGCGTCAACGACACGGTCGAGACGTCCGCGACCGCTGAGGTGGACCCGGCGCGGGTCATGATCACGCTGCCGGTGGATGCGGCGATGCCGCCCGAGGGCGTGCATGCGCGCTTCGTGTTCGACCCGGTCGGCGACGACCAGCGGCTGCAGCGCTTCAAACTGCCGGCGGCGCAGGCCTTCGTGCGTGCCAACCGGCTCGACCGCATCACGCACGGCGGCGCGACGCAGGGCCTCGGCATCGTCGCCGCCGGCAAGTCCTGGCTCGACGTCGCGCAGGCGCTCGCGGCCCTCGGCCTCGACGGTGCGCGGGCCGCGGCCGTCGGCATCGCGGTCTACAAGCCGGCGATGATCTGGCCGCTCGAGCCCGCGGGCCTGATCGAATTCGCGCGCGGCCGGCGCGAACTCTTCGTGATCGAGGAGAAGGCGCCGTTCCTGGAGCCGCAGGCGGCGCACGTGCTCTACAACCTGCCCCACGGCGAACGGCCGCGACTCGTCGGCAAGCGTGACGAGACCGGCGCACCGCTGGTGCCGGAGGCAGTCGTGCTCGAGTCGCTCGACATCGCGCGGCTGATCGGTGCGCGGCTCGCCTCACTCGGGCTCGCGGACCAGGCGCTGATACTGCGGCTCGAGCTCCTCGAGCGCAGGCTCGCCGCCGTACGCGAGCGCAAGGGCGGGCTGACCGTGCGGATCCCGTACTTCTGTTCCGGCTGCCCGCACAACTCCTCGACGCGGGTCCCCGAGGGCAGCCTCGCGCTCGCCGGCATCGGCTGCCACACGATGGCGTTGTACATGAACCGCAACACGCTGCAGCCGACGCACATGGGTGGCGAGGGAGTCAACTGGGTCGGCATCGCGCCGTTCACGGAACTGCCGCATGTCTTCCAGAATCTCGGCGACGGCACCTACTTTCATTCCGGGTTGCTGGCAATTCGCGCGGCTGTCACGGCCGGTGCCAGCATCACCTACAAGATCCTCTACAACGATGCGGTCGCGATGACCGGCGGCCAGGCCGTCGAAGGCGGGCTGTCGGTCGCGGAAATCACCCACCAGCTGCGCGCCGAGCGCGTCGCGCGGATCGCCGTCGTCAGCGACGATGTCGCCAAGTACGGCCGCGACCCGCTGTTCGCGCCGGGCACGACCGTGCATGATCGCAGCGCGCTCGATGCGCTACAGCGCGAGCTGCGCGCCGTGCGCGGTGTATCGGCGCTGATCTATGACCAGACCTGCGCGGCCGAGAAGCGCCGCCGCCGCAAGCGGGGCGCGTATCCGGATCCGCAGCGGCGCATGCTGATCAACGAGCTCGTGTGCGAAGGCTGCGGCGACTGCTCGGTGCAGTCGAACTGCGTGTCGATCGAGCCGCAAGAGACGGAGTTCGGTCGCAAGCGGCGCATCGACCAGTCGAGCTGCAACAAGGACTACTCCTGTGCCACCGGCTTCTGTCCGTCGTTCGTGACGGTGGATGGTGGCGCGCTCAGCAAGCCGGCGCCGGCGGCAATCGACTCCCAAGCGCTCGCCGCGCTGCCGGAACCCGCGCGGGCGCAGCCCGGAGCCGGGTTCGCGGTACTGATCGGCGGTATCGGCGGCACCGGCGTCGTGACTGTCGGCGCGGTGCTCGGCACGGCCGCGCACCTCGACGGCCTCGCTGCCAGCGTCTTCGACATGACCGGCCTCGCCCAGAAGGGTGGTGCGGTGCTGTCGCACGTCAAGATCGCCGCGAGCGCGGACCTGATCCACGCGCCGCGCGTCGGCCCGCTCGAGGCTGACCTGGTGCTCGGCTGCGACCTCGTGGTGGCGGCCTCCGTAGAAGTGCTGCGCGCGCTGGACCCGGGCCGGACCACGGTCGTGCTCAATACGGAGCTCGTGCCGACCGCCGCGTTCCAGCAGAACCCGGATGTCGATTTCCGTCCGGACGACCTGCGCGCCGCGATCGAGGCGATCGCCGGCGCAGCCGCGACGCTCGCCGTGCCGGCCACGCGCGCCGCGCTCCGGCTGCTCGGCGACACGGTCGGCAGCAACATGTTCGTGGTCGGCTATGCGCTGCAGCAGGGCCTGCTGCCCGTGTCGCGCGGCGCGCTCGAGCGGGCGCTCGAGCTCAACGGCGTCGCGGTCGCGTTCAACCGCCGGGCGCTTGCGCTCGGTCGGCTCGCCGCTCACGATCCGGCCCGGTTCGCCGGCCTGCTCGGCGCCGCGGGTGGCGCACCGGCGCCGCTCGCCACGACGCTTGCCGACATCGTCGCGGTTCGCGAACGCTTCCTCGCCGACTACCAGGACGCCAGCTACGCACGCCGCTACCGCTCGCTCGTCGATCGGACCGCCGCCGCTCAGCAGGCACGTGTCCCGGGGCGCTCGGGTCTGGCCGAGACCGTGGCCCGCGCCTACTTCAAGCTGCTGGCCTACAAGGACGAGTACGAGGTCGCGCGACTGTATTCGTCCGAATCGTTCCGCGCCCAGGTCGCCGGCACCTTCACCGGCGGCTACCGGTTGCGGTTCAACCTGGCCCCGCCGCTGCTCGCGCGCCGCGACCCGGTGACCGGCGTGCCGCGCAAGCGCGAGTTCGGCCCGTGGGTGCTGACCGCGTTTCGCTGGCTGGCGCGGCTGCGCTGGCTGCGCGGCACGCCATTCGATCCGTTCGGGCGCAGTGCCGAGCGCAAGCTCGAGCGCCGGCTGATTGTCGAGTACGAGGCCCTGGTGGACGAACTGCTGGCCGGGCTCGATGCGTCACGGTACGCGCTCGCCACCGAGCTCGCCGGTATTCCCGAACAGATCCGCGGCTACGGTCACGTCAAGCTCAAACATCTGGACCGTGCCCGGCGCTGCGAGGCCGAACTGCTGGCACAGTGGCGCAAACCGGCACCGGTCGTTGATCGCGCCGCCTGAGGATCAACATGACCTATGCCGCTCCGGTCGCGCACATGCGCTTCGTCCTCGAACACACCGCCGGGCTCGACTGCATCCGCGCACTGCCGGCCTTCGCCGAGGTCACACCCGACGTCGTCGATGCCGTGCTCGAAGGCGCGGCCCGGTTCGCCACCGAAGTGCTCGCGCCGCTCAATGCGGTCGGCGACCGCATCGGGTCGAGCGTCACGCCAAATGGCGTGACCACGCCGCCCGGTTTTCGCGAAGCCTATCGACGCTTCGTCGCCGACGGCTGGAACTCGCTCGGCGGCCCGCCCGACTACGGCGGCCAGGGCATGCCGTTCGCGCTGCATGCCGCGACCGTGGAGATCTGGGGTGCGGCCAACATGGCCTTTGCGCTCTGCCCCGAGCTCGGCAGCGGTGCGATCGCCGCGCTCACGCAGCATGCGACACCCGCGCTGCGCGCGCGCTTCCTCCCCAAGCTCGTCAGCGGCGAATGGGCCGGCACGATGTGCCTGACGGAGCCGCAGGCCGGATCGGACCTGTCGACGGTGACGACGCGCGCCGAGCCGGCCGGCGAGGGCTGGCGACTCCGCGGCCGCAAGATCTACATCACCTGGGGCGAGCACGACCTGACGGACAACATCGTGCACCTCGTGCTCGCGCGCGCACCAAACGCGCCATCGGGCGTCAAGGGGCTGTCGCTGTTCGTCGCACCGCGCTATCGCGTTCTCGCCGATGGCCGCTGCGGCGAAGCCAATGACATCCGCTGCGTATCGGTGGAGCACAAGATGGGGATCCACGCGAGTCCCACCTGCGTGCTGGCGCTCGGTGACGGTCCCGGGGCTGAGGCTTTCCTCGTCGGCGGCCTGCACCAGGGGCTGCCCGGCATGTTCACGATGATGAACCACATGCGCCTCGGTGTGGGCGAGCAAGCGCTCGGGGTCGCCGAGCACGCCTACCAGATCGCCGTACAGCACGCGCGCGAGCGGCTGCAGGGGAGGGACGCGGACGGCAAGCCGACCGTCATCCTCGCCCACGCTGACGTCCGGCGCATGCTGCTGACGATGAAGTCCCTGGTGCAGGCGGGGCGCGGACTCACGTATGCGGCGGCGGTGGCGCTCGATGTGGCACATCACGCGCAAGGCGCGCCTGCGGCAGCGGCGCAGGCACGCGCCGACCTGCTGACCCCGGTCGTCAAGGCGTGGTGCAGCGACTTGGCCATCGAGGTGACCTCGCTCGCGGTACAGGTGCTGGGTGGCATGGGATTCACCGAGGACGCGGGCGCCGCGCAGTGCTACCGCGATGTGCGAATCACGTCCATCTACGAGGGAACCAACGGGATCCAGGCCCAGGATCTGCTCGGACGCAAGGTGCTTCGCGATGACGGGCGCGCCCTCGCCACATTCATCGCCGAGATGCGGCAGACCGTCGCCACGCTGCCCGCGGGAGATCCGCGCATCGAGACCTTGCGCCGCGGCCTCGGGGCTGCGATCGATCGCGCCGAGGCCGCGACCCGATCGCTGCTGGAGGGTGTCCGCGGCGATGCGGATCTGGTCGGGGCCACTTCCGTCCATTACCTGCAGCTGATCGGCTATGTGTGCGGTGGGTGGCAATGGGCGCGGAGCGTGATTGCAGCCCATGGCCCCGGTGCCGCGCTCGGGTCCCGGCAGACCGGCGCGGTGCTCGACTGCGCCGCGTTCTACGCCTCGCAGATCCTGCCGCGCGCGCTGATGCACGCTGCGGTGATCGACAGCGGCGTCGGCGTAATCGTAGCCACGGACGCGGAGCTCCTGTAGCGGAGCGGATGTTGAAGAGCGGCGAGAAGTCCGGCGCGCGGCAGGAGGATTGTCAGGGGCCGCGGCGGCCGCACCGCTCGGCCTCGAAGCCGGCGGTGCTGAAAGAGCTCGAGGCAGCGCTGCGCCGCGGCGACGGTCTCGCCGGCGCCGAGTGCATCCATGAGCTGTGCATGCGCGGCGAGATGGCGGTCACCGTCGAGCGCGCGCTCGCGCAGTTGTGGGCGCGGGCGGCCGACTCGATCCCGCAGTGGCTGCCGATGCGATACGTCGAGTGGCTGCCTCTGGTCTATGAGGTGGCCGGGCGCTGCCGGGGCACGGCCGGGGGTCGCTCCAACCTGTACCTCGTGCTGCTCGACTACGCCGACAGCCCGCGCGGGCCGCACGGGGTGTACGTCGGCATGACCGAGTACTCGCCGGCCGAGCGCTTCGATCAGCACAAGGCCGGCATCCGCGCGGCGGGCAGCGTCCTGAAACGCGGCCTTGAGGTGCTGATCGGACCGGTGCAGCATCTACAGCGCCTCAGGCCCTCGGAGGCGACCCGGATAGAGGCAGAGCTCGCCGAGGCGCTCCGCGCCGAGGGACTGATCGTCCACGGCGGACACTGAGGAACGCTCGCTGATGAAACGGCAGTACAGGAACCCCGCCGGCGCGGTCCCGGACGCGGCGAGCGTCGATGCCCGGTACGGGCTCGAACCGGTGTTCGAGCCCGGCGCCGCCGCCGGCGCGGCCGGCCTGGGCGAGTTCGTCGCCATCGACTGCCCGTACTGCGGCGAGTCGTTCCAAACACTGATCGATCTGACGGCCGGATCGTTCAGCTACGTAGAGGATTGCCAGATCTGCTGCCAGCCGATCGAGCTCGACGGGCGGCTGACCGAGGACGGCGCGCTGCAATCGCTCGCCGTGCGCCGACTCGACTGACGCGGCGCGCTGACCGCGCATCGGTCCGGCCTCGCTCGCGCGGTCAGAGAGCCGTCGCCGTCGGGACTTGCCTCCGACCCGGGCAAGCTCCACCATGCGATCGAAGTAGCGGCGGCGTCCGCGATCGGACATGCACGGCCTTGAGCATCCAGTGGCGAAACCTCGCGCTCGCAGCCGTCGCGGTTGCGACGACATGCCTCACCATGGCCGCGATGCCGGCTGGCGAGGACGACACCGCGATCGCCGCCTGGCGGGCGCAGCGGCTCGCGTCGCTCACCGACGAGAGCGGCTGGCTGACCCTGGTCGGGCTCTACTGGCTCAAGGACGGCGCCAATACCTTCGGACGCGACCGTTCGAACGCGATCTCACTCAATGACCCGCAGCTTGGACGCCGCGCCGGCCGGTTCGTCCTGTCGGGCGGCGCGGTCCGCTTCGAGGCCGGCCGGGGCGGGTGCGTACAGCTGGCGGGACGGCCGCTCATTGCGCAGACCCTGCAGTCCGACCTCAGCGGTGAGCCGACCGTGCTGAGCTGCGGCTCGCTGCAGTTCTTCGTCATCGAGCGCGGCGGGCAGTTCGGTGTCCGGATCAGGGACCGGGCCAGCCGCGCGCGGCGGGAGTTCCGCGGCCTCGACTACTTTCCGGCCGATCCAAACTGGGCCATCGCCGCGCGCTTTGAACCCTACGATCCGCCGCACCACGTGCCGATCGTCAACGTGCTCGGCATGCAGATCGACATGGAATCGCCTGGCGCCATCGTCTTCGAGCGCGACGGGCACGAATGGCGGCTCGATTCACTGCTCGAGGAACCCGGCGCCGATGAGCTGTTCGTGATGTTTGCCGATGCGACCTCGGGCCATGAAACCTACGGCGGCGGGCGCTTCCTGTCGGCACCATTGCCGGCTGCCGGGAAGGTTCTGGTCGATTTCAACAAGGCCTACAATCCGCCGTGCGCGTTCACGCCCTTCGCCACCTGCCCGTTGCCGCCGCCGCAGAACCACCTGACGCTGCGCGTCTCCGCGGGTGAGCTGCGCTACGGCGAAGGCGGTCACTGACGGGTACTGCCGGCCCCGGCACGGGCCGTAGCTCGTACACCAGCACCTCGCAGCGCGGCAAGCGTCCGGCCGCGACGGCTGTGTTGAAACGCCGGCCGCGAGGTGGAACCATAGCCGGGCCGCTGATCGCGAGGCGGCCTGCCGAGACTGATCCGCTCCATGATGCAACAGACCGCCGCGCTGCTCGCAAGCCTCGATTCGGAGCTCGGCCCGGGCGGCGTGCTGACCGGGGAGACGATCGGCGCCCGCTATCATTCTGACTGGACGCGGCTGAACGCCTGCCCGCCCGCCGCAGTGCTCCGGCCGCGCTCGACGGAGGAGGTCGCGACGATCCTGCGTCGCTGCCACGGCGTGTCGCAACCGGTCGTGATCCAGGGCGGGCTCACCGGTCTCGCCGGAGGCGCGACGCCGCGACCGGGCGAGCTGTCGCTGTCCCTCGAACGGCTCAGCGGAATCGAGGCGATCGACGTCGACGGCGGAACGGTTTGCGTGCGCGCGGGCACGCTGCTCGCGGCCATTCACGAGGCGGTCGCCGGCCACGGACTGCAGTTCGCGCTCGACCTTCCCGCTCGCGGCTCCTGCCAGATCGGCGGCAACATCGCGACCAATGCCGGTGGCAACCGCGTGATCCGCTACGGCATGACGCGCGCGCTGGTGCTGGGTCTCGAGGCCGTGCTGGCGGACGGCACCGTACTGTCGTCGATGAACTCGATGCTGAAGAACAACGCCGGCTACGACCTCAAGCAGCTGTTCATCGGAACCGAGGGCACGCTCGGCGTCGTGACGCGCGCCGTGCTGCGGCTGCACCCTGCGCCGCGCGACCGACTCACGGCGCTGGTCGCGATTCCGTCGTTCACTGGCCTGGTTGCAGTGCTGCACGAGGTGAGCGCGGCGCTCGGTGGGCAGCTCGGTTCGTTCGAGGTGATGTGGTCCGACTACTACGAGTTCGCGGCCTCGAAGGTATTGACGGGCCCGCGGCCCTTCGCGGCACGCCATCCTTACTATGCGCTGGTCGAGCTCGAGGCGCTCGAGCCGGCCGGCGACAGCGAACGCTTCGAGACGCTGCTGGCGCAGCTGATCGAGGACGGATTCGCAACCGACGCCGTGCTCGCGCGTTCGCTCGAGGACAGCGCGCGCCTGTGGCGGGTCCGCGAATCGGCCGGCGAGCTGATGATGCATCTGATGCCGGTGACGGCCTACGACATCTCCTTGCCGATCGCGCGCATGGACGACTACCTGCAAGCGATTGGGCGGGCAACGGCGCCGCTGCTGCGCGAATTCCCGCTGTTCATCTTCGGGCACCTGGGCGATGGCAACCTGCACATCGTCGCGGCGGCGAAGGCAGCGGCCGACGTCCGCGCGCTCGATGCGCTGATCTACGGCGCGCTCGAGGGATTCGGCTCGGTGTCGGCCGAGCACGGCATCGGAGTGCTGAAGCGCGGCTACCTGGGCATGTCGCGCGGCCCGGCCGAGATCACGCTGATGAGGACACTGAAGGCGACGCTCGATCCGCGCAACATCCTGAACCCGGGCCGCGTGCTGTGAGCGGCGCACCGCAACCAGCTGTGCCACGGGCCGGTCCGCCGGCCGGCGAGCTCGAGTACGTCGGCTTCTGGCTCAGGGTCGTGGCTGCATGCGTCGACACGCTGTGGCTGACGCCCATCATCGTGCTGCTCGGCTTCGTCTTCGAGCACGCGAACAGTGCATTGACCGACGTGATGCTGCGCGATCCGGCGAGCGTCTCGGTGTCGGAGCTCGCCGCGGCGCTGGCGCCGACGCCGGTCGACTTCGTCGTGAGCTATGTGTTGCCGGCGGTACTGGTCGTGCTGTTCTGGCGCCGCCGCAGTGCCACCCCGGGCAAGATGCTGATCCGCGCGCGGATCGTCGATGCCGGGAGCGGAGCGGCACCTTCCACCCGGCAACTCGTGGTCCGCTACCTCGGCTACTTCGTGTCAACCATCCCGCTGCTGCTCGGCCTGCTGTGGGTCGGCTGGGATCCCCGCAAGCAGGGCTGGCACGACAAGCTTGCCGGGACGGTCGTGGTGCGGCCGAAGCTGCGTCCGTCGGCGCACGTCGTGTTTCCCGGGCAGGAGCCGCAATGAAGCTGTACACCATGTGGCGGAGCAGCGCGGCGTACCGGGTGCGGATCGCGCTCAACGTCAAGCGCCTCGCCTACCAGAGCATTCCCAAGAAATTCGCGACCGGGGAACACCGTTCGCCCGACTACATCGTGCTCAATCCCCAGGGACTCATTCCGGCGCTCGAGGACGGCGGCGCGGTCATCAGCCAGTCGCTCGCGATCATCGAGTATCTGGACGAGACGCATCGGGCCCCGCCGCTGCTGCCGGCGGACCCGCTCGGCCGGGCCATGGTCCGGTCGATGGCACAGGCGATCGCCTGCGACGTGCACCCGCTCAACAACCTGCGGGTGCGCAACTACCTCAAAGGCCCGCTCAATCAGGACGAGCGCAGCGTGGGTACCTGGTCCCGCCACTGGATCGGCGAGGGCTTCCGCGGGCTCGAGGAGCTCGCGCGCCGGTACTCGACGGATGGCAAGCACCTGTACGGTGCCGGCATTACGCTCGCCGACATCTGCCTGGTGCCCCAGGTCTACAATGCGCGCCGCGTCGACTGCGACCTGACGGGGTTCCCGACGCTGGTCGCGATCAGCGCCGCGCTCGAGGCACTGCCGGCATTTGCCGCCGCGCGCCCCGAAGCACAGCCGGATGCCGCCTGACCCGCTCGCTATTCGACCTACCAAGAGGACCTGATCGATGAAGACCCGCGCCGCGATTGCCTACGCCGCCGGCAAGCCGCTCGAGATCGTGACTGTCGATCTCGACGGCCCGAAGGCGGGCGAGGTGCTGGTGGAGCTCAAGGCCACCGGCATCTGCCACACGGATGAGTTCACGCGCTCGGGCGCCGACCCCGAGGGCCTGTTCCCCGTCATCTTCGGGCACGAGGGGGCGGGGATCGTCGTCGACGTGGGTCCGGGGGTCGCAGCGGTGAGAAAGGGCGACCACGTGATCCCTCTCTATACGCCCGAGTGCCGGCAGTGCAAGAGCTGCACCTCGCGCAAGACCAACCTGTGCACTGCGATACGCGCGACCCAGGGCAAGGGCGTGATGCCCGACGGCACCAGCCGCTTCTCGATCGGCGGCGAGAAAGTGCACCACTACATGGGCTGCTCGACGTTCTCCAACTACACGGTGCTGCCGGAGATCGCGGTAGCCAAGATCCGCGACGACGCGCCGTTCGACAAGGTCTGCTACATCGGCTGCGGCGTCACGACCGGCATCGGGGCCGTGATCAACACGGCCAAGGTGGAAGCGGGCGCGAATGTGGTCGTATTCGGTCTCGGCGGCATCGGGTTGAACGTGATCCAGGGTGCGCGGCTGGTCGGTGCGAACAGGATCATAGGCGTCGACGTCAATCCAAAGCGCCGGCCGCTCGCCGAGAAGTTCGGCATGACGCAGTTCGTGAACCCGAAGGAGGTCGAGGGCGATCTGGTGCAGCATCTCGTGGCGCTCACCGACGGCGGGGCGGACTACAGCTTCGAATGCGTCGGCAACGTCGACCTGATGCGTCAGGCGCTCGAGTGCTGCCATCGCGGCTGGGGCGTGTCGGTGATCATCGGTGTCGCCGGCGCCGGCCAGGAGATCAAGACCCGGCCGTTCCAGCTGGTCACCGGCCGGGTCTGGAAGGGCACGGCGTTCGGTGGCGCCCGGGGTCGCACCGACGTGCCGAGGATCGTCGACTGGTACATGGACAAGAAGATCGCGATCGACCCGTTGATCACGCACGTGATGCCGCTCGATGAGATCAACACCGCGTTCGACCTGATGCATGCGGGTGAGTCCATCCGCAGCGTCGTCACCTACTAACCAACCAGAGGGGGCTGCGATGACCACGATTTCAATCCATCCGTCCGTCGACAACGGTGTGCGGCCCGGCACGGCCAACTTCGCCGGCGGCACGCTGACGTGCCACTGCTCTAAGGACCCCGTGACCGTCACGATCAAGGGCAACGTCGCCCACAATCACGCCTGTGGCTGCACCAAGTGCTGGAAGCCCAAGGGCGCGATGTTTTCAGTGGTCGCGGTCGTGCCCAAGGACAAGCTGACGGTCACGGCGAACGGCCACAAGCTCAAGGTCGTCGACCCGGCCGCGGCGATCCAGCGCCACGCCTGCAGCGGCTGCGGCGTGCACCTGTTCGGGCGCATCGAGAACAAGGCCCACCCGTTCTACGGGCTCGACTTCGTGCACGTGGAACTCTCGAAGGACAAGGGGTGGGCCGCTCCGGAGTTCGCGGCGTTCGTCTCCTCGATCATCGAGGCCGGCGCGGCTAAGCCTGAGCAGATGGCTGCCGTCCGCGCGCGGCTCAAGGAGCTGAAGCTCGAGCCCTACGACTGCCTGTCGCCGGCGCTGATGGATGCCATCGCGACGCACACGGCGAAGGCGAAAGGCGTGCTGAAGGCTTGAGCGAGGCAGCCTCATCGGCGCTCGCGCCGGCGGCCGCGGCGCCGGCGACGCTCAGCAGCCATGCGTGTTTCGGCGGGGTCGTCAGCTTCCACCTGCACGAGTCGGCCGAGACACGCTCGCCGATGCGGTTCGCGGTGTTCACGCCACCGCAGGCGAAGACCGGGCCGGTGCCGGTGCTGTACTACCTCGCCGGCCTGACCTGCACCGAAGAGACGTTCATGATGAAGGCCGGCGCGCAGCGCCTCGCGGCGACGCTCGGCCTGATGCTGGTCGCCCCGGACACGAGCCCGCGCGGGGCGCGGCTGCCGGGCGATGACGCGAGCTGGGACTTCGGCCTCGGCGCCGGTTTCTATGTCGATGCGACCGCGGCCCCGTGGTCGGATCACTACCGGATGTACAGCTACGTGACCCGCGAATTGCCGGCGGTGATCGTCAAGCACTTTCCGGCCAGCGCCGACGCCCAGGGCATCTTCGGGCACTCGATGGGAGGCCACGGCGCGCTCGTCGCGGCACTCAGGAATCCCGACCGCTACCGCTCCGTGTCAGCCTTCGCGCCGATCGCCGCGCCGATCAGCTGCCCGTGGGGCGAGAAGGCATTCACTGGCTACCTCGGCTCCGACCGGGATCGATGGGCCGACTACGACGCGAGCGTGCTCGTCGCGCGCCGGGCGCGTGGCGGCACGATCCTGATCGATCAGGGGACGGCCGACAAGTTTCTCGACGAGCAGCTGAAGCCTTGCTCCCTCACCGACGCCGGCCGCCGGTCCGGGCAGGCAATCGAGCTGCGGATGCAGCCGGGCTACGACCATGGCTACTACTTCATCAGCACGTTCATCGCCGATCACCTGCGGTTCCACGCGCGGCTGCTCGGCGCATGAGCAACCGGTGCCGACTGCCCGCAGCTGCCGCCCGGGGAGCCGACTCGCTATGATCACGACGGCCCGCCCGGCGCCGGGTGGGGGCGATGCCCGTTGCAAGAGCGGTCCGGGCTTGCGACCGTCAGTTGAGTTCACGTACCGAGGTGCACCATGTCCGTGACCGCCGTCGTGCTGATCAAGGCCAAGACGCAGGAAATCAACCAGCTGGCCGTCTCGCTCGCGGAGCTCGATGGGGTCACCGAGGTCTACTCGGTCGCGGGGCGCTATGACCTGGTGGCGATCGTCCGGGCGCCGCGCAACGAGGATCTCGCAGACATCGTCAGCCAGCGCATGCACCAGGTGCCTGGCATCGTCGAATCGGAGACGTTGATCTCGTTTCGCGTCTACCGTAATTCGGAGATCGAGGCCGGGTTCGCCCTCGGTCTCGCCGAGTAAACCGCACGCTATTTGTTCGCGAGCTCCGCCGCCACGCGCCGGTACGCCTCGCGAAACGGTATCCCTTCGGCGACGACCAGCCGGTTGGCGCGCTCCGCTGCATAAATTGCCGGATCGAGACGGATGTTCTCGGGACGGAAGCGGACACCCTCGAGTGCCGCCGGCAGGATGTCGAGTGTCTGGGCGGCGAGGTCGATGCCGCGAAACAGCGGCAGCTTCAAGAGCTGCAGGTCGCGATGGTAGCCGCTCGGCAGCTTGCCGATGATGCCGAGTGCCTCGGTCAGACAGCCCTGCGCGGTCGCCGAGCGGCCGCGGATCAGCTCGAACACGTCGGGGTTGCGCTTCTGCGGCATGATCGACGACCCGGTAGTGAAGGCCTCGGGCAGCATCACGTACGCGAACTCGTGCGTGTAGAACAGCAGCAGATCACACGCCAGTCGCCCGAGGTCAGTCATCAGCAGCGCGATCTCGAACAGCACAGTCGCTTCGGCCTTGCCCCGCGACAGCTGCACCGCCGTGACGGGCTCGTGGTTGGCCGCGAAGCCGAGCCGGCGCATCGTCTCGTCGCGGTCGATCGGCAGGCCCGGAGTGCCGTACCCGGCAGCCGAGCCGAGCGGATTCTTGCCGATGCGTCGGTGGGCGAGACGCAAGCCCTCGGCGTCGTCGTGCAGCTCGGCTGCAAAGCCTGCCGCCCACAGTTCGACGCTGCTCGGCATCGCCTGCTGCATGTGCGTATAGCCGGGGAGCACGATGCCGCGATGCCGCGCGCCCAGTGCATCGAGTGCGGCAGCGACCGCGTCGGCGCCCGACCGCAGCATCTCGACCGCATCGCGAAGGTACAGCCGCAGTGCGGCGAGCACCTGGTCGTTGCGCGAACGACCCAGGTGAATGCGGCCGCCGACGGCGCCGAGGCGCGCGGTCAGCCGGGACTCGAGGGCGGTCTGGCCGTCCTCCTCGGCGAGCGTAACGCGCCACCCGCCGCGGGCATGGTCCGCGCCGATCTCGGTCAGCGCCGCGACGAGCGCGGCGAGGTCGGTCGCAGCCAGCAGCCCGGCCGCGTGCAGCCCTTCGGCGTGGGCGATCGAGGCCGTGACGTCATAGGCGACCAGCCGATCGTCGAGCGCATGATCCTCGCCGGCCGTATAGGCAAGCACGCGGGCATCGAGCGGCGCGCCCCGGTCCCACAGGCGCGTCATGGCCCGACGGCCCCCGGCTGCTGCTCAGCGGCCGACAGCGCCTTGATGTCGGCGACGATCAGCGTGCCGAGTCCCTCGTTGGTGAACACCTCGGCGAGCAGTGCATCGGTCGACTTGAAAGAGATCACGTGCACGCGGCGCACGCCGCCGCGGATCGCGGCCTCGATCGCGTCGGCCTTGGGCATCATGCCGTCCGCAAAGCTGCCGCCTGCCTCCAGCCGCTTGAGCCCGGCGAGGTCCGTGTACGACACCAGCGTCGACGGATCGTCGAGTTCCTCGAAGATGCCGGCCGCGCCGGTGCACAGCAGCAGCTTTTCGGCACCGAGCGCGGCACCGATGTTCGCCGCCACCGTGTCGGCGTTGATGTTGAGCACGGTACCCTGCGCGTCGCAGCACAGCGGGCTGACGACCGGCATGTAGCCATCGTCGAGCAGTCTCTGCAGCACGTCCGGATCGATGCCCTCGATGTCGCCGACCTGGCCGTAGTCGACGAGGCTGCCGTCGGCCGCGCGCACCGGCGGGCGCCGGTGCGCGCGCACCAGGCCGCCGTCGATGCCGGACAAACCCACGGCCTTGATGCCGAGTTGCCGGCAATTGCCGAGCAGCCGCGTGTTCAGCAGTCCGTTGAGCACCATGATGGTGATGTCGATGGTCCTGTCGTCAGTTACTCGCCGCCCGTCGACCATCTTCGGCTCGAGTCCGAGCGAGCGCTGCATCTCGTCGAGCTGCGGGCCGCCGCCGTGGACCAGCACGACGCGGATGCCGACCTGGTGGAGGATGGCCACCTGCTCCATCAGCGAGCGCGTCGCAGCCGGATTGCCGAACAGGGCTCCGCCGACCTTAACGATGAACACCTTGCCCTTGTACATGCGGATGTAAGGTGCGGCGTTGCGCATCGCGCGAATCGCAACGGCTTGTTCGGGGCGGTAGCTCATGGGAATCCTCTGAAGCGGGCGGATGAGATCGGTCGGAGTCAGTGGAGCGCGGTGCCGCGGATCCGTTCAGGCGAGCAGGCGGTGCAGCACCGCCATCTGCACCACCAGACGATTGTGTGCCTCGCGGAGCACGACGCTGCGAGCGCCGTCCAGCACCTCGTCGGCGACGGCGACATTGCGCCGCACCGGCAGACAGTGCATCAACCGGCAGTCCGCGGCGGCATCCGCGAACCACGAATCGCGCACCTGCCAGCCATCGAGCCGGCCGCGCAGATCCGCGTCCCTGGCGGCATCGCCATAATGAGCAGTCGAACCCCACTCCTTCGCATAGACGACGTGTGCACCCCGCAGCGCGCTCTTGGGGTCGTCGGTCTCCGTCACCGAGCCGCCAGCGGCGGCGGCGCGGGCCTTGGCCATCACCGCGGGCGGCAGTGCGTAGCCCTCGGGCCGCAGCACCACGACCTCGTGGCCGCGCAGCGCCGCCATGTGCACCGTCGCGGCCGGCACGGCGAGTGGCAGCGCCCGCGGGTGGTTGACCCACGACAGCACAAACTTCGAGCGCTCCGGCACCTGGCAGTCGTCGAGCGTCTTCCAGTCCGCGAGCGCCTGGCACGGATGGTTGATCGCCGACTCCATGTT
>Ga0209415_10004533_pt1 | contig 25386 bp, 21 predicted proteins | sample PeaSoiSIISIP2007_FD_187696 | JGI IMG/M metagenome (GOLD analysis project Ga0209415, IMG submission 187696) | Peat soil microbial communities from Weissenstadt, Germany - SII-SIP-2007 (SPAdes) (version 2) | ecosystem: Environmental > Terrestrial > Soil > Wetlands > Peat | place: Germany... | reverse complement strand
GGCTGCCCGCCGCAACAAGCGGCTGGTGACGCAGCTGGAGTTCGAGGACTCCAAGGACAAAGTGATGATGGGCGCGGAGCGCCGCTCCATGATCATGACCGAGGAGGAGAAGCTCGCGACCGCCTATCACGAGGCCGGCCACGCGCTGGTCAACATCAAGGCCATCGGCGGCGATCCGCTGCACAAGGTCACGATCATCCCGCGCGGGCGCGCGCTGGGCGTGACCATGAGCCTGCCCGAGCGCGACAAGCTCAGCTACTCCAAGCAGTGGTGCGAGGCGCGCATCGCCATGTCGTTCGGCGGCCGCTGCGCCGAGCAGGCGATCTACGGCAAGGACCACCTCAATACGGGGGCGTCGAGCGACATCATGCAGGCGACCGAGCTTGCCCGCCGCATGGTCACCGAATGGGGCATGAGCGAGAAGCTCGGCCCTTTGCGCTACAACGAGAACCAGCAGGAGGTCTTCCTCGGCCACGCCATCACGCAGCGGCAGAACATGTCGGAAGACACCGCCAAGCTGATCGACGAGGAGATCCGCCGCATCGTCACCGAGGGCGAGAACACGGCGCGCGCGGTGATCGCCGCGCACCGCAAGGAGCTCGAGGCGGTCACGCAGGCGCTGATGGAGTACGAGACCGTCTCCGGCGAGGAGGTGATGGGGTTGCTGCGCGGCGAGAAGATCGTGCGCAAGTCGGACGACGACGGCCCCAAGGACCAGGCTGGCTCCGCCGTTCCGACGTCGGGGAGCCGTTTGCGCCCGCGCGGGGAGCCCGGCACCGGCGGCATGGAGCCCCAGCCGCAGGCTTAGCCAAACCCCTTCCCGCCAGCCGGCAAAGGCTGTAGATGCGGCCGCGGACCTTCCGCGGCCGTTTCTTTGTCTGGACGCTACCGATGATGCAGCGCGCGATCTACGTCCGCCCCGTCGGCATCTTTCCGGCGCCCGCGGGTGCGGAGGGTGAGGAGACGTGGAGCGGGCTGCCGCTCGCCGGCCAGCCGCTGCGCTTCGCTGCCGTCGAGATCGTCGAGCGGGAAGGCGCGCGCGTCACGCGCCGCCTGGCCTCCGTCGGCGACGCCTTCGAGCGCGACTGGGGGCGCCACACGCTGCAGGCCTCCGCCCTCATGGAGGCGATCACCGCGCCGCGCGCCCGCCTCGCCGGCATGGCGCTCGAGACCCCGCGCATCATGGGCATCGTCAACGTGACGCCCGACAGCTTCTCCGACGGCGGCCGCTTCTCCTCCACGCAGGCCGCCATCGATCACGCGCTGCGGCTTGCCGGGGAGGGCGCCGACATCCTCGACATCGGCGGGGAGTCGACGCGTCCGGGAGCCGATAGGGTGCCGGTCGAGGAGGAGCTTGCGCGCGTCATCCCCGTGATCGAGGGCCTGCGGCCGCGCACGCAGGCGCTGATCTCCATAGATACGCGCAAGAGCGGTGTGATGCGCCGCGCCGCCGCCGCCGGCGCCGACATCCTCAACGACGTCTCCGCGCTGACTCACGACCCAGAGTCGCTCGGCTTCGCGGCGACGAGCGGGCTGCCCGTGATCCTGATGCACGCGCAGGGCGACCCCAAGACCATGAACGACAATCCGCAGTATGGCGACGTGGCGCTCGACGTGTTCGATTTCCTCGAGGGTCGCATAGAGGCCTGCGTGGCGGCCGGCATCCCCCGGGCAAAGCTCGTCGCCGACCCCGGCATCGGCTTTGGCAAGCACCTGCACCACAACGTCGCGGTGATGGGCAGCCTCGCGCTCTACCACGGGCTCGGCGTGCCGATCCTGCTCGGCGCCTCGCGCAAGAAGCTGATCGACCACATCTCGGATGTCCCGCAGGCGAAGGACCGCGTGCCGGGCTCGCTCGCCGCCGCGCTTGCCGGGGTCGCGCAGGGCGTGCAGATCGTGCGGGTGCATGATGTGGCCGCGACGCGCCAGGCGCTCGCCGTGTGGCGGGCCGCGAACGCCGGCTCGCAGGATGGGCTGGCGTGAGATAAGCCACGCAGGAGGGGAAGCGGCATGATCGAGCTGACGTTTCGCTACGAGCCTGAGGACCTCAAAACCTATCAAAGGCTCGCATCGCATCGGGTCGAAGCAAAGAATACCGACTACGTAGCCGCGTGGTGGAGCTGGATGCTGCTCTACACCCTGCTTGCTGGCGCCGTGCTCGCCTGCGCCTATCTGGCCTTTCCACAGCTGACCGGGAGGCCCTTCGCCCTGCTGGAGTTTGCCTGTGGCTTCGTCGGGGGAGTGGCCGCCAGCTTCGCGATGACGTGGCGGCGCTATAGGCGGCTATCGCGCAGGGTGGTGAAGTCGGACGGCCCGACAATGTCTGAGCATCGCGTCAGTGTTGCCGAGGACGGGATAAGATCGACCAGCCGCCTCGTCGATCACGTCTATCGATGGCCCGCTTTCGAGGGCGTGACGGTTCATGACGGGGTTATCGTCCTGTGGACGGAGCCTGGAGCCGGAGCACTCGTGCCGCGAAGCGCCTTCGCCGACCCGGCGGCGGAAAAGGCGTTCATCGATGCCGTAAAGAGCCATATCGCGGAGGCGAGGATGTCTTAGACCAAAAGGCGCTGCCGGCCCGCAATTTCGGCCCAGTTGAGTGCCAAGTGTAATCTGCGCAAATAGTATTTGAGGTGAGTCGGGCCCTCCCCACCGGCATAGTCATAACAGCGCGTTTACCATGTCCGGGAGCGAAGCTTAGGCACGCGCGGCAAATCAAGCGATTCTGCAGAACTTGCAGCGCAGACTGCACGAAGAATTAGCCACGAGGGTGCCCATGTCGCGCCGCTATTTCGGAACCGATGGAATTCGCGGCCTCGCCAACACCTCGCCGATGACCTCGGAGGTGGCGCTGAAGGTCGGCATGGCCGCCGGCAAGATCTTCCAGACCGGCAACTACCGCCACCGCGTCGTCATCGGCAAGGACACGCGCTTGTCGGGCTACATGCTGGAAGCCGCCATGATGTCCGGCTTCACCTCCGTCGGCATGGACGTGTTCCTGCTCGGGCCCATGCCGACGCCCGCCGTCGCCATGCTGACGCGCTCGCTGCGCGCCGACCTCGGCGTCATGATCTCGGCTTCGCACAATCCCTTCGAGGACAACGGCATCAAGCTGTTCGATGCCGAGGGCTACAAACTGTCCGACGACACCGAGAGGAAGATCGAGGAGCTGATCGACGCCGACACCGACAAGCTGCTCGCCCCCGCCGAGGCGATCGGCCGGGCCACGCGGGTGGAAAGCGCGCAGGAGCGTTATATCGAGTTCGCCAAGCGCACGCTGCCGCGCGAGCTGCGTCTCGACGGTCTGCGCATCGTCATCGATTGCGCCAACGGTGCCGGCTACAAGGTGGCGCCCGAGGCCCTGTGGGAGCTCGGCGCCGAGGTCGTCAAGATCGGGGTCGAGCCCAACGGCCGCAACATCAACGACCACTGCGGCTCGACCGACCCCGACGCGCTCATCGCCAAGGTGCGCGAGGTGCGCGCCGACATCGGCATCGCGCTCGACGGCGACGCCGACCGCGTGGTCATCATCAACGAGAAGGGCCAGATGGTCGACGGCGACCAGATCATGGCCGTCATCGCAGAGGCCTGGCATGCGCGCGGCAAACTCACGGCGGGGGGTGTCGTCGCCACCGTCATGAGCAACCTCGGGCTCGAGCGCTACCTCAAGGGCATCGGCCTGTCGCTGGTACGCACGCCCGTCGGCGACCGCTACGTGGTCGATCAGATGCGCAAGCATGGCTACAACGTGGGCGGCGAGCAATCGGGGCACATCGTGCTCTCCGACTTCGTCACCACCGGCGACGGCCTAGTGACGGCGCTGCAGATCCTCGCCGTCGTGGTCTCGACCGGCAAGACCGTGAGCCAGGTGACCAACCGCTTCGAGGCGCTGCCGCAGATCCTGAAGAACGTGCGTTACACCAACGGCAGCCCGCTCGAGGACAGCCGCGTCGTGCGCGCCATCGACGCCGGCAAGGCTAAGCTCGGCGAGGGCGGGCGCCTCGTGATCCGCCCCTCGGGCACCGAGCCCGTCATCCGCGTGATGGCGGAAGGCGACGACGAGCGCCTCGTCTCGACCGTGGTCGGCGACATCGTCGCCGCCGTGCGCGCCGCCGCCGCGGCGTAACGACGAAAGTGCCGGCCTTCACCTCTCCCGGAGGGAGAGGTCGGTGCGAGATGCGGAGCATCGAGGACCGGGTGAGGCTTGGCCTTCGAGGTGGTAACCCCTCGCCCTCTCCCCACGGGGAGCTTCCGGCTCTTTCACCTCTCCCAGGGGCCCAGGGGGAGAGGTCGGGCCGACATGCGCAGCATGGCGGACCGGGTGAGGGGCATCACGCATCTGAGAGGTTTCAACCCCTCACCCGCGCCATCGGCCGACGCCGCCGTCGCGACCTCTCCCTCCGGGAGAGGTGAAGCTGTTGCACTTCGCTGATTGCAACCCCTCACCCGCTCGCTCGGCTGACGCCGAGCTCACGACCTCTCCCTCTGGGAGAGGTGAGGGGCTCTCGCCCCTTCGGCTGGAAACCCTTCATTCACACTTGTGGCGGTCGCCGGCGCGCTTTTGCGCGCGCAGCCATCCCCGTTTCAAAACGGAACGGCGATTAAGCGCTCCTTAAATCTTCTCGCCCATATTCGTCTGTGAGCACGTTTCGCGTTCGCCAGACCAAGGCCGCGTGTGTCTGCGGCGGACAGTATTGAAGAGGAAGTATCATGAATACCAATCGCGGTTCCCAACTTCTACTGGGTACGGCGCTCGGGTCGGCTCTCGTGCTTACCTTGTGCGTTAAGGCCCATGCGGCGGATATCTACGAGGCTCCGCCTCAGCCTGCCTACGAAGCGCCTCCCCCTCCCCCCCTCGACCGAGGGATCTACATCAAGGGCTACATCGGTCAGGCGAACTCCAGCGTCGGCAACATGTCGAACGAGGTCTACGACAGCACCGGCATCTTTTCTGTCCAAGACCACAGCATCAAGTCGAGCACGCTGTACGGCATCGGCGTCGGCTGGCAGGCTCGCCACTGGCTGCGCTTCGACGGTACGATCGAATACCGTGGTGACGCCACGTTCTTCGGGTCCGATATCTCGACTTTTCCAGGTACGAACGAGTACACGGCGGACATGAAGAGCTGGCTCGGCCTTGCCAACGCCTACATCGACATGGGCAACTGGTGCGGCTTCACGCCATTTGTCGGTGCCGGCATCGGCTTTGCCACGATCTCGGTTAATGGCCTGAGGGATGACGGTGTTGTGGATGATCCCGTCCTTGGCGCGGTTCCCAGCATCGCTTACGGCGCGAGCAAGACGACGACCAACTTCGCCTATGCCTTCTATGCCGGCACCAGCTACGACGTGACGCCCCAAGTCACACTCGATCTCACCTATCGCTGGGCTAACCTGGGCGACGCGACGAGCGGACGGGTAGCGACCTTCGACAACTCCTTCTCCTACTCCGGCCAGAAGATCACGGACATCACCTCGAACGACGTCATGCTGGGCTTCCGTTACAAGCTCCAGCAGGCGGCTCCGCTCTACGCCGTGAAGTAAGATCTCTGCCGGCCGCGCGAGCGGACGATAGCACCACATGCTTCTGCCGGGCGCTGTTGCAGCGCCCGGCAGCTTCGGCCCCGACCCGTCGTCGGGCCGCCCCGAGTTCTCAAGTTCGCTTTCCTGGTTCGATTACGCGTGAGGCAGGCGCAATCCGCCCGCAAAGCCTCCTCGAGGCGCGGGTTGTTTGTTCTCCCGTCTTTGGATGCGGCCGGCCGGATCAGACTTGAGACGAGGGGTGGAGCTTCGGCTTCCCTCGCCGTCGATACAGGGACCGATGCACATGAGACGGACACTCACCAGCTATTCGCTCGCCTTCGGGATCGCCGCGGGGCTAGCCGCCGGCGCGCCGATGCCGGCCGCCGAGGCCGCCGACTTCGGCGCCGCGCAGGCCTACGCCCAGGGCATCAATCCCTACGGCGCGGCGACGCCGGTCCCGGCACCGATCCCCGTGCCCGTCTTCGAGCCCGCGTGGTACTTCCGCGCCGACTTCGCCGCGGGCTTCGGCACGCAGCCGGGGGTCAACGTGACGGGCACGCCCTTCGGCAGCGGCACTGCCTTGCACGGCGTCGGCTTCCAGGACGGCTGGCTGAGCCAGGACTTCCTGCCGTCGTTCACCGGCGGCGTCGGTGTCGGCTACGTCTGGGGCCCGAGCTTCCGCACCGACTTCACTGTCGACATCCATTCCATCATGACCACCAAGTACAACGGCAGCCAGCTCTACAGCGACGGCATCGCCAACCAGGAGCTCGTCGTCCACGACAAGACGCGCTTCATGTCGACGATCCTCATGATGAACGGCTATTACGACTTCCGCACCGGCACCGCGTTCACGCCCTACGTCGGCGGCGGTCTCGGTTTTGCCGTCAACCAGCTCACGCGCTCCGACACCTCGACCGATGGCGGAACGACCGGCGCCGGCGAGTTCAGCGATCGCGCCACGCGCATCAATTTCGCGGGTGCCGCCATGACCGGCATCACCTACGACATCAACAGCATCGTGTCGCTGGATGTGGGCTATCGCTATCTCTTCATCGGCGGATCGGATGTGTCTCTGCGCATCCACGGGCTCGACTCCGACCTGAGCGTAGGCAACATCAACGAGCAGCAGGTGCGCGTGGGCCTGCGCTTCTACGTCGACTAGGGGCGCGCCGCGCCAGCCCGTGCGACCGCGCGCCGTTCGAGGTTGCCGCTTTCCCTTTGCGCCGGCACGCTCTAGACCCGTGCGCGGCCGCACGGCTTGATGCCGCGCGGCGCGAACCGGCAGCGAGCCATGCACAGCAGTAAGCCCAGCGAGCGGCCTCGCACTCCGAACTTTTCCTGCGGCCCCTGCGCCAAGCGGCCAGGCTGGGCGCCCGACGTGCTCCGCTCCGCGCTGCTGGGGCGCTCGCACCGGGCGCCCGCGGCGCTCGCCCGGCTCAAACTCGCCATCGACAAGACCAAGGCGCTGCTGCAGCTGCCGCCTGATTACCGCGTCGCCATCGTGCCGGGGTCGGACACGGGCGCCTTCGAGATGGCGTTGTGGACCATGCTCGGCGCGCGCGGCGTCGATGTGCTGGCGTGGGAGGATTTCGGCAAGCGCTGGGTCGGCGACGTGGTCGCGCAATTGCGGCTTCCCGGCGCGCGCGTGCTCGAGGCCGACTACGGCCGCCTGCCCGATCTCGGCAACGTCGACTTCGACCGCGACGTGGTCTTCACCTGGAACGGCACCTCCTCGGGCGTGCGCGTCCCCGGCGGCGCGTGGATTCCCGCCGATCGTCGGGGGCTCACCTTCGCGGATGCGACCTCGGCCGTGTTCGCGCAGAAGATCGACTGGGAGAAGGTCGATGTCGCCACCTTCTCGTGGCAGAAGGTGATGGGCGGCGAGGCCGCGCACGGCATGCTGATCGTGTCGCCGCGCGCCGTGGAGCGCCTCGAGAGCTACGCGCCGCCGTGGCCGCTGCCCAAGCTGTTCCGCCTCACGCAAGGCGGCAAGCTGCTCGACGGGCTCTTTGCGGGCGTCACCATCAACACGCCCTCGATGTTGTGCGTGGAGGATTATCTCGACGCGCTTGCCTGGGGGGAGAGCATCGGCGGCCTTCCCGCGCTGCAGGCCCGCGCCGACGCCAACGCCGGCGTGCTGTTCGACTGGATCGCGGGCACGCCGTGGATCGCCAACCTCGCTGTCGATCCGGCGACGCGATCGAACACGTCGGTATGCCTGCGGCTCGCTGGCCCGGCCGCCGCCTCGCCTGAGCAGGCCCCCGCGATCTGCCGGCGCATCGCCGCGCGGCTCGAGGAGGAGGGGGTCGCGCACGACATCGGCGCCTACCGCACCGCGCCGGCGGGCCTGCGCATCTGGTGCGGCGCCACCGTGGAAAAGCGCGACCTGGCGCTGCTCACGCCCTGGCTCGACTGGGCCTACGACGAAGCCGTTTCCGCGTTAGCCTAGCGCGTCTCTCCGCTCCCCTGGACGGCGCCGACGGCGTTGATTGTCCGTCATAATTCAGACGTGAAACGCCCCCAATCGTCATGCCCAACGGCCCGGCGGCCAGAGCCGCCCCTAGAGCCGCCTGTAAAGCAACGGATGGGGGAAACGATGCGCACCTCGATCGCGATCGCCGGCGTCATGGCGGCGGTTCTTGCGGGGCCCGTGGCGGCCGACGACGTGCCCGCAACCTCGCACGTCGATGCCGTCACCGTGTTCCTCTCCGGCGCCGAGGTGACGCGGGTGGCAAAGCTCAGCCTCGAGAAGGGCGACCACACGATCGTGTTCAGCGATCTCCCCGCCGATACGGTTGCGGCCTCCATCCGCGTCGACGGCAAGGCCACCGGCAAGCTCGACATCGAATCCGTCGACACGCAGCGCCGCTTCATCGCGCGCGCCGATCAGGCGGCCCTGCAGGCCGAGCGCAAGGGCATCGAGGACGAGATCGAGAAGCTGCGCGACGACCGCTCGCTGGCGCAAGGCCAGGAGGACGCCGCCGAGACGCAAAAGAAGCTCTTGGGCAACCTCGCCGAGCTACCCGCCCATCCCGACGACCAGCCGGCACACCCTGTGCCGACGACGGACTGGGGCCAGGTGCTGAGCCTCATAGCCTCCGGCATGGCGGACGCGCAGCGCAATGCGCTGGACGCGCAGGTCAAGAAACGCGACATCGACCGCAAGATCGAGGATCTCGAAAAGAAGCTGTCGGCGCTCGCGCCCGCGCGCGTGGAGCAGACCGAAGTGCGCGTGCATGTGATTGCGGCGGCTCCGCTGGAGGCCGACCTCACCGTGCGCTACCAGGTCCGCAATGCCGCCTGGACGCCCGGTTATGACGCGCGCCTCGCCACCGGCTCCAAGACGAGCCCCCCGCGGCTCGACCTGACGCGCCGCGCCGAGATCCGGCAGCACACCGGCGAAAGCTGGGACGACGTCGCCCTGCAGCTATCGACGACGCGCCCCACGGCGGACGCGGCGGCGCCGGCCCTGAGCACCGTCACGGTCGATTTCGAGGAGGCGCCCAAGCCCGTCGCCGCCATGGCGCCTGCGCCTCAAGCGTCGCCCGGCGACGGTAAATTCCTCGCCATGCGGCACATGAAGAAGGTCGAGGCGGACGAGCTCGCCGCGGGCGAGAGCGCCCCTGAAACGCCCGCCCCCATCGACATCGGCGAGCAGAGCGCGGCCGTCGCCTCCGCGCCGTTCCAGGCGGTCTTCGCGGTCCCGAGCCGCCTCAGCATCCCCGATACGGGCGAGACCAAGCGCGTGCTGCTGCAGCAGGACAGCCTCGAGCCGGTTCTGACCGTGCGCACGGTGCCCAAGATCGACGCCAAGGCCTATCTCTACGCCAAGCTCACATTGCCCAAAGGCTCGCCGGCGCTTCCCGGCACGGTCTCGCTGTTCCGCGATGGCACCTACGTCGGAACCGGAGCGCTGCCCGTGCTCTCGCCTGGCGAGGAGCACGAGCTCGGCTTCGGCGCCGACGACGAGGTGCGCGTGCGCCACGCCATCTCCGACCAGAAGCAGGGCGAGACCGGCCTCATCTCCTCGGCCAAGACCGACAGCCGCAGCTTCCGCATCACCGTCAAGAACATGCACGAGCGGGCGGTGCAGCTCGTCGTGCACGATCAGATCCCGGTCTCGGAAAATCAAGATATCAAGGTCGATCTCGTAGGCCCGACCGCGCCCACCAAAAAGGACATCGACAACAAGCGCGGCGTCATCGCCTTCGAATCCAAGCTCGAGCCGGAGGAGGAGCGCGTGATCGAGTTCGGCTACCGCGTGATCTGGCCCGGCAGCCGCGCAATCGTCTACCGCTGACCCTGCCGCCGGCGCCGCGGCCGCGGGGGGTTCGCTTTCGGGAATCTGCGCTATAACGGCCGTCGCCCCGGCTCGACCGGGGCTTTGGCTGCGAGGCGGGCAACAAGATGGCGAATGTCGCTGTGGTCGGCGCCCAGTGGGGCGACGAAGGCAAGGGCAAGGTGGTGGACTGGCTGTCGGAGCGCGCCGACGTGGTCGTGCGCTTTCAGGGCGGCCACAACGCCGGCCACACCCTCGTCATCGGCGACAACACCTACAAGCTCTCGTTGCTGCCATCGGGCGTCGTGCGCCCGGGCAAGCTCGGCGTCATCGGCAACGGCGTCGTCGTCGATCCCTGGGCGCTGTGCGACGAGATCAAGAAGATCGGCGCCCAGGGCGTTACGGTGAGCCGCGAGAACCTGCGCGTCGCCGAGAACGCGACGCTGATCCTGTCGCTGCATCGCGAGCTCGACGTCATCCGCGAGGAGGCGGCCGGCGCCAACAAGATCGGCACCACCGGCCGCGGCATCGGGCCGGCATACGAGGACAAGGTCGGGCGCCGCGCCATCCGCGTGCAGGACTTGCGCAACCTGACGACGCTCGGGCCCAAGGTCGACCGCATCCTCGTGCATCACAACGCGCTGCGCCGCGGGCTCAACCAGCCCGAGGTCTCCAAAGAGACGCTGATGGCGGACCTCGCCGAGATCGCGCCCAAGATCCTGCCGTTCATGGACGTGACGTGGGATCTCCTGGACCGCGAGCGCAAGGCCGGCAAGCGCATCCTGTTCGAAGGCGCGCAAGGCGCGCTGCTCGACATCGACCACGGCACCTACCCGTACGTGACCTCGTCGAACACGGTCGCCGCGCAGGCCGCCATCGGCTCCGGCATGGGCCCGCGCGCGATCGGCTACGTGCTCGGCATCGCCAAGGCCTACACCACGCGCGTCGGCTCGGGGCCATTCCCGACCGAGCTGCACGACGCCACCGGCGAGCGCATCGGCGAGCGCGGGCACGAGTTCGGCACGGTGACGGGGCGCAAGCGCCGCTGCGGCTGGTTCGACGCCACGCTGGTGCGCCAGACGATCAAGGTGTGCGGCATCGACGGCATCGCGCTGACCAAGCTCGACGTGCTCGACGGCTTCGACGAGCTCAAGGTCGGCGTCGGCTACATGCTCGACGGCGAGCGCATGGACCGTCTGCCCGCCGGCAGCAACTCGCAGGCGCGCGTCGTGCCGGTGTGGGAGACGCTCGAAGGCTGGTCGCAGTCGACGCGCGGGGCGCGCAGCTGGGCCGACCTGCCGGCGCAAGCGGTCAAGTACGTGCGCTACATCGAGGAGCTGATCGAGTGCCCGGTCACGCTGCTCTCCACCAGCCCCGAGCGCGAGGACACGATCCTGATGCGCGATCCCTTCGCTGATTGACGGCCGGTGCTTGCGGGACGCCGACGACTGTCGCAAAACCATCACGGGATGGCGACACGATGATCCCGGCGGGGCTTTCCCGCCGGTAGTGGGGACATGCATGGGCGGCGATAGCGAAGAGCGGGCGAGAGCGGCGATCCGGCGCGAGCTGATTGACTCCGTCGACGAGGAGCTCGAGATGGAGCTCGACGACGCGCGCGCCGAGGAGTTCGCCGCGCTCATGGAGCACAAGGCGACACGCGATACCATCGACCGCAACCTCTACTTCAAGGAGCTGTTCCGCCTGCAGGGCGAGCTGGTGAAGCTGCAGGACTGGGTCGTGAACCAGAAATTGAAAATCGTGGTGATCTTCGAGGGGCGCGACGCTGCGGGAAAGGGCGGCGTCATCAAGCGCATCGCGCAACGGCTCAATCCCGCGCATCTGCACCATCGCGGCGCTGCCGGCCCCGAACGAGCGCGAGCGCACACAATGGTATTTTCAGCGCTACGTCACGCACCTGCCCGCCGGCGGCGAGATCGTGCTGTTCGACCGCTCTTGGTACAACCGCGCCGGTGTCGAGCGCGTCATGGGCTTCTGCACGCAGGAGGAATGCGACGAGTTCCTGCGCACCGTTCCGGAGTTCGAGCGCATGCTGGTGCGCTCCGGCATCGTGCTCATCAAGTACTGGTTCTCCATCACCGACGACGAGCAGCACTTCCGCTTCATGATGCGCGCGCACGACCCGCTGAAGCAGTGGAAGCTCAGCCCCATGGACCTGGAGTCGCGCCGGCGCTGGGAGGCCTACACCAAGGCCAAGGAGGCGATGCTGGACCGCACCCACATCCCCGAGGCCCCGTGGTGGATCGTCGAGGCCGACGACAAGAAGCGGGCGCGGCTCAACTGCATCCAGCACCTGCTCGGCTCGATCCCCTACAGGGAGGTGCAGCGCGAACCGGTCGTGTTGCCGTCACGCGTGCACAATCCGAACTACCTGCGGGCTCCGGTTCCCAAGAAAATGTACGTCCCATCAGTCTATTAGTGCTTTCGTCCGCGCACTGACCGCAAGCCTCGCCGAAGCCCGTCGCGGGTGCTTCTTCTCGACTTGGAAAAAAATTTGGCGAGCCTGGAACCCTGGGCGTTCAGGGGGGTTTTTCCAGCACGACACGCCTCGGCCCTCCCCTCCCCCAAACCCCCCTCGAGGCGTGGGTTCAGAGGGCACCTGCCTCCGCCCCGGAGACGGGTGCCTTCTATTATTTTTTTGCGCGCGCCCGTGCCTTCATGCTAGCCGCGAGCACTTCCCGCTCGCCAAAGTCAACGACACGCTTGCCCACCTCGCGGGGGGCAAAGCGCGCTATCGCGTCGTGCTCGACGTAAACGCGTGAACTCCGGCTTACCAGTGCAGCACGCCGAACAGGTGCAGAAGCACGATGACGCCGAGCGGAACGCCGAGCAGCCAGAGCAGAAGGTCGCGCGCCATGGGCTTTGTCTCCAGTGTCGATGATCGACACCGGAAACGCGGAGAGCAACGATTTGTTCCCGCAACGAACCATCAGCGCGCTCGCGTCGGCGATGCCTCTTAACCCTTGTCGAACAGCCGCATCGCGTTGCCGGACAGCAGCCCGCCAGCGATCTCGATGTCGCGGAACTGCGTCGCGTCGGCGATCTGTTGCGACGTGATGCCGATCTGTCCGAGCTTGGTCGCGAGCTGCGCGATGGACGCGGCGTAGACCAGACGACGGATGCCGCACCAGATGATGGCGCCCATGCACATCGGGCACGGCTCGCCGGAGGAATAGAGCGTCGTGCGCTTGAGGTCCTCGGGCTCATGACCCGACAGGAACGACCGGATTGCGACCATCTCGGCGTGGGCGGTCGGGTCTGCGTTGCGCTTGGAGCTGTTCTGGCCGAGCGCCAGCACGCGCTTGTCGTCCACGATGACGGCGCCGAACGGATAGTCGCCGTCCTTCGCCTGCGCGATCGCGAGTTCCATGAATTCTGAATCGTCGGGGAGCAGCTCGGCCGTTCTGGAGCGCGCCTGGGCGCCCCGTGCCAGCATTGCGGCGACGAGCAGCGTGCCGCCCCCGGTGAGCAAGGTACGCCTGTCCATGATGACCCTCCGCTAGACCCTCCGCACGGGGCGCTTCCTTTTGCGCCTTGGACCCGAGCTTACGGGCTGCGCGGCTTCAGGTCACCCCGCGCTTGGCTGCGACGACGTTCTCAGCGTCGCTTCGCGACGACGCCGCGATAGCTTGCCAGGGCGCCGGGTTCGAGCTCGGCCGCGAGCAGCCGGCGCGCATCGACGGGACCCGGTAGCGCGATCTGGCCCGGCGGCACGGCGTGAAAGCCGAAGCGGCCGTAATAGGGCTCGTCCCCGACGAGCACCACCAACCGTACGCCCGCCGCTTTGGCCGCCTCCAGCGCCTCGCCGATGAGCGCGCGCCCGAAGCCGCGGCCGGCGAACTCCGGATCGACCGCTAGCGGCCCCAGCAGCAGCGCGCCCTCCGTTGCGCCGATGGCGATCTCGGTGAAGCGCACCGCCGCGATGATGCGGCCGTCGAGGAGAGCCACACGGCAGAAGCGCGAGGTCGGCGGGGCGCCTTCGCGCACGCGATAGGCGGTGCGCGTGAAGCGGCCGGGCCCGAACACGCGGGCGTGCAGCTTCTCGACGAGCGGGAGGTCGGCCGGCGCGACGGGCCGGTTCAGGACATTGGGCGGCATGGAGACCGACGATGACAGGATGGCGGAGCGGCCGGACGGCGGCCGCGCGGAGCGGAACGCAAGGTCAGGCGCGTACGGCGCGCGCTGCACTCGCCCCTCGTCGCAGAGCTGGCCTCGGGTCTGGAACTCTCGTCGTCATGGCCCGCGCCTTAGCACGGGCATGGCTGGGGCGTAAAGGCATACTCTCTACAATGGGCTCACCACAGCGGGCTCCGGGGCTTGCCCTCGAGCAGCTCTCCGATGCGCGCGTTTGTGCTCTCGTTGATGCCGGCTGGAAGCTCGCCTCTGGCGAAGAAGCCCTGCTCGGCGATCTCGCGCGAGGGCGGTGGAACGCTCGGCTGCTGCCAGTGGCGCACGATGTACAGCGCGACGTGGTCGCTCGGCAGCACGTGGAAGTTGGCGTAGACCCCGAACAGCTCGGGCTTGCCCGCGATGAGCACGCCCGTCTCCTCGCGCAGCTCGCGCGCCAGCGCCTCCTCGATGGTCTCGCGCCGCTCCACGCCCCCGCCGGGGAAATGCCACCCCGGGCGGTAGGTGTGCCGCACCAGCAGCACGCGGTCTTGCGCGTCGATCACGACGCCCTGCGCGCCGACGGTCAGCCCGCGCGTCAGGCGCCAGTACCGGTAGAAGCCGTGGGTGATCAGTCGGCGCACTGGCAAGCGGGTCTCCCTGGCGCGGACGGGTATCTTAACGATGGCGCCGGCGCGGGCTCCTCGCTACCACGACCGTGGTAAAGGTTGCGCTTCACTCCCGCCGCCCCAAAGCCCGCCCCATAGCCCGCATGACCGATACGATCACGCTCGCCCAGCTGTCCGACGTTCACCTCGCCCCGTTGCGCGGCCTGGCCTTGCGCCATCTCAACGTCAAGCGCGGGCTCGGCTACCTCAACTGGCAGCGCGGGCGCCGCCATGTCCACCGTCGCGATGCGCTCGACCTCGTGGTCGCCGACCTCAAGGCGCAGCGGCCCGACCACATCGCGGTCACCGGCGATCTGATCAACCTGGGGCTGCCGGCCGAATTCGAGGCGGCGCGCGCCTGGCTCGAGGGGCTCGGGCCTCCGAACAAGGTCACGGTGATTCCCGGCAACCACGACATCTACACGCACCTTGCCGGCGACCCCGGCGTGGAGCGCTGGGACGCCTACATGCGCACCGATGCCTGGGGCGCGAAGCTCGGCGCTGGCAACGAGCGCTTTCCGTTCGTGCGCCGCATCGGGCCGGCCGTGCTCATCGCGCTCAATTCGGCGGTGCCGACGCCGCCGTTCGTCGCCGCGGGCGAGCTGGGGGATCGCCAAATTGCAACACTCGCCGAGATTCTCGCCCGCGCGGAGCGGGAGAAGCTCGTCCGCGTCGTGCTGATCCATCATCCGCCGCTCGTCGGCCAGGCGCCGCCGCGGCGCGCGCTTCGCGATGCCGCCGCGCTCGAGCGCGTGCTCGCCGACCGCGGCGCGGAGCTGGTGCTGCACGGGCATAACCATCGCGACAGCCATATCGATTTCGCTTGGGCGCGCGGGCACATACCCGTCATCGGGCTGGCTTCCGCCTCGGCCGGGCGCGCGCATGGGCAAGAGCCGCTCGGCCGCTACAATCTCGTGCGCATCGCCCGTGCCGACGGCGCGCTGCACGTCGAGGTGACGACGCGCGGGCTCGATGCGAGCGGACGTGGTGCCGAGCAGATCGAGCGCCGGCGCGTCACGTGAGGCAAGCCCAACGCGCTTGACAGCCTCCGCGCCGATCTGGTCCATTGCAGGCGTGTTGGTCCACCGGTGCTCGCGCACCGATGGTGAAAAGGGAACGCGGTAGGGCTCACGTTCGGGCCTGAAGCCGCGGCTGCCCCCGCAACTGTAAGCGGCAAGCTTACTCCGCAAATGCCACTGACGGTCCCGCGTTGGGCCCGTTGGGAAGGTCGGAGCCAAGCGTTCGAGCCGTGAGCCAGGAGACCTGCCGGCACATGTCGCCCATCTTCCGTACGGGGCGTGCGGCAGAGCGTAAACCGTAGTGGCGACTGATGTGCAATCGGTGGGGAGCTACGTCAGGCATGCCTTTGTACGGTGTCGGATTCTGACACTCGTCGATTGAGATCGCGCTTCGCTCGTTGAGCGGCAGCGGCATTCAGCCGTGCCGCCACGCGCGGGCCGGCCTCGAACAGTTGTTGTGAGGCGTACTCGACTGGCTTCCCGTCCTTGTCGCGTTAGGAGAGTCGCTCATGGTGTTGCGTTGGAGCCTACGGAACCTGCGCAGCCTGCCCGGCGTCGAGGTCAGCCAGAGCGGCGGCATCGGCAACCTGACGCAGGTGCGCATCCGCGGCGCCGAAGCCAACCAGACGCTCGTCCTCATCGACAGCATCGAGGTCAACAACCCGACCGACGGCGAGTTCGATTTCTCCAACCTCGCCACCGCCGACATCGAGCGCATCGAGGTGATCCGCGGTCCCATGAGCGGCGTCTACGGCTCGAGCGCCGTGGGCGGCGTGATCAACATCATCACGCGCGGCGGACGCGGGCCGCTCACCTTCACGGCGCGTGCCGAAGGCGGCAGCTTCGACACCGGCGGCACCACCGTCGGCATGTCGGCCGGCAACGCGCAGGGCGCCTTCGCCATCAGCTACGACCACCGCAAGACCGACGGGTTCAACATCGCTCCTGTCGGCGACGAGAACGACGGCTCCAGGCTGTCGACGTTCTCTGTGCGCGGGCGCTTCAACGTGCTGGAGGACGTGGTGCTCACCTTCGCGCTGCGCAACATGCTGAAGGAGGGCGACCGCGACAACTTCACCGGCCCCGTCGGCTCGCTCGCGACCGCCGTCGACGACTACTCGACTTTCACCGCCGACACCTGGGTCGGCGGCGTCAATCTGCGCTGGGACACGCTGGACGGTCACCTGACGCACGAGATCCACGTCAACCGCAGCTCCGACATCACGACCGACACCGATCGCAGCACGCCGGCGTTTCCGTTCTTCTCGCGCAACGACAGCGCCGACGTGAAGTATGGCTACCTCTCGACGTTGCGCTTCGCCACGTCGGATCTGCTCGCGGCGCAGCACACCGTGAGCGGCCTCATCGAGCACGAGCAGGAGACGTTCACGCCGGAAGGCGACCTCGGCGACTTTATCGAGCGCTCGCGCCAGCGCCTGTCCTATGTTGCCGAGTACCACGGCGGGTTTGCCGACACGGTGTTCGTCACGGCCAACATCCGCCGCGACGACAACGAGCAGTTCCAGGACTTCACGACGTGGCGCACGGCGGTGTCGATCCCGCTCAAGGGACTCGCCATTCGCCCGCATGCGAGCGTGGGAACGAGCGTGAAGTTCCCCAGTATGTTCGAGCTCTACGGCAGCTTCCCGACCTTCTTCAGCCCCAACCCCGACCTGAAGCCGGAGCAATCCTTCGGGTGGGACGCGGGCGCCGAATACACCTTCGGCAAGCGCCTGTTCGTCGTCGACGTGACCTATTTCGACGCCGATCTCACCAACGAGATCGACGTGGAGAGTTTCCCGCAGCGGCCGTTCAACGAGGTAGGGAAGAGCACGCGCGAGGGCATCGAGGTGGCCACGCACACCGATCTCGGCGCGGGGCTGTCGCTTGGCGCCGCCTACACTTATCTCGACGCCAAGAAGCCCGACGATTCGGAGGCCATCCGCCGTCCGCCCCACTCCGGCCGCATCGACGTAAACTATGCCTTCCTGAACAAAGGAAACGTCAACTTTGCCGTCGCCTATACTCGGCAGCAGGACGATTTCGCCTTCCGCGAGCTGCCGTTCTTCGCCACCGCCCAGGAGCGGGTGACGCTCGACAGCTTCTGGCTCGCGACGATCGCGGCCAACTACCGTGTCGCTCCGGGCGTGGAGGTGTTTGGACGTGTCGAGAACGCGTTCAACGATCGCCACCAGGAGATCTACGGCTACGATTCGGCGCCGATCGCCGCCTATGCCGGCGTGCGGCTCACCTACGTGGAAGCCCAGACGGTCGCCTGGGCCAACGGCAAGTAGAAGGCCAGGGATGCGCAAGGCGCGCGGACAGTTGCTGTCTCTGTTGCTCGGTCTCGCCGCGCTCGTCGCGGCGGGGCCGGGCACGGGAAGCGCCGACGGCTTGGCCCCGCAGCGTATCGTCTCGCTCACCGTCTGCGCCGACCAGCTCCTGCTCGACCTCGTGCCGCGCGACCGCATCGCTGCCCTGAGCTACCTCGCCGTCGACCCCGCCGTGTCGATGAAGGTCGAGGAGGCGCGGGGGCTCAAGGGCGTGCACGGTATGGCCGAGGAGGTACTGGCGCTGCAGCCCGACCTTGTCATAGCGCAGGAATATTCGGCGACGGCCACCGTGAACCTCTTGCGCCGCCTCGGTTTCCGCGTCGTGCTGATGCCGCTGGCGACCGACTTCGAAGGCATGCGCGGCGCCATCCGCATCATGGCGGACGCGGTCGGCGACACGCCGCGCGGCGAAGCCATCATCGCCGCGTTCGACAGGCGCATCGCCGCTGCCCGCCCCGAGGGCCCCGAGCGGCCGCGCGCGCTCGCTTACGATGTCAACAGCATCGCCTCGGAAAGCGGCAGTCTCGTCGACGCCGCTTTGGAAGCTGCAGGGTTCCACAACATGGCACGCGACGTTCCGCTCGGGCCCGGAGGACGCCTTGCGCTCGAACAAGTCGTCGCCGATCCACCCGACCTCCTGGTGCTGGCGAACACCCCATACGAGCTGCGCTCCACCGTCGGCGACAATCTGCGCCATCCGGCATTTGCCGCCGTCGCGGCGAGCCGCCCGCACATCGAGCTGCCCATGCCGCAGTGGTTGTGCGCGACGCCGAAAATCGCCGACGCGATCGAGCAGCTTGGCGCCAAGCGCCGCGCGCTGCTTGCCGCCGAGACGCCGGCCACGGTGGCTCCGCATGAGTGAGGCGGTCGTGGATGCCCCGGCGCGCGATGGGCTCGCTGCGAGAGTGCCGATGATTGGCGTGCTCGCGGCCGTTGCCGTCCTCGCGTTCGTCGCCTCGCTGCTCGTGGGGCCGGCCGGCATCGGTCTTCCTGGCGGCGGCGACGCCGCGCGCGTGATTTTTTGGGAGATACGCCTGCCGCGCGCTCTCCTCGGTGCGCTGGTCGGCGCAGCACTGGGGCTCTCTGGCGCGGTGCTGCAGGGCTACCTGCGCAACCCGCTGGCCGAGCCGGGGCTGCTCGGCATCTCCGGCGGCGCGGCGCTGGGCGCGGTCGTCGCCATCCATACCGGCGCGGCGGGAGCGTTCGCCATCGCGCTTCCGGCCGGGGGCCTCATCGGCGCGGCAGTTGCAGCGATGGCGGTGATGCTGCTCGCGGGCGAGCGCAGCGGGCCGATCACGCTCATCCTCTCCGGTGTTGCCATCTCGAGTCTTGCCGGCGCATTGACGACGCTGGCGCTCAATCTGTCGCCCAACCCGTTCGCCTTGGTCGAGATGCTGTTCTGGCTCCTGGGCTCGCTCACCGACCGTAGCCTCGTGCACGTCTGGCTCGCCGCGCCGCTGATCCTCTTAGGTGGCGCGCTGCTGCTGACCACGGGCCGCGCGCTCGATGCACTCACGCTCGGCGAGGAGGCGGCGCAGAACCTCGGCGTCGATCTCGTGGCGCTGCGCAACCGCATCATCGCCGGCACGGCGCTCAGCGTCGGCGCGGCGACGGCGGTCGCCGGGACCATCGGCTTCGTCGGCCTCGTCGTGCCGCACCTTTTGCGCCCGCTGGTCGGGCACGAGCCGCGCCGCCTGCTGCCCGCGAGCGCGCTCGGCGGTGCCGCGCTCATCCTCACGGCCGACGTGGCGCTGCGCCTGTTCGCGCCGCTGAGCGAGATCAGGCTCGGCGTCGTCACCGCGCTCGTCGGGGCGCCGTTCTTCCTGTGGCTCATCCTCAAGACGCGGCGGGAGCTGGGGCCATGACCGGGGCCATACCCGGAGCCATGACCGAGACGCTTCATGCGCGCGGCGTCGGGGTCCGCCTCGGCGGCCGCCGCGTGCTCGATAAGGTCGATCTTTCCGTCGAGCCGGGTGAGATCGTCGCTGTCATCGGCGCCAACGGGGCCGGCAAGTCGACGCTGCTCAGGGCGATGGCCGGCCTCATCGCGCCGGCCGAAGGCGCCGTGACGCTGGGGGAGTGCGCCCTCGCCGACCTCGACGTCCGCGCGCGCGGACGCGCGATCGCCTACCTGCCGCAGGAGCGCACCGTGCACTGGCCGCTCACCGTGCGCCGGCTCGTGGGACTGGGGCGGCTGCCTCATCGCGCGCGCGTTGCGGCTCCGAGCGTCGATGATCGCGATGCCGTCGAGGAGGCGATGGACGCGATGGATGTCACCGCCATTGCCGAGCGCGCCGTCACAGAGCTGTCGGGAGGCGAGCGCGCCCGCGTGCTGCTCGCCCGCGCGCTGGCGCAGCGCCCGCGTTTTCTTGTCGCAGACGAGCCGACGACCGGCCTCGATCCCGCGCACGGCCTCACGCTCTTTGCCCAATTCGTGCGCATGGCGACGCAAGGTCGCGCTGTCATCGTCGCGTTGCACGACCTGTCGCTCGCCGCCCGCTATTGCCACCGCGCGCTGCTTTTGAAGGACGGCGCGACGCTTGCGCTGGGAACCGCGCGCGCGGTGCTCACGCCGCGGCATCTTGCCCAAGCCTATGGCGTTCGCGCCACGGTGACCGAGATTGAAGGGCGCCCGGTTGTTCTCCCCATCGAACCGCTACCGTGACACTATATAGGCCTCTTTGGTCCTTCTGATCGGACCGGCGAGGCGGGGAGAAGGCGTGCGGCTGTTTCGACGACAGGCTCGGATTAATCTCGCCCTCCAGGGCGGCGGCGCGCATGGCGCCTTCACCTGGGGCGTGCTCGATCGTCTGCTCGAGGACGAGGAGCTCGACATCTGCTGGATCAGTGCGACGAGTGCCGGCGCCGTCAACGCCGTGGCGCTCGCCTCCGGCCTGCTCGGCGGCGACCGGGCGGCGGCGCGCTCCAAGCTGCGCAGCGTGTGGGAGGCGGTGCACAAGGCGGGCGTGCCGGATCTGCTGCGCCTCAACCCCTTCCTCTTCGGCCTCAGCCGCAACCCGCAGCTGGCGCAGGTCGCGAGCCTGTGGTCGCCCTACGAGTTCAACCCGCTGGGGTTCGACCCGCTGCGCCGGCTGCTCACCGAGGCGATCGACTTCGCCAAGCTGAGAACCAGCTCGCCGGTCGAGCTGCTGATCGCCGCCACCGAGGTGGCAAGCGGCCGGGCGCGCATCTTCCGCGGCGAGGAGATCACGGTCGACGCCGTGCTGGCCTCCGCCTGCCTGCCGATGCTGCATCACGCGGTCGAGATCGACGGCGCCGCCTACTGGGACGGCGGCTTCTCGGCCAACCCCGACATCAGAACCGTCGCCATGGAAAGCCCGGTCGAGGACACGCTCATTGTCCAGATCAATCCGCTCGTGCGCCACGGGCTGCCGACGGGGGTGCGCGAGATCGCGCTGCATGCCAACCGGCTTGCCTTCAACGCGCCGCTCATCCGCGAGGTGGAGCTGGTCGAGACCGTGCGCGAATGCTCCAAACGCTGGCTGGGCGGCGCGCGCGGCCGCTACGGCCGGCTGGCGACGCACCGCTTCCATTTGATCGAGGCCGGCCGCTATACCAGCGCGCTCAGCCCCGACAGCACGCTGAAGCCCGACTGGGCCATGCTCAACTACCTGTTCAGCGCCGGTCGCGACGAGACGGACAAGTGGCTCGGCCTCAACCGCGGCAGCGTCGGGCACCGCTCGAGCGTCGACCTCAAGGCCCGCTTCCTGACGCCGGAGCGTCCGCGCGCGGCCGCAGGCTCCGGCAAGGCTGCGGCATCGCGGCGCAAACTAGCGGCTGCCGGCGATATTCCCGACTGAATATAACGCTCGACCATTGGGGGTGAGCCTCTTTATCATCGCCGCGAAAACGGCAAGGAGGCATCTATGCGGTCACGGCGTCAACTGTTTCGGTCCTGTCTGATCCTGCTCGCGGGCGCGGCGTTTACCGCGCTTCCCGTCGCGTCCTCGTACGCCGAGGATGGCCCGGCGGTGGCTGCGGCCGCGAGCCTGCGCTACGCGCTCGACGAGATCGCGGCGCAGTACGAGAAGAAGACCGGGCAGAAGCCGCGCATCACCTACGGCGCGACCGGCAACCTCGTGCAGCAGATCGAGAAGGGGGCGCCGTTCCAGGTGCTGTTTGCCGCCGACGACGCGAGCGTCAAGAAGCTCGCGGCCGAGAACCTCACTGAAGGCACGCCCAGCATCTTTGCCCGCGGGCAGATCAGCCTCGTGGCGCCGAAGGGCTTGCCCGTCGCCGTCGATGGCGAGCTGAAGGGCCTGAGCGCGGCGCTTGCCTCCGGCAAGGTCGCGCACTTCGCCATCGCTAATCCGGATGTCGCGCCGTACGGCCGCGCCGCCCGCGAGGCGCTGCAGAAGGCCGGATTGTGGGACAAGCTCGCGGGAAAGATCGTGCTCGGCGAGAACGTCGGCCAGGCGGCGCAGTTTGCGACGACCGGCGCGGCCGAGGCCGGCATCATCGCGCAATCGCTCGCCGTCTCCGCCGAGATGGCGCCCAAGATCACCGCCGCGGTGATCCCCGAATCCTGGCACCAGCCCATTAACCACGGTATGGCGCTGGTCAAGGGCGCGGGCGCGCCGGCGCGCGCGTTCGCCGACTATGTGCAAGGCAGCGAGGGCCGCGCGGTGCTGGAGCGCAGCGGCTTCTCCGTGCCGGGGCCCTGAGGCGATATCGCCATGGATTGGACCGCCTTTGCGCTTTCGCTGAAGCTCGCGTTCTGGACCTGCGTGCTGATTCTGCCCGTCGCCATCGCGCTCGCGCGGCTGCTGGCCTGGGGGCGGTTTCGCGGCAAGAGCGTGATCGAATCCCTCGTCATGCTGCCACTGGTGCTGCCGCCCACGGTGCTCGGCTTCTACCTGCTGTCGGCGTTCTCGCCGGCTTCGGGGCTCGGCGCGCTGCTGAAATGGATCTTCGGCGTGCCGCTCGTGTTCAGCTTTCCCGGCATCCTCGTCGCCTCCCTCCTCATCAACTTGCCGTTCGCGGTGCAGCCGATCCAGCGCGCCTTCGAGGCCGTTGCGCCCAACGTGCGCGAGGCGGCCTTCGTCAGCGGGCTCTCTCCGCTCGCAACCATGCGCTTCGTCGAGCTGCCGCTGGCGTGGCCCGGCATCGTCTCCGCGATCGCGCTCGTCATGGCGCACACGCTGGGCGAGTTCGGCGTCATCCTGATGATGGGCGGCAGCATCCCCGGCGAGACGCGCGTCCTGTCGATCGCGATCTACGACAGCGTGCAGGCGTTCCACTCCGGCGACGCCGCCGTCATGTCGGCCGTGCTGCTCGCCTTCTCACTGGTGGCGATCGCGCTCGTGCACGTGCTGGCGCGCGTGCGCCGCGCCGATGCCCATGTCGCGTGAGCCTGCAAGCTTAAGCGTGCGACTCTCGCAACCGGGGCCGATCCCGCTCGCGGTGGACTTCGCCTGCGGTCCGGGCGAGCTGCTGGCGCTCGTCGGCCCCTCGGGTGCGGGCAAGACCACGGTGCTGTGCGCCGTCGCCGGTCTCTACCGGCCGGGCGCTGGCCGCATCGTGTGCGGCAGCGACACCTGGTTTGATGGCGCGGCGCCCGTCATGGTGCCGCCGCAGGCACGCGCCGTCGGGCTTGTGTTCCAGGACTACGCGCTCTTTCCGCATCTCTCCGCGCTCGACAACGTGCGGCTTGCCATGCACCACATCGCCGAGCCGGCGCGCACCGCGGCGGCGCAGTCGCTGCTCCAGCGCGTGCATCTCGACGGCTTCGAAGCGCGCACGCCCGACCGGCTCTCGGGCGGCCAGCGCCAGCGCGTCGCGCTCGCTCGCGCGCTCGCCCGCGACCCCAAGGTGCTGCTGCTGGACGAGCCGTTCTCCGCCGTCGACCGCATGACGCGCGAGTCCCTGAAGGAGGAGCTGGCGAGCCTGCGCCGCTCGCTGGCGATCCCGATCATCCTCGTCACGCACGACCTCGAAGAAGCGCAGGCGCTGGCCGATCGCATCTCCGTCATCGACCGCGGCCGCACGCTGCAGACGGGGACGCCGGACGACGTGCGTCTGCGCCCTGCGAGCGGGGTCGTCGCACGGCTGACGGGGCAGACCAATATTTTTGCCGGCGTGGTCGAGCGCGTCTCATCGGAAGGTAAGCCGGGCCGCATCCGCTGGGACGGTCACAGCCTCGATGTGTCTGATACGGGCGCGGCCAAAGTGGGCCAGCGCGTGACCTGGCTGGTGCCGCCCGACTACGTCGCGCTCGCCGATGCGGCCGCGGACGGAGAGGGCAACGTTGCGACCGGCATGCTGGTCGAGATCGTGCGGCTGGGCGAGCGCTGCGTGCTGGCGGTGCAGCTCGGCGCCGGCGAGCGGCTGCGCTTCACCATGGCGGCGCGCGACCTCGGCGGCCGCGGGTTGCAGATCAGGAGCGCCTTGAGCCTTCGCCTGCTGCCCGAAGGCATCCACCTCATGCCTTCGGCGCGCTGACCTCAGGGACTGCAGTCCAGATGATACAAGTGCCGTCGAAAAAGGGGTGTCTACTAACAGTTTGAAAGCAAACTGTTAATCGCGCGCTTACTCGGGTGGGATAAGACCTTCATGCGTATCGCCACCGAGAGGGCCTTCGTGCCCAAGACCTCGCACAAATCGCAGCGGGAAAAGCCGGGCAGGTTGCGTCCTCCGTTCGGGCCGGATAAAGCCGCGCCCGCGGGAGCGGCACCACTCGCAGCCCTCGCTCGCGTGATCGCGGCACTCCAACCCAATACCGACGTCATTCTTGAGCAGAAAAAGCAGCTCGAAGAGCTGAACAGCCGCTTCGAGGTTGCGCTCAACAATATGGGCCGCGGCCTCTCGATGTTCGATGCCCAGGCATGCTTGATCGTGTGCAACAAGCTGTACCGCGAGATCTATGGATTGCCCGAGGAGCTCACTCGGCCGGGCACGACGCTGGCGGAGATCGTGCGCTACCACGTCAAGACGGAGACGGGCCGCGATGGGCCTGAGGACATCGAAAGCCAGCGCAAGTGGATCGAGAACCACGTATCGGAGCTAAAGCGCGGAAAGTCGTTCTCGCACACGCAGCAGCTCAAAAGCGGCCGCATCGTCTTGGTCAGTAACCAACCTCTGGCCGGCGGCGGATGGGTCGATATTCAAGAGGACATCACCGAGAAACGTCAGGCCGAGCAGAAGATCGATTGGTTGGCGCGCCATGATACGTTGACCGAGATTGCCAACCGGCACCACTTTCGCGAGCAGCTCGAGAATTGGTTCAGCTCCCTGCGAACCGGCGGCGGCTTTGCTCTGCATTGGATCGATCTCGATCGCTTCAAGGAGGTGAATGATACCTTCGGACATCCCGTCGGCGATGCCCTGTTGAAGAGCGTCGCCAAGCGCCTGCGCAAGAGTCTTCGTGGTCCCGATCTCGTGGCGCGGCTCGGTGGAGACGAGTTCGCGGTCCT